>QWCP01000012.1_pt1 | contig 138269 bp, 140 predicted proteins | sample 1972561 | NCBI WGS metagenome assembly QWCP01 (sample SAMN09866705, study PRJNA288562) | Human vaginal metagenome isolate pre4_vaginal, whole genome shotgun... | isolation source: vagina | host: Homo sapiens | place: USA: California
CGTCTGGAAGTTCTACTACAACTTTTGCATTTGGTTCAGCTTTACCTTTGATTTCTTTATCTCCAGCTTTTGGTGCTGTGATTTCTGGTTTTGCTGTTGTTTCTTGTGCTGCATCTTTCCAAACAGCGTAAACTGTTGTTGCTTCAGTAAGTGTTGTTACATCGATAACATCTGTTTCTGCTGCATCTTTTTTAAGAGCCCAACCTGCGAATTCTTTTCCTTCTAGAGTTGGATTAGCTGGTGCTTTAACTCCATCAGTTATATCATCTGTCTTTGTAGTTGAATTATCATCAAATTTACCACCATTTGCATCGAATGTTACTAATTTTTCTTCTGACCATATTGCATATACAACTTGGTGTGTTGTAACTGGAGTTTCTGATGTGAATTTCATTGATGCATCAAGATTATTATAATCTTCTGCTTTTACAATTGTTTTTCCAAGTTTAGCTTTTCCTTCTGCTGTTGCCCAACCTAAGAATGTTTTTCCTTCTGCTGTTGGTGCAGCTGGGAATGGATCTCCTGTACCTTCGGCTACATTATCACCAGTAAATCCGTTAGCTTTATAGCCGTCTTCATCAAAGAATTTTTTGTTATCTGGAACTATTTTAACTTCTTGTTTCTTGTCACCTTCAAATGCACCTTCTGTTGCATTGAATAAAACTCTTGCTTTAACTCTATTTTCTAACCAGTCTGATGGAACTGATGATCCGTCAGATGTATTAGCTAAGAATCTCATGTCCTTGTAAAGTTTAAATGTTTCCCCTGAAACAGGAGCATTTCTTGTTGGATCGAATTGTTTTAAGAATACTTCATATGGGTATGCATCATAATCTTTATCATAAACCTTGACTTTTTTTGTTGCATCTTTTGTGATGTTTCCATCTTTGTCGTATTCGTTTTCATCAGCATTTGCCTTTGCGATATAGCGCTTACCGTCTTTATCTACATATAATAGTCTTAGAGTACCACCATCGTATCTAGTGAAACCTTGAATACTTTCAGTGTCGTGTTTAAAGGCATCTTCTGTTTTAGGTAGAGATCTTGGGTCTCTGTAGATTTGGTTTATCTTTTGATTATCTTTTAGACCTTCTTCAGACATAGCGTAATCATTTGTATACATTTCTTGGTATGGACGATATAGTGATTTCTTTAGGGTTAGTAAAGACATATTGTCCATTAAATCTAACCAAGATAGGTCTGTATAGTTATCTACTCTTTCGAACTTTTCAAAGGTCATAGAAGCTGTTTCGCCTTCTTGAAGTTCGCCCTTAGAATTGTAAGATTCGATAATTAAATTTGTACCTGGTTCTACCTCGCTAAGGTCGATTTGGAAGTTACCTTGGGCAGGTGTAACAGCTGTATTTGGAAGACCAGTAATCATATTTTTATCTGTTGCTTCCCAATTTACAACGTTCTTTCCAACTATTTTAAATTCAAAGGAAGCTTCTTCAGTCTTTCCTATCGGAGTATATCTAACCTTATAGTAACCCCTGTCATTTTTAAAATCTTTATAGATGTGAGTTGTTAAAATTCTTCCTTTTTTACCATCACTAAGATTTAATACTGGTTTACTTTGGTCTCTTTCTGTACCTGTTTCTAGGTTGTAGAAGTTTACAGATACATTTTCTTTTCCATAATCTTGTAAAAGTACCCTAACCTTATCACCTTTTTTGATTGTAGCGCCTTCTCTTAGAGTATAAGAATATTGGCCTGCTACGTCTTCTTTGGTGATTTGGTCAAGTCCACCAGTAGCTGTGACTTCTCCGTTGTAGTAACCTTGTGGTCTTCTTACTAAGGCATCATTTGGGTCCCCTATTTGGAATAATACTCCGTCATTCTTAATACCTACTGAAGTGTCAATTATAGGTGACTTATAACCCTTTGGAAGGACCATATCCTTATCAAAAGTTCTTTCATAAACTGCCCAGCCATTAGGGTTTGAATCTACCCATCCGGACATAATTGGGAAGTCTACCTTGTTTTTGCCTGAACTCGTGAAGGTATTGGCAAATTTATTTTTGTCTACCATATAATCTACTGTTGTTATATAACCATTTTGTTCGTTCAAAATTGCCCAGAAGTTATCATTATGAACTCTTACAACTTGTTCAGTATTTGAATTTTGATATTTAGATGACGCTAAAACTACATAGGCAAATTTTTTGTTGCCATTTTCATCATATTTGTAGTTAATTTGTTCTTTTTTGATTCCAACTTTATTACTTGAAATTGTCTTTCTGGACCAGTTAAGAACATTAGTATAAGCAATATTGCCATTCTTGTCAGGTTTTAGATAATCAACAAAGCTAGCATCAAAAATTTGAACATAGGCTGCCGGTTTTCCTTCTTGCTCGTCTTTCGGATCGAATACCGCACGTTGTGCTTGATATTGGGTACTTAGAACAGCAAGGCTTGCCAAGTCTTCTTCTTTATCATAGTTACCATATATATATGATAGTTCTTTATTTTCAGTTGGATCTGATACAAAAGAAGAGAAGAACCCATTTTGAAGGGCATATGGACGTGATTGAGCCTTACCACCCTTGTAAAATGCCATATCAATATCATTAGCTAATGGGATTGTTGTACTCTTTGTATAGGTAGTATAGTCCATAGATGATCCTTTTGGAGCCATAGCATAAATTCTTTGGAACTTCTTATCCATTAGTCTCATTTGTACAGAGTAGTTTTCTTCTCCCAAAGCTTTTATGGTTGTACCATCTTTTAAGACAAGATGGATCGGTAGGTTACGTCTAGATTGAAGCTTAGCACCTGTCATTAAGCCAAGGTCAAGCCATTTCTCATTTTTGCCCTTAGCATCAGAAAATTTGTATTGTTTTTCACCTATTCCTTCTGCGTAGGATGCTTCCCAATCAATTTGATTGAAAAGTTTGCTGTCAAATTTTAGTACCATCCTGTACCATACACCGGAGACTGCTTGAGTTTTCTCTTTGTAAAGAAGCTTGATTGCATCTCTACCATCGGCATTGGTATAGGTACCGTCGTAGTTAATGTCTGTAATTTGAGTTGGTTCTGTTGTTCTTACCCTAACCAGTCTTTGGCCTCCTGCAATATCTACAGGCCAGTTCCTTTCGTCACCTTTGTCTGCTTCTTCATCCCAGTTAGTTTTTGGGTTTCTGTTTTCAGGAAGACTTTTTACTCCTGTGTTTTGAGCATCAGCGTCAGCCATTGTAGCAATAGCTCCTGATGCAGCTTCTCTTGCTTGATTTTCTGTAGCAAATACGTTATATGGTATAACGCTTGCCAACATTACACCTGATAGGGCATAAGCTGCCACCCTATTGGTGTTGAATTTTTTCTTTTTATTATCCATCTTTTCTCCTTTCAAATTTGGATTTAAAATACTTCCTTTAAATAAATTAGTCTATTACTTCGTTTTTATATATTTATCTATCTCCCCTCAATAAGTTTTCCTTAATGATTTAAAGTTTTAATAAATCTTTAACTGAATAGACAATATACCTTTATGGTCTTCTATTCTTAATTAATAATTATAGCAAACTACTTAATACTTATCTAGGCTTTTGTCTGAAATTATTAAAACTATAGGTGTTTTCAAGGATTCTTTGTTAATCTCTAGCGAAAATTGTTTTTATTTTGTACATTTTTTTATTGCATTATATTGGCATTTATCTATTTCATGTTAAATTGTTATTTTTCTTAATAATCTAATTTTTATAAATTAGTGTTTTTCTATTCATATTGTTTTATATAATTTAAAGTTAATATTAATATTGCAAGCTTTAATAATATTATCCTATTAATTTTTTTATTTAAATAATGTTATGTTTAGTAGATTTATTTTTTATAAATTACTTTTTTGTTTTAAAGTTAATAATTTATTATAAATTAAGTTTAAAAATTTTTGATTTTTAAATTTTTATTAATATTTCTTCTTAACTTATAAATAAATTTTTTAATTTTTTTATTAAGACTTAGAATTTATCTGCAAGCCTATAGGTTTTCACTTGTTTATAATAATTTGTAAGTCCAGAAGTCTTTACAAGTTTATATAAACTATAATTTTCGTTATTTTTTACAAGTTTATAGGCCATCACAAGATACAAAAAATTTAGGACTTCATAATTATTTCAATGTTAATAAAATTCTATAGACTCATAAAGATTGATTACTGAATAAGTGAGAAATTAATAAGAAAGTTTAATTAATAAAGACCAACATTTTAGGCATAAAAAATCCCACAAGATTTCTCCTGTGGGATTTTTATTTTCTATTAACTTGCAAGCTGCTATAAATTACTTAACTAGTTCGCCCTTGTAGTTTATTATGCCGCCGTCTAGGTTTATGGCATCGTAGCCTATTTGGTTTAGATATTTTGCTACGTTGTAGGATCTTACTCCTGACCTGCAGAGTATGTAGATTTCTCTGTCTTTTGGAATGTCGTTAAGCTTATTTGGGACTTCATTCATGGGGATGTGGATGGCTCCCTTTATGGTGCCAGTTTCTTCTAGCTCGTAGCCTTCTCTCACGTCTATAATTATGGGGTCCACGACCCTATCTATCTCATTAACATTATTTTCTTTCATATTTACGTCTACCTCTTTATTACAAAAAAAGAACCCTCTCGGGTCCTTTTTCGAAGTTATTTTACTGCTATTGCTTCGATTTCTAGAAGGCCACCCTTTGGTAGCTTTGCTACTTCTACGCAAGATCTTGCTGGTTTGTGGTTTGCGAAGTATTCTGAATATACTTCGTTTACTGCTGCAAAGTCATTTACATCGTCTAGGAAGATGTTAACTTTTACAACTTTTTCTAGGCTTGAGCCTGCTTCTTCTAGGATTGCCTTGATGTTGTCAAGACTTCTTGCTGTCGCTTTTTTGATGTCGTCAGTGATTAGTTCTCCTGTTTCTGGAACTAGTGGAAGTTGACCTGATGTGAATATAAATCCGTTAACTTCTGTTGCTTGTGAATAAGGTCCCACTGCTGCTGGTGCCTTGTCTGTGTGTAATGTTTTTACCATAATTATTATTCCTCCTCTTTTGTTTCTTGGTTTTCTTCCCACAATCTTTCTAGATTGTAGTATTCTCTCTCGTCCTTGTGAAATACGTGTACTATTATGTCGCCAAAGTCTAAGATGATCCATCTTGATGAGTTTTTGCCTTCTTGGTTTTGTGGTCCTTCTCCCTTTTCAGATAATTTTTCGTCGATTTCTCTTGCTAGGGCATCAACTTGTGTTGATGAGTTACCACTTACTATTACGAAGTAGTCTGCAATTGATGTCATTCCTTTGATATCTAGGACCTTGATGTCGATTCCCTTTTTGTCTTCACAAGATTTTACTATGATATCTAATTTTTCTTGAGTTGTCATTTTACCTCCTATTTAAAATTATTTTCCAATAACATTACTTGTATTTTGTTGTCATTTGGTATGAAGTAGGACACTCCTCCCATGTATTTTGGTGCTCCTGGTAGGGTGTTGGTCACTATGTCTTCACTTGTCACGTGACGCATTTTTGCTGCGATTTTTATTAGTTTCTTTACAGGGATGTTGTTTTCTGTGTAGGAAACATAGGATGAAAGTAATAGTGGTGCCTTGACTAGGGTTTTTGGTTCTTTCATCTTGGATAGGATGGCTGACATAAATTGTTGTTGTGCCTTTACTCTTCCAAGGTCTGCGTCCTTATAGCCCTTCCTAAATCTCAAAAATCCTATGGCATCGTAACCCTTTAGGTTTTGTCTGCCTGCCTTTATGTCTATTGTTAGTGGTGGGTCTGCTGTTGGGTCCTGGTACTTCATATCTATTGGGACGTCAACTTCTACTCCGCCAATTTTATTTACCACATCTTCTACAAACCTGTAGTCCACTGTGACGTAATATTTTATATCTGTTCCAAGAAGTTTGTTCACTGTGTCAAGGGTAAGTTCACTTCCTCCATACTTGAAGGAGTGGTTGATCTTTGTCTTCTTATATCCCTTTATCTTTGTGTAGGTATCTCTTGGGATTGAAATTATATTTACTTTACCAGTCTTGCCGTCTAGGTTGACTACCATTATTGTGTCAGACCTTGCGTTGTCTGCTTTTTTTGCATCAAGGGAGTCCACTCCCAGCATCAAGAATTGTAGGTCTTCGCCACCTTGGTCTATCTTGTCAGCATCTTCGCCTTCAAAAAAGTAGAAGTAGCCTGCTACTCCTGCAAGGGCAAGTATTAGTATTAATATTATTGTTGTAAAAAAGGCTTTAAAAAAAGTTTTCAAGGATTCAACTCCTTATAATAATTTCTAGCTGTTACTGTAGTTGGCACTATGTAAGTGTCATGTTCAACTAAAAATTTTAATGTGTTATTTAGGGCGAAATACATGGCTGCGTCAAGGTCTTTTTTTGCAAGATGCCTTGCCCTTTCCACCCCATCAAAGTTTCTCATGGGCTCGATGTAGTCTGCCAAGAATATTATTTTTTCTAGGTCTGACATATTTGCCCTGCCTGTTGTGTGATAGGTGATGGCATTTAGGATGTCCTCATCTTCTATGCCATAAAGTTCTCTTGCATAGAGGGCTCCAAGATAGGAGTGGATGATTTGTGGTGCCTTGATCATCTCCTTTGTTAGGAGAAGTTTATTTTCCTTTACTGCCTTCATTAGTTTTTCATGATCTCTTATCTTGGCACAGTCGTGTAAAAATCCTGCTACTTCTGCACTTTCTAGGTCAACATTATGAATTTTTGCAAGTTCTATGGCAGTGTCTCTTACCCTTAAAGTGTGGAGAAATCTTTTTTCTCCTATCCTATCACGTATTTCTTTTTCATATTTTTTTAAATTATAGGTCAACTTTGTAAAACCCACTTTCTTCTATATAATCTAGAACTTTTTTTGGAATTAAATATCTTAGAGACTTGCCTTCACGGATCCTATCTCTCAAGTCAGTGGAAGAAATTTCATAGAGAGGGGTCTTAATAAGATTTATTTTTGTCCCAAAGTTCTCTCTTAAAAAGTCTATCTCTTTATTTATTTCTTCTCTATCAAGATAACCTGGTCTTAAGGCAACTACAAATTCTATCTCCTGGGATAGGTCCCCTATCTTCATCCAAGTCTTAAGTTGGAAGAGGGAGTCCAAACCTATGAGGAAATATAATTTTTCTTCCTTGTAGATTTTTTTTAGTTCCCTAATGGTGTCCACTGTGTAGGACTTCTTGACCCTTGTGGTCTCTATGTCTGATATTTCAAAATCTGGGTTTGGAGAAATAGCAAGTCTAACCATCTCGTACCTGTCTTCTGCTGAAAGCTCAAGTTCCTTGTGGGGTGGGTTACCTGTTGGTATAAAGATTACCTTGTCCAGGCCCATCTCCTCCTTGATATACTCACATATCATGAGGTGACCATAGTGGATTGGGTTAAAGCTGCCTCCAAAAATTCCGTACTTTTTCATTATAATTCTATTTTTTTATTTTCTTTAGATTCCCTATAAATTGTAAGCTTCTTGCCAATTTTTTGGACAAATTCTGCTCCTGTTGCATCAAGGATTTCGTCGACAATTTCGTCAACTTCCACTGGTGCATTTTGTAGGACATTGATTTTTACAATTTCGTGGTCTTCTAATAATTTATCTATTTGACTTAAAAAACCTTCATTGATTCCGTCTTTTCCCAGTTGGATAAGTGGGTCCATGTTGTGGGCAAGGCTCTTTAAGTAGGATCTCTCTTTTCCTGTTAACATTATATCACCTGCTTATTCAAAAAATTCAAATTCGTATTCGCCAATAAATACTGAGCAGCCGTCGTGGGCTCCAAGTTCTTCTAGCTTTTCTACAACCTTATTCTTTCTAAGGTTTTCTTGGAAGTATTTAAGTGAATCGTAATCATCGAAGTTTGTGGAGCGAAGAAGTTTGTCAATGTAAGGTCCCTCAACAAAGTATTCTCCTTGTTCCTTGAAGACCCTGATGCCTTCTTCTCTCTTAACTTCTTCTACGTGTTCTATGTCGTAGGTTTCGTAATCTGTGTAGTCCACTTCTTGTAGTTGTCTGTAAGTTTCCTTCATTAGCTTGTCTACATTTTCTGTTGTGGCACAGGAACCTGCAATTATTTCATACTTGTCCCCAAGCTCTTCTCTTAATTTCTCAAGATTTTCTTCTGCACCTGGGACATCAGTCTTGTTGGCAAAAATAATTTGTTTCTTTTCTCCCAGCTTTTCATTGTATCTCACAAGTTCTTCATTGATTTTGTAGAAGTCTTCCACTGGGTCCCTGTACTCTGATCCAGAAACATCAAGGACGTGGATGAGGATGCCTGTCCTCTCAACGTGTTTTAGAAATTCGTCTCCGAGACCAATTCCTTCTGATGCTCCTTCTATAAGTCCAGGTATGTCTGCTATAACAAAGGATTCGCCCTCATCAATTTTTACAACGCCAAGGTTCGGAGAGAGGGTTGTAAAGTGATAGTTGGCAATCTTTGGTGTTGCAGATGTAACTATGGAAAGAAGGGTTGACTTACCTACGTTAGGGAAACCAACAAGTCCCACATCGGCAAGGAGTTTAAGTTCCAAGATTATCTCTCTTTCTTCTCCCATGTTGCCTGCTTGGGCAAAGGCTGGCGCCTGTCTAGTGGAAGTCTTGAATCTGGCATTACCCATGCCGCCACGTCCACCCTTGCAGACAGTTACAGCCATGTCATTTTCCTTTAAGTCGTAGATAACTCCATTAGTAGAAGCGTCCCTAATTAGGGTTCCCACTGGTACCTTTAGGACTATATCTTCTCCATCTTTTCCAAATTTTAATTTGCTCATGCCGTTTTGTCCGTTTTCGGCCTTGTATTCTCTCTTGTATCTAAAGTCCATCAAAGTGTGAAGTCCAGAGTCTGTCATTACAATTACATTGCCACCTCTGCCTCCGTCGCCGCCAGCTGGTCCTCCTGCTGGTTCGAATTTTTCTCTTCGCCAAGCGACAGCGCCATCTCCACCTTTTCCGGCTTTTAATTTTATTTTAGCTATATCTATAAACATTTTTACCTCGCATTTTCTAAAATTATATCACAGAATTAGCACAGAATTGTAGTGAAAACTTGAACCTTATGTCAAATATGTAAAATCTTTGTGAAAAATAGACTTTACTCTTAAAAAAATAAAAGCAAGGTTTCCCTTGCTTTATCTTTATGCTAATTCAACTTTTTCTTCTTGGTAAACATTAGCGAATTTCTTTCCGCCTTTGCCCTTAGTTGTGAATCTTAAAATTCCATCAGCTGTTGCAAATAAAGTGTCATCTGACCCTCTCATTACATTTTCACCTGGATGGATTTTAGTCCCTCTTTGTCTAACGATAATGTTACCTGCTAGAACAAATTGTCCGTCGCCTCTCTTAACTCCAAGTCTCTTTGAGTTTGAGTCACGACCGTTCTTAGAAGAACCTGCTCCCTTTTTTGAAGAAAAAAGCAATAAATCAAATTTAATCATTTTGCACCTCCACCTTCTTTAGTGTCAAATATCCTGGATAGGTCTCATCAATGAGTTCTATCCCTTTAATCATAAATTCAAAACAAGTTTGAATATCATTTCTTTTAAAAATATCACTTTTTAAAATTTCTATTTTTAACATTCCGTCGCCCTGTGAGTCTCTAATGTCACTTTCATTTAATCCCAACTTATCTATTAAGGTAAAGTATAGGGTTTGAGTGAGAGTGGATATGCTGGAGCAGACAAGTTTGTCAAATTCTCCCTCTGCGTGACCACAAGACTTAAATCCATAGTAATAATCGCCCTTTTTGTAAAGGTCAATCCTAGTCATTAGTTAATACCTGAAATTTCAACTAAAGTGTATGGTTGACGGTGTCCGTTTTTCTTTCTTTCGTTTTTCTTAGATTTGTATTTATATACGATAACTTTTTTAGCCTTAGCTTGAGCTAATACCTTAGCTTCAACCTTAGCACCCTCAACGTATGGAGTACCAACTTTTGGCTCGTCACCTGATACAAAAACAACCTTGTCAAAAGTTACAACGTCGCCTTCTTTTGCATCTAATTTTTCAACTCTAAGTTTGTCACCAGCTTCAACAGTGTATTGTTTTCCGCCTGTTTCAATAATTGCGTACATTTGTAGCACCTCCTCATTACAAGACTCGCCATCCTAGGTACCGAAGTTTAAAACCTATTCTGTGCGGTTACATCAATGTATTCTATCACAAGGACCCAGCTTTGTAAAGAAATTTTATAAATATTTATGGCTTTATAAATTTTTATGTCTTTATAATATTTTACGACTTTATGAATCTTTATAAGCTTGTAAAAATCCATGACCTTGCAAGTCTTTAGGACTTCATAAAATTTTATGACTTTATAAAACCTTATGACTCTATAATATCTCACTTAGCCATAAAAGTCTCTGGCTTTATAAAAAATTTTTAACTTATAAAAATTTCCATAAAAATAGCAGGCCCTTGAGACCTGCTAAGATTTTATATTTTATTTTTTTCAAGTACAAGTTAATCAGTGATTGTCTTGTTTTTAATTTCTTCTTTAAGTGATGCGATAAATTCATCTACATCAACATCTTGAACTTCTTCTCCATTTCTCTTTCTAACTGAAAGTTTGCCAGAAGTTTCTTCTTTTTCACCAATAACTAGCATGTAGTTGATCTTCTTAACTTGTGCTTCTCTGATCTTGTAACCAACTTTTTCAGCACGTCCGTCTAGGTGAACCCTAAGTCCTGCTGCGTGAAGTTTATCTGCAATAGACTCAGCAAAGTCTTTGAACTTGTCTGATACTGGGATAACTTCAACTTGTACTGGAGATAACCATAGTGGGAATTTACCAGCAAAGTGTTCGATTAGGATACCCATAAATCTTTCAACTGATCCAAGTAAAGCCCTGTGAAGCATAACTGGTCTTTGTCTTTCTCCATTTTCATCAACATAAGTTAAGTCAAAGTTTTCTGGAAGTTGGAAGTCAAGTTGGATTGTACCACATTGCCAAGTTCTACCAATGGCATCTTCTAGGTGGAAGTCAATCTTAGGACCGTAGAATGCTCCGTCCCCTTCGTTAATTGTGTATGGAAGATTCTTTTCTTCTAGGGCTTCTTTTAGGCTTTTTTCTGCAAGATTCCAAGCTTCAAGTTCTCCCATGTAGTCGTCTGGTCTTGTTGAAAGTTCTATTGAATATTTGAATCCAAATGTTGAGTATAGGTAGTCTGCAAGGTCGATCATCTTAAATACTTCGTCTTTAACTTGTGAGAACAAGCAATAAACGTGAGCATCGTCTTGAGTAAATGTTCTTACCCTAAATAGACCGTGTAGTGCTCCAGAAAGTTCGTGTCTGTGAACTATACCATATTCAGCAAGTCTAATAGGAAGGTCCCTATAAGAGTGGTTGTTTGAATTGTAAACAAGGATTGAGCCAGGGCAGTTCATTGGTTTAACTGCGTAGTCGCCGTCATCAATCTTTGTGAAGTACATGTTGTCCTTGTAGTGGTCCCAGTGACCTGATCTGTGCCATAGGGCTTCGTTTAGGATAATTGGTGTTAGGATTTCTCCGTAACCATTTTCTTCAAGAACTCCCCTCCACCAGTTTAGTAGGTTGTTTCTTAAAATCATTCCATTTGGGTGGAAGAATGGGAAGCCAGGTCCTTCTTCGTGCATGCTGAAGAGATCAAGTTCCTTACCAAGTTTTCTGTGGTCTCTCTTTTCAGCTTCTTCACGTCTTGTGATATATTCTTCTAGTTGTGATTGTTTTTCAAAGGCAATACCGTAAAGTCTTTGTAGCATCTTATTGTTAGAGTCCCCTCTCCAATAAGCACCTGCTATTGAAAGAAGTTTAATAGCCTTGATTTTCTTTGTTGAAAGAAGGTGAGGTCCCTTGCAAAGGTCAAGGAAGTCGCCAATCTTATACATTGTGATTTTTTCATCTGCTGGAAGGTCATTTATTAGTTCAACCTTGTAGTCTTGTCCCTTTTCTTTGAAATATTTAAGAGCTTCTTCTCTTGAAATTTCAATTTTTTCTACTGGAAGGTCCTTCTTTGCAATTTCCTTCATCTTGTCTTCAATTGCCTTGAAGTCTTCTTCTACAAATCTGTGTTCAAGGTCAAGGTCGTAGTAGAAGCCTGTTTCAGTTGAAGGTCCAATGGCAAATTTTGTATCTGGGTAAAGTTCTTGGATTGCATAAGCCATGATGTGGGATGCAGTGTGCCAGAAAATTTGCTTGCCTTCCTTATCTTCAAATTTTACAACCTTGAAGTCAGCATCTTCATAAACCTTGTCATCAAGGCCTAGGATTTCGCCGTTAACTACTGCTCCAAGGGATTGTCTCAAAAGACCTTCTGAGATATCTCCAGTGATTTGAGATACCTTAACTCCGCTTTGGTATTCTTTTTGTGATCCGTCTGGGTACTTTATAATCATTTTATCCTCCTAAAAATTAATAATAAAAAAAGCCACCATCCCAAAGGACGATGACCGTGGTTCCACCTTAATTAAACTCTAGGGACTTAACGCGTCCTGACGCCATAGTTTGCTATGGGACTCCAAGTTAGTTTTCAAAAATATAAAATTGGAAATTTACACCAGCCATTTCCTCTCTAAGAATTTTATAGATTTTACTCTTCTTATCAAAGCCTCTTTTAAAATTGTTTCTATAATAACACAAAGTTTTTATATCTTCAAGAATTATTATGAAAGAATTTATCAATTCTCTCGCCCCTATATATTACCCAGGCGAATTTATTTAAAACAAGATTTTTAACTATTTTATAAAAAATATTGTGCCGTAGTCTTCTATGGGGTCTTTGTATAAAATTTCAATTTCATAGTCATACTCATTGATAATTTTTAAAATTTCTTCATAGGATGAATGATGAGAAAGGTCTCCTGTGAAGAATATTTTTTTGCCCAAGACTCCACTTGCCCCACCAATAAAACCATAGTTGAAGTTTTGGAGTTTAATTTGCCCGTGGTCTATTTTATAAATGGGAATCAAGTCCCTTAGGCTTTCATAAATTCCACCATCACTTGTGATAACAAAGTCCTCTGTCACAAGACAGGAGCACTTGGCGTAGCCTTGTTTGATATTCACCAGTTCGTAGCCACGATTTTTATAGTAGTCTAGGATGACTTGGTCTGTGTGCTTTAAGTTGTGGATGAAAATCTTCTTAAAGGCAAAGGCATTTAAGAGTATGTCTCCTGGATATTTCCCTGTTAAAGATGAATGTGAGGGGATAATTTTTTTGTCTCCAATAATCTCTTCGTAATAGCCAAAATTATCCCTATCTACCACTAAATCTCCACTTGGAAGTGGATGGACCAAGATGTCTGGATGGGTATCTAGTCCCCTTAAGACTCTTGTGTTTGCTCTTGTCCTCACCACTTCCCCATATTTTTTTAATTTTTCTGCAGACTCTTCTGGAAAGTTTTCTGCCACTAATACATAGGTCATTTCATCATCTCGTAAATTATAATTGATGCTGCAACATTGGCATTAAGGGAGTCAACCTTAGGAGAAATTGGGATATTTAAAAATCCCCTTGCATGGGACATTATAAAGTCCGAAACCCCCTTGGCTTCGTTGCCAATTACAACTATGTCCTTGTCCTTGAAGTCGTAGTCCCTTGTTGAAGTGGAATTATCTAGGGAGGTCGCAAGAATATTAAAGTCCAAGCTTACCAAGTCTTCTCGTGACATAAAGTAAATTGGTAGCCTAAAGATGGAGGACATGGAGGATCTTACAGTCTTTGGATTGTAAAGGTCGCAAGATCCAGGAGAAATTATAAGCCCATCAAGTCCCAGGGCATCGGAAGAACGAATTATTCCCCCAAGATTGCCTGGCTCCCTTATGTCATCAAGGTAGAGAAACTTGCCAGAAGTCCTGTCAAAGTCCCTGTGAAGGTAGGAGTAGTAGGCTATGATGCCAGGAGATGTGACTGCGTCGCAAAGATTTTTGAAGATATTGTCAGAAAAGACAAAAACCTTATCTTGGTCTACATCTTTTATAATATTTTCAAATTTATTTGACCTGTAGACAGACTCACTAAGGGCAAGATATTTAATTTCAAATCCTTCAGCCTCTTCTATTACTACAGGCTTCTCCACCATGAAGAGCTTGCTTTCTTGCCTGTGCTTTTTCTCCAAAAGTCCCTTTAAAAATTTGTATGTATTGTTATTTTTACTAGTAATTATCATTTTTTCCCTCATTTTTAAAGAAAAAAGCCCCGAGGGGCTCTTAACTTTAATAAATTTTAATAAGTTTTATAAAAATTTGCTCTTATCCTTTAGATATTCCTTGACGTCAATTACTTCTCCATTGTCCATGATGATCTTGAAGGAATAGTCATAGATGTAGGCTGCAGATAGACCAAGTAGTGAAGCTGGAAGGGCTAAAAGCATGCCAATAGCAGATGTTGTCAAGGAAAGTGAAAGGACAGTTTCGCCTTTATTTTCCACCAATAACCTGCTGGCATTTCCCTTTCTCCAGATTTCCTTTACGGCTTCAAGGATTTCGTCGAGATACTTGATTACATCGTCAACATAGCCTTTGCTAGATTTTCTTTCTCCGTGAGAGTCAGATTCTTTTTCTTTCTCATTTTCATAAACCTTTGAAGGCTCGATGTTGACGTCATACTTACCTTCTCTTATATAAGAGATTGCAACATCAACGTCGCCGTCGCTATCTAAAAGTGCCTTTCTTACAATGTCATAGGACGCTCCAGTTATATTTATTACATAGTCGATTTTTGTCATGTTAATCATAAAATCACCTCTAAGTCTTACTTACCCAAAAGATTTTTTTTTAATTCTATTTTTGGCTATTAACTTTTGCTGGGTCATGGTTTTCTGTAGCATTACCTTCCCCTGCTTGATTTTCAGTTTCTGGAACTTGGTAGACAGCATCCTTTTCTTCATCAACTATGGAGAAGAAAGTTCTGCCTGGGTAGAATTTAACTTCAGTTCCATCAGTATATTTTAAGATTGTCCTTGCATCTTCATTTTCCTTTTCCCAATTTATTGGTGCAAGTTTTCCCTTTTGAAGAAGAAGTCCTTGGCCAGTACCTATATTTGCCATCTTTAAAGTTCCCTTAGGTCCAGCAACTACTCCCTTTTGGAATAAAACTACTAAATTGTCTGTGTCAAACTCTTGACCTGTTGCCTCGTCAATAACTGGTTGACCTTGGCGGATATATTTATACTTTCCAGTGGCTTCGTCATAGATAAAGTTTGTCTTGTACCTATTGTTGAAGTTTAGTGTTATTTCTTTTACATCAAGTCCTTCGATATTTGCTTCCTTGTCGTAGAAGTTAAGGGCTGCAGTGTTGTCATTTACGTCTACTCCCTTTTCCACTAGGTAGTTTTCAAGTTCTGGAAGTGAGATGTAGCCATTGTGTGGTGCACGCTTGCCAACATTTTTATTTCTGTGGAATACAATTCCTTCAAGGGCAATCCCATCAAGGTCCACTACATTTCTCTTTTTAACTTCTTCAAGTCCTGCAACTGAACCACCCCAGTGGGCATAAATTGCATTGTATTCCTTGGCAGTTTGAACAAAGTAAGGTCTTGCAGAACGAACTGGTCCCACATTTTCTGGGAAATTACTTTGGAAGAGTGCCATGTATCTTGTGAACTCGCCCTCAACCCTGTACTCATAGATTATGTCTGCCTTAGAGATTTGTGCTTGAGGCCTTGCATCGTCGTGGTTATCAAGCATAACTGCAAAGATTTTTTTCTTTGCTTGGTCCTCATTGTCTCTCTCTTCATGAGTAAGTGGTGTGTAATAAACTATTTTTTCTGGCTCCTTAACTTCTGGAGCTTGGTTTTTATTTTCCGTCGTCTTGCCACAAGCAACTAGACTTGTAGCTACTAGGCCCACAAGTAAAAGTTTTTTTAATTTTTTCATTGTCTCTCCTCTTTCTCTTAAATTTCTTTTATATATTAAGATAATTGTAGTTTATAAATATAAATATGTAAACAAGAGGATTTTTATAATTTTTTGTACTCTAATAGTTTTTCGTGATAAAATTAAAACAAGTGGTGATTTTATGTTTTATCTTACAATAGTTCCCCTTTATTTTATTTGCTTGGCAGGATATTTTTTAACTGAGTACACAAGAATTATTAAAAATGAAAAAATAAGAAAGAGAGTCAATATTACTTGTCATGTCATAGCTTGGCTCATACTTTTATGTTATTTTGTAATAAGATTATTTGTATAAAATTTCGCAAAAATGGGAGATGGTTTTATGAATATGTATCTTGAAATAATTATCTATTTTACTGCTCTGATTGGATACTTTTTATTTGGATACACAAAAATTATAAAAAATGAAAAACTTAGAAAAAAACTTTCTTTTATATTTAACCTCATAGCTGTGTTAATCCTTCTATATGAATTTGTCTTAAAAAAATTTATATAAAAATTTGCAAAAAATAAGGACTAGGTCTTAGACAACTTAGTCCTTTTACTTTTATTTTTATTTATAAATTTTTAGTTTTCTTCTATAAACCTTTTGATGTCCTTGTCTGAACCCACAACTGTTAAGATGTCCTCTTCCTTAATCTTAAAATCAGAGTTTGGATTTACATAATTTTCTCCATTCCTCTTTACCATTAAGATATTGAAGTTGTAGTCCTCCCTTAGTCCAAGCTCAGTAAGTCCCTTTCCATTCATCTTGACAGGCGCCTTGAAGTCATAAAAACTATAGCCTTTGGAAATTTCATCTGAGTTTAACAAGTTGTCGTTGGAAAGATTATTTGCAAGTCTGTATCCAATATCTCTTTCTGGAAAGATGATCTTGTCAGCCCCACACTTTAATAAAATTTTTCCAAACTTATCAGATGTTGCCTTGGCAATAACTCTTTCAATTCCTGCTTCCTTTGATGCAAGGACTGCCATAACTGCTGGCTCAAGACTTTCACCAATGGCAACTATTGCCACGTCATAATTATTTAGGGCAAGCTCTCCTACTGCCTTTTCATCTTCAAGATCACAAACAATTGCCTCAGTAACATTGTCGTTAATTAAATCAATTTTTTCATGATCTGAGTCCACAACTACAACATCGTTTTTCAAATCGTATAATCTAGTGGCTACAGTTGAACCAAATCTCCCACAGCCAAATACAATAAATGTCTTCATAATTTACCCCACTATAATTTTTCCATAAGAATATCTTGTGTGCTTCTTATTTTTTCTATTTAAAATACTTATGCCAAGAGTGGCTGCTCCAACTCTACCTATATACATCAAAACTATTAAGATTAGCTTTGAAAGAGGACTTAAGTTTGGAGTGATTCCCCTAGTAACTCCCACTGTGCCAAGGGCCGATACAATTTCATAAAGGATATCAAGGTATAAGAATTTTCCATTTTCAATAATTGTTATCCAAAGTGATGAAAAAATTACCAAGAAAGATCCCAATGTAAATATACAAAGGCTCTTTAAGAGGGCTTCACGAGAAATTGTCTTGTGAAAAATTTCTGTTTCATCATTTCCCCTTAAAACAGATAGGGTTGAGAATAACAAGACCCCAAAAGTTGTTGTCTTAATACCGCCACCAGTGGAAGCTGGCGATGCACCAATAAACATAAGTATTATAGTTACAATAACAGAACCCTCTTGCATCTTGCCAATGTCGATAGTGTTAAATCCTGCAGTTCTAGATGTAGCTGACATGAAGAAGGAGGCCAAAATTTTTCCCTTTAAGCTCAAGCCTTCCATAGAACCACCCTTGTGCTCTAAGATAAAGAAGGCAAGACTTCCCACTAGAATTAGGATGCTTGTAATTGATATAACAACCTTGGAGTGGAGGGTCAAGTTCCTAAACTTCCTCTTCTTGTATATATCAAGATAAACTGTAAAGCCAAGACCACCAAAAATTATTAGAAAGGCTATGACAAGATTAACAGTTATGTTGTCTACATAGTCTACAAGGGAGTTGCCTATAATATCAAAACCTGCGTTACAAAAGGCTGACACTGCATGGAAGAGAGAAAATAAAATTCCCCTTTCCAAACCAAAGTCTGGAATGAATCTTGTTGCAAGTAAGACTGCCCCAATAAGTTCCACACTTAAAGAAAACTTAATAATGTAGATAACAAGTCTAATGATCCCCTTGCTTGTATCAGCATTAGTTTGTTCCTTTATAATTCTTCTCTGAGTGATTCCAATTTTTTTATTAAATGCAAGGGCAATAAGAGACAAGAAAACCATGGTTCCCAGTCCACCAATTTGTATCAAAGTTATAATTACAAGTTTGCCAAAAACTGTCCATTGGGTGGCGGTGTTGGCAACAATAAGTCCCGTCACACAAGAAGCTGATGTTGATGTGAAAAGGGCATTTAAAAATCCAATGGAATTTCCATCTGCCGAAGCAAGAGGAAGGTTTAATAAAATTGCCCCAAATAGGATCAAGCCAAAAAATGAAAGGCAGACCATGAGGGGTGGATTCTTTTTTAATTTTCTAATCATAATTTCCTCATTAAATAAATTTACTAAAACTTATTATACAAAAAATGCTCCCAAAAGGGAGCAATAATTTATTGTTCTTTTGCAATTTCAACTAGTTTTGCAAAGCCAGCTGGATCATTAATTGCCATTTCAGAAAGCATCTTTCTATTAATAGTGATGTTAGCTTTCTTAAGACCGCTAATGAATTTTGAATAGCTCATGCCATTAATTCTTGCAGCTGCATTAATTCTTGTAATCCAAAGTTTTCTAAAATCTCTTTTTCTTTGTTTTCTACCAATGTAAGCATAGTTAAGAGATTTCATAACAGCTTGGTTAGCAGTTCTAAATAATTTTGATTTAGCACCAAAATATCCCTTGGATTGCTTTAGTATATTCTTATGTCTTTTTTTAGCGTTAACGCCTCTTTTTACTCTAGCCATTTTTACCTCCTATTAAGGGATCATGTGATCAATTCTTCTTTGATCACCTTTAGAAACCGTACTGCTCTTTCTAAGTTTTCTTAGTCTCTTAGCAGTTTTCTTACCTGTTAAATGTCCTTTAAAAGCGTAAAATCTCTTAAGCTTTCCAGAACCTGTTCTCTTAAACCTCTTCGCGGAAGCTCTGTGAGTTTTCATCTTTGCCATAAAAATCCTCCTTAATTATCAGACTTGTCGCTGTCTTTTCTTTCTGAAAGGAACATAACTAAACTTCTTCCTTCCATTTTGGGTTTTTTGTCCACAACTCCATACTCAGAAATTAAATCATAAAACTTGTCGAGAACTTCTCTACCAAGATCAGTATGACCCATCTCTCTACCTCTAAATCTAACTGAAACCTTAACTCTATCACCGTTTTTTAAGAAATCAATAGCTCTATTGGCTTTAGTATTCAAGTCATGGTCTTCAATGTTTGGACTAAATCTTAGTTCCTTAACATTGATAACTTTTTGCTTTTTTCTAGCTTCTTTTTCTTTTTTCTCTTGCTCGTATCTGTATTTACCATAGTCCATTATACGACATACTGGTGGTTTTGCGTTTGGCGCAACGTTCACTAGGTCAAGTTTTTTAGTTGTAGCCAAGTCGATGGCTTGATTTCTGGACACAACGCCAAGTTGATTGCCCTCATCATCTACTAATCTGACTTCCTTTTCTCTTATCTCTTCATTGATTTGAAGTTCTTTAATTTCTAAGCACCTCCGTAAATTAAAAAAGCGGGCACCTAAAAAGATGCCCGCAAATTCATCGTAATTTTCAAATAACCTAAATGACTGAGCCATTAGGTGAGAAGCGGACTTCTTCTTTAATAACAAAGACAATGATAACACATAGGTTATCTCTTGTCAAACACTTTTATACCAAAGATTTAATTTTTTGGTACAAAATATCTATAGCCACTTCGTTTTCGCCACCCTCTGGGATAATTAGGTCTGCATACCTCTTTGATGGCTCAACAAATTGGAGATGTGATGGTCTAACTGTTGAAAGGTACTGATCAATAACTGAGTCAAGTGACCTTCCTCTCTCAAGCATGTCCCTCTTAATCCTTCTAATAATTCTCACATCGGCATCAGTATCAACAAAAACTTTTATGTCCATGATGTCGATTAGGTTGACTTCATTAAAAATTAGAATTCCCTCAAGAATAATAATTGGTTTTGCTTCAACAATTTCCTTTTCTTTTTTTCTGTTGTGAAGGGCAAAGTCATAAATTGGTTTCTCAATAGACTTGCCATCCTTTAACATTTCTAAATGTTCAAACAAGAGGTCATTGTCAAAGGCAAGGGGATGGTCATAGTTAGTCTTAACTCTTTCTTCAAAGACTAAGTTTGATTGGTCCTTGTAATAGGAGTCCTGTTCAATAACAGAGACCTTGTCCCTTCCAATTAAATCAATTAGTTTTTTGGTAACAGTACTCTTGCCGCTACCACTTCCACCGCATATTCCAATAATACAGGCCTTATTCTTCATTTTCTCTCCTCAAAATAAATCCTTTTTTAATAGGTTGGTCGATTTTAATTTTAAAAATTTGCTTTGCCTTATTTGCAACGTCGATTTCTCTATCCTTATCATCTAACATCTTTTCTATTTTGTAGTCAAAATGTTTTACGCCAGGTCCAAAGATTTCAATTTCTTCACCAACAAAGACCCTATTTCTTTGTTCGATTGTCGCAATCTTTGTTTCCTCATCATAGTCTAATACAATTCCCACAAAGTCGTAACCTCTGATGTAGGAGTTGTCCTTATATACTTGTGAATTTTCATTAGCTTGTCCAAAGAAGAAACCAGTTGTGAAGTCCCTGTGACTTACCTTTTTAATTTCTTCTAATAGTGATGGGTCGTACTTGTAATTTTCTGGATCTCTATAATAAGCATCAATTGCCATCCTGTAAGACCTAATTACTGTTGCAAGATAGTATTCACTTTTTACACGACCTTCAATCTTTAGGCTGGCAATACCAGCTTCAATCATCTCGTCAATGTGTTCAATCATGCAAAGATCCTTGGAGTTCATAATAAAAGTTCCCTCGTCGTGTTCTTCTATTGGGAAGTATTCTCCAGGTCTCTTCTCTTCAACTAGGTGGTACTTATACCTGCAAGGTTGGGCACAGTCACCCATGTTGGCATCTCTTCCAGTCATGTAATTTGATAGAAGGCATCTTCCTGAGTAGGACATGCACATGGCACCGTGGGCAAAAGTTTCAACTTCTATAGAGTCACCAACTTCTTTAATAATATCAGCTACTTCCTTTAGGCTTAGCTCTCTTGCCATTACAACTCTTTCTGCTCCCAGCTTTTGCCAGAATTTTACAGTTTCCACATTAGTTACTGATCCTTGAGTTGAAATATGGATTGGAAAGTCTGGTGCAACTTCCTTAACCTTCATAAACATGCCTGGGTCAGCAACTATAAGAGCGTCAACTCCAATTTCATAGAGGTCTTTGATGTAGTCTTCTACACCTTCCATGTCATGGTTGTGGGGAATTATGTTTAGAGTTACGTGAATCTTCTTTCCCCTCTCGTGTAAATAATCCGTTGCCCACTTAATATCTTCCATTGAGAAGTTTTTGGAAGCTTTTCTAAGTCCAAAGCTTTCTCCACCAAGATACACTGCATCGGCACCATATTCCACTGCAGTTTTTAATTTATTTATATCACCTGCTGGTGCTAAAAGTTCAATCTTCTTCATCTTTTCTCCTTACTAAAAGTATTCCGTCCCCAATGGGTATTACTGACGAGTCAAATCTCTCATCACCGGAAATATCTTTTAAAAACTTCCTAAGTCTTTTTACAATTGTTATCTTTCTTCTCTTAACTAGGGAGTCTTCTGCAATCATTCCCTTGAATAGAACATTGTCACAGAGAATTATTCCTCCCTCATTTAAATTCTTAATGGCCTCATCAAAATATTTTTCATATTGTCCCTTGGCTGCATCTATAAATATAAAGTCGTACTTTTCATCCAAGTCTAAAAGAAAATCATAGGCGTCACTGTGATGAACCTTTATCCTATCTTCTAGGCCCACTTCAAGAATATTTCTTCTCGCAATTTCTACCATTTCTTCTTTTAGCTCTACGCTGTCAATTTTTTCTATGCACTTATTCCTCTTGGCAAAGGAAATAGAAGAATAGCCTATGGCAGTTCCAAGCTCAAGGATTTTCTTGGGCTTATGCATGGCAAGAAGGAAGTTAATAAACTCTTCACTTTCCCTCTCCACTATTGGAACGTGATTTTCTTCTGCGTAATCAATCATCTCGCGAAGTTTTTCATCTTTTAAATCTTTTAAATCTCTTAAATAATCTTCTATATAATCGTAATTTATATTTGGCATAATTCCTCTAAAAAAGGGAACCTCGTAGATTCCCTAAATATCCTAAACCTCCATAATAATTGGTAAAATCATAGGATTTCTCTTTGTGTTTTTGAAAATATATGATCTCAAGTTATCTCTTATATCAGACTTGAGTCCATTCCAGTCCCTTAAGTTGTCACGTGAATCGTCGTTAAGAATTTTTCTAACAACATTCTTTGCATCTTCAATAAGGTCTTCTGACTCTCTTACATATACAAAACCTCTTGAAATAATGTCTGGACCTGAAACAACCTTACCTTCTTTTGTCAAGGAGATAACAACAATTATTAGTCCGTCTTCTGACAAGTGTCTTCTGTCTCTTAGGACGATGTTACCAACGTCACCAACTCCAAGTCCGTCAACAAGGATGTTGCCAGATGGAACATCTCCAACAAGCTTTGCAGACTTTTGTGAAATTTCAAGACAGTTTCCATTTTCCATTATAAAAATATTTTCTTCATCCATGCCCATTTGTTGCGCAATCTTAGCGTGCTTCATAAGGTGTCTTACTTCACCGTGAGCAGGTATAAAGTATTTTGGTTTTACTAGGCTCAAGATAAGTTTTAACTCTTCTTGACATGCGTGACCAGAAACGTGAATTTCTGATAAGGTTTCGTAAATTACCTTGGCTCCTCTTTCAAGAAGTCTATTTATTACCTTGGTAACAGCATTTTCATTTCCTGGTATTGGAGTTGCTGAAAGGATAATTGCATCATTTGGTGTAAGCTGAATCTTTCTATGTTCTCCATAGGCAATTCTTGTAAGAGCTGACATTGGCTCTCCTTGTGAACCTGTTGTAATTAATACAAGCTCACTGTCGTCATACTTATCCATATCTTTGATGTCAATGAAAGTATCCTTTTTAACCCTAAATTGTCCAAGCTTTCTCGCTGTTTCTGTTACATTTACCATGGACCTACCAGATAATACAACTTTTCTTCCATACTTTTCTGCAGAGTTAATGATTTGTTGAACCCTGTGAACATTAGATGCAAAAGTTGCAATAATAATTCTGTTGTCTGACAAACTTTGGAAAAGCCTATTAAAAGTTTCTCCAACCTTGGACTCACTCATTGTGTAGCCTTCTCTTAGGACATTTGTAGATTCACCAATCATGGCAAGTACGCCCTTTTGACCAATTTCTGCAATTCTAGTTAAGTTAATTGGCTCTCCACTAATTGGAGTAAAGTCGACCTTGAAGTCACCTGAGTGGTAAACATATCCAAGTGGCGTCTTTATTGCAAGGGCACAAGCATCAGGAATAGAGTGGTTTACATTTATCCATTCAACTTCCATTTTTCCGAGTTTAACAACATCACCAGCGCTTACTACGTGAAGTTTGTCTCTAGAAAGTCTGTGTTCCTTTAATTTGTTTTCTAATAATCCAATTGTCAGTCCTGTTCCATAAATGTCTAGGTCTAATTTTCTTAGTACATATGGAATAGCTCCAATATGGTCTTCATGACCATGAGTTAGGACAAGTCCCCTTATCCTGTGTTTGTTGTTTTCTAGATAAGTTACATCTGGTATTACTACATCAATACCAAGCATTTCGTCTTCTGGGAAAGTCATACCACAGTCTATGATGATAATATCATCTCTATATTCAACTAGTGTAAGATTCTTTCCGATTTCGTGAAGTCCTCCCAGGGGAATTATCTTCACCTTATTTGTGTTTTTCATTAATTTGCCTTCTCCTCAATTTTGTGTTGGCAGTCTTCGCAATAACCCATAAATTTTAGAGTGTGGTCAACAATTTTAAAATTCTTCTCTTTCTCTATTTTAGCTTCTAGTTCATTTAAGTTGTCAATGTCAACTTCTTCTACTTTTCCGCAATTCATGCAAACGAGATGGTGGTGCCTATGTCCTTCACTTGGTACTCTCAGTTCATATCTCAAAATATTATCATCAAAAGCAATTTGATCTAAGACTCCAAGCTTGTGGAATAATTGCACAGTCCTGTAAATAGTTGCAATTCCCATTTCTGGGTCTTTTTTTGCAACTAAGTTATAAACTTCTTCTGTCGTCAAGTGTTTGTCCTTGTTGTCCAGAAAAATTTCATAGACTTTTGCCCTCTGTTTAGTGTATTTATATCCACTCTCTTTTAAGATTTTTTTAACAGGTTCAACGTTTCTTTTCATTTATTCACCGTCTAATTCATCTAATAGTTCTTCATAAGCTTTGCTTGCAACTTCTAACTCGTCATCATCGATGCCAGCAAGAAGCTCGTCACCATTTTCGTCCTCAATTATTTTTAAAATATATACTTCTGGATTTTCCTCGTCAGTATAGAGTGCGACATAATCAATGTCCTCAACAGAAAATTTTGCATCAACAAAAAATTCAACTTCTTTATTATTTTCGTCATATAGTTTTATTTTTTCCATCTTATCACCTATAAATTTATTCTATCCAGATAGGATTGCAGGATGTAAGTCGCAGCAATTTTATCTATATATTTTTTCCTATTTTCTCTTCGAACAGAACCTTCTATTAAAACTTGTTCAGCCATTAAAGTGGTCATTCTCTCGTCAACATACTCAATTTCTACTTTAAATTTGTTTTTTAATTTTTCTGCAAACTTGATTACTTTTTCACTTTGAGGCCCAATAGTGTTGTTCATGTTCTTTGGAAGACCTACCACTACTTTTTCTACATTGTTCTCTTTTATAATTTCATGAATTTTCTCATAGGCTATCTTATTAGATTCTCTTTTTATTGTCATAAGAGGTTGTGCAGTAAGCATTAGGGCATCACTTATGGCCACCCCAATCCACACATCTCCTACGTCAAGGCCTAAAATTTTATTCATTTAACCACAACCTTTACAGGTACATATATAATATGTAAAAGAGATGGTCAAACCATCTCAAATTTTTTCTAAATAAACTTTTAACATTTCTTGTAAAAGCTCGTCACGCTCTACTTCTTGTATCATGGATCTTGCATTATCATGGCTTGTGATATATGTGGGATCACCTGATAATATATATCCTATAATTTGGTCAGTTGGGTTGTATCCCTTTTCTTCTAGAGCATTATAAACTGTTCTTAAAATACTCTTAATTCTTTCTTGTTCCAAAATGCTTTTTTCAAAAATTTGTGTATTGTTATTTTGACCCATAATTACCTCCAAATAGATTATACCATAAAAGTATCTATTTTGACATTATTATAAGAGCTCATCTAGCTTGTTTAGAGCTTCTTCCACCTTGTTTAAGTCCTTTGCACCAGCAGTTGCCATATCAGGTCTACCGCCTCCTCCACCGCCAGCTACTTTGGCGATTTCTTTGATTAGTTTACCTGCAGCAATCTTTTTCTCTACAAGATCTTTGGAAACTGCACATACAAAGTTTAGTTTACCATCATTTACAGTTGCAAATAAAACAACAACTGAACCAAGCTTGTTTCTAACTTCGTCAGCTAAGTCACGTAGAGTATTGACATCTACTCCGTCGAACTTTTTGATTACATACTTGATACCATTCTTTTCTATAACATCATCTGTTAAATCAGAAATTTGATCTTTTGCAAGGTCATGTTCAAGTTTTTCTATGTTTTTATTTGCTTCTTTTAGATTTTTAATATTTAATTTTATCTTTTGAATAATTTCATCCTTGTTGGATTTTAATTCACTAGCTATTTCTTCTTCTTTTTCACTTAAGTTGTTTAGGTATTGATAAACAGCTGGTCCAGTAATAGATTCAATTCTTCTAACTCCATTACTTATACCACTTTCAGATAGGATTTTAAACATGGAAATCTCTGAAGTGTTGGACACGTGTGTACCACCACAAAGTTCACGAGAGTAATCTCCCATAGATAGGACCCTAACTTGGTCTTGGTACTTGCCTTCGAAGAGTCCAATAGCTCCCATTTTCTTAGCTTCTTCAAGTCCTGTTACTTTAGTTTCAACTGGAAGCCCTTCAAAGATTTTTTCATTAACTCTTCTTTCTACTTCAGCAATTTCTTCTTTTGTCATTGCATCAAAGTGAGAGAAGTCAAATCTCATCCTGTCAGCCATAACTAGGGATCCTGCTTGGTTTACATGGCTACCCAACACGTCCTTTAGGGCTCTGTGAAGTAAGTGAGTTACAGAGTGATTTCTTCTTATATTATTTCTTCTCTTAGAATCAATAATAGCCTTAACTTGAGCTTTTTCTAGTCTTCCCTCTTCAACTTTTACAAGGTGAAGGTGTAGGCCATCCTTAGTTTTCTTTGTATCAGTAACTCTTAGCTTGAAGTTGTCAGAAATAATTTCACCAGTGTCGCCAACTTGACCACCACTTTCTCCATAGAAAGTTGTCTTGTCAAGAACTACAAGGCCTTCTTGACCTTCTCCAAGGGAATCAACAATTTCATCTTCAGCAATTATTCTTATAACATTTGCATCGCATTCATCTTTTTCATAACCTAGGAACTCATCACTAAGTCCTTCAAAAAGATGTTTGTTGTCTTGGTTGGCCCAGCCAACATTGGAGTCATTTCTAGCTTCTCTGGCTCTTCTCTTTTGGTCATCCATTTCTTTTTGGAAACCTTCCATGTCAACGTCATAGCCATCTTCTCTAAGGATTTCTTCTGTTAAGTCAATTGGAAAACCGTAAGTGTCATAAAGCTTAAAGGCTTTTTCACCATCTAATAGCTTTTCATTGTTTTCTTTCATTTCATCTATGTGGGCCTTAAGTCTAACTAGACCACCATCAATAGTTTCCAAGAATTTTTCTTCTTCTCTTCTAATGATTTCTTTTATAGACTCTCTATTTTCCTTAAGTTCTGTGTATTGTTCGCCCCAAGAGTCAATTACCATGTCAGCAATTTCATATAAGAAGGCTCTTTCGATGCCAAGTTTTCTTCCATGTCTTGCAGCTCTTCTTATAAGTCTTCTAAGTACATAGCCCCTTCCTTCATTTGAAGGTACAATTGTATCAGAAATCATGAAAGTCATTGCTCTAATGTGGTCAGTGATTACCCTAAAGGAAATATCTGCATTTTTGTCTTGACCATATTTTTTGCCAGAAACTTTTGCAATTTCTTTGATAATATCTTTTATTGCATCAATTTCAAAAATGTTGTCAGTTCCTTGTAGGACAGTTGCAATTCTTTCAAGTCCCATACCTGTATCAATGTTTGGATGAGCTAGAGGCTTGTAGTTCCCTTCTTCATCCTTATCGAATTGAGTGAATACAAGGTTCCAAACTTCAATAAATCTGTCTCCTTCTCCACCAGGTCTTTCATCTTCAGATCCGTGTTCAAGTCCTCTGTCAACATAAATTTCAGAACATGGACCAGATGGACCAACTTCTAGTTCCCAGAAGTTATCTTCTTTGCCAAGTCTAATAATTTTTTCTTCATCGATTCCAACTACGTCCTTCCAGATGTTGTAGGCTTCGTCGTCTTCATAATAAACTGTAACCCAAAGATCTTCTTTTGGAATTTCAAGATTGACTGTTAAAAATTCCCAAGCCCATGGAATTACTTCGTGCTTGAAGTAGTCACCAAAGGAGAAGTTCCCTAGCATTTCAAAAAATGTTGCGTGTCTATCTGTTAAACCTACGTTATCTATGTCGCCAGTCCTAATACATTTTTGGCAAGTTGTAACTCTTTTTGCAGGAGGGATTTCCTCGCCAGTGAAAAATTTCTTCATTGGTGCCATTCCAGCTCCTATTAAAAGAAGTGATTTATCATTTTTTGGAATTAGTGAAAAACTTGGTAGTATAAAATGTCCTTTTGATTCAAAAAATTTTAAAAACTCTGTTCTTATATCGTGTAAACCTAAATATTTCATAAACAACTCCTATTAAAAATCCTCCCATACCCTGGGAGGATGTGCTATAAATATTATAATTATAAAGAATATGAATGTCAATTAGAGCTATACCTATCGTTGTATTTTATTTTGATAAAATCAACGAGTATAAAGATAATTGACGTCAATGGAACTGAGATAACCATTCCCCATACACCAAAGATTCCACCACCAATAATTATTGAAATTAAAATTACGAGTGGGTTGAGTCCTGTTGAGTCTCCAATGAGTTTTGGTGCAAGAATATTATTTTCTACCCATTGAACGATTACAAATAATATTAGAACCCAAAGGGCCTTCATTGGTGAGTCCATAAAGGCAAATAAAACTGCCGGCGCACAACCAAGGAAAGGACCAATAAAAGGAATTATATCTGCAACACAAGTTATAAGACCAATTATTATGGCAAAGTCCACTCTTAATACTAAGAGGTAGACCATTGTGAGTAAGCCCACAAATATTGCCATAAGCATTCTTCCCCTTATAAATTGTTGAAGGGCTATATCAATGTTCCTTGTCAAGTAAGAGATGTCTTCTCTATGTTTATTTGGTATTGCCTTCTTCACTCTCAACATAAATCTTTCCTTGTCCACTGAAAAGTAGAATGAAAAAATAATTATTAAGACTAACCTAAAGGCTGAAGTTAAAAATCCATAAAGTTTAGAAATCACATTTGATAGTGAACCCATTAGTGAACCCTGAACTTTTACTATTAAGTCGTTAATTGTACCCTTAATAGAGTCCAGGATGTTAGAAACTATTTGTGGAGTTTCTACATTTCCATTTACCTTTGGATTTGTTTCTTTGTAAATGTTTATAAAGTTTTCTGGTAGTTCGATGTTAAACTTGGCAAATACATTTGACAAGAAATTGTTAAATTCTCTTATTAAAGTATCCACCATACCAGGTAAACTTGTAAGAAGATTTGAAACTTCGTTAATTGTTTTTGGAATTACAGAAACTATTAAAATTCCAAAAATAAGTATGGCTGAGATGTAAACTATTATTACACCAAACTGTCTCTTGACTCCCTTTCTCTCCAAGTAGTTTACTATTGGATTGATTATATAGGCAAAGATTATTGCAATTATAACCGATGAAAGTGTGTAGCCAAGGATTGGGAACTTATTAAAGAGTATGTTTATTAAGTAAAAAATAAGTATCCCCAAAAATATTTTTGTGATAAGGCTTAGGTCTATATTTATTCTCTTCTTGCCTTCTATATACCTGTTCCCAATATTTATTAGATAGTATATTGCTAAAAATATTAAAAGAATAGAGAGGATGACAAGGGCATAAATCATAAATCTAGCAGCGTTACCAGATATTTGTTCTAACATAATATCACCTGTTCTTGAACTTTTTCATCCCTTGATTTATTTTTTCCACTACGTAATCACATTCTTCTTTTGTGTTTTCGTGATTTAGGGAAAGTCTTAGCATAGAAAGTGAATCTTCTTCACTTCTTCCTATTGCCCTTAAAACATGAGATGGGTTAATGCTTCCTGCTGCACAAGCAGATCCAGAGGAAACACATATATCAAACATATCAAGATACTGAACCATGGTTTGAGGCTTAGTATTTTTTAAAGTGATATTTATATTTCCAGGAAGTCTATTTTCTCTAGGACCATTTAAAATTATTCCATCTATATTCAAAAGTTTTTCTATTGTATAATCTCTCAAATCTCTTGTGTAAGATGAATAGTCCTCAATATTATTGTAAGCATCTTCCATTGCTCTTGCAAGTCCAACTATTGATGCAAGATTTTCTGTTGATGCCCTTCTTCCTCTTTCCTGTTCGCCACCATCGAGAAAGTTATCTAGGTCTATTCCTTCTCTAAAGTATAGGACTCCGACTCCCTTAGGTGCTCCAAGCTTGTGACCTGATAGTGAAAGCATATCTACTCCAATGTCTTTGATTTTAAATTTTATATTTCCTATAGCTTGGACTGCGTCTGTGTGAAATAAAATATTTTTTTCTCTAGCTATTTTTGCAATGTCAGCAAGGGGTTCTATAGTTCCTATTTCATTGTTGGCAAACATAATTGAAATAAGTCTTGTGGAATCTTTAATTGAATTTTCAATCTCTTTTAAGTCAACAAAACCTTCTGCATCAACAGAAACAAGGCTAGCTTGTCCTCCCCAGCTTTCAATTTTTTTAAGTGAATTTAAAACTGCTGGGTGCTCAATTTTTGATGAGATAAGGTGATTTTCTTGATTGGGTAAGAGTGAACCCTTCAGTGCCCAATTATCTGATTCAGACCCTGAGGAAGTAAAGTAAATTTCACTTGCCTTTACTCCCAAGATCTCTGCAATTTTTATTCTTGAATTTTCTATTGCTGCCCTAGATCTTTGACCCAGTGAATAGATAGCCGATGGGTTTCCATAATTTTCTTTTAAATAAGGAAGCATGGCTTCAAAAACACTGTCTGTGATCCTAGTAGTTGCAGCATTATCCATGTAAATCATAAGGGCCTCACATGTCTGCTAGGGTCATGGACTCCATGACACCTTCGATTTTACCTTGAAGTTTAGATAAGATATCTCTTGTTGCACAATCAGCTTGCTTACCACAAGCAACATTTTTTCCAAGGTCGCAACAGGAAAGAGAAATATCTCCCTCAAGGGCATTAATAATCTCTCCAATTGCAATGTTTTGTGGGTCTCTTGCTAAGACATAACCTCCTCCTGCACCCCTAATTGATTTGACAAGGTCTGCCTTTCTAAGAAGGGTGAAGAGTTGTTCCAAATAAGATTCTGAAAGATTTTCATCTTTTGCTATATCCTTTAAGGCTATGGGACCTTTGCCCATATTTTCCTTTAAGTTGTACATGGCCATTAGGCCGTAACGACCCTTTGTAGATAATTTCATCTAATCACCTCTTATAATGGATTAAAAGATCCCTTATCTTCATTGTTTTCTAACATGTTTTTTAATGTGTACCAGGATAGGACTGCACACTTTACTCTTGCAGGCAAAGTTGAAATAGATTCAAAGGCAATGGCATCGTCAAGATCTTCCAGCTCATCTGGATCATCAAGCTCTCCCTTTACCATACCAATAAATTTGTCTGCTCTTTCAATAGCTTCTTCAACTTTTATGCCCTTTACATTGTCACACATAATTGAAGTTGAAGCTTGAGAGATGGCACAACCGTGACCTGTGTAGGATATATCTTCTATGGTGTCATCTTTAATCTTAACTTCAAGAGTGATTTCATCTCCACAACTTGGATTGTGACCAAGTTCTTTTTTTGTGTAGTCTTCTAACTCTCTCCTGTTGTGTTTGTTCCTGGAGTGTTCCAAGATTAATTCTGTGTAAATATTATCAAGATTCAATTCCTAAAATCCTCCTTACATCTTCAAGATGTTCAACGAAATAATCAATTTCTTCCACTGTGTTATAGATTGCAAAACTTGCCCTACAAGAGAAGTTTGAACCCAAGTACCTGTGAAGAGGTTGAGCACAGTGATGGCCTGATCTTATGGCAATTCCATAAGTGTCAAGGATTGATGCAACATCGTGAGGGTGAGCTTCTTTAAAATTGAAAGAAATTACTGGGGCCCTGTTCTTGTCACTTGTTGTATAGACTTCAAGATAGTCTAGTTCTTTAAGTTTGCTATAACAGTAGTCAGTTAAAAATCTTTCGTAGTCGTCAATTCTTTCCATACCGTATTTATTTATAAAGTCAATGGCTGCTGCAAGGTTTACTGCTCCTTCAACATTGGCAGTTCCTGCTTCAAACCTTTGTGGTGCATCTAAGAAAGTTGTGTGATCTTCGTAGACATATTCAATCATGTCGCCACCAGTAAGGAAGACGTCCATCTTGTTTAAGAGTTCTTCTTTACCATAAAGTACACCAATTCCCAAGGCAGAGTACATCTTGTGACCAGAGAAGGCCATAAAGTCAACGTCAAGATCACTTACATTTACCTTCCTGTGAGGAACTAGTTGTGCTCCATCAAGAATGATTTTCGCATCAGAATTTTCTCTTGCATACTTTACAATTTTTTCTATATCAGGATTTGTTCCAACAACATTAGATGCTCCTGTGATTGAAAGAATCTTTGTGTTCTTGGTAACTTTTTCTTCGATTTCAGAAAATGGAATTTGCATATCATCGTCAACATATAAAAATTTTAACTTTGCTCCGGTTTTCTTGCAAACTTCTTGCCAAGGCACAAGGTTAGAGTGGTGTTCCATAATTGAAATTACAATTTCATCGCCCTCTTTTAAGTTGTTTAGTCCATAAGAGTAAGCGAGAAGGTTTAAGGCTTCAGTTGCATTTCTAAGAAATACAACTTCTGATGCCTTCCTTGCTCCAATAAAGTCTGCTATCTTTTGTCTTGCATCTTCGTAAACTTCTGTTGACTTCATTGCAAGATAGTGGGCTCCCCTGTGAGGATTTCCATTTTCACTTTCGTAAAAGTTTTTTATATTTTCAATAATTTCTCTTGGCTTTTGTGTTGTGGCACCATTGTCAAGATAAACTATTGGCTTTCCATTGGGTTTTAAATTTAAAAAAGGAAACTCTTTTCTAATTTCTTCTATTTCGTTTTTAGTAAACATTTAATTTCCTCTCTTTATAATCTCTCTAACTGCTTCCCAAACTTCGTCCTTTAACTTTTCATCTCCTAGGGCATCAATAGCTCCAGAGAACTTGGACTCAACTATTAGGGCTTCTGCTTCTTCATAGCTTATACCCCTAGACATTAGATAAAAAATTTGATTGCCATCAAGCTTACCAGAACTAGATGCATGGTTACCAACAACATCATCTTCATGAGCAAGCATTAGGGGAACTGAGATTGAGTGAACTGTATCATCAAGTAGGATTGAGTATTCTTCTTCAGAACCCACTGCACCCTTAGCACCTTCTATAAATTGAAGGTTTGACTTAAAGTTCTTTGATGAACTACCCTTTAGGGCTCCATTAACTAAGATGTCTGACTCAGTCTTCTTGCCCTTGTGAATCATGTCATAGTTCATGTTGATGTACTCATCCTTTTGACCAAAGTAAATTGAATTTACATGGCCTTCAGAGTATTCTCCTATTAATTCACACTTGTAGTTTGTGTAAAGTCTAGCTGATCCAAGTTCATATTGGTGGACGCTAACCTTTGCGTGGTCCTCTGTATAAACTCCTATAGATTCAAGAACTAGGGACTTGTCATCATCTCTTGCTATTACAAAAACTTCGACTTCAGAGTTTTCTTTTGCAAGGACTTTGATAACAGTATTCCTAAATTTTTCACTGCTGCCACAAGATGTGTAATCAAGGACAACTTTTAACTTTGAATCTTTTTCTGCAACTATGTGATGAAGGTCAAAGAGTTCAGAATATTCATCGTCAAGTTCAAACAACTTGAAGGCTTCTTCTGTCTTTCCTTCTTCACTTGTGTAGGACTTGTAATAGTTTAGGTATTTCCTATTTAAATCTAAGACGTCATTTGATATGCCGTACTTAATATTTTCAAACTCAGAAATTTCTCCTGGATTATCTTCTCCTACTTCTCTATATGATTTCCCTTTAATTTGGGGAATTTCTATTTCTGCTTCATTTACCCTTAAGAAGTCAAAAGTCTTAAAGGCAATTTCATTTCCTATTAATTTATTCATCTTTCACCTACCCAATTGCTCCAACAAGTTCAAGATTAATTAAGTTATTCATCTCAACTGCGTATTCCATAGGAAGTTCCTTAGCTATTGGCTCAGCAAAACCTCTTACTACCATTTCCTTGGCCTCTTGTTCAGAGATACCCCTAGACATTAGGTAGAAGATAACTGAGTCGCTAATCCTTCCGATTTTTGCTTCGTGTCCAATATCAATATTATTGTTTTCAATTTTAATTGTAGGAATAGTGTCTGATCTTGACTTATTATCAAGCATCAAGGACTCACAAGATGTTGCGTTCTTTGCGCCAACAGCATTTTCTTTTATTTCAACAAGTCCCCTGTAAATTGCAATCCCACCAGATTTTGAAATTGATTTTGTATTTACAGTTGAAGTAGTGTGGGGTGCTGCGTGAACAACTTGTGCTCCTGTGTCAAGATTTTGTCCTTCACCTGCAAAGGAGATACCAGTGAATTCACTAGATGCATTTTCTCCCACAAGGATTGACGCTGGGTAAAGCATGGAAACTTTTGAACCAAAGGATCCTGAAACCCATTCGATCTTTCCATCTTTTTCAACGATTGCCCTCTTGGTGTTGAGGTTGTACATATTTCTTGACCAGTTTTCTATTGTTGAATACCTAAGAGTTGCGCCTTCTCCAACAAAAAGTTCAACTGCACCTGCGTGTAGGTTTATAACATTGTACTTTGGAGCAGAGCAACCTTCTATAAAGTGACAGTAGGCTCCCTCTTCTATAATAATTAGTGTGTGTTCAAATTGTCCTGCGCCTGGAGCATTAAGTCTAAAGTAAGATTGTAGAGGTATATCTACGTTTACTCCCTTTGGCACATATACAAAGGATCCACCAGACCATACTGCATAGTGAAGGGCTGCGTACTTGTGAAGATTAGGTGTGATACACTTGCTAAAATATTTTTTTACAATTTCAGGATATTCTTTAAGTCCTGTTTCAAAGTCTGTATAAATTACACCTTGGTCTGAAAGATATTTTTGGATGGAGTGGTAAACAACTTCAGAGTCGTATTGAGCTCCAACACCAGAAAGCATGGATTCTTTTTCTGCTTCAGGAATTCCAAGCTTGTCAAAAGTATCCCTAATTTCATCAGGAACATTTTTCCAGTCGTCAGACATATCTGCATCTGGTCTTATATAAGTTGTGATTTCATCCATATCAACTTCAGAAAGATCTGGACCCCATTTTGGATTTTCTTTTTCGTTAAAGATCTTAAGAGCCTTAAGTCTACTTTCAAGCATCCATTCTGGTTCGTCCTTTTCAGCAGAAATTTGTCTTACAATTTCTTCTGTAAGTCCCTTCTCTGTCTTTGACCTAAATGTGAATTTATTTTTAATGTCATAGACCCCACGGTCCATGTCTTCTACATAAGTTTTTTCTACCTTCTTAACCAAATTATTTCACCTCTTCTCTTATCCAGTTAAATCCTTCTTTTTCGATTTTATCGATTAGAGAAGCGTCTCCTTCTTTTACAATTTCACCATCTAATACAACGTGAACAAAGTCAGGTTTAATGTTGTCGATTAACTCCTTGTGGTGAGTGATAATTAAAACTGCATTGTCCTTGTTTAAATATTTTTCAATGCCACTTGATACAATTCTTGTTGCATCAACGTCAAGACCTGAGTCTGTTTCATCAAGAATTGCAAGCTTAGGCTTTAACATTAACATTTGAAGAATTTCGTTTTTCTTCTTTTCTCCACCAGAGAAGCCTACATTTAAATATCTCTCTGCGTAAGAAGAATCCATTTTTAATTCTTCCATTTCCTTCTTAATTTCTTTTTTAAATTTTAAAATTGAAATTGTCTTGTCTTCCTTTAAAGACTTTGCTGTCCTAATAAAGTTTTCTACAGAAATTCCAGGAACTTCTTCTGGAGTTTGGAAGGACATAAATAGTCCCTTGTTTGCTCTCTTGTCTGTAGTAAGATCTGTTATGTCTTCACCATCTAAGAAGATCTTTCCGCTTGTTACATTGTAAACAGGATTGTCCATGATTACATTGGCAAGAGTAGATTTACCAGAACCATTTGGTCCCATGATTACGTGAACTTCGCCGTAATTAATTTTCAAATTTATATTTTTTAAAATTTGTTTTTCCTCTACGCCTGCGCTTAAATTTTCTATTCTCAATAACTCTGTCATACTTCCTCCATTTATTAAAAATAATTCATACAAAATTACTATGTTTTTTTTCTATTAACTATAATAACACAAGTTTTTTAATTAGCAAGTAATTATTGCAAATAAAAAAACTAGGCTTAACCTAGTTTTATGAAAGCATAAATGCCGACTCTATGTGATTGATTTCCTTCTCATTAAAATAAACTTCGATTATGTCAAAGCGAACCATAATATCAAAAAGCCCCTTTGCCATAATGTAAGCTGTTGCTGTTTGAATAATATTTTGCATCTTGTATTCTGTGACAGCTTCGTAAGCATCTCCATACTTTCTCGAGTTACGTGACTTCACTTCTACAAAGACAAGTTCATCCTTGTCACGTGCAATAATATCTATTTCTGTTCCAAGGGCACGATAATTTCTATCTAATATAATATAGCCCTTGTCCTCTAAAAATTTTGTGGCAATATCTTCCCCACGATTTCCGAAAAATATATTGTGTCCTACCATGATTTTATATTCTTTAAAAAAGTTTTTCTGTGCATGTCACTTGGACCATAAGCCTTTAAGGCTTCTCTGTGATATTTTGTTGCGTAGCCCTTATGCTTTTCAAGTCCATATTGGGGATATTCTTCTGCCCACTTCTTGCATAAATTGTCCCTGTAGACTTTTGCAACAATAGATGCACAGGCAATGGAGTAACAAGACTCGTCACCCTTAACTATTGCCTTTTGAAAAATTCCAGTGTCAATAGTTTCTGCATCAATTAATACACAGTCAGCTTCGATTTTATTATTTTCACTGTCTCTTAAATTTTCAAGAGCGTTGATCATGGAGATGTGGGTTGCCATCCTAATATTTACCTTGTCAATTATGTCAGCATTTGCCCTGCCAATACCAACTGCAATTGCAGATTCTAAAATTTTTAAGTAGAGGGCCTCCCTCTTCTTGGGAGATAATTTTTTGGAGTCATTTACTCCCTCAATGTATTCTCCCCTTGGCATAATTACTGCGCAGGAAACTACATCGCCAAAGAGACAGCCCCTGCCAACTTCATCTATACCGCAAATATTTTTGTAGCCCTTTTCATAATATTCTTCTTCAAAATTATAAAAATTCATCAGGAACCTCCAATGTAATCCTTCCAAGTATTCCCTTCCTAAATTCATCTAGGATAATGCCAGAAACTTTCTCATAGTCGATGTAGCCACCACGCATTAGGGCCCCCCTCTTACTTCCAATTTCATCCATGATTTCAATTCCAGTCATGTCATGGATATCTTGAAGATTATATCTTTCTTCTAAAGAAGAAGGAGCAATTTCCTTTAACTTTTCTATTAATCTCAAGGCAAGAGTCTCCCTGTCCATGATTTCATCTTTTATGGCACCAGTGAAGGCAAGATTAAGTCCAACCTTATCTTGGAACTTTGGCCAAAGAACCCCTGGCGTGTCAAGAAGGTGGAGCTTTGGATGAATCTTTATCCACTGGTTGACCTTGGTAACTCCTGGCCTGTTTCCAGTCTTGGCTGACCTTGTGCCTGATATTGAATTGATAAAAGTTGACTTGCCTGAGTTGGGAATACCAACAATCATGGCACGAAGAGGTCCCTTGTTAAGGCCCTTGTCTTCAAATTTTTTTATTTCTTCTGCCATGAGTTCTTCCGATTTATTAACAACAAGACCAACATTGGGCTTCATTGCATTGTAGGAAATGGCAAAATTGTTCTCATCAGTTAGTCTGTCCATCCAAAGGTCGTTTAACTTAGGATCAGAAAGGTCTGACTTGTTAAAAATAAGAAGTCTCTTTTTGTTTTTTAATAGGTCATCAAAGAGAGGATTCCTACTTGAGAAGGGGATTCTGGAATCTATAATTTCTATTACAAAATCAACGAGCTTTAACTTCTTCTCAATATCCTCTATGGTCTTCTTCATGTGACCAGGGTACCAGTTAATATTCATTTAATCACCAAACAAAACCTTATCTAAAATTTTTATTGCGCCATCATGGTTGTTGTCATAGTCAGAAACAACATCGGCAACTTCCTTTAAGACATCAACAGCATTTATCATGGCAAAGCCAAGTCCAACATTTTCTACAAGCATCTTGTCGTTGGAGTCGTCGCCAATGGCTGCAACTTCTTCTAATTTTATATTTCTATTTTCTGCATACTTCTTTACGCCGAAAAACTTGTCCCCATTCTTTTGAAGGATTTCCAACATCCACTTTGGATATCTCTTTATCTTCATAAGATGGAAGTTGAACTTGTCATCTCCAATTCCATCTTTTATATTCCTTCTAAGTTCAACTAAGTCGTCGTGACTTCCTGCAAAGACAATTGAAAGAGGATGACCTTCAAAGTCATCAAAGTTATCAAGTCCAAGATTTCTTCCCCTAAAGGCATCCACATAAGTCCCTTCAAGAGAATCAAAATTCTTTTTCTTGTATAGGAGGTCAATCCCATCTTCCCTCTCAACGTGAATTGTGGAGTAGACCTTGTCATTCTTGTCAAAGGACATAATTAAATCTACATCTTCCTTTGACATGGGATTTACAAATTCAAGTTTTCCAGTTTTGTTATTCTTAATAATATTTCCATTGTTGCAAATCAAATCTATCTCAAGATCTTCGCCCACAAACCTGTGAGCAGTGTAGAATTCTCTTCCAGTTGCAACAACAGGAATAATATTATTAGCTTTTAATTTTTCCACAAAGGGCCTAAAGGATTCTGTCATCACCTTATCGCTTGTTAAGAGAGTTTCATCTAGGTCCATTGAAAGCATTTTAATCATAAATCACCTTTTTTCTTCAGCTTAATTATACGTTAAACTTAAAGACAATTACGTCGCCATCTTCAACGACATAGTCCTTTCCTTCACTTCTAATAAGTCCCTTGTCCCTAGCATTTGCCATAGAGCCAGAGTCAACAAGGTCTTTGTAAGAAATTGTGTCTGCCTTAATAAATCCTCTTTCCATATCTGTGTGGATTTTTCCTGCAGCAACTGGTGCCTTGGAACCCTTTTTAACAGTCCAAGCCCTAGTTTCCATTTCTCCAGTTGTGATAAAGGAAATTAGTCCAAGGAGTTTGTAGCTTGACTTAATTAACTTATCAAGACCTGAGGAGTCAAGACCAAGCTCTTCTAAGAATAATTCCTTTTCATCTTCATCAAGGGCAGCTATTTCTGATTCAATTTCAGCAGAGATAACTACAACTTCATCGCCAGTTTTTTCTGCGTATTCTCTTACTTCCTTTACATACTTATTGTCATCCTTAGTTAGTTCGCCTTCTGCAACGTTACAAACATAAATAACAGGTTTTGCACTTAGAAGTGAGTAGTTCTTGATAATTTTCTTTTCTTCCTCGTCAAGTTCAACTTCTCTTGCAGACCTTCCCTCTTCAAGGGCAGTCTTAATTTTTTCTAAAAGGTCTCTTTCTTTTGCAAGATTTTTTTCAGCTCTTGCTTTTTTTGCAACCTTTCCATACCTATTTTCAACTTGCTCAAGGTCAGAGAAAATTAATTCTAGATTTATATTTTCAATGTCACGCAAAGGATCAACTGATCCATCAACGTGAATAATGTTCTCGTCGTCAAAACACCTTACAACGTGGACAATGGCATCAACCTCACGGATATTTGATAAAAATTGGTTGCCAAGTCCTTCTCCCTTGCTGGCTCCCTTAACAAGTCCAGCAATGTCATAAAATTCTATATTAGTGTAGATAATTCTTTGTGAGTTATTTAGCTTTGAAAGAACTTCTAGTCTTTCATCAGGCACATTTACAACCCCAACATTTGGCTCAATTGTTGCAAAGGGATAATTCGCAGCTTCTGCTCCAGCACTTGTTAGGGCATTAAATAAAGTAGACTTACCAACGTTAGGTAGTCCCACGATTCCAAGTTTCATTTAAAAACCTCCATTCAAAGTAAAATTATATCACAAGCCACTTTTTAAGTCATTTTATTTTAATTAGTCTTAGTCCTCAACTTGTAAAATTTTTATAAATTCATAAGTTTTTGTAAAGTTGTAAATTTTTATTAAGTCACAAATTTCTACTAAGCCATAGTTTTCTATGAAGTCATAACTTTCTATAAAGTTATAAATTTTTACTAGCTTGTGAATATACAATAAGTTATAAAAAATAAAAATTTGAAATGATTTTGCTTCAATCTTTTCTATTATTTAGCTAAGATGGGCTTACTAATCTTTTATTTAAATATTTTTTATTGTATAATGAGTTTATTAATTATTAAAGAGGTGAATAGTATGAGTGCCATCGTCATAAATGACCTGACAAAGGGCAAGGGTAAAGATAAAGTTTTACAAAAATTAAATCTTGAAATCCTTGAAGGAGAATTCTTCTCCCTACTTGGAACTGAAAAATCTGGAAAGACTACTCTTGCAAGAATTATAATGGGATTTTTAAAACCTAATAGCGGATCTATTAAGGTTTATGATATGGATTCATTTAAAGAATCAAAAGAAATAAAAGAAAGCGTGTCTCTTGTGCCAGAAGATATGATCTTCGATTCAAAGATCAAGTCCTTCGCACTATTAAAAAAGACACTTAATGCACACAACCTATCCAATACAGAAGACATTGACATCCTCTGTGATTATTTTGAATTTAATTCAAACTTAAGGGTTTGTGACTTGAGAGACAGGGAAAGAAAACTCTTAGCTATTATTAACGCCCTAATTATTAAGCCAAGACTTTTAGTCTTAGACAATCCTTCTAAGTTTTTAGATGACAAGGACATTGACAGACTCTTCTCTCATGTGAAGAAATTAAATGAGCAAGAAAACCTAACAGTTTTACTCCTATCTGAGTCACTAAGAGAGGCAAAAAAATATTCTGCTCGTATTGCCTACCTATCTGATGGTAAGGTTCAAGACATTGAGTACAACAATGTAAAGGCAGCTGGAGATAAGGTCCTAAAAATTGATTCCTACAGGGGCAATTTAAATTACTTTACTTCCATTGGAGCAAGAATTATCAAGGATGAAGAAGACGAAACTATCCTTTACTTTGACGGTCCTCTTCCAGAACTTTCAAAAGTTATCTATGAAGAAGGTTTAGAAAATTATATCCTTGAAGATGCTGAGCTAAGCGACAAGGTTGAAGCCTACTACAAGGGAGAAAATGCAAAACTTCCAAGAAGAAAGCCTGAAGCTCCAGTGGAATCTAAGGACATCAAGCTAGAAGAAACTTCAACTATAGAAGCAGATACTATTAATGGAGTAAGTGAGGCTACTGTTAAGCTGGACCAAGCTGATAACAACTTCAATAGTGTTGAAGGCATAAGCGAAGATGAAATGGAAAAAGATACAGTCCACAACACAAAGACAAACCTCTTCGTTGATGAAGAGTATTCTGAAAAAGTTCTTGGAGAAAATCCAAAGACTCCTCAAGGAGAAGTTCTTGATCCTCCAAAGGAAGAAAAAACTTCTGGCGACACAATAGTATTTGATACCTCTAATGAAGGCATCTTCAATGCTAGTGAAGAAACAAAGCTAAAGGAGGACAAAGATGATATTTAATATGGAATTTAAATCAAACTTTGCAAAGATGATTTCTTGGGCAATTGTCCTAATAATTTTACTGGGACTTATGCTTGCCTTTTATCCTTTCCTTGCAGAGTCACAAATGAATTCGCTCTTTAATTCAGTTTTAGAAAGTTTTAACGAGCCGACAAGAAATATCTTGGGCTTTTATGAAGGCATGGATATAGTAAACATTGGCGACTATCTTGCCCTAGTTTATCACTATCTTGGAATATTAATTTTTGTATTTGCAATGCAACTTGGAGCTAACTCCCTTGCGAAGGAACAATCTTCAGGTAACATTGAATATATTTATTCAAACCCAATTTCTAAATCAGAAATTGTAACTGGAAAGTTCACAGCAAATATTTTAATTTATATTTTATTCTTAATAATAATGGCACTTGCAAGTTTCGGACTTGTGCTTGGAGTTTCTTCTCTTGGAAGCGACACACCACAAGTTACAAGCTTTGAAATTATTGAAGGACTTGTAAAAGTTTTCGTTGGACTACTTGGCTCTGGTCTTGTCTTTATGTCCATTGGATTCTTCTTCTCTTCAATGTCTAAGTCAGCCCTACATCAAGATGCAGTATCTGCACTTTTTGTATTCCTTCTTGTACTACTTACAATTGTAGGAAAAGTTATTGGCGACGTCTTTGGAATGGTAGTTACTTACTTCCCTAACGAAGCCTTTAGGCCTTATAGTTTTGTCAGCGCAAACCTAAACCTATTTGGCCTAATAGCAAATGCAGTGATATTTATCTTGATGATAGTATTGACTTACACAATCTATTCAAATAAAGAACTTAAATATTAATTTTAAAAAACTATCTTGGCTTACCAGGATAGTTTTTTTGCGCTCAAAATTATTTTTCATAAATTTTAATTTTAAAAATTTGTCAGAATTATTATCTCTATCACGAATATATAAGTGAAGGAGGAAATATGGATAATAAAGACTTGATAGAAAGGCTAAAAAAGAAAGATGAAGATGCCCTTTATATATTTATTGAAGAATATGGAAAAATATTAAAAGGTGTTATTTCAAAAACACTTTGGAAATATCAAAACCTCTGGGAAGAAGCTATGAATGATGCTCTCTTAAGTATATGGCAAAATATAGAATACTTTGACCCAAGTAGGTCCACTTTTAAAAATTGGTGTGCCCTTGTTGCGAAATACAGAGCCATAGATATTCTTAGAAAAGAAATAAAATTTGAAAGCCTTAGACTAGATGAAGATTCAAAAACAGTAGATTCAGATTTATATTCAAATCTAGAAATAGAAGAAGTCCTTTCGCTTTTAAATGATGAAGATAAAAAACTTTTTGAAAATATTTTTATCCATGGTCTTTCCTATAAAGAGGCAGCATCAAAACAAAATATTTCCACAGCAAATGCCTACAAAAAAGTTAGCAGAGGAAGAAATTTTTTAAAAAAATGGAGGGAAAGTTTTTATGAAAAATAATATTTATGATGAATTAAACGACATGAAAATAGAATATGAAGAAGTTCCTCTTAATGATTTCGAAAGAGAAAAACTAAAAAGAACTGTGAAATCATTAAAAATAAAAAATAAGAAAAATAAGTTTAATAAAAGAATTGTAGCAATAGCAGCGTCTCTTATATTGATTTTAGGAATAACAAACCACACATCTGGTGGTTATGTATTGGCAAAGACAAAAGAAGTAGCAAGTAATTTTAAAATTACTTTATCTGATGCCATGGGATTGTCAAGGGAAGTTGATGAGTACAGCGTAAATTTAAACGAAGCTTTTGAAATAAATGGCAAAAAATATATTCTAGATAAATTTATTATTGAAGATAACAATTTATACACAGTTATTTTAAGCCTAAATGACTCAGAAAAAATACCCTCTGGAGAAGTTAACTTAACTGAACTTAAGGTTAATGGCAAGAAAAATATAATTCTTAGTTCTACTGGCTCTGCCTATACTTTACCTGAAGATGAAAAAGTAAATGTCTATACTCTTAAATATGATTTAGAAGAATCATTGCCAAAAGAAGGCAAAGTTAATTTAGAATTTTTCTTCGATGAGTTTTTAGGAAACAAGAAAAAAATTAGTCTCTCAACAAATATAGATATGTCACAAATGAAAATGAATAAAAATCTTATAGCAAAGGACTTTACTATCCCAGATACTAATAATATTGTCATTGAAAGCTTTACTACAAGCCCAGCTTCACAAAAAATCACATTAACCTATCCTGACACCGAAGATGGATATATTTATTCAATAAAAGCAAGAGATTCCAAGGACAGATTTGTTTATTTTGAAACTCGTGAAGCAGAGAAAAATAAATCCAACCTATACTTTTCACCAGTCATTAGCAAAGTTACTGCCGATGAACTTTTAAATGAAATAAAAACACTAAAATGCCAATTATACAGAGTGACAGTTCACAGCTATAACAACAAAGAAATGCCTATTGGAGAACAAGCAATTGGTGACGAATTTACCCTCACTTTAAAATAAAATTTTATATTAATCAAAAAATCCTACTCTTTCTTGAGTAGGACTTTTATATTATTTATGAAATTTATGCAAATCTTTCTACTTGATTTACTCTTGTCATACTTGTTACTTCTACATTATTTTCTTCTTCAATCTTTTCGTTGTAGATCCTATTTAGTTCTTCTTCTGTAACTTCACTTGGAAGAATATCTAAGACAACCTTGCCCTTGTTGAGCATTATAATTCTGTCTGAGTAGTCAATAGCATTTTTTAAGTTGTGAGTGATCATTAGTGTTGTGATTTTTTCCTTCTTGATAAGGTCATTGGTCTTATCCATTATTATCTTAGAAGTCTTTGGGTCAAGGGCTGCTGTGTGTTCATCTAATAAAAGAATTTTTGGCTTCTTTACAGTTGCCATTAAAAGAGATAGTGATTGTCTTTGTCCACCTGATAAAAACTTTACTTGAGTCTTTAATTTGTTTTCAAGTCCCAGGTCAATAGACTTTAGCTTTTCTATAATTTGGTCGATGTTGTTCTTATCGATTAACCTCTTGAAGGTGAACTTGTGACCCTTCTTAAAGGCCATAGACATATTTTCTAAAATATTTAGACTTTGGCAAACTCCCTTTGATGGATCTTGGTTTACCTTTCCAATGTCTATTGCCCTCTTGTCTTCAGATAATTTTGCAATGTCCACATCTCCCAGCATTATTTCTCCTGAGTCAGGATTAAGTGAACCTGAAATCATATTAAAAAGTGTAGACTTGCCACAACCATTAGGTCCTAAAATTGCAACACACTTATTTTCTTCTATATCAAGGGAGAAATTATCAAAAATTTGATTTTCTTCTTCCATACCCTTGTAAAAAGTTTTTGATAAATTTTTAATTCTTAGCATTTTCTTCCCTCTTTCCTTTTAATACAGATAGTCCCTTTGAAGAAACATTATTGTAAACTATGAAGAATACTACGATGATTGCAGTTATTCCCTTTAAATCACTTGGAGCAAGTCCTAGGTAAAGGGCGATTCCATAGATTATCCTGTAAATTATTGCACCAATTATGGCTCTTGTTGTCCTATTTAAAAAGTTTGCATTCTTTAAGAAGGCATCGCCAATTATTACTGATGCAAGTGCTGATACGATTATGGCTTGTCCCATTGTTATATCTGCATAACCATTGGACTGTGCCATTAGGGCTCCAGCAAGTGCTGCAAGTGCATTGGATATTACAAGGCCAATTGCAATGTACTTGTCTGGATTTTTTCCAAGAGACTTAACAAGAGTTTCATTGTCCCCTGTTGCCAAAAGAAGGTAGCCCTTCTCAGTTTTTAAAAACCAATCAAGAATTAATTTTATAAAAAGTGTTATTATTGCAAGAATTAACATCTTAGGAAGGCTTTCAAAAAGTTGAAATATAGTTTTGTAATCGAAAAAAGTAACATTTGGCGTACCAGTAATTCTTAGGTTCACTGAATATAAAAATGTCATTGTTAGGATTCCAGCTAAGATTGCTTGGATCTTAAACTTCCTAAATAAAATATATGTGATGTAGCCTCCAAGCCCCCCTGCTGCAAGTGAAACCACCATAGCAAGCACAGGATTCATGCCAAGTGTCAACATCTTGGCAAAGGCAAAGGCTCCCAGTGGGAAAGTCCCTTCCACTGACATGTCAGGGAAATCTAAAATTTTAAAGGTTATTACAACTCCTATTGTCAATATGGAAAATATAAGTCCCATGACAATGGATTCCATTATTACTGAATTCAACTTTTTCCTCCTAATTTGTTTTAATTATTTTTCATCTATTCAACTACTTTTGCATTATCCATTAAGTTCTTATCATCTTCTAGGCCAAGAGCTTCAGCAGTTTTCTTGTTAACAACTTTGCTTGTGTCAGATGAGAATAAAACCGGAACATCTTTTACAGCCTTGCCGCCAAGAATATCACTTGCCATGCCTGCTGCCTTCTTGCCAAGGTCAACATAGTCAACGCCTGCACTTACAAGAATTCCATTTTCAACTGGACCTTCTTCTGATGCAAAGGAAGGGATCTTAGCAGCTTTTAGTGACTCTGCAATTATTGTTGATGCAGATGAAACTGTGTTGTCTGTGATTGACATGAAGATGTCTATCTTTGGTTCAATTGTCTTTATAGCTGTTGATACGTCGTTAATATTGTTTACTCCAACTTCCACAACGTTAAGTCCAAAACCATCTGCAGCCTTTTTTAGTTCTTCGATTTGGAATTTTGAATTGGCTTCATTTGTTGAGAACATAACTCCAATGTTTTTAATATTTGGGAAGATCTTGATCATTTCTTCTAGTTGAGCTTGTATTGAGAAGTAATCAGAAACTCCTGTTATATTTGCTTCAGGTTCTTCCAAGTTTTTAACTAGGTCTGCAGATGCTGGATCTGTAACTGCATTAAAGATAATTGGAACTTCCTTTTCACCGTTCTTTGCTCCTTGAGCAGCTGGTGTAGCAATTGCGTAAATTAAATCAACTTTCTTGTCTTGGAAGGACTTAATAATTGATGGGACAACTGTTAAGTCTCCATTGGCATTCTTTGTAATAATTTCTACATCAGGGTTTGTCTTTTTAAGTTCATCTTCAAAACCCTTTCTAGCTCTTTCAAGAGCAATGTGGTCGGCAATTTGAATTATGCCAACTTTTTTTCCACCACTTGTTTCTGTAGAACTTTCTACTTTTGAATTTCCACTATTTTCAGTCTTGCCACAAGCCGCAAGGACAAGGGCCATCATAAGTAAAACAAACAACTTTCTAAATTTCATAAAAAACCTCCATAAAATAAAAAAAGTCTTTCATCCACATTGGGACGAAAGACTGACTTCGCGGTACCACCCGATTTTATAATCTAAAAGATTACCTCACTTTAAGGTCTAACAACCTCTAGCCTCAGATAACGGTGGCTTCCGTACTTGCCTACTAACTTCAACAAATAAGCTTTAGAGTGTATTTTAAATTTCCGTGTATTGCCTCTCACCAGCCGGCAACTCTCTTAAAATCACTAAAAATTCTTTTTTCTCTTTCAACGCTTCAATTAAATTACATTTAGTATATTCTGCTAGCAGAACAAAGTCAAGTCTTTTTTTATAATTTCGTCCAAAGTTTTTATTTAATTTTTATTTTGCTTATCTCAGTGAGATTTTTATTTTAAAATTTCTGCATCCTTAAGATTTTCATTACTTAAATCAAGTCCAAGAGCTTCAGCAGTTTTTTCGTTGATCTTTTTCTTTGAAGTCTTGTTGTCTTCTGAGTGAAGATTTTTTATGTCTTCTCCCTTTAGGATTTTTATTGCCATTTCTCCTGCTTGTCTTCCATGTTCGTAATAGTCAACACCTTCACTCATTAGAAGTCCCTTAGACACTTGACCTTCTTCAGCAGAAAGGGATGGAATCTTGTCCTTTAATAAATTTTCTGCAAGGACTGGGCCAGCAGAGGCAACTGTGTTGTCAGTAAGTGCATAGTAGGCGTCAATCTTTTCTGTAAGAGTTGAAAGAGCTTGACCAATATCGTTGATGTTATTGATTCCCACACTTTCAAGTTTAAGTCCAAGTTCATCACAAGCTTTTTCTAAATTTTCAACTTGAATCTTTGAGTTAACTTCGTTAGTTGAGAAAATTGTTCCAATGGTTTTTACATTTGGATAAATCTTTAAGAAAGATTCTAGTTGTTCCTTTGCAGAAACTGCGTCGTTAACTCCTGTGATGTTTGTAATTTTATCTGCCGATTCAATTAGTCCTGCTTCCACTGGGTCTGTAACTGCTGAATAAATAATATTTTTATTTGGAAGGGCAGTCTTTGCTCCTTGGGCAGCTGGTGTTGAGATTGCGTAAACTAATTTATATTCATCTCCTTGGAATTTCTTTGGTGCAGTTGTAGCCAGTGCTTGATCACCTTGTAGGTTCTCAACATCAACTTCTACATCAAGTCCTTCTTCCTTTAGTCTATTTTGGAAACCCTTTAGGGCATTGTCAAGAGAGACGTGCTCAATATATTGGATAGCTCCAACTTTAATTTTTTCTCCACTTTCTTTTTCTGTTTTCTTATCACCTGCACATCCAACAAGGGAAAGTGCAAGGGCACCTAGAGCAATAACTTTTACCATTTTCTTTAAATTTTTCATTTTGTCCTCCAAAAATTTTATTTAAAATAATAAAAAAATCCTTCACCCCATATAGGGCGAAGGATTCGCGGTACCACCTAAATTCGAAATAAAAATATTTCCTCTTTAAAGATCTAACAATCTCTAGTCTATGGTAACGGAGACTTCCGTGAGGGTCTACTATAATTCAATCCTCATGCTTTAGAGTGAATATATGACATCAACTCATCTGTGGGCTCTCACCATCCCCACTCTCTTTAAGACTCATTAAATATCTTTTTCTCTTTCATGGCATTTATTATTTTATTAGTGGATATTATATTCTTGTAAAAAATTTTTGTCAAGAACTTTTTTTATTTTTAATGTAATCATTCAATTTATGACTTTTTCCTTGAAATAACATAAATAATGAAGCAAGTTATCAGATAAACTCCAATGGCGAAAATGTCGTTTTTTATTGTTGAAGGACTCAAAGTTCCTGTCTTGTAATAAATAAATCCATCAACAATTATCATAAAAAGTATGAGTATAAATAAATTTTTAATTCTACCTTTTAACATTTACATCACCCTTAAAATAAATTTTAATTTTCTTTTTTATTTTTTATTTTTTCTATGACAAAGTAAGTTAATATATATAAGGCAAAGGCTATTAAAGCAATTTTTAATTTTTGTCCCTCTTAAGATCCAAACCTATAAATAAAAAACCTCCTCACAGAAAATAAATAAAAATATAGAACCAAAGCAGATCTAATATAAGCTTTCATCTCATTCATTTCTCCTTGATATCACATAAACTACAAAGCAGGTAATTAAGAAGACCCCAATTACAAAAATATACTTGTAAATTAAGTCTGAAATAATGATCTCAGAAGTAAAGTACCTATAGACATCAAAGGCCCCCATAATAACTAGTAAGATAAATAAATTTCTAAGCTGATGATTTCCCATTTTAATCTCCCTTTTGCACTTTAGAGAAAATAAAATCCCAGACAAGATAAGCCACAAGTAATAAGGCGTGCATTTTTAATACACGAACATCTAAGCTACTTGTTTTGTAATAAATAAACCCATTAGCTATAAGCATAAAAGATATTAAAATAAATTTCTAATTCTATCCTTTAACATTTAAACCAGCCTTAAATAAATTTAAAATTTAAAACTTGGAGCCATTACTCTCTTATGCTCAGAATTCTTATGCATCCTTTCAATTTTTTCTTTTATCTCAGGCTCTGGAGTTTTTTCTCCCCTGATGTAGGCATCAAGAACTTCATAAGTAAAGCCCATTTCATCTTCGTCAGTTTGTCCTGCCCAAAGACCTGCTGATGGTTTTTTATTTATTACAAAGTCAGGAAGTCCAAGTTCCCTTGCAACTTTAAAGATATCTGTCTTTAAAATATTTGCTATTGGCATGATATCTGCTCCAGAGTCGCCGTACTTTGTTGAGTAGCCAAGATACCATTCGCTGGCATTTGATGGTCCAAGCACTAGGTAGCCAAGATCTTGAGCGTAGTAATAGAGTGTTGTCATCCTAAGTCTTGGCTTGATGTTTGACCTTGCCATCCTATTGTCTGATGTGAAGGAGGCCTTCATTAGTTCTTCAAAAGTTTTTGTAAGGTCAATTGTCTTTGTTTTAAGGTCAAGAGCTTCAGCAACTTTAAGAGCATCTTCCCTGTCCTTGTCAATGCTGTCGCAAGGCATAATTAGACCAAGAGAATTGTCTGGAAAAACTCTTTTTGCAAGAGCGGCAACTACTGCTGAGTCAATTCCACCTGATAGACCAAAGACAAAACCTTTGGCTCCAACTTCTTTTGCGTAATCTTCTACCCACTTAACTAAATCTTCTGTTACTTTTTTATAATCCATAATGTCTCCTATATTTAATAAATAATTTTTCCATCAATAGTTGGAAGTTCAATTACTTCCAAATCTTCTGTCTCAAAGTTTGCAGAGGTCATGTCTCTAAGCTTGTCGAGTATTGACTTGTCATCTCCAATGTCAATTGTGACTTCAACCTTGTCTGTATAATTTTCTTCTATGATTTTATAATTTTCATTGGCTAGCAAATTCACGATTGCGCCATGGAAGGTGTAGTCGTAAATGACCTTTGTCCTTGTAAAATTTTTTCTTATGCACCTCTTTGCCTCATCAAGAGCCTTAACAACTCCCTCTGTGTAGGCACGAACAAGTCCACCTGCTCCCAGCTTGGTCCCGCCAAAGTAGCGAGTGACAATGACAAGGACATTTCTCATGTCTTCTTTTTTTAAGACTTCAAGCATGGGGATTCCTGCTGTGCCAGAGGGCTCACCATCGTCAGAATATCTCTGTGTCAGTCCATCTTCGCCAATTATGTAGGCGTGGCAGTTGTGGGTTGCAGACCTGTGCTCTTCCTTGACCTTGCCTAAAATTTCCAAGGCTTCTTCTTCACTTTTTACAAAAAAGGCATGACCAATAAAAATTGATTTTTTTATTTCAATTTCAGCCTTTGCATCTTTTAAAATTGTCTTATACATTTACAACATAATCCTTTACTTTTTCGTATTCTCTTTCTTCAAGCTTAAGATCCAAATAAATTCCATCTTCTTCATAGATAGGCTTGGCATCAAATTTTTCCACTAGCTTGTAGAGAAGGTCTGTGTCGTCATAGGCAAATTTTAATTTCACATCAAAATACTTTTCATCGAGATTGTCCTCGATAATTTTTAAAAGTGAGTCCATATTTTCATCTTTAAGAGCAGAAATATAAACCTTCTTGTCTGGCATAACCCTTAAAGGCAAGTTGATGTCATAGAGGTCAACCCTGTCCACCTTGTTAAAGACTGTGATTATATTTTTGTCTAAGACTTCAATGTCCTTTAGGATAGCCATAGTTGTATTGTATTGGATCTCCAAGTCCTCACTTGATGCGTCAATGACGTGGAGGATTAGGTCCGAATACTTAATTTCTTCAAGAGTGGACTTAAAGGCCTCAACGATTTTTGTTGGCAGCTTAGAAACAAATCCTACTGTGTCAGAAATTATAAACTCACGACCTGAAAGGAGCCTAGCCTTTCTCGATGATGGGTCAAGAGTTTCAAAAAGCATATTCTTTACAGAAACCTCTCCCGACTCTTCGTCCTTTAATCTATTTAAAATTGTAGACTTGCCTGCGTTGGTGTAACCCACCAGTGACACAATGGGTATGTTGGAGTCAATCCTTCGCTCCCTTGTTGTGTCCCTAGTCCTCTTTGCCTTCTCAAGCTTCTCCTTAATCTTGTCGATTTCTCTCTTGAGCCTTCTCCTATCAGTTTCAATTATTTGCTCACCTGGTCCCCTAGTACCAATTCCACCACCAGTCCTTGACCAGCCATCAATTCCCAAAAGTCTTGGGAGTTGGTACTCAAGTCTTGCCAGTTCAACTTGGAGTTTTGCTTCATAAGTTGTGGCACGCAGACCAAATATATCTAAGATTAAGTTGGTCCTGTCGATTACCTTCTTCTTAATTCTCTTCTCCAAGTTTCTAACCTGGATGCCAGAGAGCTCATCATTAAAGACAACTGCATCAACTTCTAGGAGCTCAACCATTTCTTTGATCTCGTCAACCTTACCAGACCCAATTAAATACTTTGGATTGAACTTATAAATATTTTGTGTAACCTCTCCCACAACTTCAGCACCGTCTGCGTAGACAAGTTCCGCCAACTCCTTCATAGAAGTTTCAAGACTGTGGGGGTAGGCCCCAATATTTGTTCCAACAGTTATAACTTTCTCTAATTTTTTTTTTGAATTCAAATTCTCTAAATAAACATTATCCATAATTTACATTATACTACATCGCAGCAAGTTAAAAAAACCGTCTAATAGTATTTAGCTTGTTAAAATGTTATAATTGTACAAAGGAGAAAGTATGGAAAACTTAAGAGAATTAAAAAATAATTTAAAAAATTTAAATAAAAAGCAAAAAATAAAAATTGGCCTCTTGGTCTTGCTTTTAATTTTTGTTTTACTTATTTCATTTTTTTCTGCCCTCATAGTTTCAATTATTTCAAAAACTCCTGCCACTGACTTAAATAATTTGAGCTCCTCCTTTAATCAGAGCTCCTATATTTATTCCAAGGAGGGAAATTTAATTGAAAAAATTGAATCTCTTGAGTACAGAAGTCTTATTGACATAAAGGACATACCTGAGGACATAAAAAATTCCTTCGTTGCCATTGAGGACCACAGATTCTACAAGCACAAGGGACTGGACCCAATTGGTATTGCATCTTCTATTGCTGCAAATATAAAATCAAGATCCCTATTGCGTGGCGGATCAACAATCACTCAGCAGCTAGTTCGTTCAGTCTACCTCACAAACCAAAAAACTCTTGGCAGAAAAATTCAGGAGGCCTACTTGTCACTTCGTGTTGAAGATGCCTTAAGTAAAGATGAAATCCTGGAAGCCTACTTAAATAGAATTAATCTTGGCCAAGGTGCCTATGGGATTGAAGCTGCAGCCCAAACTTATTTTTCAAAGTCTGCTGTGGACTTAAACATTGCAGAAGCTGCCCTTCTTGCATCAATTCCAAAGTCACCAACAAATTATTCGCCCTTTAAGTCTGTCCCTCCAGAATACTTGGAAGACAACTTCAGGGTAATTGGGACTCGTGAGATTGACGGCAAGGACCTCTACATGGTTTTAAACGACGATGCCTTTAAGAGGCAAAAGACTGTCCTCATGAGGATGCACGAGCTTGGCTACATTAATGACGCTGACTATGAAAAGGCAAAAAACTTTGACATAGTTTCTGACTTAAATCCAAAAAATTTTAAAAATCACACTATGTCTACCTACTCAACAGACTACATAAAAAAAGAAGCTTCAAGATATCTTGCTGACTTCTATGATATTAGTCAAGAGGAAGGCGAACACAAACTCTTCACTGGTGGCTACAAGGTTTATTCAACAATTGACGAGGACATCCAAAAGGACTTAGAAGACAAGTACGAAGGCTTCCAAAAGCTCCTCTTAAATTATTCATCAGCTGGTGGATCTAGGATGCTGAATTTAAACTTTGATGATTGGAAAAATATTATTTTTGGAGACGAGGTCTTGTACTTTGCCAGAGAAAATATTCTCGATGACAAGTTCAACCTCATTATTCCAAAATCTTTTTATAGCATTTCATCTCACGGCGACTTAAAGATAAAGAGCCTCTACTTCAAGGAAGTAGGTCAAAAAATTGATATCATAGATGCCTATGAGCTTGGCGAGGATAAAATTCTTAGGACCTATGAACTTGGAGGTCTTAAACTTGAGGAAGGAGCTGGCGAATTAAAAAATAATTATTTAATTATTGACGGCGACTACCTAAAAGATTTTCCAGAATTTTATAAAATTGAAAATGAAAATTTAATTATTTCTAACAAGTATTTCGATTACAAGGAGGACCCTGTAGTCCAACCCCAATCTGCCATGATTGCAGTTAATAACGAAACTGGCTTTGTGGAAGGCATCATTGGTGGTCTTGATGTGAGGACAAAGAACGCAAAAATTTTAAATCGTGCCACAGATTCCTATAGGCAACCTGGCTCTGCCCTCACACCTTTCACAGTTTATCTTCCAGCCCTTGAGTCTGGTAAGACCTTGGGGACAGTCTACGATGACGTGCCAATAACTGTTGATGGAAACTTTTGGCCAGCAAATTATTATAAGTCTTTCAAGGGTCTTATGACTCTTCGCAAGTCCTTGGAAGCATCTTCCAATGTTATCCCTGCCACAATCTTGGAAGAGCTTGGCAAGGACAAGGCCATGGATGTTTTAAAGAAATTTAATGTCATTGATGAAGAAGGCAAGGACTACTTCATCTCACATAAGGACAACAAAAATAAAAACGACGAGAACCTTGACTCCCTTGCCCTTGGCAACATGCAAGTGGGACTTCGCTTATCTGACCTATCAAAGATGTACCAAACTATTGCCAATGATGGAGTCTACAAGGAAGAAACTGGAATTTTAAAAATTGAAGACCCTAGTGGCAACATAATTATTGATAACTCACATAAAAATAAGAGGCTCTTCGATGAAAAATCATCCTACCTCTTGAGAGATGTCTTTATTGGCAATGAAAAATCAGGAAATGCAAGAGGAGCGAAGATCAACTCCTCTGAGACTGGAGCCTATTTGGGGCAAAATAAAACTAACTCAGATTATTTTGTAAATGCCTTTACAAAGTCTCACACAGTTTCCTTCTGGCTGGGAGCAGACTCTCCAAAGATTTCTCTTGCAGCTAAGAGTCAAGATGCCATAAGTATTTTTAACAAAATGGCAAAGGACATTGGAGAAAAAGAAAAGTTTGATGAAGATCCTTCCTACATTGTCACAAGAAATATTTCATCAAAGAGTGGAAAGCTTGCAACAAAGATGAGCGACTACGCCGGAGCCTCTTACTCAGAAAAATTTATTTCTGGAAGTGAGCCAAAGGACCACGACGACTTGTTTAAAAAATATTTGATATGTAAGGACTCAGGCAAGCTTGCCAACCAATTCTGTCCAAGTGAATCTGTCCTCTACACAGTTCTCTTCGAGAGAAAGGAAGGCTACGACCCCAAGGACCACTACGGGATTTATCCTGAGGACTACATGACAATACCTAAGTCCTATTGCAATATCCACACAAGAGAATGGTATAATGAACATGGTGATGAGTCTGACTCCAATAGTGACAAGTCTTCATCAAAAAAGAAAGATAAGGTTTCAAAGAAATCTACAGATAAAACAAAAACTTCTAGCAAAAAGAGAAAGTAAAAACATTAGGAGGAAGTATGAAAAAATTATCTAGTTTAATAAAATTAATAGCCTTTATAAGGCTTATAAAACCAAAAAGAAGAAAGAAGGGACTAAGACTTAGCAAGTTACTCCCTCTCTTCAATCCAAAGAGGGCTGGCAAAGTTGCCTACCACGCTGGCAGAATAAGAATGAGAAATGAAGTAAAGAGATTATTTTATTAAGAAGTTAAAAATAATTTTTAATTCTAACAAAGAAAAATTTATAAATTAAAAATTTTTACAAATAAAAAGATAGCCTGTCTAAATTGACAAGCTATCTTTTTTTGTCTAACTTTATTTTTCTATCCACTCTTTATTTTTTTCTTTTAAAACTTTAAGTACCCTGTCATTTAAAACAGAAATTGTCACATCAAGGTCGTGGTCTTCAAGGAAGTCCCTTATTGTATCAACAGCAACTTCAGCTGCTTCTTCAAGTGGATAACCATAAATACCTGATGATAGAAGTGGAAAGACAAGAGTCTTAAAGTTATTTTTCACTGCCAAATCAAGGACAGACTTGTAAGCATCTCTTAGGATTTCTCTCTCTCCTTGTTTGCCATCAAAGTAAATTGGTCCCACGGCGTGAATAATATTTTTCGCCTTTAGCTTATATCCCTTAGTGACAACAGCTTGGCCAGGTTCTATTGGGGCAAGTTTCTTACATTCTTCTTCCAATTCTTTGTCATCTGCTCCAGCAAAGATTTGTCCGCAAACTCCTCCGCCAGGTCTAAGCTCTTTATTTGCCGCATTAACTATTGCGTCAACGTCATAATCTAAAATATTTTTCTTTTCAATTTGAAAGCTCATTGTACACCCCTTTCTTTATCTTACCTAAACTATATACCACATCAAAGGATTTTTAAAGTACTAAAGAGAAATTTTCGCTATTTTATAATTTTTTAAGTCAAAATAAAAAAGGCCAGCATAGCCAGCCTAAATTTTTAATTCTTTGTATGTTTTATATATTTATTTATTGTCATCCTTCTCATTACAAAGACAATTGCTGCCAAGATAACAAGTCCTATTGGAAGAGTTAGGTTTGGCTTGTCAAGTATGCCTGATATTAAAAAGGCAAGGAAAGAAGCTACACCGACGCTAATTGCATAAGGCAATTGACTTGAAACGTGGGCTATGTGGTCGCAGCCTGCTCCTGCTGATGACAAAATTGTTGTATCAGAAATTGGTGAGCAGTGGTCTCCAAATACTGATCCAGAGAAAATTGATGCTAGTATAATTGTCAAGAAGTGCATGTGGTCTGTGTGCATTAGGATTGGCACCATAATTGGTATTAAGATACCAAAAGTTCCCCAAGCAGTTCCTGTTGAGAAGGACAAGAAGGCTCCAACTACAAATATTATTGCAGGTAGCATCCACATTGGCATAGTCGAATTAGAAATAAGTGATGCAATATAAGATCCTGTATTTAGGTACTCATCACTTGTTATTCCACCAATTGTCCATGCAAGTGAAAGAATTACAATAGCAGAAACCATTGTCTTCATACCTTCCACTATTCCCTTCATAAAGTCCTCAAACTTTAAAAGTTTTCTTGGTATATAAAGTGCGAAGGAAACAACAATTGCAAAGAAGGCTCCTATTACAAGAGACAAGTTTACATTTGCATCTCCAAAGGCTGCTGCAGCTCCAATACCCTCAGAGAAAAAACCACCAGTCTTGAGCATCATCATTACAGTTACAAAGATTAAAACTATTATTGGGATTACAAGGTCAAAGACCCTGCCATTTTTTGAATATTCGTATCCAACTTCTTCTTTTTCAATTATCCTCGATGTGTCATTTAATTCATACTTTTCCATAACCCCCATTTCTATTTCAGTTGTGGAAAAATACAAAATCATAATAAGAGTCATAAGGGGATAGACGTTCATTGGTATTGTTGCCAAGAAAACCCTCATTGGGTTTGCAACTCCAGTATCTCCAATAACTGCAACAACAGAAGCTGCCCAAGATGAAACTGGGGCCAAGATACAAACTGGTGCTGCACAGGAGTCTATAATGTGAGCAAGCTTTGCCCTTGATACCTTGTTCTCGTCAGTAATTGGCTTCATTACTGCCCCCACTGTCAAACAGTTGAAGTAGTCGTCAATAAAAATTATAATTCCCAAGAAGGCTGTGGCAAGTTTTGCCATCTTCTTACTCTTGATCTTCTTGCTTGCCCACTTACCATAGGCAAAAGATCCTCCCGCCATGTTCATTACCATGACTAAAGATCCAAGCATTGCCAAGAAAACTAGCATAAGGGCATTGTCCCCTAGCTTGGTCCCCATAAGTGTAAAAACTGTTTCCAAGGCGGCAATAATATTTCCGCCTGTAAATATAAGTCCTCCAGCTATAATTCCAATTAAAAGTGAAGTTATTACTTCCTTAGTTATAAGTGCCAAGGCTATGGCAACTATTGGAGGAATTATCGATAAAAATCCAAATTCCATTTTTTCTCCTTTATTATTTATTTTTCTCTTCTCTTTTATTTTCCCTATAAACATCCATTACTTCAGAGAAAATATCAGAGCTTGATACTGGTGTATAGGTGATGGCATTGGCTCCAGCTTCTATTGTCTCGAGTATATGCTCATCAGTATGCCCACCTGTTGCTATAATTGGAAACTCATCTCCAAGTAGCTTCCTTGTATATCTTACTAGTTCTGCAGTTTTTTTGCCACCTGCAATATTTAAAACTCTTGCACCAGCTGCAACTTTACCTTCAATATCGTCGTACTTTGATATGACAGTAGCAATAACTGCTATGTCAAGTGCCTGGGATATTAGTCTGATGTTTTCATTAGACATTGGAGCATTGACAACAACTCCAGTGGCTCCTAGTAGCTCGGCTTGGAGTCCAATGTTTACAGTCCTAAGACCTGAAGTTGTACCCCCACCTATTCCAACAAAAACTGGCACCGACGCAACTTCCATTATAGCAGATACAATTTTTAACTGAGGGGTAAAGGGATAAACAGACATAATTGCCTGAGCATTGTTATTTACAATTATTGGTATGTCGTTAGTGAATATCAGAGATTTTATTCTCTTACCCATAAAGTTAATACCACTTGCCCTATATGTTACTTCAGGTACAGACACCTGCCTTCTTCTTAGTTCTGTTTCAATTGAGGGAACGAATTTCTTTTTCTTTTCTAAGTCATTAAAGTTTTCCATTTTTACCTCCCTTTAAAATAAAAAGCTCATTACTAAACATTTAATAAAATTTTTATATACTTGTCAATAATATTCTGAATAATAAAGTTTTAAAACTATGTTATACTTTCCTTATAAGATGGATAAAGAGGTGGAAAAATGCCTGTCAATTTAAAAAAATTTGGCTTTCAATTTGAAGATTGTGAGAAGAAGGTTTCCTATTCTATAAAGCATGAGGACAAGCCCCTAAAGTTAAGTGAAGAAATGACCAAGAACTTGGAGTACCTCCTCTGGTATGTCCCAAATATTAATTCTGCCCAGTCACAAGAAAATGAACTCACATCATCCCTTAGCTTTGAGAACTTTGTCTTTGGCATAATAAAAAATTATATGAATTTAGAAAATAAGGACGTGGCCTTCCTCGACTATATTGACCCAGACATTGTAAAGTTTTACGACAAAAAGATTTGCCCCCACTCTCAAAAAATTATTTTGACAAAGTCAGAGGGAGAGTCAAAGACCGACTGTCTCTTAAGGCACATAAGAAACTCCCTTGCCCATGGCAACTTTAACCTTGTTGAGGACATGCTCGTGGGTTTCGATTACAAGTTTGGTCCTGGAGGACAAGAAATTTGCACAGGGATCTTTAAAATCTTTCCCAAGAACCTCTTGAGAGGTCTATCAAGTCTTGACGAAGAAGTTACAGCCGAAGGTCTTGCACAAATTGCCCTCCAAAGGACAGGCTACGACCTAGAAAGATTTAATAACGACGACAGGGATACTTCCTTTGACTTTTATGTGAAGAAGGGATCCAAGAGGTACGCCTTAGAAATTAAAAAGTACAAGGACACAGAAGTCTTGTCAGAAAAAGAAGTCCAAAAGCTCTTGGACAAGTTCTCAGGCCTTTACGAAAAAATAATTCCAGTCCTCTTTGTCAACACCTCCTTCTTAAAAAAAGAAACCAAGGAGAAGTTAAAGAAGGAAAGAGTAATAATCTTGGATATAAAAAATATTCTCAAGATGTTAGAAGGTCGTGACATCTTAGGCGAGATTGAATCCTATTAAAATATTTTGATTTTTAAAACACTTTAAATTTCTTATAAGCTCGGTTAATTTCCCTTTTAACTTATTAGCTAACTTTATATTTTAATTTTTTACTTGTGAGCTATTTTTAAATTTTCTCTTTTAACTGGTGAGTTAATTTTAAATTTTCATTCCTTAGTTCTGAGTTAAATTTAAATTTTCTATTTTAACTGGTGAGTTGATTTTAAATTTTCCCCCTCTATCAATTTATTCATAAATTATTGCAATCAAAAAGGATGCCCTCTCAAATAGGCATCCTTATTTTAATGTCACATAGATTGTTGTAAGTACCCCAATAAAGTTTGCTATATAAAATTTCTTCTCACGGGTCTTGTGACGGAAAAATTCCATTCCTGCAAGTCCACCTAGACCTGCCACAAGAGAAAAGGTCAAGAGGGTCTTTTCACTTATCCTCCACATCTTGTGCCTAGCCTTAAACTTATCCAAGCCGTAGAGAATAAAATTCATTAAGTTTAAGATTATCACTATATAAATATTTTCCATTAAATCATCCTCAACTTATAAACTACAAAATATAATATCACAAGTTGAATATGAAGTTAAAAAATTTTTAATAAAGCCTTACTCCATCATTTCAAATTGAGCGGCACCAGCTTCAAACTTTTCATTTTTTAGGCTTTCAACTAAATTGTCAAAATCCTCTTGGCTTTTTTTATAATCATCTACTTCTTTCCCATACTTGAATTTCAAAGGTTCATTGGCATATTCCTTATCAATGAAAGAAAAGTATAGGTCTTCTCCTATATACCAAACTTCTTCTGCATCCGTTAAGATAAGTATAATCACTCCATTTATAAATCCTGTCTTGAAGGACTCATCTTTGCTTATGTCAGGCTCGTCACTTAGTTTAATTTCCAAGCTTTTGTTTTTTACTTTATAATCTTCAAGCTTATAAGGTCTCCAGTCAATGCTTCCAATTAATTTCTCTAGACCCCTTTCATTAGTTAGGTCTGTCTTCATAGGATAAAGAGATTTATTCTCGCATCCAGTAAGGAAAAGCATTAAAACTCCTAAGGCAAATAAAAATTTAAAATATTTTTTCATAGAAACAACTCCTTTAAACTTTATTACTTTATCTAATTATACTCTTCATCCACTTAAACTACAAACTAATAACTATCAATCTTTAAGCATAAAAAATCTGCCAAGTTTCCCTGGCAGATAAGAATTTTATTTTTAAAATACTGAAACGTAAGCATCTTTTTTATCTAAGATAAGCATGTAACCTGGCGCGTGTGTGATCATGATTTCAGGTTTAGAAGCCATAGCTACTGCTTGAGGTGTTACTCCACAAGCCCAAAATACTGGCACTTCTCCTTCTTTGATTTCACTTCTTTCACCAAAGTCTGGCTTGTCAACATCTTTGATTCCAATTACAGATGGGTCACCAATATGAACTGGTGCTCCGTGAGTTGCTGGGAATCTTGCAGTAACAGTTGTTGCCCTAACAATATCCTTGTAAGGAACTGGTCTCATAGATACAACTGTGTTTCCATGGAAGATACCAGCAGGTTCTGTTGCAAGATTTGTGATATACATTGGAACGTTGTGTTCATCTTCGATGTGTCTTACAGGTACATCAGCTTCTAACATGGCTTTTTCAAAGGAGAAGGAACATCCAATAACGAAAGTAACAAAGTCATCTTGCCACACGTCTTTAAGGTCCTTAACTTCTTCAACAAATTCGCCATTTTTATATATCCTATACCTTGGCACGTCTGTCCTTATGTCTGCACCCTCAGCCATTATCTTTGTAAGAGGGCTTCCTTCGTCTAAAACTTCAAGGATTGGACAAGGCTTTGGATTTCTTTGAGCGAAGAGTAGAAAATCGTAGGCATATTTTTTTGGAAGGATTGCAAGGTTAGCTTGCAAATATCCTTCACTCATGCCAGAAGTTGGAAGATCAACTTCTCCCTTTCTAATAAGTTCTCTTACTTCTCTTGGGTGTAATTTACCTAGTTCACTTAATTTCATATTACAGACTCCTTCTTAATTGTTTCAAATTTATTCCTGTAGTCAAGAGTTGCCTTTTGTGCTTCTTCGATAGTAACTTTTTGGAATAAAATCTTATCTAAGAAGGACATTTGAGCAAGCTTGTGAAGGTCTGGTGTTATTACGTTACCAATCTTTGTGTAACCACCAGTAGTTTGTCTATCTGCAACTAGGATAATTGGTTGACCATTTGCTGGTACTTGGATTGAACCAAAAGTAGTTCCGTCAGAAATAATATCTGCAGTTTCCTTGTGCTCAATCGAAGTTCCCTTTAGTCTAATTCCCATCCTGTCAAAGTCCTTAGTCACTTGGTAACCACCTGACCTAAATAGGTCGTGGATTCCCTTTTCAGTGAAGTAGTCGTCTTGAGGTCCAAGAACAACTCTTAGTAGGTTGCAGTGGTTAAATTTAGGAAGATACTTTTCAGGTATTCTTCTCATTGTCTTATCTTTGGAGCCTATAATATTTAATGTGTCCTTAGGTTTTAATGCTCTTCCGTCAATTCCACCCATTTTTGTCTTGATGTGAGTTGACTTAGAACCATTAACCACTGGCACATTTATAGAGCCACCAAAGGCAAGGTAGCCTCTAACACCTTCATTAACTTTACCAAATTGCAAAGTGTCTCCAGCCTTAACCTTAATGGTTTCAAACATTGGTGCAGGCTGACCATTAATTTTTGGATTCATATCAGAACCTGTTATTGCAAGTGTAAGGTCTTCATTAAACTTAAGAGTAGGTCCGAAATAAGTCATTTCAAGGACAGCTTCGTCAAGTTTGTTTCCAACTAAGATATTAGCAAGTCTGTAGTTGTAATCATCCATGACACCTGATGTAGGTATACCTAGTTCTTGGTAGCCATATCTACCAGAATCTTGAATTGTTGTGAGAATCCCACCGTTAATTACATCGATACTACTCATGAAGATCACCCCTCTTTACCTTCTTAATTGAAACCTTGTAGGTATCTTTTTCCACTTCATCTTTAATTCTGTCATATTCTTTTTGATCAATAGATACATACCTAATGTAGTCACCAGCTTGGATGAATACAGGTGGTTCCTTTGTATCATCAAAAAGTTTAAGTGGAGTTCTTCCTATTAGTTGCCATCCTCCAGGAGATTCAAGTGGGTACATACCAGTTTGATTAGCTGCAATACCAACTGAACCTGGCTCTATTTTTAATCTTGGACTCTTTAATCTTGGAGTTGCAATTCTTTCATCAAGTCCACCAAGATAAGTGAAGCCAGGCATGAAGCCCATCATATAAACTAAATAATCTGTTCCAGAGTGAATCTTTATAACTTCTTCTTTAGATAATTTTGCATTTTCAGCTACAAAGTCAATATCTGGACCATATTCGCCACCATAAAGTGTTGGGATTTCAATAAGTCTAACTTCGTCACTTTGTTCCCCTGAGTTAGCCTTGCTAAGTCCCTTTAAGGTATCAACCATTTCGCCATAGGAAATCTTTACTGGGTCATAATTAATTAATATAGACCTGTAAGTTGGCAAAATGTCCAAGATACCATCAATATTCTTCTTTTTTAAACTTTCTACAACTGCAGCAATTCTGGCGTTTATTTCTTTTTCAATAGTGTCACCAAATTCCATAACTATTGCAGAATCACCAGCAGTTAGAAATTTTATTTTATCATACATTTTTTGCTCCTATACTTATGCCAAAATATCTTTAATCAACCAAATAATTTTCCAATATTTGCGATTACAGTTTGTGCTCCCATGAAAGCAGTTACTGCCACTACTATCCAACCTAAGATGAAAAGTACATTAGAGTGAACATAGTCGCCAACGATTTTCTTGTTCTTAGATGCAAGTAGGATTACTGCAAGTGTGATTGGAAGGATAAATCCGTTAAGTGTACCAACAACTACTAATAGAGTTTGTGGTTGTCCAATAAAGATAAACATAATTGTAGAGATTACGATAAAGGCAATTGTAACCATGTTTTCGTGATCAGCTACGAATTTGAATAAAGTCTTTAGGAAAGATACTGAAGTATATGCTGCACCTACTACAGAAGTGAAGGCTGCTGCTGCAAATACAAAACCAAAAATCTTATAACCAACAACGCCTGAAGCTGCTAAGAAAGATGATGCTGCAATGTTGTCAGGATCAATTTGTGCTCCAGCCATCTTAGTTACACCTAGTATAGCAAGGAATAATAAAATTCTAACTATTAAAGCAACTCCAATACCTAAAGATGCTGATTTAGTTACTTGGTCAAGATTTTCTTCTCCAGTGATACCGGCATCAATAAGTCTGTGTCCACCTGAGAATATAATATAACCACCAACAGTACCACCAATAAGTGTTAGTGTTGGAGAAACAATGCTGTTAAATCCACCAGCTGGGCTAACAGATGCTTTTAAAGCTTCACCAACAGGTGGTTGTGTCTTAATTGCTACGAAAGCAATTAGGATGATCATAAGTGCACCAAGCACTTGAGTTACTCTGTCCATGATAGAAGATGCTGACTTTGATGAGAAAAGTATAATACCAATAACTCCACCAATAGCTGCACCAATTTTTACATCTACACCAAAGATAACGTTAAGTCCAAGTCCTGCTCCACCAACGTTACCAATGTTAAATGCCAAGCCGCCAAGAGCTACTAAGAAGGCAATTACATATCCAAGACCAGGAAGTACATTGTTGGCAATGTCTTGTCCTCTCATCTTAGAAACTGCAATAACTCTCCATACGTTAAGTTGTGCAATATAAGAAAATACAATTGAAATTAAAATTACTGCTGCAAAGTCTGCGCCAATTTTTGTTGTAAATGTCGCAGTTTGTGTCATAAAGCCAGGTCCAATGGCAGATGTTGCCATTAGGAAGGCCGCCCCTAAAAGGACGGACAAATTATTTTTATTGTTACTCATTTCTTCCTCCTAAATTATAAAAAACTAATTAAAGGTTTGATTTCAATACCTTCAGCCTTTAGTCCTTCACGAATATTTTTTACGAATTCAAGAGCTTCTGGATTGTCGCCGTGAACACAAATTGAATCTGCTACTATATCGATTTCCTTACCATTAGCAGTAACTACCTTGTTCTCTTTAATCATCTTAACAACTCTTGGTATTGCTTCCTTTGGATCCTTAACAAAAGCTCCTGGTAGAGATCTATTAACTAGAGTTCCGTCTTCGTTGTATCCTCTATCAGCGAAAACTTCTTGGGCAACCCTAAGTCCTCTTCTCTTACCTTCCTTAGCTATGTATGAGCCGCTAAGAACCATTAGAATTAGATCTTTGTCAAATTCTTCGACTGCATCTAAAACTGCATTTGCAAGTTTTTCATCGTTACAAGCTGTGTTGTAAAATGCTCCGTGAAGTTTCATGTGTTGAAGTTTTTTGCCGTGAGCCTTTGCGAAAGCTGAAAGAGCTCCAACTTGATAAAGCATATAAGCTCTTGCTTCTTCTGGAGTTACTGCTAATTTCCTTCTACCAAATCCCATTAGGTCTGGATAACCTGGGTGAGCGCCAATTTCTACGCCGTTATCAGCTGCAGCCTTACAAGTTGCATCCATAATAAGTGGGTCGCCAGCGTGGTAACCACAAGCACAGTTAATACTAGTAACATATTTTACAATCTCTTGGTCCATACCCATTTTATAGGCACCAAATGATTCTCCAATGTCACTATTTAAATCTACAAAATATTGCATCCATTTCCTCCTTTTATCTTATAAATCATTGCAATAACGTATTTAAATTATAATCCAATTTAAAGGAATATGCAAACATTGTCTTAGGCAAAATCATAATATATTTAAATGTATAGATAAATAAAAAAGAGGCCGAAGCCTCTTATTATATAAGTTTGTCGAGTTTTTCAATGATGTGCTTTTTGTACTGGATAAACTTTTTATCCTCGAAAAAGTTTTCATGAAAATCTTCTGTAATTTGTATTTCTTCTATAATAGTTCCTGGATTTTTTCCCATGATATAAATTCTATCTGAAAGCTTAACTGCCTCTTCTATGTCGTGGGTTATAAAAATTGTAGAAATTCCAATCTCACTAATTATTTTTTTGTACCACTTGTGGATTGATGCTTTAGTTATTGCATCAAGGGCAGAAAAGGGTTCATCAAGTAGGGCAACTTCATTGGAAAAGACATAGGTCCTAAGGAGGGCAGCACGTTGTGCCATTCCACCAGAAAGTTGTGATGGAAATTTTTCTTGGCAGCCTTCAAGTCCAAAGTCACCAAAAAGTCCTCGCACTTCTTCCCTAGCTTCTTTTTTCTTCTTACCACGAAGAACTAAAGGCAGGGACACATTGTCGATGATTGTCATATAAGGTAGGAGCATGTCCTTTTGAAGCATGTAGGAAATATTGCCTGCCTGACCTGTGACATCTTCCCCCTTAAGATAAACTTTGCCTTCATCTGGTGCTAAGAGGCCTGCAATAATATTAAAGAGTGTTGTCTTACCACTACCAGAAACTCCCACGAGAGAAACTAGTTCTCCCTTATTTAATTTTATGTTTATGTCATTTAAGACCAGCCTGTCATTAAAGGACTTATAAACATTATCTACTCTTAAAATTTCTAATTTTTCGCTCATTTTAATTTTTCTGGATTTACAAAATCATCAGTGAATCCAAAGTCCTTTGGAATTTCCTTGTTGATTAATTTATTTTCCCATAACCATTGGTAGAAATTGTTCCATCTATCTGGATCAATTTGTCCAAAGTATTTTGCGTCGTCTTGGTACTTGTCAGCAAGATATTCCATTCCCTTTTCAACAAAGTCCTTGTCAAGTTCTGGATTTATCTTAACTAAGATATCTGCTGCTTCCTTTGGATTTTTTGCTGCATATTCATAACCCTTGATGAAGGCACGCATAAATCTCTTTGCTACATCTTCCTTGTTCTTTAAGAAGTCGTTGTTTGCAATAAGGATTGGTGTGTAGTAATCAAAAACTGGACTGATGTCTCTAAAAGCGAAGTAGTTAATTGGCACATTTTCCTTTGCTGCAAGAACTCCATCAACTTGGAAGAAAACCCAAACAGAATCTATCTTACCACTAATTGCTTGAACTGCGTTTACAACATTTTCTGGAAGAAGTTCAACCTTAGAGAAGTCTCCTCCGTCATCTGTTATTACTTGTTTTAAGATTGCTTGTTCAATTGGAAGTCCCCAAGTTGCGTAGTTATGTCCTTCCATGTCCTTAGGTCTTTCAATTCCCTTATCCTTTAGGGAAATAATTCCTGAAGTGTTGTGATTAATAATAGCTGCCACAGCTGTTACTGGAAGTGGTTCGTCGCTGGCAAAAGCTGGCGCAATTGTATCTTGGTAAGATACTCCAAAGTCAGCCTTACCTGATGCAACTAAAGCTTCAGCACCATTAGCTGGTGGTTGGTTTACTTCTACTTCAATGCCTTCTTCTTCAAAGAAGCCCTTGTCCATAGCAACATAAAGACCTGCGTGGTTTACGTTAGGTTCCCAGTCTAGTAGGAAGCTTACCTTTTCCTTAGGAAGATTTTTAGCTTCTTCTGATTTTGTATCATCTTTCTTTCCACATCCTGTTAGAAAAAGTCCAACAAGAATTAAAATCAATAATTTTCTTAAATTTTTCATTTTGCCTCCGTCCACGGCATAACCTTTCTTTGAATGAAGCTAACTAACTTCATCAAGATAAGTGAAATTGCCGAAATTAAAAATATAACTGCAAACATCTTGTCAAAGGAGTAATTTTTTTGAACTCTTATCATATATACTCCCAGTCCCTTGTAGCCACCTAGCCATTCAGCAATAACTGCACCTACTACTGAATAGGAAACAGCAATCTTAAAGGCAGCAAAAAAGTTTGTAAGACTTTCTGGAAATTTAATGTACTTATAAATTTCATACTTGCCTGCTCCCATGGCCTTTAGAAGTTTTGTCTTGTCTGGGTCAACTTGCTTAAAGGCTTCCAGAAGTGAAACTGCAATTGGAAAGAAGGTTCCAATTACAATTAGGGCGATCTTTGGCATAACGCCATAACCCATCCAAAGGACAAGTAGGGGTGCAATGGCAACTGTAGGAACAGTCTGACTAATTACTAAAATTGGATAAAAGGCAGAGTAAAGTGTGTCTGATAAATCCATTAGTAGTGCCACAAGAAAGCCTAAAGTCACACCAACAGATAGACCTAAAAAGGCTTCTGTCAAAGTTGTCCCCATGTGGGATGAAATTGTTGGAAAGTCATTTACAAAGGCCTTGACAACATCAAGTGGCTTGGGCAACATAAAGGCCGATACTCCACCATAGGTTGTTGCAAAGTGCCAAAGAACTAAAATAATTACTATCAAAGAAGCTGCTGAGATATTATCCTTGATACTTGCCTGTTTTTTCTTCAATTGTTAAAATTCCTTTCTCAGAATAGAAGGTCTTGGAGTAACAAGCAACTTGTTCTGAAATTTCTCCCGCTAACTTCACACAGTTCTTTAAGATCTCAAAGGCCTTGTCAAAGTCGTCTAACTCTATAACTGTTTCAAAGGGAGTGACTAAATAGTCAACTTTTTCGCTTTGAATATATTCTATGACCCTATCAACTACTTGGACAACAGATTCAGTTGTTCCTTCCTTAGTAGTAGGTAGGATTTGTATTGCTACTGATATTTTCATCTTAACCTCCTTATAAAAATTCCAATAAAAAAAGCCTCTAGAAATAGAGGCAGCCTTCCCTAGACAGCATTACCTGTCCCGGTCCAAAGGGTTTAAGGATAAACCTAATCTCAGCATGCGCTCCCCTGATAAGTTAATTATAAGCATAAGCTTTCCTTATTACAAGGAATAAAGGCAAATAAAAAACTAGGTCCTTGGACCTAGCTCTTATTCAATAACTAATAATTTTTCTTCAATTGATTTTTTATCCTTTGCCTCTGGCTCTTCTTCAATTTTTCCAAAAGGCATTTGTGCCACAAGCTCCCAATGTTCTGGAAGGTCGTAGAATGCCTTAACCCATTCGTCAATTACTGGGTTGTAGTGTTGGATGCTGGCACCAATTTCTTCATCCCTTAGGGCTTGCCAAAGATTTAATTGAAGCATGGCAGCTGAATGATGTCCCCAAGTTTCAAAATAATCTCTGTAGGATGCCATATTTATTTCTTGATCCCAAATTTCATTCATATCTATAAAGAAGAGGGCTGTTCCCTTAGCGTGATAAAAACCATGGAACTTTTCTTTATTTATAGACTTGTCAAAAGTTTCATTTACCCTAGTCCAAAAGTCCTTGGACTTATCATCAAAGAGTAGGACGATCCTTGTTGTCTCTGAATTCATGTGTGACGGAGTTATGTTCATTACATCTTCAACAAGGTATTTTATTTCTTCATTTGTAAGGTCAACATCTTCTGACAAGTTGTAGTAGGATCTTCTCTTCTTAATTATTTCTATAAAATCTTTCATAATTCACCTCGCAAGTTTTCTTTACATCTTAGTAAAGTTTTACCCCGAAAAAATTATTCTAACCTACCACCCTTGGTGTAGAGGTTGTAATAGTAGGACTTTGCTTCCATTAGTTCTTTGTGAGTACCTCTTTCCACGATTCCATCTTTTGTCATCACGATGATTAAGTCTGCGTTTTGAACTGTTGTTAGCCTGTGAGCAATTGTAAGTGTAGTCCTTCCCTTGGATAACTTTTCTATAGAGTCTTGAACAACAACTTCTGACTTGTTGTCTAGGGCAGAAGTGGCTTCGTCTAAAATTAAAATTGGTGGATTCTTTAAGAAAACTCTAGCTATAGAAATTCTTTGCTTTTGTCCACCAGAAAGTTTCACTCCACGTTCTCCCACATAGGTGTCAAATCCATCTGGGAGATTTTTTATAAAGTCGTAGGCTCCTGCAAGCTTTGCAGCTCTTATGACATCGGCATCACTTGCGCCCTCCTTGCCATAGGCAATGTTGTCTCTAACTGAGCCAGAGAATAAATACACGTCTTGTTGAACTATTCCAATGTTCTCCCTAAGAGATTTTATCTTAACATCTCTTACGTCAAGTCCGTCGACTTTTACAGAGCCCTTATCTACGTCGTAAAATCTTGGAATCAAATTACAAATAGTAGTCTTGCCTGCCCCACCTGGTCCAACTATGGCAAGCTTTTGTCCAGGAGAAATGTGAACTGAGAAATTTTCTAAGACTTTTTCTTCTCCTTTCCCATAAGAAAAGTCTACTTGGTCAAAAGTAATCTCGCCCCTTAGACTTTTTATTTCAATGGCATCTTCCTTGTCCTTGATGTCAGACTCAATAGACATAATTTCTGAGAATCTTTCAATCCCTGTCATTCCCTTTTGGAATTGCTCTGTAAATTCAATAATTCTTCTAACAGTTGCAAGAAGTGATTGAACATACATTACATAAAGAATTAAGTCTTCGGGACCAATTTCTCCCTTCATGAGGAAGTAACCCCCAGATACAATTAAGATGAGGTACATGAGGCCGTCAAAAATTCTGTTAATTGTGTTGAAGCCAGCCATGGACTTGTAGTATCTCTTCTTTATGCCCAAGAACTTGTTGTTCTCATGAGTGAACTTTTCCTTTTCAAGGTCTTCCTTGGCAAAGGACTTGACCACTCTTATGCCAAGTAGGGAGTCCTCAATGGCAGAGTTCAGATGACCAACGTGGACTCTTTGATCCTTTTGTGCCTTGCGCATCTTGTTCCTAAAGTGACCAGAGAAGTAAATCATAAGTGGAATCATGAGATAAATTAAAAGAGTCATCTTTACGTTGAAGTGTAAAAGAATTATTAAGGAAATAATGATCTTTATGACTCCAATAAAATATTCTTCTGGGCAGTGGTGGGCGAACTCGGTTATGTCGAAAAGGTCGTTGGTGATCCTTGACATAATGACTCCAACCTTGGTCTCGTTGTAAAAGGTGTCAGAGAGGGTTTGAAGATGGGAGTAAAGGTCCCTTCTCATGTCAGTCTCGATCTTGGCACCCATGATGTGACCAATTGATGTCATGAAGTATTGGGCAACAACTTCCACTGTCTTAACTCCTAAATATATAAGGGCAAGCTTAGTGATGAAGTCGAAGCTAATAGATGCAAGGTCCTTCATCCCCCTGTTGGTAAGAGCCCTTAAGATAAGTGGAAGAATCATTTCGCTGGCAGTTGTTAGGCCTGCACAAAATAAATCTAGAAAAAGTGTGAACCTGTACTTATAAAAGTAGGGCGCAACTTTTTTTATTAAGTTTTTATTTTTCATTTTTCCTCCTTTATATAAAAATTTATTTTTTGAAAGCTATCTTATATATGATAACACAAAATTAAAATCCTTTAAAAGTCTAGAAAATAACCTTACTTGACATAAAAATTCAAACAAATTATAATTTGATAAGACTTACAAAGGAGATTTTAAATTTGGAAAATAAAAGTAGCGCAGGCTCACGAATTGCAAAGTCCACCCTAGCCATCACTGGCTTCCTTCTAGTGGGTAAGGTCTTTGGATTCTTTAGAGAGTCACTTACAGCTTATGTCTTTGGTGCCAGCAAAGAAATGGATGCCTTTTCTCTTGCTCAAGCAGCCACAGCAATGATAGCAAGCTTTGTCACTCAAGCAATAGCAACAACTTATATACCTTCTGCCCAAAAGGCAGAGAGCGACCATGGACCAAGTAGGAAAAATTATTTTACTAACAACCTCTTAATGGTTACTTCCCTTGTGTCCTTTGTCCTAATTATTCTTGGGATTTTATTCCCAAATCAAATTGCACTTTTATCTGCATCACAAGCTGATCCCGAAACCTATGCAATTGTTGTTAAGTTAATACAAGTTGGAATGCCCGTAGTTTTATTTTCATCTTGGGTTGGTGTAATGGAAGGCTACCTCCAACACGGTGGCAAGTTCGCAGCAACAGGTGCCATTGCAATACCCCTTAACTTAACTTATATAGTTTACCTTGCCCTCTTCTCCCACCACGTTGGGATTATAGGACTTACAATAGCATCTGTATTAGGTATTTTGGCACAATTCATCTTCCTACTACCTAATGCGATGAAAATTGGTTACAGACCAAAACTCGTGGCAGACTTTCAAGACAAGTATGTTAGGGAGGCAATTGTCCTTGCCCTTCCAGTTTTCGTTTCTGTATCAGTAAATGACATTAACACAATTGTAAATAGAAACCTTGCATCAGGCATGGGCCAAGGTGCAGCATCAATTTTATATTATTCGAACAAGATGAATACCATGATAATTGGTATTTTTATCACAGCTATTACTGCCATAGTCTTCCCTATCCTAACAAGGACTTTGGGATCTGGCGACATGAAGCTTGGTAAAAAAGTTATGAATGCATCAGTTAAGACTGTTTTATTTATAACTGTTCCTGCAACAGTAGGCCTAATTATCTTGGCAAGACCTATAATAGAAATTGCCTTTGTTCGTGGTTCCTTTACTGCGGCAAACGGTGTGGCAGCAACATCAACACTAAGATGTTACTCCCTTTCACTTATTTCAATTTCTGTTATCAACGTCTTAAATAGGATTTACTATTCCATTGGCGACACAAAGACTCCCTTCTATGTTGGTGTAACTAACGTAATTATTAACGTTGGTCTCAACCTCTTAGTGGCAAGACACTTTGGTACTAATGGACTGGCAGCATCAGTTTCAATTGCAACAACAATTGCAGTTTTTATTTCCTTTATACTTTTAAAGAAAAAAATTGGAAATCTTGGAACAAGATCCTATATCAAGGCCCTTATAAAAACTGTAATGGCATCACTTGTCATGGGAGCAATAACTTTGGCATACTTCCCTTACGAAAAACTAATCATGGCATTAACATCTGGCGGAGTCCAAACTCTTTCAAGATTTGTCTTCTTAATGCTAGTAGTCTTTATTGCAGCTTTAGTTTACGTCTTCTGCCTATACAAGTTGGGAGTTCGTGAAGTTAGGGATGTGGTTGGCATAGTGAGAGAAAAAATTGAAAATAGAAAGCCTAAATCAATAGAAAATTAAAAACTATATTTTATAACTAAGACTCGAGTCATCGGGTCTTTTTTATTTTTGTAATTTTTTTAAAATTTTATACAATTAAAGTATTCATTTGATAATTAAGTGGTATAATGTTAATAAATTGGAGGTGTTAATATGAAGGGCATACACTATATAATTGCCGTCATTGTAATCGTTTGCTTAGTTTTCTGGAGAAAGTCCATTGTCAATAAGAGAGGCAAGGGTCAAAAATCTATTGACTCATCTAGTAAAGCTAAGAATAATTCTAAAAAAGAGGACCTACATAAGATTAGTGAAGCAAAGTCTTCTGAAAAAACTTCTACTAGCAAGCTAACTGAAGTTAAGGAGAAGGAAGCCTACGATGGATCAAGGAAAAAGGACCGCGGCAAGAAGAGACGCCAAAAGAAAAATACAAACTCAGCTATTGATGAAATAAAGAAAAAAACTGAAGAAGTAAAAGAAAAAACTGAAGCCGAGGCTAAGAAGCTTGAGATAAAAGCAGAAGCTAAGGCTGAAGAAGTGAAGGCTGAAACTAAAGCTAAGGTCGAAGAAGTAAAAAAAGAAGCTAAAGAGATAAAAGAAAAAGCTGAAGCCAAAGCTGAAAAAGTTACAGAAGAAGTCAAGGAAAAGGCTCAAGATGTAAAGAAGGAAGCTGAAGTTAAGACTGAAGAGGTTAAAGAAGAAGTCTCTAAAGAAAGCAAAAAAGTCCAAGCTAAGGCAAAAGAAGTTAAAGTTGAAACTCAAGCTAAGGCTGAAGAAGTTAAAAGTGAAGCTAAAGAGATAAAAGAAAAAGCTGAAGTCAAAGCTGAAAAAGTTACAGAAGAAGTCAAGGAAAAGGCTCAAGATGTAAAGAAGGAAGCTGAACTTAAGACTGAAGAAGTCAAAGAAGAAGTCAAGGAAAAGGCTCAAGATGTAAAAAAGGAAGCTGAAGTTAAGGCTGAAGAGGTTAAAGAAGAAGTTAAAGAAAAGGCTCAAGCTGTCAAAGAGGAAATTAAAGAAGATAAAACAGAAATCGAAAATAAAATTGCAAGCACTGGCAATTACCCTGACCTTATCACTTCCCTAAAAAATAATTCTTGGACATCAGGCGACTTAAATACAAGGGTTAAGTTTGAAGACATAAGAAGGCAAGTAACTTTACACGAAGAGGAGATTACTGACCTTCCCCTTGATAAAATCAAAACTTCCCTAAGCCCAGAATCTCTTGTAGACTTCCTAAACATGACATCAGCAAAACCAACTATCCTAAATAGAAAAGAGGACACATCTTACGAGTTCACAACAAGAGATCCTAAAGAAATCGACTTAATCAAGAAGAGATATGGACTCCTCGATAGAGAAATCGACAAGATAACATCAGTCCTAATCTTTGACAAGGAAGGACAAAAATTAAAAGAAGTTAAAGATGTCTTGGCTGAAGGAAAAAATAGAATTTACATGGAAACAAAATTTTAGTAGAATATAAAAGTCATACTTGTATGGCTTTTATTTTTTTGCAAAATTTTTACAATATATATTTAGGCAAGAATATAAAAACAATTTTTTAAATAAAAATTTAAAGAAAACTTTGAACTTTTTTTACTTTTTTAGTTTAAAATAAGTCCAGGAGATAAAAATGGAAAACATAAAAAAATTAGAAGAAATTATCAAGTTCTTAAGTGAGAACACGAGATTTCTAGAAACAAAAAACTTCATACAACATGGAGACACCACTGTCTACGAACACGTTATTTCTGTTTCGAAAAAGTCTATTGAAGTAGCAGAAAAATATAACTTAAATGTGGACATGGACTCTATGATTAGGGGCGCCCTCCTCCACGACTACTTCCTCTACGACTGGCACGACGGCAAAAGAGAAAGATGTATTCATGGCTTCACCCACCCCATGAAGGCCTACCGCAATGCCAAGTCCGAGCTAAAGCTTAACAGGATTGAAAGGGACATAATAATCAAGCACATGTTTCCCTTGACTCCCCTTCCCCCAATGTACTTGGAGTCTTGGATTGTCACTTACTCTGACAAGTACGTGTCCCTTGCTGAAACCCTAAGAGGCATACCTGTAAAAGTTGGGTTGGTGAGACCATGAGATACCAAGAATTTTGTTTAATATTTTTTATCTACTCCTTCCTTGGCTGGTTCTGGGAGACCTTCCCTTGTTCTGCCATTGAGCTAGATAAAATTCACAACAGGGGCTTCCTCTTGGGACCCATTTGCCCCATCTATGGTTTGGGAGCCAGCCTTTCCTTTGGAGTCTTGAAGAACTTCGAGTCAAGCCTTGAGATTTTTATTTACTCAGCCTTCTTGTCCTGCCTCATTGAGTACATAATTGGCTACCTCTTGGAAAAATTTTTCCACAAACGTTGGTGGGACTACTCCAACTACCCCTTCCAAATTAAGAGGAGGGTTTGCCTCTATGGCCTCTTGATCTTTGGCCTTGCAAATATTTTAATCGTCAAGAAGCTCACACCAATTTTGCTCTTCTCCTTGTCCCTATCAAGCGACAAGCTAGTTGATTTACTAGTGATCTTTTTCGGCATCCTATTTGCAATTGATTTAATCTTGACCCTGAACCATTTGACTCATGGGTTTAAGACCCTCAACAAAGTTTATGAAGTCATAGATGACAACTTAAGTGATTACTTCAATGGTTTTAACGAATCTGAAAGACTTGCTAACTTAAAGGTCCTTGAAGAGTCAAAGAAGTTTAAGTCCAAACTCTTAAATATTAACTCCAACCTCAAGGAGAGAGAAGAAAGTATAAAAAAATTAATAAGGCAAAAATAAAGACCCCTTTGATTAAATATCAAAAGAGGTCTTTTTTCTTTGTCTAAAAATTTCTATTGCTTAAGATTTTGTGTACTCAAATAATTTTATATCTTCATAGTTTTTTATAAAGTCATTATTATTTATGACTTAAAACTTTTTACAAAGTCGTTATTTTTCATAACTTAAATACTTTTCACGAAGTCACCAAGTCCTACTACTTTTTATTTTATTCCAAAGTTGCAAAAATTTTATCTCCTAACACTTCCATCAGTTCCATCAATTGTTATGATGTCGCCAGTTTTTATAAGCTTAGTAATGTCCCTTACCCCAACAATGGCAGTCTTATTAAGAGAAATTGCAGATACAGCTCCATTTGATGTGAAGCCTGCTTCTTCTGTTACAAATCCAGAGGACCTTTCCATGTAAGGGATCATTCTGCCATCAGTTCCATTGCAGATGATTATGTCCTTAGACTCGAAGTTTGCTTCAAGTTCTTCAAAAGTATTTACAACTACTGCCCTTGCCTTTTTCTTTTTCTTGCCAATGGCAGTTCCCCTGCCAAGGATTTCTGAAACATTTTCAATCTTCAAGAGATTAGTTGACCCAGCAATCCCTGTAGGAACTCCTGCAGTTAAAACAACTAAGTCTCCAGATTTTAAAAATCCCTTCTTAACAGCAACTTCCATAGAAGCGTCAATTAAGTTGTCAGTGTCCTTAAAGTTAAGGACCTTAACAGGCCTTACTCCCCAAACCAAGCTAAGTTGATTTTTAATTTTTTCAAAGGGCGTTGATGCAATAATTGGAGTCTCTGGTCTGAATTTTGCAATGGCCTTTGAAGTGTTACCTGATGTTGTTGCAGTGATTATGGCATTGGCGTGGAGGTCTCTTGCAATTACGCAGGCAGACCTTCCTATGGAGTTGGTCATGGAATTTTCCACGTCCTTGATCCTGTTTTCCAAGATTTCGTCGTGGTCAATTGTTGACTCAGTGTATTCTATAATTTTTCTCATAGTTTCCACTGCCTCTACAGGATACTTGCCGCTGGCAGTTTCCCCTGAAAGCATAACTGCACTTGTTCCATCGAGGACTGCATTGGCAACATCATTAGTCTCGGCACGTGTTGGCCTTGGATTTCTTATCATGGAGTCAAGCATTTGCGTTGCAGTGATTACAGTCTTGCCTGCAACATTACATTTTTTTATAATTTCCTTTTGAACTATAGGGACAGCTTCCGTTTCGATTTCAACGCCAAGGTCTCCCCTGGCAACCATAATTCCATCAGAAACTTCTATGATTTCGTCAATTAATTCAACAGCCTTTTGGGACTCAATCTTTGAAATAATCTTTGTCGTGTAGTCCCTCTCTTCTTCAAGGACCTTTCTTATGGCAAGGACATCATCTCTTGACCTAATAAAGGAAGCTGCGATAAAGTCTATGTCTTCTTTTACTCCAAACTTTATGTCCTCAATGTCTCTTTCAGTTAGGGCAGGAAGTTTGATGTCAACTCCTGGCACGTTAACTCCCTTGTGGGAAGAAATAACACCAGAGTTTTCCACTTCTGTGATAATTTTTTCTCCATCGATTTCTTTTACAAGAAGTTCCACAAGTCCGTCATCAATTAAAATCTTGTCGCCAGCCTTCACGTCCTTGTAAAGTTCCTTGTAGGAGATGCTGACAATGGACTTGTCGCCTCTAAGGTCCTCAGTGGTTAAGGTGAATTCATCTCCAATTTCTAAGCTGACTTCTCCTTCAACTTCTCCCAGCCTAATTTCTGGTCCCTTTGTGTCAAGCATGATACCAATAGGAAGGTCCATTTCCTTTCTAAGTTTTTTAATTCTATCAATTTTTATCTTGTGCTCTTCATGGCTGCCATGAGAGAAGTTAAGTCTTGCAACATTAACTCCTTCTGTGAAGAGAATTTTTAAAATTTCTTCACTTTCACTTGCTGGCCCAATAGTGGCAACAATTTTTGTCTTTTTCATTTTCCACCTCTATATAGAAACAGTCTTTAGAATATCTAAAAGATCTTCCCTAAAAACTTTCTTAGCTTCAAACATTTCTTCAAAGGTCATGACCTTTGCCCTTCCTTCTTTAAAACCAAGGACTCTTGAGTTTCCTTCTTTAGCTTCCTTGACTGCAAGATAACCAAACTGTGATGCCAGGATCCTGTCAAAGATAGAAGGAGCTCCTCCCCTTTGGATGTAACCAAGGACTGTAACCCTTGTGTCAATCCCAGTTAATTCTTGGAAGTCTTTGGCAAAGTCAAAGGCTGACCCACAACCCTCTGCCATAATAATTATGTGGTGTCTCTTGCCACGGTTTTTACCCATGATTGCCTTCTCAGCAATTTCATTTATATTAGTTTCAATCTCTGGAACTACAATTGATTCAGCACCAGAAGAAACTCCTGCATAAAGGGCAATGTCGCCACACTCACGACCCATGACTTCAACAACATTAGCACGGCCGTGGGCTTCTGTTGTGTCCCTAATGTGGCTTATGGCTTCTGTAACAGTTTCCACTGCCGTCATAAAACCTATTGTGAAGTCTGTGTAGGCAAGATCGTTGTCAATGGAACATGGAATTCCAATTACATTTATTCCCCTCTCCCTTAATTTATTTGCTCCCTTGAGACTTCCGTCGCCACCAAGGACAATTAGGGCATCAATTTCAAAAATTTTTAGGGAGTTTATTGCCTTCTCAAGTCCCTCTTCTGTCATAAACCTATCAGAACGTGAAGTGGAAAGAATTGTTCCCCCTCTTTGGATAATGTCGGCAACAGAAGACTGGACTAATTTTTCAAACTTTGCATCAATGAGACCCTCGTAGCCTCCACTTATTCCATAGACCTCTATCCCTTCAAAGATGCAGGTCCTTGTAACAGCTCTTATTGTGGCATTCATGCCTGGAGCATCGCCGCCACTTGTTAAAATTGCAACTCTCATATCCACCTACTTTAAAATAATCTTGTCTCTTGACTTAGTATAAGCTATCAATTTATTTTGAATTTCGTCAAAGGACTTGTCATCAATCCAAAGACTTGAGTCAGTACCAAAGGCCCTTCTCGTTTCTTCTTCAAAGAAGACCACTGGAGTAGACCCCTCATAATCTTTTAAAATTTTTCTTATTTCATCTACATTTTCATTCTTCATTGAGTCAACAGAAATGTATAATTTATTTTTTGTTGGCATCTTAAGTCTTGATATTGAATCCACCAAAATCTTTGGCTCTTCAATTTCCGATTCTTGGAAGTGACCTTCAACTACAACAACATTCTCATCTTCAATTAGGTCCTTGTAGCGTGAGTAGACATTTGGAAAAATCACAAGTTCAATGGTTCCAAATAAGTCTTCTAGGGCTGCGAAGGCCATCATCTTGTTGGTCTTTGTTATCATGGTCTTCTTGGATTTTAAAATTCCTCCAACCTTGACCTTGGACCTTCTCAAGAGATTTTCCCTGTACTTCTCAAAGATTTGGTTTGTGTTTATAGATGAATTCTTCTCGATTAATTCCCTGTATGGATCTAGTGGGTGACCAGAGATGTACATGCCAATAACTTCCTTCTCCATGTCAAGCTTGTCCTTTTGTGGAAAGTCGCGAAGTCTTGGCAAGTCCTCTTGGAGATCAGCCTCTTCAAAAAGTGAAAATTGACCCATGACATTATTCTTCGCAGTGTTTGATGAAGAGGATAAAATCCCTTCATAAATTGCAAGGTATTGAGCCCTGTTCCCCCTGAAGTCGTCCATGGCACCACACCTTATTAGGGATTCCACAGCCCTCTTGTTAAGGGCAGACTTGTCAAGGGCGTTTATCCTATCAACAAAATCCTTGAGAGACTTGTAGGGTCCCTTGTCCCTTGCTCTCACAATTACATCTATTAAGTTGTCGCCAACATTTTTAACAGCCTTGAGTCCAAACCTAATTTTGTTGTCCTCAACGGTGAAGTTCTTGTAAGAATAATTAATATTCGGTGGCAGAATTTCTATTCCCAGCCTCTTTATCTCTTCTATATAAAGGCTGACTTGCTTGATGTCGTTGGTATAAGTAGAAATTTGCGCCGCCATAAATTCTCTTGGATAATAATATTTTAGCCAAGCTGTCCTATAAGCAACCACTGAATAGGCAACGGAGTGAGACTTGTTAAAGGCGTAGTCGGCAAAGTCTATTATCAAGTCATAAATTTCGTTGGCAGCCTTTTCGTCAACTCCATTGGCAATGGCACCACAAACTACCTCTTCCTTGTTGCCATAGATGAAGTTCTTCCTCTCTTCTTCCATGACCTTCATCTTCTTCTTGGAGATGGCACGTCTAACAATGTCTGCCCTGCCAAGAGAATAGCCACCAATTTGTTGAACAATTTGCATTACCTGTTCTTGGTAGACTATACAACCATAAGTTGATTTCAAAATTGGCTCAAGCTTTGGATGGATATAGGAAATTGTAGACTTATCGTGCTTGGACCCAACAAATTTTGGAATTTGCTTCATTGGTCCCGGTCTAAAGAGGGCGTTGGCAGCAACTAAGTCAGAAAATTCATCTGGTTTCAGTTCCTTTAAGAAAGCCCTCATTCCGCTGGATTCAAATTGAAATACCCCAAGAGTTTCCGATCTTGCAAACATCTTTAAAACTTCTGGATCATTGTAGTTAAAGTTGTCAAAATTTATGGTCTTGCCCTGGTTTTCTTTTATTAAATTAATTGCGTCCCTAATAACTGTAAGAGTCCTTAGGCCCAAGAAGTCCATCTTCAAAAGTCCCAACTCTTCAAGCTCAATCATGTTAAATTGAGTTGCAATAATCTTGTCATTCCTAGTTAGGGGAACATATTCTGTCAGTTCATCCTTTGAGATTACAACACCAGCTGCGTGAGTTGAAGTGTGTCTTGGTAGGCCTTCAAGTTTAAGAGCCATGTCAATTAAAAGTCTTGAGTCATCTTCTCCATCGTAGATACCCTTAAAGGTTTCAGAAACTTCTAGGGCCTTTTCTATGGTCATGTTAAGAGCCTGAGGAACTTGCTTGGCAATGTAGTCCACCTTGGCATAGGACATGTCAAGGGCACGGCCCACGTCCCTTATGGCATTACGAGCAGCCATAGTTCCAAAGGTAACTATTTGGGCAACGTGAGAGTCCCCGTACTTCCTGTTTACATAATCAATAACCTCTTCACGTCTTTCATAGCAAAAGTCTATATCAATATCGGGCATGGAGACCCTCTCTGGATTTAAAAACCTTTCAAAAAGTAGGTCGAACTCTAGGGGATCAACGTCAGTTATTCCCAAGCAATAGGAAACCATGGAGCCTGCAGCAGAACCCCTTCCAGGTCCAACTTGGATCTCGTGCTTTCTCGCATATCTTATAAAGTCCCAAACTATTAAGAAGTAGTCAACATAGCCCATGTTCTTTATAGTGTTAAACTCAAACTCAAACCTTTCTTTTATTTCATCAGTTACATTTTCATAACGTTTAAGCATTCCCTCAAGGGCAAGTTTCTTTAAGTATTCCTCATGGCTATATCCATCAGGCACTATAAACTCAGGCAAGTGAAGATCGTGGAATTTTATTTCAACATTGCACCTATCTGCAATCTTAACAGTATTCTCTAAGGCCTCAGGATTTTCTGGGAAGAGAGCTGCCATTTCATCAGGAGACTTTAGGTAAAATTCATCTGATGGAAACTTCATCCTATCTGTGTCGTTGACAGTCTTTCCCGTTTGAATACAAAGTAGGACGTCGTGACTCTTTGAGTCCTCCTTCATTAAATAGTGGACGTCATTGGATGCAGTTAGGGGAAGGTCCAGCTCTTCAGAAAGAAGCACGAGCTCACGATTAACCCTAGCTTGCTCAGGCATGCCGTGGTCCTGAAGTTCTAGGAAGAAGTTCCCTTCTCCAAAGATGTCTCTATATTCAAGGGCAGCTTTTTTTGCCGCTTCCTTGTCCCTATTTAAGAGAGCTTTTTGAACCTCGCCACCTAGGCAGGCTGACGTTGCAATAACTCCCTTGGAATATTTTTTTAAGACTTCCTTGTCAACACGAGGCTTGTAATAATATCCATCAACGTAACCAGTGGAGACTATCTTCATAATGTTTTTGAAGCCCTCATTGTTTTCTGCCAAGAGGATCAAGTGGTATCTCTTGTTGGTCCTGTCCTTAATAGTCATATCCTTCTCTGATATGTAGACCTCACAACCTAAGATTGGTTTTACTCCAGCATCCTTGCAGGCCTTGTAAAAGGCAATGGATCCATACATATTGCCGTGGTCAGTTAGAGCAACGGCATTCATACCAAGGTCTTTAACTCTTTTAGGCAAGAGACTTATCCTCGTAGACCCATCTAAGAGAGAGTATTCACTATGGAGATGTAGGTGAACAAAATTATTCATAGGATCATCCTTAATCTATAAATCACAAATTTTTATTTTTAATTTATAAAAAATCTTAAAAAATTGAAAATCAATTTTCAAAAAATTTTTATAACTCACTAATAAGTTTTAAAAAATTTTTCACTAGCTTATAAATTTTAAAAATAAAAAATTTTCATTACTAATCTTTAATATATTTTATCAAAGGCCAAAGACAAATAAAAGGACATGAAAAAAGAGTTTTGACAAAGCAAAACTCCAAGCAAAATATTTTATTTAATTTAAAGATTTATAAACTCTTTTTCAACTAAGTTAGCTAATCTTTCCACAGCTTCTTCTTCATCTACGCCGTCAGCTTCAATGATGATCTCTTCACCTGTGAAGGCACCAAGAGACATAATCCCAATAATGGACTTGCCATTTACCTTGTCACTATGAGCTTCAAGATTTATTTCAGAAGCAAACTTGTTAGCCTCTCTTACAAATAGTGCAGCTGCCCTAGCGTGGAGCCCGTCACTATTATTAAGTACAACTTTTTTACTTATCATTTTATACACCCCTCAACTTGTTCGCAATTCTCCTAAGTTTTTTAAATCTATAATTAACAGTGGACTTTGAAAGCTTTGGCTCAAGAGAGTTCGCAATGTCGTTTAAACTCATAGACCTGTTCTCAAGTCTTATCTTGGCTATGGCTTTCAAATCCTCATCTAAATTTTCTATCCCAATTTCCCTCTCGATAAGCTTTATATCTTCTACCTGGTCGTAAGATGATTTAACTGTTTTATTCAAGTTAGCCGTCTCACAATTTACAATCCTATTTACATTGTTTCTCATTTCCTTTATAACTTTTACGTTTTCGTAATTCAAAACAGAGTTATAGGCACCTATGAGAGATAGGAAGTCGGAAATTTGTTCTGAGTCCTTAATGTAAATTATGTATTTTTCCTTCCTCATAATTACCTTTGACTTGAATCCAAATTCATTAATTGTATCTCTTAAAAAGTATGCGTTGGATTCGTTTTCAGAAACAAATTCCAAATGATATCCTTTTTTTGGATCAGTAATGGATCCTGAACCCATAAAGGCACCACGGATGTAGGCCTTTTTCTCATTACTTGTTTTTATGAGATCAGTGGGAGCATAATTTATCATAAATACGCTTGCACCCTTAATATATTTTAACTCATCAAGAAGTAACCTGCAAGACTCATCTTGCGATATATAGATAATAAATACATTTTTTTTAAGTTGAGTGGACCTAACATTTTTAACTTCAACGTCAAAACCAAAGGACCTTCTTAAAAATGTAAAAATTCTCCTTGCTACAGGAGCATTTTCTGTAATGTATTCCATAGAAATTTTATTGTTTTTGAAGTTTAAGATCCCACACATGGGAGTTATGCCTGCAAGTTCAGATAAAATTATTTTGTAGTCTTCAACTTTTATCTTAGCCACTTCATCCTTAATCTCTGATGAAAAACTCATTACATCACCCCTTTATCCATATTTCTCTTATTATATCAGAATTTTATTTTAATTGTTTCTAAATTTACGTTTTCAAAGCATTATTAATTAAAGTAAAGCTTGAGTTAAAATAAAAAATAAAAGGCCTGTGACCTAAGAGAGAACTTTAATCCTCTTCTCTTTACTCACAGGCTTTAATTTAAATCTTATTTTGTTTCTTTCTTGTTTTCAGCCTTTGCATTTTCTTTTCCTGCATTAGCTTTTGCATTTTTCTTTCCTGCTTCAGCCTTTGCATTAGTTTCCTTAGCTTGGCCTTCTTTTTCTACCTTGCCAAAGTTTTTGTATTCTTCTGGAAGTTGAACTTCTTTAGAAGTGTTAACATAGATTTTTATTTTAGCATCTTTTTTAACTTTGTCAATGTATTCTTTGAATTTTTCTTGTTGTAGTTGAGCCTTAATTTGGTCCTTAACTGCATCAAATTCTAAAGGCTTTTTATCTTCAAGTTTGATAATGTGGTAACCAAATTGTGTAGTGATAGGTTCAGAAATGTCTCCAACCTTCATCTTAGCAATTTCCTTGTCAAAGGCTTCAACCATTTGTCCACTTGTGAATTCGCCAAGTGATCCACCGTTTTGTGCACTTCCTGTGTCCTTAGAGTTTTCTTTTGCAAGCTTAGCAAAGTCTTCTCCCTTTAGGATTTTCTTTCTTAGTACGTTAGCTTCCTTTAAGTCATCAACTAGGATGTGAGAAGCCTTAGCCTTGTAGTAAGAATCCTTGTTATCTTCGTATTGTTTTTTAACTTCTTCTTCAGTTGGTTCAAGTTCTTTTAATTTTTCTTGAGTGTATTTTCCAACTAACATTTGATTTTTCATGTTTTCAGCAACATATTCCTTTGGAAGTCCATTTTCTTTTAGGAACTTGTTGAAAGCTTCTTCGCCACCAAGTTGTGCCTTGATTTCGTCAAGCTTTTTATTTACTTCTTCATCAGAAACTGTGATTTTTGATTTTTCTGCATCTTGTTTAAGAGCTTCAGTTGTTGTTAAGTCAGTGATTGCTTGTTCTCTTAAAAGTTCGTCAGTGGACTTTTTGCCGTCTTCCTTGTTCTTAAGAACATCTTCACCATACATTGAAGTAAGTTGATTTACCCTTGCTGCATAAGACTTATAAAAATCTGCCATTGGGATTTCAACTCCACCAACCTTAGCTGCTGCATCTTTATGTGCACCACCACAAGCTACAAGTGAACCTGCTAGTGCAATAGTCACTGCTATCTTACCAAATTTTTTTAAAAACATAATTCTCTCCTTATTCTATTTAATTATTATCATTTAGTGTTTCTATTATACACTACTTTTTAGAAGTTTTTGTGTCCTTTTTGTGTAAATACAAAATTGTAACTAGTTTTTTAAGCTCGTCGAGAGGATACTTGAGCTTAGTCAATACAATTTCATTAACATTGCCCATAGAGTAAGAAACATTATCAAACTCGTTGTTTATTTCCATTATGGCAGGAAGCTCAACCTCACCTTCCACTCTTACCCTATATTCTCCTCTTCTCTCAACAATAGATGAAACTTTTGCCTTTTGGGCCTTGTTCTTTAAGAGGGCAATGTCCATTAGGTTTGAAACTTCATCAGGGAAGTCTGAGAACCTGTCGATTAATTCATCAACAAGGTCTGAGTACTCTTCTTCAGTTGATAAAACAGAAATCTTTTTATAAATCTCAAGCCTTGTCCTGTCGTCAGCAATATATTCCTTTGGTATAAAGGAGTCCAGCTTGAGGTCAATTGTAGTTTCAATTTCTTCTTCCACATCAAGACCCTTTAACTTCATGACAGCATCCTTTAGATACTTCATGTAGAGGTCGTAACCAATTTTTTCTATGTGACCTGACTGTCTTGACCCAAGTATGGAGCCAGATCCTCTTATCTCAAGGTCTCTTTCTGCAATCTTGTGACCTGACCCAAACTCAGTGAACTCTTTTATAGCTTGGAGCCTCTTTTGTGCCACTTCAGAGATTGATGTGGACCTGTCGTAGGTAAAGTAGGCGTAGGCAACTCTCGATGATCTGCCTATCCTTCCACGAAGTTGATAAAGCTGTGAAAGTCCCAACCTATTGGAGTCTGTTATTATCATTGTATTTGCATTGGGAACGTCCATGCCCGTTTCTATTATAGTTGAGCAAACTAATACGTCAACATTACCCTCTATGAAGTCGATCATTGTATCTTCAAGGGCCTTCTCAGTCATCTGACCATTTGCCATGGAGAAGGTCGCCTCTGGCACAAGCTTCCTAAGTTCCAAAAGTTTATTTTCCATATTTGAAACCTTGTTGTAGAGGAAGTAAACTTGTCCTCCCCTTTCAATTTCCTTTAGGATGGCCTCACGAACCATGAGGTTGTTATACTCTAGGACGTAAGTTTCCACTGGAAATCTCTCTTCAGGTGGCTCTTCAATAACAGACATGTCCCTTATTCCAATCATGGACATCTGAAGAGTCCTTGGAATTGGTGTGGCTGTTAGAGTTAAGGTGTCTACATTTTCCTTTAGCATCCTCAACTTTTCCTTGTGACGAACTCCAAATCTTTGCTCTTCGTCAATAATTAAAAGTCCCAAGTCCTTGAACTTCACGTCCTTGGAAAGGAGCCTGTGAGTTCCCACTATTATATCAATGTTGCCATCCTTCAGACCTTCAAGGTCCATCTTCTGATCCTTCTTGGACCTAAACCTTGATAGAAGTCCAACTCCCACAGGGAAGTTTTTAAACCTCTCCTTAATTGTGTTGTAGTGTTGCTGAGCTAATATAGTTGTTGGCACAAGAATTGCAACTTGTTTTCCGTCAAGTATTGCCTTAAAGGCTGCACGAAGAGCAACCTCTGTCTTTCCATAACCAACGTCGGCGCAGAGAAGTCTATCCATTGGAGATGCCTTCTCCATGTCTTCTTTTATCTCTTCAGCAGACTTCAACTGGCCAGGAGTTTCTTCATAGATGAAGGCATCCTCAAACTCCCTTTGATATTGGGAGTCCTCACTAAAGGCAAAGCCTTTGGTATTCTCACGAGTTGCGTAGAGTTTTATTAAGTCCTCAGCCATGTCGTCAATGGACTGTCTTGCACGAGCCTTTTTCTTTTTCCAGTCAAGAGAGTTTAACTTGTTGACCTTTGGCGGCCTCTTGCCCTCTTGTACGTACTTGTAAATGGAATCAAGAGCTTCTATTGGAAGGAAGAGTTTGTCCTCTCCACCGTACTCAATAAGAATGTAGTCCTTTTGTATGCCTGAGACTTCAAGTCTTCTTGTCCCAACATATTTACCAACACCATGGGCCTCGTGAACTACGTAGTCACCAATTTGTAAGTCCTCAAAGTTAAGTGCCTTCTTTTTCGCTGGTTTTTTCTTTTTATTCTTTGAGAAGGACCCATAAATTTCTGAATAATTAATAAAAACTGTCTTTGAATCTGAAAATTCTATTCCATCATTTAAGGCACCAGTAGTTACAACAAGCTTAGAAGTAATTTTTTCATTCTTTGTATTTTTTGCCAAGTGTGGTGAGTAGCCCAAGTCAACAAGGTGATCAAAAAGTCGCTTGGCTCTTTTTTCTGTTGCCCCAAGGAGGATGACTTGAAAATTATTTTTTCCATAATAGTCCAGGTCTTCCTTGAAGAGTTTTATCTTCGACATGTAGTTTGTCACGCTCTTGACCTTGATGTTCACAATGTCCTTTGGCTTAAACATCCTTGGTGGCTTCAAGAGGGCGTTAAAAGTTATTAAAGTTTTTTCATTTAACTTGTCGACTATGTCCTTGTAGTTGTAAAAAGTTTTTTCGTGAGACTTTGTGACTTCACCATTCTCTATTAAGATTGCAAACTTTTCTCCATTTGTAAGATCAAGTTCTTCTTCTCTCTCAAGAATCCTGGAAGGTTCTTCAATTAAAAATATAAAATCATCCAAGTAATCTAAGAAGGATCCAACTTCTTCTTGGTCTACATAGGGAAGGATTAGGTCCTTGTTGATAATAGTCTCTTGGTTTTCTAGCCTGTCAACGTATCTTAAAAACTTTTCATTGAGTCTATCTTTTTCTTTCCCCTGGAGCTTGGTCTTGGAAAGGTCTTTTTTTATTCTCTCAGCAACTTGATCTCTTTCATCTGCTTTTATAATCAAGTCTTCTATGGGATAGATTATAATTTTTTCTAGCTTTTCAATGGACCTTTGGTTTTCAATTTCAAAGGACCTAATGGAATCAACTTCGTCATCAAAAAGTTCTATCCTGTAGTTGGCATCTTGAGTCCCAATGTCGATGATGGAACCCCTAAGAGAAAATTGACCTAGACCCTCAACACTTGGAAATCTTTCATAGCCCATTTCCACAAGCTTCTTGGGTAGGACGTCAAGATTCAAAACTTGTCCAACTTCTATAGGAATCTTATAAGATGCAAAAATTTCTGGTCTTGATATCTTTGCAGTCAAGGCGTTTAAGGTTGTGACAACCATCTTGGCCCTACCACTTGAAATCTCTGCCATGGCTTCTAGCCTCTTCTTAGTGTTCTCCTTGGACTTTGAATCCCTGTCGTAGAAAAAGACGTCCTTTTCTGGATAGTAGACGCAGGCCTCATCTGAGATGGACTCAATGTCCTCGTAGGCCTTTCTTGCCCTTACCCTATCTTGTGAGATGAGACAGACTTTCTTGCCCTCATTAGAAAAAGTGGGCGCAAAAAGAGAGAGCACTGCCTCCTCTGAACCAAAGACTGCAGTGTTCTTTGAAATTTTTATTGAATTATCTAATTCCTTAAAAGCTTCTAGGTTCTTTACACTATTGATTAAAAAATTCAATTTTCACCTCAATAAATGTTGTTGTTATAAGAATTCATGGACTTGTCGATACCTGAGTCCACTGCATCAATTACTGCATCGGCACAGGCATCAATGGCATCTGCAATGTGCTTTCTATCCTTTGATGGAAAGTTGGACAGAACAAAGCTTGCCAAATCTTCATTAGGGTGTTTCTTCCCAACACCAATTTTAAACCTGGCAAAATTTTTGCTTCCTGTTAAATTTACAATTGACTTAAGTCCATTGTGAGTACCAGCTGATCCATTTTTCTTTATCTTTAACTGAGCAAATTCAATGTCGATGTCGTCTACAATAACCATTAGGTCTTCTGGTTTTAATTTATAAAAATTTAAAATTTCTACAATTGATTCTCCGGAATTGTTCATAAAAGTATGGGGCTTTAGGAGAATGACCTTCTCGTTGCCGATTCTCCCTTCACCTACAAGCCCCTTAAATTTAATCTTATTAACTTTTATATTAAGCTTATCCGCAAGGACATCAATTGTTGAGAAGCCCACATTATGCCTAGTATCTTCATACTTCTTGCCGGGGTTTCCCAGTCCTGCAATTATATACACTTAATCACCTTATTCAAACATTTCACTAACTGATTGTGATGTGTTGATTCTCTTAATTGCTGATGCAAAAATTGGAGAAACAGACACAATATCAATCTTATCTATTTTCTTTTCTTCTGGAAGTTCAATAGTATCTGTGATTACAAATTTTTCAAGAGATGAATTCTTTAGTCTTTCAATAGCTGGACCTGATAAGACTCCGTGAGTTGCAGCTCCATAAACTTTCTTTGCACCTCTTGCCTTTAAAGCATCTGCTGCCTTAGTAATAGTTCCAGCAGTGTCTGCAATGTCATCAACAAGAATAACTGACTTGCCTTCAACATCACCAATAATATTCATAACTTCAGATACATTTGCCTTTGGTCTTCTCTTTTCAATTATTGCAATAGGAAGATTTAATTCGTTGGCAAATTTTCTTGTTCTAGTAACTCCTCCAAGGTCTGGAGAAACAACTACAAAGTCGTCTTCACTTACAATGTCCTTGAAGTATCTTGCAAGATAAGGAACTGCTGTTAGGTGGTCAACTGGGATATCAAAATATCCTTGGATTTGACCAGCGTGAAGGTCCATTGCAACAACCCTGTCAGCTCCTGCTTCAGTAATTAGATTTGCCACAAGTTTTGAAGTAATAGGTTCCCTTGCCTTAGTCTTTCTGTCTTGTCTTGCATATCCGTAGTAAGGGATAACTGCGTTAATTCTACCAGCTGATGCTCTCTTTAGACCATCAATTAAAATTAAAAGTTCCATTAGGTTGTCATTAACTGGTGAAGAAGTTGATTGGATAACAAAAACATCCTTACCTCTTACAGAAACTCCAATATCAATTGAAATTTCTCCATCAGAAAATGTGGACACAGTACAAGCGCCCTTTTCAATTCCCAAGTTTTCACAAATTTTATCTACAAGACTAAGGTTAGAATTTCCTGTAAATACTACAATATCTCCATTAACTGTGTTCATTATCCACGTCCTCCTATTTCATAAATCCTTTTCTCTCAACCCAACCATCTATATTTTTTTGAGGTGCTCTCTCAAGAGAAAGTTGACCCTTCAAAACTTTTTTAGTAATAGTAGATCCAGCTGCAACATAGCCATTTTCTTCTACTTCAATTGGTGCTACTAAATTTGCATTAGAACCAATAAAGGCATTGTCCCCAACCTTGGCCCTAAACTTGTCTCTTCCATCGTAATTAACAAAGACCACTCCGCAGCCTATGTTAACTCCACTGCCCACATCGGCATCGCCTATGTAAGCAAGGTGGCTCATCTTTGACCCATCTCCAACATTAGAATTCTTAACTTCAACAAAGTTTCCAATTTTACAATTTTCTCCAACATGAGAGTTTGGTCTTAAGTGAGCATAAGGTCCCACTGTAGTTCCCCTTCCTATAGAAGAGTCTTCTATTTCAGATGACCTAATAATAACATCTTCTCCAATTGTTGAATTCTTTATTGTAGAAGAGTAAATTTCTGCCCCTTCTTTTATTACAGACTTCCTGTCAATGCGAGTGCCTGGGTAAATCATGACATCTCTTTCGATAGTAGCTCCATATTCAATATAAGTGGACTTAGGGTCAATTATCCCAACACCATTTATCATGTATTCCTTGTTTATCTTTTTTTGTAAGATTTCTGCTGCAATAGATAACTCGTATCTTGAATTAACCCCAAGGATTTCTCTTGTGTCCCTGAGCTTAAAGGAGTCAACCCTCTTGCCTTCCTTAACTAGGATTTCAAGGGTGTCAGTTATATAAAGCTCATTTGCTGCATTATCAGTGTTGATTTTCTTTAGAGCTGACCTTAGAGAAGAACCTTTGAAGGCAAAAATTCCTGAATTAATTTCACGAATTAGCTTTTGCTTTTCACTAGCGTCCTTTTCCTCAACTATTGCAACAACATTTGCATTTTCATCTCTGACAATCCTGCCGTAGTTTGTAGGATCCTTCATATCAGCAGATAAAACTGTTATATCATTATTTCTCTCTTCGTGGTATCTCAAAAAGCATGAAATAGTTGAATTAGAAATAATTGGAGTATCACCATTTAGGATAATGACTGTATCATCATCTTCTATTTTATCAAGAGCATTCATCACAGCATAACCTGTACCATAAGGTACATTGTCGCCAATAGGTTGCTCAATAAATTCCACATCTTGTTCATCTTCAAAGGCCTTGCACACTTTTTCCTTGTTGTGTCCCACAACTACAAGATTCTTTTCAACTTGCGAATGCTTGCAAGAATTTAGGACATAAAAAAGCATAGGTCTTCCAAGAATTTCATGAAGTACCTTTGGTTTTTTGGACTTCATTCTCGTTCCCTCTCCTGCTGCCAGGATAACTGAAACTTTCATAAAACACCTCTTTTTATTTACTCCTTACATTATAACTAAGATTGACTCTTATATTCAAGAAAATTTCACAATTAATTTATATTTCAGCCACTTGTAGAAGATTTTTTTGTTTTTTGTAAAAATAAAATAAATTTTATGGAAAATTTCCCTTGTTTACTTTTTAAATTTTTACTAAGTCATAAATTCTCGTGAGCTTATAAATTTTTATGAAGTCCTTATATTTTATAAAGTCGCAATTTTTTATGAAGTCACACTTTCTCATAAAGTCATAAATTTTTATGAAACTTATTTCCATTGCTGTGAGAGTATATTTTTCTAATATCCCTTACTTATGCCTTAGATATATCTCCTTCAGACCTCTCTTACAAACTAACGGCCTGTCAGAATCACATTCTTTACTTTTCATAAGCAAGACGTCAGCCTTAAATTAAAGACTAGTGGGAGTGCATAAAATAAGCAAAAAAATTGGCTGTGCGTTAAAAATTTTCAACTGTTTGAACTCGCGAAGCGAGTGAGTTGACATGACCTAACCCAATTTGCGAAGCAATTTGATGGTAGGTCAGTTCGCAAATTGGAGCTTGTGACAATTTGTGTTCTTCTATTTTTAGCATAGCCAATTTTTTTGGACTTCCAGCGCGTGGGGTTAATGGGGGTGGTTTAAGGAGGGGGAAAGGGGCCTCGCAATGCCCCTTAACCCCCTCCTTATAAATGGATAAAACTGCAGGTTTTAAATTTTTTTATTTTCAATTTGTACTTGACAAATAAATTTTTAAAGGTTATAGTCGAAACATATTGAGAGGCGATAAAAATGAAAAACTTAAATAATTTTAAAAATTTCACAAGCCAAGCATTCTGTTGTTGTTCTATAAAAAATTTTATAGGACTTATTTGAATGTGAATCAATATTTTAAAATTTATTAGATTTTAAGAAAGATTTTAAGAGTATATGATTTCATATACTCTTTTTTTTATGTATTTACGGAGGAGAAAAAAATGACAAAATTATTAGAAACAGTTGGAGAATCAAAATTAGTACAATTAGAAAAGATTGGTGGAGGAAAGATTTTTGTAAAAGTAGAAAAATCTAACCCAGCAGGGTCTATCAAGGACAGGGCAGCCCTCTACATGATAAAGGGAGCCATTGAAGACGGATCCCTAAAAGAAGGCATGGAAATTGTTGAACCAACAAGTGGCAACACAGGAATTGCCATCGCCATGATTGGTCGTGCCCTTGGCTACAAGGTAAATATCGTTATGCCAGCTTCCATGTCAATTGAAAGAAGGAACTTGATTGCAGCCTTTGGTGCAAATTTAATTTTAACAGGAGAAGGCGGCATGCAAGCAGCAGTTGACAAGGCCAAGGAACTTGTGGCTACTGGCAACTACTTCATGCCAAACCAATTTGAAAACAAGTACAACGCTCTTGCCCACGAAGAAACTACAGGTCCAGAAATTTATAGGGACCTAAAGGACATCACAGGCTTTGTTGCAGGAATAGGAACTGGAGGAACTGTTACAGGAATTGGCAGATTCTTAAAATCAAAGGATGAAAATATAAAAGTTTGGGGTCTTGAACCAGATGAATCTCCACTTCTTACAAGAGGAGAAGCTGGTGCACACAAGATTCAAGGGATTGGAGCAAACTTTGTGCCAGGAGTTTTAGACACAAAAATCCTAGACAAGACAATCACTGTTAAATCAGATGAAGCTATAGAAATGGCAAGAAGACTTTCTCGTGAAGAAGGACTACTTGTTGGCATATCGGCTGGTGCCAATGTGGTAGGTGCACTAAAAATGCAAGAGGAGCTTGGTGGAAATATTGTTACAGTTGCACCTGACACAGCTGAAAGATATATGTCCACTGAACTTTTTGAAAATGATTAAGTATTTGAAAAAAATTAAGGAATACGGGGAATTTATTTTATTAAAGGACCCGGCTTGTAAAAGTTTATTTGAAGCAATTTTTATGTATCCCATTGTTTCCTGCATGGTGAGACATAGGATTGCTCACTACTTTTACCAAAAAGACCACACTAGTCTTGCAAGATGGATTTCACAAAGGGCAAGAAAGAAAACTGGGATTGAAATCCATCCAGGTGCAAAAATCGGCAAGAACCTCTTTATTGACCACGGCATGGCTGTGGTCATAGGAGAGACTGCCGAGATTGGTGACAACTGTCACATGTACCACAACATAACCCTTGGTGGAACAGGCAACGAAAAGGAAAAGAAAAGACACCCCACAGTTGGAAGCAATGTCATAATTGGAACAGGAGCCACAGTCCTTGGACCAGTCACAATTGGAGATGGAGCAAAAATTGGAGCAGGAGCCCTAGTCCTCACAGACATACCTACCAACTCAACAGCAGTTGGCGCTCCAGCCAAGGTCGTAAAATTTCACGACCCAAGTGAAAACAAATTCCACTAGTTTGTTTTAAAAAAATTTTCATAGACAAAACTTTATTCCAAATCAAAAAAGAGAACTCAATATAAAATGAGTTCTCTTTTTCTTTACATATCTTATAAATTTTTTCACAAAAAAACTGCCCCGTGGGACAGTTTCTTTAAAATTTAACTAAGTTAAATTATTTTACTTCTACAGTTGCTCCAACTTCTTCAAGTTTAGCCTTGATATCGTCAGCTTCTTCTTTTGAAGCGCCTTCTTTAACTGCCTTTGGAGTTCCGTCAACTAATGCTTTTGCATCTTTAAGTCCAAGTCCAGTAATATCTTTAACAACTTTGATTACTTTAACTTTTTCTTGTCCTGCTTCAGTAAGGATTACATCGAAATCAGTTTTTTCTTCAGCTGCTGCTGCTGGAGCTGCGCCACCTGCTACTGGAGCTGCTGCAACTGCTGCTGGAGCTGCTGCTGATACGCCGAATTCTTCTTCTAGAGCCTTAACAACTTCTGATAGTTCTAATACTGTAAGTTCTTTAACTTCTTCAATTAATTTTTCTACTTTTTCTGACATTTTATTCCTCCGTAATTTTAAATAATAATTTTTCTTAATTTTTTAGCAGATTAAGCTGCTTCGTTTTCTTTCTTGTCTGCGATTTGTGCAATAACTCTTGCAAAACCTGATAGTGTACCATTTAGTACATTTGCGAATCCTTGGATTGGAGCATTTAAGCCGCCAAGTACTTGTGCAACAAGAACTTCCTTGGATGGTAATTTAGCAAGTGCGTCGATTTCTGGAAGTGATAATACCTTTCCATCAACATATCCTGCTTTAATTTCTAGTGCTTCATGATCTTCTGCAAACTCTGATGAAATTTTTGCTGCTGATGCTGGGTCTTCCATACCAAATGCAATAGCGCTTGGTCCCTTTAGGAAGTCTTCTAAACCTTCAACACCTAACTCTTCGAAAGCACGTCTCATCATTGTGTTTTTGTATACCTTGTAATCAACATTTGCTTCTCTGTACTTTGATCTAAGTTCAGTTACTTCTTCAACTGTTAATCCTCTGTAGTTTACAAGAACGATAGATTGAGCGCCTTGAATTTTCTCTTTAATTTCATCTACTAGGGCTTGTTTTGATTGTAGTTTTTCTTCTTTCAATTTGTCACCCCCAAAATAAAAAAATCTCACGCCGCCGTGAGATGTGAAAATCAAATAAATCCGAATTTCAAACCTCGGTAGGATTTATGGCAGGGCCACCTACTGTCTGCGGCTTAGTAACATAAGTATTATATATAGTCTTTACTTCTTTGTCAATGATTATTTGCATTTATTTTAAATTTCTTTGTTTTTCTATATTTAGTTGTAGTTTTCTAGATAATTATACATAAAATTAAAGAATTCATAAAGTTTTCTTCTTTTTTTATGGTTTGAAAATTATATTAAACTACTTTTACTTATTCTCCTTCGGATCAAAATTCTTATAATTTTCTTATATTCATCATAGAAAATTGCTAGGTCATTATATCTCACTAATCTATAAAATAAGGCAAGCTCATAAGCTTTTATTAAGTCATAAGCTTTCACAAGTTTATAAATAACTACAAGCTCGCAAATTTTTATTAACTCATAAATCTTCACTAGTTCATAAATAACTACAAGCTCACAAATTTTTAATAAGCTATTTAAACTCATGACCTAATATAAAATAAAAATTTGCATAAAAAAAAGTAGCCGAAGCTACTCTTTTTCATATATAAACTTGGAAATCCTCCAATAAAATTTTAAATCGAAAGATTTGTTTTCTCCACTGATGGACTAACACTAACCTCAAATTGGCCTACCAAAACAGATGATACTGTTGTAGTAATTAGAGAGTAAATTAATCTAGCAAAAGGGATATAAGTTAAGGACATTACTAAAACTATTATGTCCATTAGTAAGTAGGCATAAGAAATATTTATCTTAGTCTTATTTGACACTACAAGTGCCAAGGCGTCGTCTCCACCTGTAGCTCCTCCTTGAGATACTACAAGTCCACAACCAAGTCCAATGCCAACTCCTCCAACTATAGCTGCCAATAATGGATAGCTATAAAGATCTGGAATAATTGGTCCCATGATGGAAAATATTTTATAGAAAAGGGCAAATAATAAAGAAGCTAATAAAGTCTTTCTTAAAAATGCTTTTCCAAAGATATTTATTCCAATAAGAATACATATAATATCCATTATCGGACTTAGGATTGATGGGTTTATACCAAAGGTCTTATAAGATAATAAGGCCAGTCCTAGGATTCCACCTTCTGTAATTTGAGATGGGATATGAATATTTACAACTGTAAAAGATTCAATCATTGATCCTAAGATAATATTAATTAGTCCTGCTCTTGATAATTTAAACCAAGTCAGCTTTTGATTTAGCATTTTAACACCTCCTTAATATTTCGCAATACTAGAAGGGTATCCAACCAACAAAAAAAGACTGCTGTCGGTCCTAAGGATAACCTTCGTACTTTTGCAATCTTGTGGTGTTGATGCTTTTTATTTGCTGATTTTTTCTTGTAAAAACTCTGAGCATAATAGTTACTTTTAGCTTTTTATCTCCCACATCAGGCAGATAGAAGGCTCTCTTGTCGTAAACTTTAGCATCAGATAAAAACTACCTGATAATTTCGGTAACCACCGTAAAATACTTAATCAACGTTAAATATTATAGTTTTTTATTTTATAAATTGCAAGTTTTTTTCTTATAAAAATTAAGATTTCATAAATTTTTCACCAAATGCTTTTAAAAGTTTCTAACAAAAAAGACCTAAGCCTTTAAACTTAAGTCCATTAAAAAACCCCTCTTACTTATAAAAAGTTGAGGGGTTTTATTTATCTTAGGTGTTTTTATTTTTCAATTAATTTTGAACCATTAACTCTGATTCCAGGTCCCATTGTTGATGAAACTGTTACTGATTTTAAATAACGACCCTTTGCTGATGCTGGTTTTGCTTTAATAATAGCATCTGCAATTGTCTTGAAGTTTTCAGCAAGTTTATCAGCTCCGAAAGAAACTTTTCCAATTGGAACGTTGATGATAGCAGCCTTGTCAACTCTATATTCAACCTTACCAGCCTTAACTTCTTTAACAGCTTGTTCTACATCAAATGTAACTGTACCTGATTTAGGGTTTGGCATAAGTCCCTTTGGTCCAAGAACTCTACCGATTTTACCAACTACGCCCATCATGTCTGGAGTTGCAATCATTACGTCGAAACCAAACCAGTTTTCATTTTGGATTTTTTCAACTAATTCTTCTCCACCAGCGAAGTCAGCACCTGCTGCTTCAGCTTCCTTAATTTTTTCTCCCTTAGCAAGAACAAGTACCTTAACTTCTTTACCTGTTCCGTTAGGAAGTACTACAGTACCTCTAACTTGTTGGTCAGCGTGTCTTGGATCAACACCAAGTCTTACTGCAAGTTCTACTGTTTCATCAAAGTTTGCCTTAGCAGTTTTTGTAACTAAGTCAAGAGCTTCATTAACATCATATAAATTCGATCTATCTACAAGCTTAGCGCTTTCTTGATATTTTTTACCTCTTTTTGGCATATTTACCTCCTTCGTGGTACCTACGGCTTAGCCTCCCACTTATCTTTCTACTTCTACACCCATACTTCTAGCTGTACCAGCGATCAATTCAACAGCTGCTTCTAAGCTTGCTGCGTTAAGATCTGGCATCTTAGTTTTAGCTATTTCTTCAACTTGTGCCTTTGTTAGCTTTCCAACTTTTTTCTTGTTAGGTTCACCACTAGCCTTTGGCAAATTAAGAGCTTTCTTAATAAGCACTGCTGCTGGTGGAGTCTTTGTGATAAAAGTGAAAGAACGATCTTGATAAACTGTAAGAACAACAGGGATAATCATACCTGCTTGATCTTGAGTCTTTGCGTTAAATTCCTTTGTGAACTGCATGATGTTTACACCATGAGGTCCTAGGGCTGTACCAACTGGTGGAGCTGGTGTAGCTTTTCCTGCAGGAATTTGTAATTTTACTAATGCTATGACTTTTTTTGCCATTTTATTTCCTCCTTGTGGTAATGCGGGTTTACCCTCCCACACATCTCTTACTCTTTAATAATTTGATTGAAATCTAATTCAACTATTGTATCCCTTCCAAACATGGAGATACAAACTTTAACTTTTCCCTTGTCGTAATTGAAGTCGTCAATTTTACCCACCAAGTCTTTGAAGGGTCCATTTATAACCTTGACTAACTCCCCTAACTCGTAATTATCGAATAACTCTTTGTTATCAGTAACTCCAAGTAGTAGCACTTCTTCATCAGTTAATGGTACAGGCTTAGATGCAGGTCCAACGAAACCTGTTACTCCTCTTGTATTTCTTACAAGATACCAAGTTTCATCATTCATAATCATGTTTACAAGGACATAAGAAGGAAACATCTTTCTTTCCTTTGCCTTGGACACGCCATCCTTTGTTTCTACATAGTCTTCCATAGGAATCCTAATGTCGAAGATGACATCTTCCATGCCACGATTGTGAACCATGGCTTCCATGTTTGCCTTTACCTTTTTTTCATAACCTGAATAAGTGTGTATTACATACCATTTTGAAGCTTCGTTGTTGTTAAGCTCTTGTGTATCCAACTATAACACTCCAATCAATAAATAAAACCAAATAAAAACATTATGATCTTATCATATGCTAGTAATAGTAGTGATGACAAAATAACTGCCACGATTACTATAATAGAATATTTGATTACAGTATCCTTAGTAGGCCATACAACTTTTTTGAATTCAGATTTCACACCTCTAAAATATCTACCTAGACCACCTTTTTTTTCTTCAGTCTTAGGTGTTGTTTTAGTAGCCATAAATCCTCCTTACTTAGTTTCCTTATGTGTTGTATGTTCTTTACAGAATTTACAATACTTCTTTAGTTCCAATCTTTCAGTAGTATGTTTCTTGTTCTTATATGTCACATAATTTCTGTTTTTACATTGTGTGCATTCAAGTACTACTCTATCTGCCATAAAAACACCTCCAGTGCTAAAAAAAAGAGCCGCCTTTGGCTCCTTCTAATTTACTCAACAATATTATCACATAAGATAGGCTTTGTAAAGATATTTATTATAAATTTTCTCTATTTTTTAGGCTTTAGACCTCATTGAAGTTTTTTAACAAATATATGACTTTTTATACTCAAAAGATTAAATTTTTAGATATATTTTTGTAGAAAAATAAAGAATCTAAAAAGAAGCCCTATATTAAGTGGGAATATCTTCATAAGTTCAGGTAAACATCTAATCTCTTGCAATATTTTTTTTAGAATTTTCTTTTCTCTTTGACTAAAAGTAGCTACATAGTTTTTATTTAACAAAAATTGTCCAAAAATTAAAATAATTCCCAAGAGTAGACTTATAAATCCTGTCATCTTATTTATTTGAGCTAATTCAATATTCTTTGCTATAAAAAGATTTTGAAAAAATACCACGATTCTCATGGATACTGTTGAATTTAAAAAATAGTGGATTATTACGGTACAAGTGATATTTTCTGTTATTGCGTAAATAATACCTACTGCAATACCAAATAAAAAACCTGATTTATATTTTCCGTAATGAAATAGCCCAAAAACTATTGCCATAACTAGTATTCCATAATCTTTTGAGACATTCATTAACTTCCTTTGGACTAAATATCTAAAGATGTATTCTTCAAATAAGACAAATAATATCATAGTAATGCTTACATATAAATCAATAAAACTAGTCGTATCATTGTTCATTTCTTGTAAAACATCTAAATTTGTTGTTAAAATAATAATTCCCTGATAAATAAAAACATATTTTAAAAATAAAATTAGCTCTTCTACTTTTATTTCTTTTATTCCCTTGATTAAATCTTTAAAAAAATCCCTAACATGAATACCAAAGAAACAACTAAATCCAATAAAGATTGAAACTGGATTTAAAAGAGACCTAAATACAAAAAAAGAGTCTGAAATTCCTTTAAATTTAACTGATGCCAAAAAAATATAACCAATAAAAGAAACAATTGTAGCATATCCAATTTTTTCTAAAATTTTTTTCCTCTCTAAATTCATTGTATAATCTCCTTTTTTCTTTTTATGATTTTAAATACCCTTCTCTTTCGTAAAGTTTTTTAAAATTGTTTCCATTTCTTCTACCTTTTCAAAATCAAAAATTTGCCAGTGGTGAGGTAATAAAAGCTTATAAGGTTCTAGTGAAAATCTCTTATCTATTAAGAGAATCTTTCCCCTATCCTCTTCTGTCCTTATGACCCTTCCCGCAGATTGAATGACTTTTATCATTCCTGGATAGATATAGGCGTACTCATAACCCCTTGAGTACTTCTTTTGGAAGTGGGATTTTAAAATATTTCTCTCATAAGAAAGTCCAGGAAGGCCAACACTAATTATGGCAACTCCCCTTAGCCTTTCCCCAATTAAGTCTATGCCTTCAGAAAAAACTCCTCCCATAACTGCAAAGGCCTTCGTTGATGATGAGAAGGTAAAATTATTTAAAAATTCTTCCCTCTCTCCCTCTGTCATTTCTCTCTCCTGCTTAATGGCTTCTCCATCAATTTCAACATACCTATCGTAGACTGCCTCCATGTAAGAGTAGGATGGAAAAAAGAAAATATAATTTCCATCATCTTGGGAAAATTCTCTAAAGTTTTCAATTATTTCGTCAATTGATTCTTCCCTATCCCTATAAACTGTAGAAATTTTATTGTTGCGAAGGACTAAGAGATTATTTGGATCAAAGGGGGACTCAATCTTATAGTAGGAAGTTTCTTCATCTGCCCCCAAAAGTTTTCCATAATATTTTATGGGGTTTAGGGTTGCAGAGAAAAATACAGAAGACCTTGGAGCCCTTAAAATATTTTGAAAAATTGGCGCAATGTCAAGGGACTTTATCCTTATTTTGTCCTCGTCTTTTATAGAAACAAAGTCTTTGTTGTAGTATTCCAAAATTTTGATGTAATTAAAAAGAGAAAAATAAATATCAAGAGCTTCCTCATAGTTTTCTTGGTCCTTGTCCTTAGTCAAGAAGTCGTTCATGGAAAAAACTGTCTTTTCCACTTCCCCATTAAAGCCTATAAAGGACTCGTAGGAATAAAAGGTCTTGCCTGAGTCAAGCTTTTGAAATTCTTCAAGGGCGTTAGTAAGATGCTTCCTTGCAGCCTTCCTCTTCTTTGGGAGCACTTCTCTTAATCTTTCAAGGTCAGGAATAGAAACTTCTGCCGAATACATTTCTCTACCCCTCTCAAGGAGGTTGTGGCTCTCGTCAACTAGAAGAGTAAACCTCAGCATGGAATTTTCAAAAAATCTCTTGAGATAAACTGTTGGATCAAATATGTAATTGTAGTCGCAGACAATAAAGTCTGAAAAGTCTAAGAGGTCAAGTTGGTATTCAAAGGGACAAACCATGTGGAGCCTTGCAAACTTTTCAATGTTTTCTCTTGTGAAGTTGTCGCAGGCATCAAAGATGTCAATTATGGCATCATTGACCCTGTCAAAGTGGCCCTTTGCATAGGGACAGTCTTTGGGATTGCAGGCTACCTTGTCGTTGATGCAGATCTTGTCCTTAGCCGTGACAATTGTAAGCTTTAACCTAAGCTTTTTATTTAAAAGCCTTTCAAGGGCATCCTTGGCTGCATTTTTTCCCGTGGACCTTGCCACAAGGTAAAAGGCCTTGTCAATCTTGTCCTCTCCCATGGCCTTAATTGTTGGAAAAATTGTAGAAATCGACTTGCCAATCCCCGTTGGCGCTTCCACAAATAATTTATTTTGGTCATCAATAGTGTTGTAGACGGCAACAGAAAGATCCCTCTGCCCCTTCCTAAAGGACTTAAAGGGAAATTTTAATTTTTTTATGGACTCGTCTCTTGTTTCCTTCCACTCAACAATTCTCTTTGAAAATTCAAGATATTCCACCAGAGTTCCCATGAAAAAGTCACGAAGTTCTCCAAAAGAAAAAGTCTTTTTTATATTTAAAATTTCTTCTGACTCCAGTTGATAATAGGTGAGCATGACATTAATCTCGTCAAGTTCATGGTCCTTGGCATAGATGTAGGCATAGCACTTGGCTTGTGCCCAGTGCATTAGGTTTTCTTCCTTCTCAAGGTCCTCAAGCTCCCTAGTAGTCGATTTAATTTCATCAACTGTTACCCGGTCTGTGACTTCAATCCCGTCAGCACGTCCCTCAACTGTAAAATTTATTCCCTCAATTTCTTCTGTAGTCCTCAAAAAAACTTCTGTCAAAAAGTCCTTGGAGTATTCCCTTTGGACCTTTTGATGGGCCCTGATCCCTTCCACAGCCCTCTTGTTGGAAAAGAATCTCCTATCTATGTCGCCAGACCTCTTGACGAATTCTATTAAATTTCTTACGGAGATTCTTACTTCCTTCACAATAAATCCTTTCTACTTATAAATTAAACTTATTCCAAATCGAAAAAATCAAGTTGCCTTAGGGCTTCAAATAAAATTATATTTGCAGAGTTTGACAAGTTTAGGCTCCTGCCAAAATCCTTTAGCATGGGAATCCTTATGGCATTGTCATAATTTGCAAAAATTAAATCTTCTGGCAGACCACGAGTTTCTGGTCCAAAAACTATAAAGTCCCCATCCTTGTATTCAACATCTGTGTATTTTTTCTTTGCCTTGGTTGAGGCAAGATAAAAATTGCTGTCAGGGTACTTTTCCACAAGTTCATCATAGGAATCGTAATAATTTATATCCACGAGATGCCAGTAGTCAAGGCCTGCCCTCTTTAAGTGTGAATCATCAACGGAAAAACCAAGAGGCCTTATGAGGTGGAGCCTTGTCTTTGTAAGTCCGCAAGTTCTTGCAATGGCACCTGTGTTAAAGGGAATTTCTGGTTCGTAAAATACTATATTTAACATTTTTTCTCTCCTTCTAAAATTTCTATGGCGCACTTTATCCCATCAAGGGCAGAAGAAATTATTCCTCCAGAATAACCTGCTCCCTCGCCAATGGGATAGAGATTTTGAAATTTTTCTGTCCTGTAGTCACTTCTCTTGATCCTAATTGGGGCTGAAGTCCTAGTTTCCACACCAGTTAGGATTGCATCGTCGCTGGCAAAACCCTTGACCCTCTTGTCCATGACCTTAAGAGCATTCTTTAATGCACTGTTAATAGATTCTGGATAAATTTGATTTAAGTCAGCAAAGACATATCCAGGTATAAAAGTTGGTTCCACCTCTCCAAGTTTTTCTGTTACCCTTCCATCCATAAAATCCCTAAGTCTTTGGACTGGCGCCTTGCCCTCTCCAAGATCAAAAGCCTTTTTCTCAATTTTATTTTGAAAGTCCATGCCCGCAAGATTGCCTTGACCGTAAATTTTCTCATCAATAGATGCAACTACAGCAGAGTTGGAATTCTTGCCATCCCTATCGTGGTAGGACATTCCATTGACGCATAATTGTCCCTCTATTGAAGAAGAATTAACAACATAACCACCTGGGCACATGCAAAAAGTGTAAACAGAGTGGTCAAAGTCCTTGTCAGTTACATTTAATTGGTAGGTTGCTGCTGGTAGCTTGTCAGATGTCATCCCAAATTGTGCTAGTTCAATGTCTCTTCTCAAGTGCTCGATCCTAAAACCAACTGCAAAGGGCTTGGACTCAAGAAGGTCGTACTTGTCTAGGGTCCTAAAGGTGTCACGAGCAGAATTGCCAAGGGCCAAGATGTAGGCATCAGCTTGGTACTTGTCCTTGTCAGTAATAATTTTACTAATTTTGCCGTCATCAAGTTCAAAGTCCAAAAACTTTTCACTGAAGTGGTAGACTCCACCTAAGCTTTCAATTTCCTTCCTCATATTTTTTATTACATCACGCAAGATGTCTGTACCAATGTGGGGCTTTTGCTCGTAGAGTATGTCCTCTGGTGCTCCATGATCCACAAAGATGTCGAAGATGTGACCCATCCTCTTGTCCTTGGAGCGTGAAGTCAACTTACCATCAGAGAAAGTCCCAGCTCCACCTTCCCCAAATTGCACGTTTGATTCTTCATTTAAGCTTCCAGTCTTGTGAAGTTGGTCAATGTCCTCGACTCTTTCATCAACTGCCTTTCCCCTCTCGATTAGGGTTACCTTGACTCCCTTCTTGGCAAGTAGGTAGGCTGCAAAAAGTCCTGCAGGTCCAGTTCCAACAATTACAGCTGACTCAATCTTGTTTTTGTTTTCAACTTCAAGCTTTTCTTCTTCAAAGGCTGCAAGATTATTCTTAAGTCTTTTCTTAATCTTCGCATCAATGTCGTCAAGGTCTAAGTCAATTACAACTTGATATACAAAGTTCAAACCCTTCCTAGCATCAAAAGACTTCTTGTGAATCTTAAAATCAAAATTCTTTTTATTTATTTCTTTTTCAATTTTCTCCCTCAAAAACTTTTTGTCCTTGTCATAGGGAATTTTTATATTTCTTAAAATTATCATTTTTTCACCAAGGACATTATAACACGAAAAAAGTCTCTTTTATCAATTCTCCAAAATGCTATAATAAAAGAGGAGGTGCTTATGCAAAAAGATTTATCCTATATAAAAGTTATAATTATCGCCGTCCTTATCGCTCTCTTTGCGAGAACTTTTCTCTTTAATGTGGTGAGAGTACAACAGACTTCCATGTATCCCACAGTGAAGCCCAATGATATAATTCTCTCGTCTTCACTTTACAGGTTTAAAAAAGATTATAAGCGAGGAGATATAATTGTCTTTAAGTCTCCTTCTGATAAGAAGATGCTAATCAAAAGAATTATAGGACTTCCTGGAGAAAAAGTAGAAATCTACGACGGATCAATTTATATAGATGGAAAGATTTTAGAAGAAATTTATTTTGAGGACAAGCCCTACACCCTTTCTCCCACAAGGGAATTTGATGTCAAGGAAGATGAACTCTTTGTCCTCGGCGACAACAGAAGCCCTAGAGGGTCTGTTGACTCAAGAGAGTTTGGACCAATTAAGATAGAGACCCTAAAATCTCATCCCTTCTACAGGATTTTTCCCTTGAATTCAAAAAAATTTATAAATAACTAATATAAAAATGTATGAAAAAAGAGGCCTCACTGGGTCTCTTCTTTTGATTTTGGAAGTCTTACTTCGAAGACGCTTCCTCTTATCTCTTTATTTTCATTTAAGTTGTCCCTAATTAGAACTTGACCGCCTAACTTTTCCACAATATTCTTCACAAGGTTAAGTCCTATTCCATAGCCGCCAGTTTTTTTATTTCTCGATTCGTCTACTCTGTAAAATAAATCAAAAACTTTTTCTTTTTCTTCTTCATCAATGCCAAGTCCTGTATCTCTCACGTAGATAAAATAATTTTTCTCATCTTCAGCGAAGTCAAACTCCACAAGTCCTCCTTCTTTATTGTAAGCGATGGCATTCTTGCCAAGATTGTAGAGGACCCTCTCTAGCAAGATGTCGCTGGTGTAAATTTCCCTGCTTCTCATCTTGGAAATAAGATTTACGCTTTTCTCTTCAGCCAGGTCTTCCAAGTCAAAGACAATTTCTTCAACGAGGTCCTTGATGTCAAACTTTCTTGAGATTGCATTCTCCCTCCGATTTAAAAATAAGAGGGACTCAATAATTTTTGAAATTCTATCGATGTTCTCATCAAAATTATCCAAGAGCTCTTTAAGTTCACGGTCCTCGACCTTATTTTTCATGAGATAAATTTCAAGGGATGACTTCATAACAGCCACTGGCGTGTTTAACTCATGTGCAATGGAAGATGATAGAGCCTTCTCCCTTGCGTAGGACCCATAAATCTTGTCCAAGGACTTTTGAAAGGCCAAGGAAAGTTCTTCGATTTCTTGTGACTGACCCTCCATGTAAATTTTTTCTTCACTATTCACCTTGTCAATGTCAATCTCTTGGACTTTTTCCTTTAATTCCTTTAAGGGCTTAAGACTTCTGGAAACTAAAAAATAATAAACCAAGGACCCAAGGGCAATTGTTGACCCAATAACTATTAGAGAAAAGTTTTTTATCTCCTTAGTTGACTTCAACTTTGAGTCCTCAAGGACTATAAAGTAATCTTTATTACCCTTGTTTGTCTCTTCCATTACAATTTTTTCGCCAATGTCCTGGATTCTCTTTTCCTGGTACTTGCCAATTATATAGTTTGAAGTGGCTGTCATTATTATAAAAATCAAAATTATGGAAAGAATTAGCTTAAAGACAATGGTATTTTTTACATTTTTAATTTTCTTCATCTATAATGTAGCCCTTTCCAATTTCATTTCTTATAATATTTTTGCCAAGCTTGTCCTTTAACTTCTTCCTAAGGGCAGACATGTGGACTCTCACAACGTTGGAGAAAAGGTCCACCTCATCATTCCAGACGTGGTCCATTAACTCTTCAGCAGTGACATACCTTCCCAGGTTGAAAAATAAATATTCTAAGATTCCCGCTTCCTTTGCTGTTAACTTCAAGGCTTCTTTATCAATGGTAAAGGTCCTCTTGGCTGTGTCAAACTCAACTCCATGGGCCCTAATGATAGAGTCACTTATGGAAGTCTTACGTCTTAAGAGGGACCTGATCCTTGCCTTTAGCTCTTCAAAGTGGAAGGGCTTAAGTATATAGTCGTTGGCTCCAAGGTCAAGACCCCTCACCCTGTCGTCAACATCTGAAAGGGCTGTTAGCATTATTACATTGACTTCCCTATCTCTCTCTCTTATCTCTTCCAAGATTTCAAAACCATTTTTCCCCGGCAGATTTACATCTAAAATTATTAAGTCATAGGAATTTGTAAAGGCCATAAAGGACCCTTCATCTCCGTCAAGGGCTGTGTCAACTGCATAACCAGAATGAACTAGGCCCTCCTTTATTGACTTTAATAATTTTTCTTCATCTTCAACAATTAAAATTTTCATTTTTCCCTAACCCATTTCTCGTGATAAACTCTGTAGCTCTCATCTTCGATTTCTGACTTGTCAATGAGTTTAAAGCCATCAAAGTCTGGTATAAAGGTGTCGGCGCCTTGGACTACTGTGTCAACTCTTGTTACAATTAGTTCATCAATCCTATCCCAAAGAAGTTTTACTATTTCTGCTCCCCCAATAACAAAGACTTCCTTATCTGGATATGCCTCAATAATCTTGTCTAACTTTTCTACTGAGTCAATGTAGAACAAGCCCTCCTTGTCTTCTTTCTCTGACCTAGTGAAAACCACAGAAATCCTATTGGGAAGTTGCCTTCCAATATCGTCAAGAGTCTTGCGTCCCATTACAATAATATTATTTGTTGTGTAGTTCTTAAACATCTCAAGGTCATTGTCCACAAACATAATTTGCTTTCCATCTTTTGCAATTGCATTTTTATTATCAACTAAAATTAGTAGCTTCATCTCGTCCTCCTAAAAATCTCCTTAAAACTATAATATCTTAGTAACCTGTCTATTCCTAGGACTTTTTACTTTCATGCCTCTTTAAAATTGAAAATAAATTTTTCCCTTGTAATTTATTTCATTGTCTGCTATACTAATGTTGTTATGGCGACATAGCCAAGTGGTAAGGCACGGGTCTGCAACACCCTTATCACCGGTTCAAATCCGGTTGTCGCCTCCATAATAAAAAGTCTACTGAAATTTTTCAGTAGATTTTTTTTGCTCATTTTTATTTTTTTAATTTGTGGACTATTAGAACCAAATAAATCCTTAAATCTAATCAACTTAACAAATCAAATTTTTAACATCAACCAAGGGACTCTATGGCTTCGAGGATATTTCCATCTGGGTCGTAAAAGTAAAAGGCCTTGCTCTTGCCAAAGCCGTATTCAGTAGAATCAAAAACCTGTGGCTTAGACATAACTTCCACACCCTCTCCAATTAACTTATTATAAAAAGCTTCAATGTCCTCAACTCCAAAGCAAAGTTCTGAAATTGAAGTTTTAAAAAGTGATGGCTTCCCAACTTCTACATCTCCTCTTTCAAACTCAATAAGTTCAACATCAGGACAGTCTTCACAAGACTTAGGACTTAGGTAGGCAACCTTAGCTTTTATATTTTGTCCATTAAAAAGCCTGTCTGTTGACTCCCCTTCCATATACATAAATCCCTTGTAGTCAAGTCCAAGTATATCTCTATAAAATTCCACCGACCTGTCTAGGTCCCTAACAGTTAGTCCAATGTGGGCAATATTTTTTATCATCTTATTAGCTCCTTAATAAATTCTCCTATGTCTTCTTGACCTAATGATAGCAAGGAGAAAGATCCTAGTCAATTTTATTCAACTCCATAGGATTTCCAAAATAAAAATTCTTCACCCTAAGTTAAATTTTAAACACAAAAAAACCGCAAGATAACTTGCGGCTTTTTTAGCATTTATTTACTTGTAGGGATTAATACCATCCTCTAAGTTTCATAGCTTTGTCAATTGATTGGATAGCGTACATGTAAACTCCTTCTCTAGGAACTACATCATATTCATCGCAAACTGCGAATACGCCTTTAATAGCTTTCATCATGTCAGCTTCTTGTTTAGCTTCTACTTCAGCTTCTGTCCAGTACATTCCGTATTGGTTTTGAACCCATTCGTAGTAAGAAACTAGAACTCCACCAGAGTTAGTTAAGATATCTGGAGTAAGTTTAATTCCTCTTTCAGCAAGAACCTTGTCTCCTTCTGGAGTTGTAGGACCGTTAGCTGCTTCACAAACTAATTTAACATTAAGTTTAGCTGCAACGTCACCAGTAATTACGTTTTCTAGAGCTGCTGGAATTAAGATATCCCATTCGCCTGTCCAGAAATCGTCAGCTGAAATTTGTTTTGCATCTGGGTAACCAATTAGTGTGTGGTGTTCTTCTTTGTAAGCAAGAAGTTTTTTGAAGTCTAGTCCATTTTCATTGTATAGAGCGTAGTTTCCTTCTTTTTTGTCCCATTCAGCTAGAGCGTAAACTTTTCCGCCTTGTCTTTCAATGTTTTTAACTGTGAAAGATCCAACATTACCGAAACCTTGAACTGCAATCTTAGCGTGTTCGAAGTCAATTCCTTCACGTTTAGCAGCTTCTCTAGTTACTACTGCAACACCAAATCCTGTTGCTTCGTTTCTTCCTTCAGATCCACCAAGTCCAACTGGTTTACCTGTGAAAGTTCCTATATCTTGTCTGTCTCCGTTTACTTTGATGTATTCATCAAGGAACCAAGACATAATTTGTCCGTTAGTGTTAACGTCTGGAGCTGGAATATCAATTCTTTCTCCAAGGTATTTGTAAAGACCTCTTACCCAACCTCTTGCAAGTTGTTCTAATTCTCTATCAGAAAGTTCTGATGGGTCAACACAAATTCCACCTTTTCCTCCACCGTATGGAAGGCCAAGTGCGCCACCTTTGAAAGTCATCCAAAGTGAAAGAGCCTTAACTTCGTCTAGGCATACATTTGGATGGAATCTAACTCCACCTTTAGCTGGACCAACTGCTGTTGAGTGAGCTGATCTCCAACCTTTGAAAGTTTTAACTGAACCATCATCCATCTTTACTGGGATAGAAATTTCAATTACTCTTTCAGGTTCTTTTAGAATTTCATAAACAGCTGGGTCACAACCTAGCTTGTCACATGCAGCCTTAACTTTTTGTTGAGCTGCTACTAACGGATTTAAAGTATCTGTCATTTTTAACACTCTCCTTTATGTATAATCATGATAACCATTTCTTACAGTCTTCATTATAGCAAATAGAAATATTAAGTTCAAGCAGGGCAACTAAGTTTAACTAATTGTTTGATATTATAATTTTAGTTTAATCATTTTATTTTTTTTTGCTCTTATTAATTCAATTCGTAAACAATCGGAATATTTTTTATTATTTATAATCTATAAATTTTTTACAAGCTTCCGGAACTCATCTCCTGCATAAAATTTAGTAATTATAAGACTGTAATCATTTTCACTAATTGACCAAGACTCAGAGTCTCAAGCCTTCTCATTAGTTTTTTCTAATTTTTTATCGACAGGCTTTTTTACTATTAATAAATTTATTGCTTAAAATTTTTTCCTTTATAGTGTATTATAAAAACTGAGGTGATAGTGTGAACTTACATAAAACTAGTTTTAAGAACTGGGTTTTTTCAAAAACTTTTGCTAGGAAATTGATTTCTGTAATTTTTTGCAGCATAATAACTGCCTTTTCCATTACATATATTATTAAACCCAACTTACTTATATCTGGAGGCCTAACTGGTCTATCAATTTTGACTTCTAACGTAACGGGACTTAGCCTTCCCCTACTTGTCTTTTTGATGAACCTTCCAACATCAGTTTTAAGTCTTATATACCTAGATAGGGACTTTACATTTTTTTCAACTCTTGTAATTTTCCTCCTATCTATATTCATTTCATTTTTCGAGAAACTTGCACCAGGTTTTTACGTGACTCAAGAGCCTATACTTGCTTGTATCTTTGGAGGACTCTTAAATGGAATTGGAGCAGGCTTTGCCTTTAGGAATGGAACATCAACTGGCGGCCTTGACATTGTGGCTGCAATCCTAAAGAAGAATTTCAACATAACTATTGGCCACGTCCTAATGGGACTAAACTTTATCATTGTATCTTGTCTTGGCTACCTCTACTCCATTGACAAGGTCCTCTTCACTCTAATCCTTATGTTTATCAACTACACTGTCATCGACAGGATTCAGTTGGGAGTTGGCAAGCAAAAGCAAGTCCTTATCATCTCAGACTACAACGAAGAGATTGCAAAAGAAATCTATGCAGAGATCAAAAGGGGAGCAACTTATATCAAGGGAGTGACTTCCTACAAGAAGAAGGATGTCTACATCCTCTATGTCATCTGCTCATCAAGACAACTTGTCAAGGTTAGACAAATTATAAAGAGGACAGACAAGGATGCCTTCGTCACAGTTTCTGACACTTCAGAAATTCTTGGCAATGGCTTCAAGGAACTTTCAATTTAATTAATTTTGATCAAAATAAAACCACGACTTTATGGTGATCCCCTTAAGTCGTGGTTATTTTTTATGATTTTTTACTAGCTTATTAATTTTTATTTTTTAATTTTTATTAACTTGTAAATTTCTACAAGCTTATAATTTTTTATTAACTTATAATTTTTTACAAAGTCATAGATTACTATAAAGTCACAAACTTTTAGGACTTCATAAATTTTTATAAACTCATACTTACTTACAAACTCATACAAGTTTGCAAACCTATGCCATTTGACCAGCTGCCAAGTAAATCCATATCAAGACCCAGTCGTAAATCATGTGGACTAGGTAAGTCACTGTCAAGTTCTTTGAAAGGACATAGGACATGGAAAGCCCCGTTCTTATTATGGAAATCACAAGGACTGCCTGGAGGATGTTGAAATTGTAAGTTGTCAGATGCATGGCACCAAATATCACAGATGATACAAGGATTGCCGCAAGAGTCTTTAACTTTTCATTCCCTGTCCTCAACTTGTTAATCACAAACAAGAAGGGAATAATAAAAATTATCTCCTCGGCTATGAACTGAATCATCGTTGAGACAATAAACCTCTTTACATTTTCATCAGTTAAGACATCAAAAATTGGATTTGCCGAGCCTTGAATTCCCATTTGCGCCATTGCAATTGATGCAAAGACAACTACCACAAAGGAAAATCCAAGTCCAAGTATAATATAGAGGAGGTCCTTCATCTTCAAGGGCAAGAAAATTTTAAAAATGAATTGCCTGTCCACTATCCAAAGGGACATAAGGCACAAACCACTTATTAAGAGGGCAATTAAGACTTCATTTTGACTTCCCAAAAGTCCAAAAATCAAGCTCACCAAGAAGAAAGACCCTATACAAAGAAAGAGTGACAGGACCCACTTCCACGTCTTGGCTTCTATGATTGGATATTCTCTTTTATATTTATTCAAATTCAATCAGTCCCCTATCAGTTAAAAGATATTCAAGGGGCTTGTCGTAGTCTTCATGAACAAGACTTTCAACAAATTGGTCATAGTAACCAATCCCCATCCTTATTGTGTCTACTTTGGCAAAGAACTTGTCGTAGTAACCACCACCGTAGCCCAACCTATAGCCTGCCTTGTCAAAGGCAAGTCCAGGTGTGATAGTCAAGTCAACATCAGTCACTTCTTCTCCAGACTTAGGTTCAAGAATCCCCATCTTGTTTGGCTCAAGGTCATCAATCCCCTTGACTTCAACAGCAATCATTTGGCTACCCTTTACAAGGGGCACCAAAAGTTTTTTTCCATCTGCCAAGATGTCCTCTATTATTCCCTTGGTGTCAACTTCTGACCTATAAGAAATAAAAACAAAGACAGACTTGGCATTTTTATAAAGATTAAGTTCCCTTAAATTTTTTCTTATTAACTTGTCCTTGAGGTCCTTGTCCTCAACCTCTGCCCTAACTTTTGTATATTTTTTTCTAAGTTCTTTTTTATCCATTAAAACTCTCCTTGTTCTCGCAAATTTCTAGGTAATCACAATTCTTGCAATCACTTGTGGATTCATAATCGCCAGACCTAATATTAGAAGTCAGTCTGACTATTTCAGCTTCAAATTTATTTAAGAGGTTCCTTAAATCTTCATCTGTCATATAATACCTTCCCTTATCGTCCTTTGGCAGAAAGTCAGAGTTTTTTATCACAGTGGCGATTTCTCCCCTCTTAATAGACCCATAGTTGGCCATTGATATCTTCTTACCCAGTTTTTTTCTCGCTATAGCATAAAGGGGCATTTGGAAAGACTTTAGTTCATCAATTTCCTTTTTCTTTTTGACACCTGACCTCTTGTAGTCCATGAGGATTTCCTTGTCCCCAAGGGCATCAATCCTGTCAATCCTTCCCCTGATTTTTAAAGAATTTATTTCCGTTTCAAAGCCTTCCTCAAAGTAGGCTGGCTTGTAACCATACTTGGCTTGGCCCTCTAGGTCCTTCTTTATATAGTCGCCAAGAATTTTTTGTGAGTTTAGGACTGAAAGCTTATCAAAGAAAGAAAGATCATCAAAGTCCCCAAGATTTTCAACTTCCAAAATTATTTTTAATAACTTATCTTCATGGAAGCCCTCTTCTTGCTTGAAGTAGGTCTCCAAAACCTTATGGTATTTTTCTCCAGCTTCAATAAAAAATCTGTCCTCGTAGTCCTTTTCAAGCTTGCCAATCCTGTAGACTCTCTCAAAGAGAAAGCGTCTCGGACAGTCCTTTAGGATGTCAAAATCTGTAACTGAATAGGGTCTCTCAGATATCTTCTTATTAATCTCTCCAAGCTGACCTGCATCTATTATATACTTGTTTTCTTTGACTTCTCTTGTCCTGCAGAGTTTCCCAGTCTCGTAAATTTTCTTAACTTCCTCTACTTCTAGATCCAGGTCAAGGATCAAGGAGTTCAAAAGTTTTGAAAATCCCTTGTCCTTGTCGCCACAGAGAATCAAAATATTATCTGCAACAAGTAAGTCATAGATTAAATAAGAGTAGTCCCTCTTGAACTTATCTTTTACAAGTCCAAGCTCTTCCATGACTTCCTGACTTTCTTGCTTGTAGATGAAGTTGGACCTCTTGTCCTCTTGATAAGAGTCGTCAAAGCCAATTAAAATTAAGTTTTTGAAGTCCCTATAATAGTTGGAAGCCTGGTTTGAAATTTCAAGACCTTCAAGATTTTGGACCTCATCAAGCCTAATCTTTTCAATATATTTTTTGAGGATCAAGACAAAGTCAGAAAGGTCTATGGACTTATAAAATTCCCTCAAAGCTTCCATCTTAACAAAGACTTGGTCAAGTTCTTCCAAAAATCTTTGGTCACGAATCAAGGGACTTTCAGGGTCCCTCTCAAGGGTCTTTTCTATTCTTCCCCTAGGACTTTCTAAGTAATTTTTGAAAAATTCAAGATAATATGAAAGATCTTCCCTTGGAGAAATCCTTTCATCCTTTAAAAGGTCCACTCCCTTTATGAAGTCATCAAGCTCGCCTTCATTGAGCCTTAGGTCCCTTTGCCTAGAGAAGTCAATATCCCCTAATTTTTTAAAATTATAGGACATAAGACTTGACTCAAGATTGATGACATCTACAGACAAAGGAAAGTAAGACAGCCTAACTCGCTTCAAAGTATTCGCCTTGAACTTGTCGAGAAAATAATCTAAGAGGGCAAGGAATTCTCTCTCAAGTAAAGACCTCTCCTTCCTTGGGATATTAAATTCAAGTCCTTGGAGCCTTCCTCTTCCCCTGATCTTCTCTGAAAGAATAGGCGACCCACTTAAAATTGTCAGGTCCCTAACTTTTTCATCCTTCAACAAAAGCTTCACCTTAGAGAAAAATAAATTATAAAAATTATCCTTTGAGGACAAAACTTTTATCTTGTCCCTATCTATTTCCCTCTTGTAGTCAATGGATTCTTTCTCATCAAGGACAAAGCCATAGCTTTCTAATTTTTTAATAAGCCCTTCCAGAAGGTCTGACTCCATAAAGTTAAATGGCAGGTCAATAAAAATATTTTTCCCTTCTTTCTCAGATAAGTCAGATAAAATTTTTATAATCTCTTCTTCAGTCTTACCAAATTCCAAAAAGCCAGAAATAATTATGGAGTCGAACTTGCTTTCCCTTATGGACTCTTCCTTGACCCTTCCATATATGTCGTAGCCCTTGTCAGCAAAGTAATTCACATAAGATTCAAAGACCTTGGCAAGGTCTACAAAAATCTCTCCAGGAATTTTCTCAACATCTCTTGGCCCTAAATAATTTTCTGCAAGCTCATCAAAAAAATCTAAAACAAGGTCCACAGTCTCTGGGAAAATTTTAAATCCATTAAGCTCTTCCTTCATAAGCTTTGACAAGACCAAATATTTTAAAATCCCATCTGGCCTCTTTGCCCTATTTCTTCTTCCAAGCCCGTCAAAGGTCTCGAACTCAGTCTTATTTATGTCCATGCCCCTTCTCAGCATGTCCCTTATGTAAAAATTTATGGCAGATTGAGAGGGCAAGACCACTAAAGTTCTCTCGCCCTTTAAATTTTCAAAATCTAAGTCCTCTCTTGGAGACCTAAAAATTATTTTTTTCATTTAACAAATCCCCTAAATTTATCTTAAAAATATCTTCAGCTAGGTCCTTCATCTTGCCATCAGGAAAGTAGACAAAGGACTTGCCCTTTAGACCCTCAAAGGCATCTGCCTCAAAAACTATGGCGTAGTTGTGCAAGAACTGAGAGTCCAGTCCCCTCTCTCTAAAGACCTTGTTGACCCTGTCCTCCCCATACTTCCTGTCTCCAACAATGGCAAGGCCCTCTTCCTTTAAGGATGCCCTAATTTGGTGGGTCCTTCCAGTGATCAAGTTGACAGATAAAAGTGAGTAGTCCTTGTTAGACTTAAGGACCTTAAACTCTGTTATGGCCCTCTTGCCCTCCTCTCTCGAAGACTTCTTCATGACATTGTTGCAAGTCTTCTTGAGATTAATATCAACATCAAAATCTTTTGTAACCCTGCCAGCCACAAGAGTAAGGTAGAGTTTTTTGATCTCCCTCTTCTTTATGGCATCGTTTAAGTCCTGCAAAGCTTTTAAATTCTTTGCACCTATTAAAATTCCAGAAGTATTCCTGTCAAGCCTATTTACAAAGGCAGGCCTAAAAGACTTCTCAAGCCTTGGATTGTAATCACCCTGAGCAATGAGATAGTCTACCATTCTGTCAAGAGCATTGTCTTGATAGGTCTTTGAGTCGTTGTGAGTGAGCATGTTGATGGGCTTCTTCACAAGGATGATGTCCTCATCCTCGTACAAGATATCTGGCAGCTTAGAATTTTTTGACTTCTTAATGTCCTTCTTAAACTTCTCAATAGTTTCCTCTGCCAAAAATAATTTGATTTCGTCGCCTTCCCTCAAGATGTCCTCAGGCTTGGCCTTCTTCCCATTGACCACAATGTTCTTCTTTCTCAAATTTTTATATATAAAGGAAAGAGGCGCCTTCTCAAAATAGATTTTCAAAAATCTATCCAGCCTTCTTCCCTCGTCGTTCTTGTTAACAATAATTTCTCTCATAAAATCTCCAAACTTTTCATTTTACGCCTTTGCTGATATAATTATATCAAAACATGATGAAAAGAGGTTTATTTTGAATAATTTTAACAAAGGCAAACTCTTTTTTATTAAATTCTGCCAAGTTTTAATATCAATACTCTTCTTCTTATTCCTAATTTTTGTAATCAAGTGGAGGATGGATTCCCTTTACTTAAATTCCATTAGCACAAAGGACATAAAAATTGGAATAGTCGACGAAGTGAAAAAAACTTATGGCGAGTTTCTTATCGCAACAGGCCTAAGAGAAGAAAAATTTGTTAAGCCCGTTGTCCTAATAGACGATGATAAAAAAGATGAAAAAGACGAAAATGTAAATTCCCTTACAGTTCCAGAGGGAACAAACCTAGATAGTCTTGGAGAACTTTTAATTTCCAAGGGACTAATTGCAGACATGCCAACTTATAGGGCCCTTGCAGAAGACATGCAAATCCAAGATAAGATTGTCCCAGGTGCCTATGAGTTCGCCAAGGGCATGAAGGTAAAGGAAATCCTTGCAGAAATTGCAGGCATAGAACTAAAAACTTACAAGCTAAATATTGCCGAAGGCGAAGGACCAGCCCAAGTTGGCAAAAAACTCCTAGACCTTGGAGCAATAGAATCAGACCAAGCCTTCATAGGAGAATGCAATAGACTTGGAGTAACAGCCTTCGCACCAGGAGACCACGAGTTCACAATGCCTATGAAGGTAGAAAATATAATAAAAACATTGACACAAAATTAATCTGTAGGAAACTACAGATTTTTTTATTTTTATAAAATTAAAAAATCGTGAAGCAAATGGTCAAAGACTTTGTCTTTATGAATCTTTATCGTAAAGCAGAGCTTTACTATTTCTTTCTAAGGAGGGGGAGCCAGGGGCGGGCGAGGCCCCTGACCCCCTCCTTAAACCTCCCCCCTGACCCCATCGCCCTAGCAGGGGCTTGACCCTTTAATACGCAAAAAGCTCTCCGACTAAAAATTTCAAACTCGCTTCGCTCAAACAGTGAAATTTTTTTAACGTCTCCGAACTTTTTGCTTACTGCTTTATAAGCCCTTAGCGTATTGGCAAACTTTATGACCTCATAAAACTTCAACAAGCTGGAGCACTCCCGTAATCTCATAACTAAATAAAAAGTTGTAAAAAGATAAAGCTTAATCGAATTTGATTAAGCTTTTTTTGATGCAAAAGTTTATTCAATTTGTTAGGTATGGTTAAGTAATCCTACATAAGTTTGAAACTCTGTAGAGGTAAAACCGTGGACTAAAGGTTGAGAAACCCCGTAAGGCAAGACAGCCGTAAAAAAATTCAACTGTTTGAGTTAAGCGATTAAGTATGTAAGTAATTGTAAGACAATCTTATAATATTGAAAAGTTTTTAAATTTTAAAAGCTTAAGCTTAACGAGTTTTGAATTTTAGGCTGTCTGCCGCTCGGGGTTGTAAGCAAAGGCCCCTGCCAGGTCGTTGGGGGTGTTCAGGGGAGGTTTGGAGGGGACAAGGGCGAATCGAAACGCCCTAAGTCCCCTCCAATAGCAATTATAAAAGCGTCAGCTTTTAAAAAACCTTTATTTAATTAATTTTTTTACAAATTTATAAAAATTTGCCCCCATCTTCCCCATAGCTATATGGAGAAATTTGTGATATATTTGAAAAAAAGAAACGGAGGACACACTATGCATAAAAATAGAATTAATAGACTTATAAAAAAAATGGAAGAAGCAAAACTTCCCCACATGATAATCTCAGACCCCTACGCAATATTTTATCTCCTTGACAGGATGATAGAACCAGGCGAAAGAGCCCTTGCCCTTTACATCCACAAGGACGGAGATATAAAGCTACTCATCAACGAGCTTTTCCCTCAAGAAGAAGAGGCAGGTCTGGACTTTATTTGGTACAACGACATAGAAGATGGAATCGAAAAACTTTCCAAGTTTATAAAAGAGGATGAAGTTATAGGAATTGACAAATTCTGGTCAGCCAAGTTCCTTCTAAGACTTCAAGAAATCTTCCCAGATAAGAAATATGTAAATGGATCCACAATAGTTGACGGCGTTAGACGAATTAAAGACGAAGAAGAAAAACAACTAATGCGTGAATCCTCTGCCATTAACGATGCGGTAATGGAAGACCTCATCCCTTGGGTTGTTAAGGGCCTAAGCGAAAAAGAACTTTCCCAAAAACTAAAGGAAATCTACAAGGCTCACGGAGTTGAAGAAGTTTCCTTCGAACCAATCACAGCCTATGGAAGATCAGCAGCAGACCCCCACCACTCCACAGACAACACCAAGGGCAAGCTAGGCGACTGCGTAGTCCTTGACATTGGAGGAATGTACAAAAATTACGCATCAGACATGACACGAACAGTATTCATTGGCGAAGTAAGTGACAGAGCTAGAGAAATCTATGAAATAGTAAAAGAAGCAAACCTAAGAGGAATCGCCGCAGCAAAACCAGGCAACAAAATGTCAGACGTAGACAAGGCAGCAAGATCTTATATAGAAGAAAAAGGCTACGGCAAATACTTCACCCACAGAACAGGCCACTCCATAGGGCTAGAAACCCACGAAGAAGGCGACGTATCATCAGTAAACGACAGCATAATAGAAGTAGGACAAATCTTCTCCGTAGAACCAGGAATCTATTTGTTAGACGAAGGAATAGGAGTTAGGATAGAAGATTTAGTCTTAATAACAGAAGATGGGTGTGAAGTTCTTAATAAAGTTTCAAAAGAATTGAGGGTAGTGCCGGTAGAGTAAAAATTTTTGTAAAATTCTATTAAAAGCTAAGGCTTTTATATTTCTTTCTAAGGAGGGGGTGCAAGGGGCGGGCGAGGCCCCTTTCCCCCTCCTTAAACCTCCCCCCTATCCCCTCGCCCTGGCAGGGGCCCGACCCAATAATACGCAAAAAGGCTTCCAGCTAAATTTTCAAAAACTCACTGACGTTCAAACATTGAAAATTTTTAACGCTTCCAGCCTTTTTGCTTACTGCCTTATAAGTCTTCAGCATATTGGCAAACTTTACGAACTCATAAGACTTCAACAAGCTGGGACACTCCCGTAAGCTCACAATTGAATAAAAACATATAAAAAGAAGAAGCTTAGTCCTATTTGACTAAGCTTCTTTTGATTAAAAAGTTTATTAAGGTTTTTAGGTTTAGGTATGCAATTCAGCATAGATTTGAAACAATGTAGAGGTAAAACCACTAACTAATGGTTGAAAAACCCCGAAAGGCAAGACAGCCGTAAAAAATTCAACTGTTTGAGTTAAGCGATTAAGTATATATGTAATTGGAAGGAATTCTTATAAGATTGAGAAGTTTTCATATTTTAAATGCTTAAGCTTAACGAGTTTTGAATTTTAGGCTGTCTGCCGCTCGGGGTTGTAAGCAAAGGCCCCTGCCAGGTCGTTGGGGGTGGTCAGGGGAGGTTTGGAGGGGATAAGGGCGAATCGAAACGCCCTAAATCCCCTCCAAGAGAAGAATTAAAGCCTTAGGCTTTAGAAAGATTAATAAAGGCAACGTCTTTAAACTAACCTTCTTTTTATAAACTTTTTCAAATCTTCTTTTCTCATCTCTCCATTAGCAACTTTAAGTCCAATTTCAATAACTTCCTCATCCGTCCATTCTAATTCATATCCATTTTCCTTTAAAAGCATATATAGGACCAGGGTTCCTATTCTTTTGTTACCATCTATGAAGGAATGATTTTTTATTAATGAATGAGAAATACTAACTATCTTATCTAAATCATCAGGATAAAGTTCTCGATCTCCAAAAGTCTGTAGGGGACTATAGAGCGCAGACTCCAATAAATTTATGTCTCTTACTCCCTTACTGCCACCAGATTCTTTTATAAGCATCTCATGTAATCGAATTACAAACTCTATAGAAATTTTTTTCATTTTGCCAATTCCTTAAAAGCCTCAATATGCTCATGAACAAACCTTTCTGCATCTTCAAACATTCTATCTTCATCTAGCTTCTCTTCTTCCTTTAAAGAAACATTAAAAGGAATTGCTTTTTCTCTAATTGCTTGCCTTAGAAAAATATTTATTGCACTTGAAAGATTTAATCCCAATTCATTGAATAATTTTTCAGAATTTTCCTTAACATCATTATCTATTCTTACACTCACAGTTGTTTTTGACATAAAATCACCTCTTTAGAAAATTATATCAATTAATAGGACGATGTCAATACATTGTAATAAAAACCAAAGCTTTTACCCTATTTTTGCGCAAAAAAATAAAGAACCCTTAAAGATTCTTTCCAGAGTTTTAACAATAAAACTCTCCCCTACTTCCCCATATTCTCCAAAGCCTTAGAAAGCTCTACAATAACTTCCTTTAGCTCCTCCATCTTCTTCTCCAACCTCACCAAGAGATAACAAGAGATGGCAATGGGAAAACCAATATTTGAAATGTTAGCTAATAAATCTTCCATCGTACTCAACCTTACTAGACCTTACTCAAGCTTACCCAAGAGCTGTTTCTTTTCTAATAACAATCGCAGCCCCGTTGAAAGTCTTGACAAAGCCAACCTTCCCTTGCACAAGCTTATTACTAGTGATGTTATTAGACACAGCCTTCACATCATCTATCCCAACATTTTCCATAGGGTTAGAGATTGTAAGAGTCCAAGGCTTGCCACCTTCATCAACAAAACTCATTCTTAAAGTTCTCGTTTCCTTCATAAAAAATTCTCCTTTCATAAAATACATAACAAGTGAAATTCAAAAATTTCACGCCAACAAGCTACCAAGCAAAAGATTATAAATCTTAAGCTTCATTTGCTAAAACTTCTTCAGTGATTAAAGAAGAAGTAGAGAAGTTTCCTTCAACAAGAGGGTTAAGACCAGAAGAAAGACTATATAAGTTTTCTTTAGTAGCCTCAGGATTAATACCCTTGATGGAAACAGTTCTTCTCTTCATCACGCCAGAAGACTCGTCAGTAAAAACTGACTTAAGCATAAGTTTAGTTTCCTTAACTTTAACTGCCATTATTTTCACCTCCTACTATATACATAGAAAAAATTCCCAAAAGTTGCTATGCTAAAATAAAAAAATTTTGAAAAATTGAAAATTATAGAGAAGCCCTAAAGGCCCACCACTTTTTCCAATTATTCTCAGACATAGAGCGAGGACAAATCTTGCGGGAAGCATCATAATGCCTTACCACCCTCTCAAGGGGAATATTATAAAGACCCATGAGATACCTAATAATCTTTCTTGCATTCTCAAGAGCGGCCTCATAATTGCCATCCCTATTGATGCAGATCTCAACCCCAATAGAATTAGAATTAGTGATCCCATACCTGCCGTGACCATCGCCGCAGTGCCAAGAAGCATTAGCAGTCTCAACAGTCTCCACAACCCTCACATCATCCACAAAATAATGAGCTGAAGCCTTCCTGTTGCCACCGTTAAAATACCTAAAGTGAGCAAGAGCATCAGCACCAGGATTAGGATTGCCAGTGTCGTGGACCACAATAAATCTCGGAGTCACATTCCCCGCCCTCTTCATAAAGTTATAGCGAATAAGTTTCTTTTCAATCAACATAAAAACACCTCCTTACAAATTATTATTAAGAATAAATTTACGCAGGTTCGCAATAGCATTGCGCTTGAGATTAACCACAGTCCACCTAGAGATACCAAGAAAATCAGCAATCTCGCTGAGGCCCAGACGCTCATAAAAGAAAAGCCTAACCACCAGTGCCTGCCTTGGAGTAAGACTATCAAGAGCCTCCTTCAAGATACCCAGCCTCTCAGCCTCCAAAAAGTCCGACTCAATATCCACCCCAGCATCAAGAGAATCAAAAAGAGAAAGACCCTCCTCATCAGGAGCATCATCATGAAGATCCCCCTCCACATTAGTGAGGTACTTGTAGGTATTAAGATAAAAATACATAAGCGAAGACTTAACATACTTAAGGAAGGATCTCTTCCCATCAAAATCTTCAAGACATTCCAAGACCATATAACGGCCATCAGAATAAAGATCCTCAAACTCAGAATAAACTGGGCAATACCTCTTAATCGAAGACCTAATAAGTGGGTCAAGCATAGATAAGATCTTTGCCCTTGCCCTCTCCTCGCCAACAAGAGCAGACCTCAGGACCCTGTCAAAGTCCTCATAAGAATTTTTCTTCAAAGACTCAGAGCTCTTACAAGACCCAGAGTACCTGGACCCAGTCAAGAGATCCCCCTCAAGATTATAAATTTCCTTCATGTCCCCCCTAGGACTTGTGACATTACTCATATTACTTCCTCCAATCTTATTATCATCTTCCCTCCTATCAAAAATCTCCATTAAGCTTACCTCCTTTTGTAAATTATTCTTAAGGATATTATAGAACTTCTGTTTTGATATGTCAACCATTTGTTTAAACTTATTTTCTTTATAGAAAATATGGAAAAGAATCTTTTGGAAAATTGTTGTAAAAACCTAAAGGTTTTTAGAATTAAGGTTGTTGGATAAAGATTTTGTCTTTAAAAAGTTTTTTAAAAGCTAAAGCTTTTATATTTCTTTCTAAGGAGGGGGAGCCAGGGGCAGGCGAGGCCCCTGACCCCCTCCTTAAACCTCCCCCCTGACCCCATCGCCCTGGCAGGGGCCTTACCCATTAATACACAAAAAGCCCTCCGACTAAAAATTTCAAACTACTCGCTACGTTTCACTTCGCTCGCTCGAACAGTGAAATTTTTTTAACGTCTCCGAACTTTTTGCTTACTGCCTTATTAGCTTGCGGCATATTGGCAAACTTTACGACCTTATAAGACTTCAACAAGCTGGGGTACTCGATAAGCTTACGGCTAAAAACGAAGTTATATTTTCTGATTAAGTTATGAAACTTTATAACGTCGTAGCTAAGTATGAAGTTGTAGATCTTTATGAAGTCATGAATGCTTACAAAGTTATAAATATTTACAAAGTTATAAATATTTACAAGTTTATAAAAAAATAAAGCTTAATCATTGCTGACTAAGCTTCTTTGTATTATTGGTTTGGTTTCTATTGTTAAGTTCTAGAGATATTTGTATTTTTAGGTTGATGTCACTTTATGCTTGCATAGTGAGCTTATCGAGTGTATATAATGAGCAAAAAAATCGGTTATGCGTTAAAAATTTTCAACTGTTTGAATTCGCGAAGCGAATGAGTTTTGAAAATTTAGCATGACCATTTTAAAGAATATATCTTTATATGAAATCAAAAAAGCAAAGCTTTTAAAAAACTTTTTTATAAAACTTCTTTCCAACTTTCTTTAAAAAAAATAAAGCAGACCTTAATCTGCTTCTCCTTTTATTTTTTCCCAAACTCCTTTAAATATTTCTGTAAAATTGCTTTCAAGTTCTCTTCTTAATTTCTCGAAATTATTTATGTACTCAAAATATATAATTTTTTCTTTATTAAGTTTTGAAGATTTTATTTTAAATATTCCTTTTTTTATTCTAAGCTCTCTTACTGAATCATTTCCAAATACATACTCATTATACTTCCTTATTGAATCTAGTGCCTTTTCATCTTCTTCATGGTTTATGGAAAAAATGATCTTGTAATAAAGCTTTATGACCTTCGCTTCATCCTCTGCATTACCTTCTCTTGTGAGTTTTAAGTATTCAGATAAATTATTTTGAAGTCTATGTAACCACTTTATCCTCTCTCTAGTCACTATCTCCTTGTAAGTTTGCTTTTTGTTAAAGTAAAAGCCAGCAACTACACCTATAGTAGCAATAACAGATGATATTATCAAACCCAAAGACTCTCCCATTCTCTCTTCAGGTACTATAACTAAAGTGTTGGAAACAATACAAATAAAAATAGCGAAAAGAAAAAATGCTAATGAGAAACAAAGAATAGGAAATATAATATCTACTATGAATTTGAATATAGACTTACAATTTCTTAGTAGCTTGGATTCATCTTTACCTTCCTCTTTCTTGTTAGATGTATTTTCTGCTACAAAGTCTGAATTTTTATTTAATCCAATCTTACTAAATAAGACTTTGAATTTATCTTTGACTGACATACTACCACCTCTTGCCCTAATTCTACCAGAAAAAATATATATGTACAAAAAGAAAAACCCGAGAGTTTCCTCTCAGGTTTTATCTTTAAAGTTTAATTAGTTAGACTAATTATTTTACAGCAAAAGTAATTTCTTTTTCTGCGCCTTCTTTTTGGTCAATTTTAAGATTGTCAGATACTACTTTAACTTTAACTTTTTTATCTGCTGTATTAATGTCACCAATAACAACTTTAGCGTCAGCTGGTTTTCCTTCTACATCTTTAATTGCAGCTTCAACTGCAGCTTTAACATTTGCTTCAAGTTCAGTTTTTGAATCAGAAGATTTTACTTCAAGATTTGCTAATTTTGCAAATACAGCTTTTGCATAATTATCATAAGCTGTTTGTTTTTCAGCTACTGCTAATTTATCTTCAGCTGCTTTGATAGTCTTGTTGTAAGCATCGATTCTAGCTTGAAGATCGTCTTTTCCTTTAGAGTCTTTTAAAGCGTCAACTAATTTTTGAGCTTTAGCTGCTTCTTCTTTAGCTGCTTTTATAGCTGCTTCATTAGAATCAACACTCTTAGTTTTGAATTCTACAGGTGTTGCTTTTTGAGCAGGAACTACTTTTTCGTCTCTATATTTTTTGATTTCATCTTTAGCTGCTTTCTTTTCATTGTAGCTTGCATCTTTTACTTTATCAATATCTTCATTTGCTTTATCGAAATCAGTAGAAAGTAATCCGCTTTCGTAGTAAGCATTAACAACTTTTTCAAGTTCAGTTAAGTTCTTGTTAGCTTTTGGAGCGATTAGAACATTTTTACCATCATTTAACATGAAGTCATAAGCTCTAACGTCATTTTCATAGTTTTTGTTTTCAGCTTTGAATTTAACTTCTTTTCCTACATATGCTTTTAGAGCATCTGCAAGTTCTCTGTCAACTTTGTAAGTCTTAGTTGTGTTGTTAAGACCTGCATCCCAGTTGTCAGATTCGATCTTAATTTCAACTTGTTTTTCTCCAACCCATTTGATTACACCAACAACAGTGTGATCTTCAATTCCTTGAACAACCTTTAGAACAGAACCTGATTTATCAAATAGGTCTCTTGTGTCCTTTGAATCATCAAGAATTGATACGATTTCGATGTCTCTAGCATCTTTGTTGTTAGCAGTGAATTGTAGGTAGTCACCCTTAGCTAAATCTTTGTATTGTTTAGCATTAAAGATGTCTGCATCGCCTACATAAAGAAGAGTTTCGTTTCCGAATCTATCTTCTACTCTGATTTCATCGTTATCAAATACTCTTAAAACTCTTACTACAGGGAATGCTTTTTCATCGCTGTGGTCAAGAAGTCTGTCGATAACATCTCCACGAGTTTCGATAACGTCAAGTAGGTCACCGTAGTTTAGTGGGAAGTTAGCTTTGTTAAGAACGTTGTCTCTGTCGTAAAGTTTTCCATCAGTATCTTCTAGAGTAGAAGAGAACTTAGAAGAAGAAGAGTTAATTACTCTGTATCTGTCTCCATCGTTGTCTTTAGATACTACGTTAAATACGATAACTTTAGCAGTGCTTCTTTCAGAATTGAAAGATTTTACAGCTGATTTGTGATCATCTGTGTCGAATCCTGCATAAACGTTAGGAATCTTATAGTCTTTTCCATAGTTGTGGAAACCGATTAATGAAAGTGCTTCATTAATGTCTTTAACTTCTTTCATAATGTTGTTGTATGGGTTAGCAACATAGATTTCAGTTTTGTCGTTAACTTTTAGGTTAGCTAGTTCGTTTCCATTAGCTTTGTGGAATTTGATATAGTCTGCTTTAGTCTTTGAACCGTTAAGAGTTACAGTAGCATATGCTCTGTCAACTTTCTTTTGGTCAAGATCTTTTAGAGATTCAATGTTCTTGTAGTAGTTTGTTTCTACTGTAGCGTCAGCAACGCCTTCCCAGATGTGGTTGTCAGTGTCAAGAAGTTCTCCTTCTTTGTCTGTTCTTGCAAGTACTTCTGGGTTACCAAGTTCGATAATGTGAGTTACTTCGTTCTTGTCATTTACAAGAATTCTTACTAGAGATCCTTTGTAAAGATCAAGGTTGTTAAGGCTGTTAACTTTAACGATTTGTTTTCTAACGTTAATACCATCAACGATTACTGTATCACCAGTGATAGTGTATTCTTTTTCGCTATCTTGGTTAAGAGTAAGTTTAGAGTTTGTTAGGTTAGAAACAATACCTCTAGTTTCGTTAGCTGGAACTCTCTTGAATTCTTTCATTGCATATAGAGCATTGTAAACCATAGTGAATGCATCTGCTCTGTTAGCTGCTTTATTAGAATCAACAACGTTTACGTCGTCAAGAATTCCTAGTTGAGCTGCCCATGTCATCCATGAAGTTGCCCATTTAGCGTTTTTAACCATGTCTGCTGTAAGATCTTCTTTAACAAGAACTACTAGCATTTTTGCTAATTCAGCATAAGTTACGTCGTTTTCTGGCTTGAATGATCCATCAGGGTATCCTGCTAGCATAGCAATTCCGTTAGCGTCAGATGGAACTGTAGTTCCTACTGAGATAACTCCGTTTGCCCAGTGCTTAGCATCTACGTCAGAGTAGATTTTCATTGAGCCTTGAAGTTGTTTTGCTAATTCTTCGTTACCGTTAGCAAGTACAAGAAGTCTTGTAATTTCGGATCTCTTGATGTTTTTGTCAAGTCCGTAAGTTCCGTCTTCGTAGCCTTCAACAAGCTTTTTGTCGATAATGTATTGGATTTTGTTATCTTTTCCAACTACTTTTTCAACTTTTTCTCCAGCTTCAGCTTTTTTAGCTTCTGCTTTCTTTGTTGGTTCAGCCGCGAAGACACTTGTGAATGTTCCTAGTACCATAACTAGTGCTAGTACTAGAGAAATAATTTTCTTGTTCATTTGTCTTTCGACCTCCTTAAAAATTTTGTAGATTCTACAAAAGTCTCAAACTTTTGTCGCCGAGACTGAACTATCTCGGCTAAGAGGTCGACAAATAAATATCGCCTTTTGGTTTTATTTAGTTGTCATGTTCCTCTTGTGTCTCTATTATACACTAGAATTTTGCTTTGTAAAATTACAATTACATTACATAAAGGAAATATGCGAAATTCTTTTGCAACATTCTCTCATGTGATGGCTTGTATTTTATTTGGCTCTTTCTCGTGTTAATAGGGCGGTCTTTTTAGACCGTATGTAGAATTATAACAAAAGGGTTACAGGATTGCAATTTTTTATTTTTTTCTTTGGGAAAGAAGAAAAGAAAGAAATTGGAAAGAAAAGGTTGGTTAAAGAAGTTTTTAAAAGCTATCGCTTTTATAATTGCTCTTGGAGGGGCTTAGGGGCATCGTGAGGCCCCTTGCCCCTCCAACCCACCCCCTTCACCCCACGTACGTTGAGTCCAAAAAAATCGGTCATGCTAAATTTGCTCATTTGATGCACTCGATCAGCTCACCGCTAAAAACGAAGTTATAATTTCTTATGAAGTTATGAAACTTTATAACGTCATATCTAATTTTAAAGTTGTAGTTCCTTACAAAGTCATGAAAGTTTACAAACTCATAAATAATTACAAAGTTATAAAAAGAAGAAGCTTAATCAATACTGACTAAGCTTCTTATAGTTCCTTAATTCTTTTTTCTGCTTCTTTATAGACTTTAGAGTCTGCTCTCGTTCCTATTATAATAACTAGAACTTGGTCGTCTTTTCTTTCTAGCTTATATATAATCCTAAGTCCTGAACTTTTTAATTTTATTTTCATAAGTCCAGCTAATGATGAGTCGCTTTGGTTGCCCAGTGGTTTTCCATATCCACCTTCTGTGTTGGGTAGTGGATTTATTAGTATTCTTTTGATTGCTTTGTCTACTACTTTTCTTTGTGAGCCATCGAGGGCTTCGTAGTCTTCTACAGCCTGCTTAATAAAGGATAACTTGTACATCATTCAAACTCTTCTTCACTAAGTGGTTCTATGTCATCAAAATCAACTTTAAATCTTGTTTCAAATTCTTCTTTTGGTATAGTTTCTTCTTTAGCGGACTCTATTCTTGACTTGGCAAGCATTAGGTCTCTTGCATCTTCAAGTTCATCCATTAGTCGAGAATACTCATCTGGTGATAGAAGAACGCACTCAGGAGAATTATTCTTTAGTACAACTTTTGATCCCTTGGACTTGACTTCATCAAAAATTCTACCTGCAAGTCCTCTGTTAAAGTCAGAGATAGAAACTGTTCTATTAGAAATTTGTTTTATAAAATTCATACAATCACCTCATGATAAGTATAACATAGGTGTAAATAGATTGATATATTTATCGATAAAATTATTTGTATAATTATTTATAAGCTTCGCTTTTGTATGTCTTATTGTATGGCCTATACCCATTCGAGCCCGCATACCATTCGGGCACAAGGGGGACATCGTGAAATTTTTTTTGTAAAGCAGAGCTTTACTATTCCCTTTCCGGAGGGGGTTAGGACCTTTCGATTGGTCCTTCCCCCTCCGGGCCACCCCCAACACCTTCAACGGGCAGCCATCCTAAAAATTCAAAACTTGCTCGCTACAAACTTTTATAATTTAAAAATAATTTATCAATAGAATCATTAATCCTTAACTCTATTTTTTATTTGCGAGCTTCGCGTGAACCTAATCAACTCAAAGTTCGCTTCGCTTCTTTTCGTTGTAAGGTTCATCGGTTGAGCAATAAATTGCTCAAGCACATTGAATTTTTTTAACGGCTGTCTTGCCTTACGGGGTTTCTCAACCTTTAGTCCACGGTTTTACCTAAAGACCTTTTCAAACTTATCCTGAGTTACATATCAAGACCTAACAAGTAAAATAAATCTTCGCATCAAAAAAAGCTTAATCAGTAACGACTAAGCTTTAACTTTTTATGTGTTAATATTTATTTGTGAGCTTACGGGAGTGCCCCAGCTTGTTGAAGTGTAATGAGTTCGTAGTCTTTACCAATACGCTAAAGACTTATAAGGTTGCAAGCAAAAAGTTCGGAGACGTTAAAAAAATTTCACTGTTTGAGCGAAGCGAGTGAGTTGACATGACCTAACCCAATTTGCGAAGCAAATTGATGGTAGGTCAGTTCACAAATTGGAGCTTGCGACAATTTGTGTTCCTTTATTTAATAGTCGGAGAGCTTTTTGCGTATTATTGGGTCGGGCCCCTGCCAGGGCGATGGGGTCAGGGGGGGGAGGTTTAAGGAGGGGGTCAGGGGCCTCGCTCGCCCCTGGCTCCCCCTCCTTATAGAAATTTAAAGCCTCAGGCTTTGGAAAAAATTTTTAAAGATAAAATCTTTATAATAAAATTCTTTTCCTTATTTTCTTTAAAGAAAATCTTATTTTTCCATTAATTTTTGAAACTCTTCTTTTAAAGAAACCTTTGTCTCGATCCCTAGTTCCCCAAAGACCTCATCTAACTTTTCATAGAGTTCTAAGAAGTTTTCATAGGATATGTTGTTGCCCATGTGGCCTATTCTAAATACTTTTTCGAAGATGTCGCCTGCTCCCTTAGAGATTAGAATTCCTTTTTCTCTAAGGGCTGAGATGATGTCTTCTGCTATGAAGCCTTCTGGGACCATGACTGCTGTTAGTGTGTTGGATCTTGAGTCTTTGGCGTAGAGTTCGAAGCCTGCTTTTTCAAATATTTCTCTTGTGACTTCTGCGTATTTTTTGTGTAGGGCAAGGGAGTCTTTTTCAAATAATAAATCTAGGGCTAGGTCTAGGGCGTAGGTTAAGTTTTCGTTCATTGTGTATGGGAAGGCGAAGCCGTCGGAGTAGGCGTAGTAGTTTTCAAAGTTCATATAATATGAAGGAACTGATTTTTTTCTATCTCTTATTGCCTGCTTGGCTCTCTCTGATATTGTCACTAGGGTTAGGCCTGTTGGTGCTGAGATACATTTTTGGCTTCCGCCTAGGGCGATGTCGACTTTGTAGTCGTCGAAGTCAAATTCTTCTCCTCCCATGCCTGATACTGTGTCTACTATTGTTAGGATTCCGTAGGAGTTTAGGAGCTTGCATATTGTCTTGACGTCGTTGGTGATGCCTGATGGTGTTTCGCAGTGGACCATGGTTGCTACTTTGAAGTCGTGGTCTTTTTCTAGGAAGTTTTTAAGTTTTTCTATGTCGAAGCCTCGTCTGAAGTCATCTTCGTATATGTAGGGCACTCCTTCATAGTATTTTACAAAGTCGGCAAAGCCTCCTCCAAAGACTCCGTTGTTAAGGACTAGGACTCTGTCGCCTTTTTCTACTAGGTTTATGATGGCGCCTTCTAGTCCTATCATTCCTTCGCCTAGCATGATAAAGGATGTGGCTTCTGTCTTTAGGAGTTTGGAAATTTTCTTTTCTACTTGTCTGTGTTTCTTTTCGTATTCTGGATCTATGTCTGGGTTAGTAAGGGACTTTCCCATCACTTCCATTACTCTTGGGTCGATTGATGTTGGGCCTGCGCAAAGTATTTTCATTTTCTACCTCTCTTTGTATTTTTTAAAATGTTTTCTTTGTAAATTATATTATATAGGATAAAAAAAACAAGCTGTCTTGCGACAGCTTGCTCTTTTATCTTATCTTATCTTTAATCTTTAATCTTTAATCTTTTTTAAATCTTTTTTATTTAGTTTTTAAATAGTGGTGAGACTCTTTTGTAGACTAGCATCATCACTGCTGATGTTGCAAAGCCTTTTATTAGGTTAAAAGGTAGGACTGAGTAGATCATCATTGTGAATAGGCCTGTGATTTTTGATGTGATTGCTGCTCCCATTCCTATGATTGCTTCCATTGGCATTACTTTGCCGTATAGTGGGAATACCACGAAATAGTTGGAGATCATTGCAAGTGTTGTCATGGCAAGTACTCCTAATGTCAAGGAGACTATTGCTCCCTTGTATGTCTTGTGCTTCCTATAGAAGTAGGCTGACACGAAGGCGAAGGTTGATGAGATGATGAAGTTGGATAGTTCGCCAACTCCTGCTGTCATTGTGCCCTTAAAGATTATGTGCATTATGTTTTTTAGGGCTGCGATTATGATGCCGTAGGCTGGTCCCATTGTGAAGGCCCCCATTAGTACTGGTAGGTCTGAGATGTCTAGCTTCATAAAGGGTGGTGCTACAAAGGTAAGTGGTAGTTGAAAATACATTAGTATAAAACCAATTACTGATAGCATTCCTATTTTTGTCATGTCTTTTGTTCGTATCATTGAACTTGAATTTACTTTATTCATTTTACCTCCTGTTGGGGCATGAAAAAACCCCGAACCTTCGGGGCGTGAAAGTTTAAATCATTCTCTCATCCAGACTTTACTGTCGGTATTGGAATTACACCAATTCGGCTTGCGCTCGCGGACTTTACCGCCGGTTGGGATTTGCACCCTTCCCTGAAGATTTAAAATATTTATTTATTTCTTGTTTTTATTATATCACTTGTTAAATTTTTTTCAAGCTTTATGTGGACTTAATTTATATTAAATAGATGAAAGCTATCTTTAAAAACATATTAAAAAAGTTTTTTCATAATAAAAAATATTTTTATTTTTAGTTTTTTTAAGGAGGGGGTTAAGGGGCATTGCGAGGCCCCTTGCTTGTGCCTGGTGGTATCCCCCTCCTTAAACCACCCCCTTTGAACCCCAAGCGCTGAAAGTCCAAAAAAATCGGTCATGCTAAAAATAGAAGAACACAAATTGTCGCAAGCTCCAATTTGCGAACTGACCTACCAGCAATTTGCTTTCGCAAATTGGGTTAGGTCATGTCAACTCACTTCGTTCAAACAGTGAAATTTTTTTAACGTCTCCGAACTTTTTACTTACTAACTTATTAGCTTGTGGGATATTAGCAAAGGCTACGACCTTGTAAGATTTCAACAAGCTGGAGCACTCCCTATAATTCATAACTAATAAAGGATTGTAAAAAAATAAAGCTTAATCAATAAAAGATTAAGCTTATTTATCAAGAGTTTTCTTATTTTTATTATTGTCCTTTCCCTTGGGCTTGTGGTTGTTGACCAACTACTACTTGCCCGCCTGCATCATTTACCCTTTGGGTTGCTGAGTTATAAACTATAACTGGCATACCCGTAAAGGTTTGTGGAAATAGGTTTTTCATAACTGGAACTGGTATGTTTACGCAGCCATGTGACCCACCTGACTTGTAGATGTTTCCGCCAAAGGTCGATCTCCATGATGCATCGTGAAGTCCCACTCCCGACCAGTTGATTGGTGCCCAGTAGGAAACTTTTGAACGGTAAGTTTCTCCTGTTAGGTACCTATCTCTTTCACGAGACCAAATCCTGTCAGTCCCTGTTGGAGTTCCGTTGCCCTTAGTTGGATTACCTGTTACAACATTGGTTTCAAGTTGTAAGGCTCCGTCCTTGTAGTACCAAAGTTTTTGTCTTGCAAGGTCTACTTCGATGTAGGTCTTGCCCACGTCGTCAACTTTTCTTGATACTGCGTCTTGCCTGTAGGCTGGTTTAATTGTAACTGGCTCTTCTTTAGCAAGGGCTTCTTTTATTTTTTCTCTTGTAGCCTTCCTATCTGTTAGCCAACCGTAGATGCCTCCGTCAACTTTCATGAGGCCAAGTCCTGTTGAGTTGAAGATTCTGCTTGTCCTATAAGTGTCGTACTTGGCAGCAAGTCTTTCTACAAAGTGTTTTAGTTTCTCTTCGTCAAGGGCAAGGGTCCCATCATCAGCCTTTGAGTAGATGGCAATTATGTCTTGACCTGTAACCTCTTCCTTTCTGTCGTCAAAGTCAAAAATTATTTTTTTCTTGTAGACGTCTTTATAAGAAGCAAGTTGATTTTTTATATATTCTGAATCCTTAGTGATCTTTGGTTCTTGGTATAGACTTTCTTCTGCAAGGTCAAGTTTTTCCTTCAAGTCTCCAAAGTGACCTAGGATGGAATTTTTAAATTCATCCATCTTTATAAAGTTGCCGTGGATTTCATCTTGGATTTTAAATTCCCCATCTTCAAAGATGACTTTTGCATCTTGTGAGTGGTCATTTTGTCCCATGACTGGTTTAAGTTTATTTATTTTTTCATCTAAGGCTTCTGCATCAAACTTTAGGTCACGGTCAACCTTGTAGTGCTTTGGCACAAGAGATGCCACTGGCCAGTAGAAGGCTGTCTGGTCTATAGATTCACTTCCTATAGAGTCAACATATCCAAAGTCCTTGGCAGCGATCTTGTCATTTAAGTTCTTGTCCTTTGCGATGATTTCAAGTTCAAAGTTCCTTGAAAGGTCCTCGTAGGTCTTTTTAAGTTCAGATTTTTTTACAAGCCCAAAATCTCTTCCATTGACGTAGGTCCTTGGCATGTACCTATTAGTGAAGAAGAAAAGCCCTCCTATGTATATAGAAATTATTAAAATTAGTAGTAGTCCAAAAATTATTTTAAAAGTTTTTTTCATAAGTCCTCCCTCACATATTATACTCGATAAAATTTCTTTTTTTGTATGAATTTGTAAATGTAAAATAATTGTAAATATTTTTTGCTTTGATTCTTTCTTTTTTATTATGTTTGGACGTTATAGTTTAATAGTTAATATAATTTCTTAAAAAAAGGACACAAAAAAACACACAAGCTAACTTGTGTGTTTAATGTTGGTGCGGGAAAGAGGACTTGAACCCCCACTCCGTTGGAACTAGATCCTAAGTCTAGCGCGTCTGCCAATTCCGCCATTCCCGCATGAAGTTTTAACAACAAAACTTATTATACGCACTTTTTAATATCTTGTCAATACTTTTTAAAAAGTTTTTAAAATATTTTTTTGAGGAATTTTTCTCCCTCTCTCAAGTGCTTCTTTATTATAACAGTTGAATTTAAAAAAAGCTACAGAAATTTACAATTTTTTATTTTTATTTTTTTCTGTAAATGCTTAGTTAATTTACTTTTTTATTTCCTTTTAGATTTTACTGTACTATAATATGGTATTAATAAGAAGATTTTTGACTTCTTATTAAATTTGTCCCAGGAGGACATAAGGAGGAATAAAGATGAAATTAGGTATTATTGGAGCTGGAGCTGTTGGCGAAATCGTTGCATACACTTCTGCCATGAGAGGTATTGCATCTGACATTATTATTAATGATGTCATAAAAGAAAAAGCAATCTCTCAAGCCATTGACTTAAATGATGGAAGACTTTTCTATCCAAAGGATGTTAAGTTTAGAGCTGGCGAGTATGAAGACATGGGCGACCGTGATGTCGTTGTAATTTGCTCTGGCAAGATCCCTGAAGAAGATAGACTAAATGAGCTTGAGTTAAACAAGAAAGAAATTGCAAGCTACGTAAGAAAAATTGTTGACGCTGGCTTCAAAGGAATTTTTGTCGTTGTAACAAACCCTGTAGACATTATTACTTATGAAGTTTATAAAGTTTCTGGCTTTGATGACTCAAGAGTTATTGGTTCAGGAACATTTTTGGACTCTGCAAGACTACAAGTTGTAATTGCAAATAAGCTTGGTATTTCTCCAAAGTCTGTCAACGCAACTGTACTTGGCGAACATGGTGAAAGTCAATTCGTTCCTTGGTCACAAGTTATGATTGATTCTATGACTCTTGATAAGTATAAGGAAACTCACCCAGAACTATTTAAGGACTTTGACAAGGACCAAATCGAAGATGACACTCGTCGTCGTGGCTGGGATATTTTCAAGGGCAAGGGCTCAACTCAATACGGCATTGGCAACACTGTTAACAATATCATCCAAGCAATTGCCAATGACGAAAAAATTGTGCTAAAGGCTTCTTGTTTAATGGAAGGACACTACGGACTTAATGACTTATACATCTCAACTCCAATTAGGGTTGGCAAAGATGGTATAGAAGAAAAGTTTGAGCTTGACTTAACAGAAGAAGAATTGGGTAGACTTAAAAAGACAGCTGGCGTAATCAAGGATCATATTGCAAAGTTAGACCTATAAGATTATAAAATTAGAAAGAGTTGATTTTTTGAAAATCAAAGAAAAGTTTAGACAGTTTATGGTGGGCAGGTATGGTCAAGATCAATTGGGCAGGTTCATCACTTCCCTAGCTCTTGTCCTCTTGATAATTAATCTCTTCGTAAAGAAGGCAAGCCTACCAACTGTTGCCCTTGTACTTATAATTTATTCCTATTACAGGATCTTCTCTCGTGACATCAACGCAAGGTACAGAGAAAATCAAAAATTCTTAGACAGCGTTGAGCCACTTAGGAGGAAGGTATTCACTTCCAAGACTAGGTACGAAAATAGGAAGACTTACAAGTACATCAAGTGCCCTTCATGCAAGTTAAAGATGAAAGTCCCAAGAGGCAAGGGCAAAATAAGAGTCACATGCAAGTCATGTGGCAACAAGTTCATAATTAATTCTTAAAAGTTCCCTTAGGGGGACTTTTTTTTGTATTAAAAAATCCCCTCGATAAAAAGGGGATTTCATTTTACATCTTTGATTTGCATTCTTTAAAATCTTCTATAGATTTTTCGATTAGGCTAGGATCTTCTATTAGATCATAGACTGTTGTAGCAATTATCTTTGCACCGTACTCAACACAGTCGTGTGCTTCTTTTTTCTTACCTAAGTCTAAAAATTCTTGAGAGTGGGAAGCTGTTCCTTCTGGAACAAAGGCTATCCTTGCACAGGATCCTGGAATTATATAAGTTACATTTCCAAAATCTGTTGAACCTGTCTTTTCTCTTGCTCCTTTTATTCTTGGAGCTCCAAGTTCCTCAGCATTTTTCATTATTAAATCATTTAAGATATAGGCAGGTATCTTTGATTCAAGTCTTCTGTCTTCTCTAATTTCATAAGTCGTTCCTGTCATTAGGGCTGCACCCTTTACAATATTATCAAACCTTTCCACTACTTCATCTAAATACTTTGAGTTGTAAGACCTAAGTGAGAAGTGACCTTCTGCTTCACTTGGAACAACATTTGCTGGTCCTGGAAGAGTTTGAACTGTGTAGTGCATCCTCGTATCTTCTTTCACGTGTTCTCTTAAAAATTCTACGCCTTGGAAGGTTAGAAGAAGAGCATCAAAAGCTGATCTACCTGCTTCTGGTTTAAGGGCTGCGTGAGATGATTTGCCAAAAAATTTTACAAATCTTGATGACAGTGCCATAGACTTAACATCAACTTGAGTTGCTGGTCCGCCATGCATCATAAGGGCTATGTCAATATCTTTTAAGTAACCCTCTTTAAGCATAATCATTTTTCCCCCACCGCCTTCTTCAGCAGGTGTTCCATAAACAATTAGGTTAAAGGGAAGGTCTTTCACTGCATTTTTTACTGCTATGGCAGCTCCTATTATTGATGGGCCTTGCATTTGATGGCCGCAACCATGACCCATAGGAAGTGCATCATACTCGCATAAGAGTCCTATGTTGTACTTGGCATTTCCATTAGAATACTTCGCTCGAAAGGCAGTGTCTAGACTTCCTAAGCCTCTCTCAACTTCAAAGCCATTTTCTTCAAGATAGTCTTCTAAGACTTTGCTTGCAAAGTGTTCTTTAAAGCAAAGTTCTGGGTGCTCAAAGATCTCATCTGACATTTCAAATAATTTATTTTTTATTTTATCAATTTCCTTTATAATTACGTCTTTCATTTTTCTCCTTTTAATATTTTTTTAAAAGTTAATAACTTGAGCCCCAATCATCATAATTGAACCAACTAGGATCCAAATTCCAAATAGTTTCCCCATGAACATCATCCATTTGTCATAAGGTATGTCTGTTGCTCCCAAGATTCCCATTAGGGCTGTTGAAGTTGGTAGGATATAGTTGCAAAATCCATCTCCAAAGTTAAAAGCTAAAACTGCAGTCTGTCTTGTAAGTCCAATAGTATCAGCTAGAGGAGCAAATATTGGCATAATTGCAGCTGCTTGTCCACTTCCAGAAGTTATAAACATATTAACTATTAAGTTTATGATAAACATCATTGGTCCCTTTAAAAATTGAGGGAAGAAGTTAAGCCATCCTGACATAGCGTGGATACTTGTGTCCATTATGTTACCAGCATCTAATACTCCTGAAACAGTTCTTGCAAGTCCAATTATTAGGGCTGCCCCTACCATTTTTTTAGCACCTTCAACAAAATATTTTGCAATTTGTGATGGTGTAAATCCAGCAGCAAAACCTGCTACTATTGATAACCAAATAAATACAACTGCTGTTTCTTCCAATTTCCATTTTAATTTTACTCCACCATAAACAATAAGTCCAAGTGCAGCAAATAGCGAAATTATAACTGCCCATTTTCTTGCATCCATTGGAGCGTTAAACTCATCGTGAGAGTCTACATCCTTAACTCTAAGCTTATCAAGTTCATGCATAGGACTTAGTTCAGGATTCTTTTTAATATTTAGGGCATACTTAACTAAGTACAAGTTTGTAACAATATAGAAAACTATAAAGCAAACAACTCTGTAGGAAAGACCTGAGTATGGTGCTAATCCTGCAATTTCTTGAGCAACTATTGTTGTATTAACGTTTAAAGTTCCTGTTGAGAATCCTACAGCTCCACCAAGCAATATAATTGAAGCACCTATTATTGAGTCGAATCCCATTGCTAATGCAATCATAACCATAATTGGAGCAAATCCTATGAAGGTATTTACGCCTTGAGTTGTACATATAAGCCCAAAAATAAGAGTTAGTATTGGAATAAAAAGATATTCCTTGCTCTTTGTCTTTTTAGAAACAGCTCCTATTAGCGATTGCAAAGCTCCACTCATTGTAATTACGTGGAAGGAAGCTCCTGAGAATAAAATTACAAATATTAAAGTTGCTGTATCCTTAAAGCCTTCTAAACTAATGTTAAATATTTTCAAAGGATTTACTGGCGTCTTGTCAATATAATGAAAACTTTCTGGATCAATTACCTTAACACCCTGAGCGTTTTCAATTCTCTCATAAGCTCCAGCTGGTATAATCCAAGTTAGAGCAACTGCACATAAAATAATAATCATAAGGATTACTAAAGTATGTGGAACCTTTTTCTTTTTTACTTTTTCCATAAAACACCTCTTTTTTAATTACACAATCTTCTAACATTTTTGATATAAAAGTTTTTGAGTAAACATTTTCATATCTATATTTAAATTTTAGCATTCTTGACTTTAACACAGCAAATACTTAAATTACTATATCCTATATATGATTTATGATATAATATCTTTGGTGATATAAGTGCTAGACCATAAAAATATTTTAATTATAACAACAATAAAAGAGTGCGAAAGTATAAGTAGAGCATCACAAAAACTTTTTACTGCTCAACCAAATCTAAGTAGAACTTTAAAAAGAATTGAAGAAAATATTGGCTTTGTAATCTTTGACAGATCAAAATCTCCCCTAGCTTTGACTCAAGAAGGCAAAATACTTTTTGATTACATAGATAAGTTCCAAGACTTAGAAATGGAAATGCTAAAAGAAATAAACGAATCCAAAAGTTCAAATAATTCATACATTAGGATAGGTTCTTTGACTTTTATGTCTCAATACATAATTCCAAACATTGTACCTAGGTTAATAGAAGTTTATCCAAACTTGGAGTTGAGTCTTACTAAATATGATTCCACTTCTTTCGAAGATGCCTTATTAAGAGATGAGATTGATTTATTTATAACTAACAGAAATATAAATAACAAGAACTTACAATCTGTGCACGTTTTAAACGACAAAATTTATTTAATGGTTCCCAAGTCTATTTATAAAGATGATAAAAATTCTTTAGAGGAATACTCAAAGGAAACCTTCTTCTTGTTAAATCGTGAAAAAAATCTAAGGAAGTCCGTAGAGGACATCTTTAAAGCCAAGAACTTCTACCCTGAGAATATTAAAATTACATCCACTATAATGAATTCTGTAAGCTTGGTTAGGGCCAATAAGGGTGTAACTTTTATTTATGAATCAGCTCTTAAAATGATTAATTCAACTTCTTATTGTGAATTTCTAGAAGTTGATGGTGACTTTTCAGCAATCACTGTCGTCTATAAAAATCCAAAGATAGAAGAGTTTGCTTGCAAGCTTTCTTCAATAATAAAAGAGTATGTCTCAAAAAAAGTTATCTTTTAATTGCGAAATAAAAATTCATAATTAATTCTTAAAAGTTCCCTTAGGGGGACTTTTTTATTTTCTCTTATTCTTAAGCTTTTTGTAAGTTTTTAATTTTTTATTAGTGTTATAATTAACTAAAGGAGTGATTACATGAAGAAGAAGTTTTTATTTATCCTATCTTTTCTTTTACTCTTCACCAGTGTCTACGCTAGTGAAAGGAAAAAGATGACTCTTGTCATAAATAACATCGTCTTCGAGAAGGATTTCGTTGTGAAAAATAACAGGATTCACATTCCTCTTAGGCTTGTTTCTGAAAACCTAGGAGCTGATGTTATTTGGAAGGGCGACACACGACAGGTGGAAATTATTAACAAAGGAAAGAAGATTGTCTTCTACATTGACTCTAAGGAGTACAGGATTGATGACATGGTCTTTACAATTGACTCGCCAACTTTTATCTTAAATGACACTGCTTATGT
>QWCP01000058.1_pt1 | contig 124854 bp, 118 predicted proteins | sample 1972561 | NCBI WGS metagenome assembly QWCP01 (sample SAMN09866705, study PRJNA288562) | Human vaginal metagenome isolate pre4_vaginal, whole genome shotgun... | isolation source: vagina | host: Homo sapiens | place: USA: California
AACGGTCCTATCACCAACTAGGGAACAAGGAGCTTTATCACTATGTCGAACCTTCAGATGCCTTCTTCCCGCTACGTTCTGCCGGAGTTCATTGAGCAGAACGCACAGGGATCGAAGACCACCAACCCGTATTCCAAGCTCTTTGAAGAGCGCATCATCTTCCTGGGCACCCAGGTCGATGACACCTCCGCCAACGACATCATGGCGCAGCTGCTGGTCCTGGAATCCCAGGATCCGGATCGCGACATTACGATGTACATCAACTCCCCGGGTGGCTCCTTCACCGCGCTGATGGCTATCTACGACACCATGCGCTACGTTCGCCCGGACGTGCAAACCGTCTGCTTGGGCCAAGCCGCGTCCGCAGCAGCCGTCTTGTTGGCCGCTGGCGCCCCGGGTAAGCGCGCCGCTCTGCCGAACTCTCGCGTGCTGATTCACCAGCCGCGCACGCAGGGCACGCAGGGCCAGGTCTCTGACCTTGAGATCGAGGCCAACGAGATCGAGCGCATGCGCCGCCTCATGGAAGAGACCCTGGCCGAGCACACCGGCCGCACCGCAGAGCAGGTGCGCATCGATACCGACCGCGACAAGATCCTCACCGCGCAGGAAGCCGTCGAATACGGTCTCATCGATACCGTCTTTGATTACCGCAAGCTCAACGCCTAAGTGAGCAAGCTTAAAGCCCCGCTGTCTAGTAGATAGCGGGGCTTCGGTCATGCCTAGGCTTCGTAGGGCGGCAGGATGGCCTCGGGGGACTCGGGGAGGATCTGGCCGCCGTCGATAATGAGGGTCTGGCCGGTGATGTAGCCTGCCTCGCGGGAGGTGAGGAAGGCCGCGGCATTGCCGATATCGCGCGGGGACCCTAAGCGGTGCATGGGAATGGAGCGCGCCATCTGGTCGAGGTACTCCTGACCCTGGCCCTCCAAACCCTCGGTGAGGATGTTGCCTGGTAGAACTCCATTGATGGTGATGCCATCGCGCGCCACTTCCAGGGCGGCGGAGCGCATGAAGCCCTGCTGCGCGGCCTTCGAAGCGCCGTAGTGCGCCCAGCCTGGGTAACCGGTGTGCGAGCCGGTGATAGACGTCGTGATGACGATGCGCCCGTAGCCCGCCTTCTTCATGTAAGGCAGCGCCTCCTGCACCACGGTGAAGGTACCGTGCGTGTTGATGGCGAACATGGTGTCCCATTGCTCGTCGGTCATGTCCTCGAGCGGGCAGTTGGGGAAGACACCGGCGTTGGAACAGACGATGTCGATGCGGCCATAGCGCTTGACGACGTCCCCATAAAGGGTGCGGACGGAGTCGCGCGAGGTGACGTCGACAAGCAGGGCGTCCGCGCCGAGTTCTTCGGCGGTTTTGTGTGCGGCTTCTTCGTTGAGGTCAGCGATGATGACGGTCGCGCCGGCCTCGCGCAGGGCGCTGACGATACCGCGGCCGATGCCGGCGGCACCTCCTGTGACGATGGCAACCTGGTCCTGAAGATCGAACATGTGAAGCTCCTTTGCGGTTGAGGGTGGCTCTGAGCCCCAGCCTAGGCCGCTACCGGTTGTGGCGTGCTGTGCTTCGTGGCCGCCGTGTAGGCACGCACGCCGATGAGGGAGAGCGCGGCCAGCACCGCGGTAACACCAGCGAGGGTGTAGAGGCCCGTCGGGGTCCAGCCTGTTTCGAGGAGGTAGCCGGCCAGGATGGGCGCGAGGGTGGCGCCGACGCGGGCGATGCCGATGGCGGCGCCCGTTCCCGTGGTGCGCAGTGCGGAAGGGTAGGCCTCCGGGGTGACGGTATAGAGGCCGGAAATGCAGGCGTTGAGGCTAAGGCCTACGCCGACACCGAGGGCGAACATGAGGGTGGGCACGGCGGTGGAGTTGATGAAGCCGACGAGGACGACGGAGGAGACAAGACAGAAGGCGATGAGCAGCGGGCGGGCGTCGATGCGCGTGGTGAATAGGCCGAAGAGGATGGCGCCGATAGCCCCGCCGAAGGAGAGCATGATGCCGCCGATGATGCCTTGTTGAGCAGTCAGGCCCTCGGCGGTAAGTAGCTTCGGGGTCCACTGTGAGGTGAAGTTGTAAGCAAACATGATGAAGCTGAATGCCAGCCAGAGCTTGATGGAGGTGCGCAGGAACTGTGGGGAGATGAGGTCCTTGTAGGACGCCTTGTGGGTGGTGCGGGGGCGGACGCTGACCTCGCTCTTGAGGCCGAGCTTGGCGGTGATGGTGCGCACGGCGTCCATGCGGCCGCGGGCGGCGAGGAAGTCGGCGGACTCGGGGACGACAGCAACCGTGAGGATAAGGGCCACGACGGTGAGCGTTGCGCCGACCCAGAAGATGGGTTGCCAGCTATCGAAGGTTGATGCGATAACACCGCAGAAGGATGCACCAAGGCCGTAGCCGGAGGCATAAATGGCGACGGCCAGTCCGCGGAAGCGCAGGTTGGAATACTCGCTGACGAGGACGGTGACGCAGACGAGGACGCCGCCGACGCCAATGCCGGTGATGAGGCGGAAGAAGAGGAGAAGGCTAAACGTTGGCGCGAGGGCGGTGAGAACGAGGCCGACGAGGTCGATGATGAGTGAGACGGTAATCAGTGTGGTGCGCCCGAGGCGGTCAGCTAGCGGGGCAAGGAAGAAGGAACCGAGGCCGATACCGATAAGCGCGGCGGAGAGGAGCCAGCCTAGGGAGGAATTGGACAAGGCGAACTCTTCGCTGACAGGTCCGGCGCCGAAGGCCATGGCCACCATGTCGTAGCCGTCGAGAGCGTTGAGGAAGAGGGCGATGGCGATGATGAGCCACTGGCGCGCGCCCATGGGGGAGCGGTCGATGAGTTCGCGGATGTCCATGAAAGTCTTTCTGCTGATGGAGAGGTTTCGATGTAAGTTAGTGAACCGCTCTGTCTATGTCCATTAACAGCCGTTTTAAATTCAATGGCGCGCCGCCGCGCGAGGAATAGCGCTCGGGTCTGGGTGGTTTACTAGAGTGGAATAGACTGCGGTAAAATCGCTCCACCCAACCCCAGAGAAAAGAGTTGAAAGGCCTTCATGGCACGTATGCAAGAAAGCGCTGACCTGCTCAAGTGTTCCTTCTGTGGAAAGAGCCAGAAGCAGGTGAAGAAGCTTATCGCCGGCGGCGGCGTCTACATCTGTGACGAGTGCATCGAGCTTTGCAACGAAATCATCGAAGAGGAGCTCGGCGCGGCTCAGGCTGAGGCGGACGAAGAGAAGGAAATGCGTCTTCCGCGTCCTTCGGAGATTTCGGCTTTTCTGGATAAGTATGTCATCGGCCAAGACCAGGCCAAGCGCGTGTTGTCGGTGGCTGTGTACAACCACTACAAGCGCATCAAGGCTGAGGAAGCCGCGGGCCTGGAGGGCCGTCGGAAGAAGACTCAGGATGAAGAGGTGGAGATTGCCAAATCCAACATCCTGATGCTGGGCCCGACGGGCTCCGGCAAGACCTACCTGGCGCAGACCCTGGCACGTTTGCTCGATGTGCCCTTTGCGATCGCGGATGCCACGAGCCTGACCGAGGCCGGTTACGTGGGCGAGGATGTTGAGAACATCCTGCTCAAGCTGCTGCAGGCTGCGGACTTTGATGTGGAGCGCGCGCAGCACGGCATCATCTACGTCGATGAGGTGGACAAGATCTCCCGCAAGTCGGAGAACCCCTCGATTACCCGCGATGTGTCCGGTGAGGGCGTGCAGCAGGCGCTGTTGAAGATCCTCGAGGGAACCGTGGCGGCCATCCCGCCACAGGGCGGGCGCAAGCACCCGAATCAGGAGTTCATCCAGCTGGACACGACGAACATCCTCTTCATCGTGGCCGGTGCTTTCGCGGGCTTGGACAAGGTGATTTCGGAGCGCGTGGGCAAGAAGGGCGTGGGCTTCGGTGCCAAGCTGGAGACCAAGGATGAGAAGGAATCCGTCGACTTCTTCTCCCAGGTGCGCCCAGAGGACCTAGTGAAGTTCGGCCTCATCCCAGAGTTCATCGGCCGCCTGCCAGTTGTGGCCACGGTGGATAACCTGGACCGCGAATCCTTGGTTAAGGTACTGGTGGAACCGAAGAACTCCCTAGTCAAGCAGTATCAGCGTCTGTTCAGCATGGATGGTGCGGAGCTGCACTTTGAGGATGCAGCGCTGGAGGCAATCGCCGAGCTAGCACTCGAGCGCAAGACCGGTGCCCGCGGCCTGCGCGCCATCATGGAGGAGCTGCTCGTTCCCATCATGTATGACCTCCCGGACCGCGAGGACATTGCCAGCGTCCACATCACGCAGGGCTGCGTGACTGACGGCGGCGAGCCGGAGTTCGTGTACTCGGATGAGGCGAAGGAATCCGCCTAGGCAGTTTCATCCGCCACTGTTCTCCCCGCCAAATGGCATCTCTAAGAAGGCATCTTCACGGCTGAAGATGCCTTTTGTGCTGTCTAAAAGGCGTTTTCAGGACTAAAAATGCCTTCTGTCAGATGCCATCTACGCGCTGGGGTGCTGGTGCTCCACGAAGGTCCGTCTTGTGATGGCAAAGCGGGCTCGGCACACATTGTCGGCTGGTGCGGCCGGTGCAGGGGCAAAGGAACCAGATGAGAGGGACCATGTAGCCGTGGCACGTGAGTGTGAACTGGGCTTTTGCTCAGGCCGGCGCGCAGATGGTTCCTTTACTTTGGTTTCTTTGCTCGCGCGGTGCTGAGAAGAGGGCTCTACTCGTAGATGCCGGCGGGTGCGTCGCCTTCGTCCTCGGTGGAGTAGACATCCAAAGGCGCGGACTCCGCCTCAAGCTCGGTCTCGTTCTGCTTAAGGTAGGACTCAAAGCCGATGTCGGGGATGTTCGCTGTAAGGAAAGCCAACACGGCATCGACGGCCATGCGGTGCAGGCCTTCGGTGTTGTTGTGGGTGTGCATGTCGATGTCGAGCAGATTGCTCATCATCGCGTGATTTGTCACCCGGTACATCGTCAGCGCCGAAATCAGAGTGAAGATATCGTTCGCAGAAATGCCCGGGCGGAAGGCGCCGGAATCTTGGCCCAGCATAAGCAGCCTGTCGAGGTGGAGGGAGATCGCTGAAACGTCGACAAGCGCGTGCGAGGACTCCAGCACACTGTGCGAGGACTCCATCGTCAGCATCCGGATGGCCTCCGGGTTGTCCACGTGCTGGCGGAACATCCAGTCCACCAAAGTGCGCACGCCCTCTACTGGGACCGCGGAATTGATTTCCAAGCTGCCCTCCGGAGGGTTGAGCCGCTGGGCAGCTGCAGCCAATGCTTGCTGGTAGAGGCCCTTTTTATCCCCGAAGTAGTAATGGATCATGCGTTTGGACATTCCAGACAGCTTCGACACGGTTTCGAGCTTGGTATCGGCATAACCGTGCTCAGAAAACTGCGCTATCGCAACATCGATCACGTGCTCAACAGAGCCGGAGTCGACCGTTGCAGTCTCAGTGCTCATGGAAAGTCCCGTCTAGTCGATGAATATGCGTACAGTTGTCCACTATGCCGAAAAAAGACGGCCATGGAGTTCAAGTGCAAAGAACTCGCATCTTTCGGGGGTAAAATCACACCCCATGGGGGCGAAAAACGGGACTAGGGTGGGGAAGTGAGTACCCAGCCGAAAGGATTCACACATGACTGCTTCTCAACCCGTCAAGATCACCGTGACCGGCGCAGCCGGCAACATCGCGTACTCCCTGCTGTGGCGCATCGCTGCTGGCGATGTCTATGGCAAGGACACCCCAGTTGAACTCGCATTGCTGGAAATCCCGGACGCCGTTGGTGCCGCTGAGGGCGTGGCCATGGAACTTAATGACTCCGCCTTCCCGCTCCTTCGCGGCATTACCGTCACTGATGATCCGGAGGTGGCCTTCAAGGACACCAAGGCTGCTTTCCTCGTGGGCTCCCGCCCCCGCACCAAGGGTATGGAGCGCGCTGACCTGTTGGAGGCTAACGGCGCTATTTTCACCGTGCAGGGCAAGGCGCTCAACGACGTCGCCGCACGCGATGTCCGCGTCCTCGTCGTGGGCAACCCGGCCAATACCAACGCCTACATCGCCGCGAACAGCGCTCCGGACCTGGACCCGAGCCAGTTCAGCGCGCTCATGCGTCTGGACCACAACCGCACGCTGAGCCAGGTGTCCCTCAAGACGGGCGTGCCCACCGCGGAGCTGACCAAGGTTGCCGTTTGGGGCAACCACTCCGCCTCCCAGTTCCCGGACCTGACCTACTCCAACGCCGAGGTGGATGAGACCTGGTACAAGGAGGAGATGATTCCGAAGGTGGCCAAGCGCGGCGCCGAGATCATCGCTGTGCGTGGCCGCTCCTCGGCAGCCTCCGCAGCGTCTGCTGCGGTGGATCACATGCACGATTGGATCCATGGCACCGAGGATTGGCGCACCGCCGCCATCGTTTCGGATGGCTCCTATGGCGTGGACGAGGGACTCGTCGCAGGTTTCCCCACCGTCTCCCGCGACGGCAAGTGGGAAATCGTCCAAGGCCTGGAGCTTAGTGACTTCCAGAAGGAGCGCATCGAGGCCTCCGTGCAGGAGCTGCGTGAGGAGCGCGAGGCCGTAGCCCACCTGCTGAAGGGCTAAGCCTCCAGCACCAAGTTATCGATGAGCCGCACCGGCCCCACCTGCGCTGCTACCAGCGCCAAGGCGGGCCGGTGTTGTGCATCTACGGGCTCGAGGGTGGCCGGGTTCACCACGGTGAGGTAATCCACCGTCACACCGGGGGAGGCTGCGAGCTGGGACTCGGCTTCTTCGAGTGAGGCGCCATCCTGCAGCGCGAAGAGCGCCTGGGATAGGGCGACCGCCTGCTCGCGCTCGCGGGGGCTTAGCCGCGCATTGCGGCTGGATTCGGCGACGCCGTCCGTTGCGCGCACGATGGGCACGCTGATGATGTCCAGCGGCACATCGAGGTCCGCCACCAGGCGGCGGATGATGGCTACTTGCTGCGCATCCTTTTGCCCAAAATAAGCGCGGTCTGGTGCGACAAGGTGAAACAGCTTGCTCACCACGGTGGCCACGCCATCGAAGTGGCCGGGGCGCGAGGCGCCTTCCAAGACCGAGCCCATCTCACCCGTGCGCACCCACACCCGCGGGGTGCCACCCGGGTACATCTCCTCCACGCTGGGGGCGAAGATCGCATCGACTCCCAACGAGTCCAGCAGCGCGGCATCCGCGTCGAGGGTGCGCGGGTAGGCGCGGTAGTCTTCACAATCGCCCAGGTCCGTGAACTGGAGGGGATTGACAAAGACCGAGCACACCACGGTGTCGTTGTCTTCGCGGGCGCGGCGAATGAGGGAAGCGTGGCCGTCGTGAAGCGCGCCCATCGTGGGCACCAAGCCCACGGAGCCGGACGCTGCCGCGCGGAAGGCACGGAGTTCAGATTTAGTTGTGAGGATCTTCATGGCCAAAACCTTAGTCCTCGAAGGACTCCTCGGCGTTGGGGAAGGAGCGTTCGTTCACATCGGACACGTACTCCTTCGCGCCCTCCAGCAGCGCGCCGCGCAGATTCGCGTAGCGGCGCACAAAACGCGGCGCTTTGGGACCGCCCAGGCCGAAGGCATCGGTCCACACCAGAATCTGACCGTCGGTCTGCGCGCCGGCGCCGATGCCGATGGTGGGGATGGGCAGCTCCTTGGTCACCTGCTCAGCAAGGGCAGCCGGGACCATCTCCAGCACCACGGCGAAGGCGCCGGCCTCGGCGAGGGCGCGGGCGTCGTCGTGAAGCTTCTCCGCACCGGCACCCCGGCCTTGGACCACGAAGCCGCCCAAGGCGTGGACCTGCTGGGGTGTGAAACCAATGTGGGCGCAGACCGGGATGCCGGCGGCGACAAGCGCGGCAACAATCGGTGCGCGCTCCGCACCGCCCTCCAGTTTCACGGCCTGCGCGCCGGTTTCCTTCATGACGCGCACCGCGGTCTCGAGTGCCTGGGAGGGGCCGTCCTCATAGGAGCCAAAGGGAAGGTCCACCACCACGAAGGCACGGGAGGTCGATGCAACCACCGCGCGGGCCAGCGGAATCATCTCATCCAGGGTGAGCGAGAGCGTGGTTTCGCGGCCCAGGACCACGTTGGCCAGGGAATCGCCGACGAGCAGGAGATCCACCCCGGCTTCATCGAAGATTTCGGCGGTCATGCAGTCATAGCTCGTCAGGCACGCGAAGGCCTGAGAGTTGTCTTTGGCTTGGGCGAAGTAACGGGTGCGGAGGCGGGCGCGGTGGCCAGGGTTGTGAGACATGCCCTTACTCTAGACACGGCGCTGGTGCCAGTTGACGCACAGGGTAGAGTTGGCCAGGTGACTGATCAGAATAAAGAGCAACTCGTTGGCACCAACCGCGCGGACCAGCTTCCCAAGTCCTGGGAGCCGCAGGCAGTAGAGAAAGACCTCTACGAAGGCTGGGTAAGCGCCGGTTACTTCACCCCGGATGCGTCCTCGGAGGCGGAGCCTTATTCCATCGTGCTGCCGCCGCCGAACGTCACCGGCCAGCTGCACATGGGCCACGCCCTGGACCACACTCTGATCGACTCCATCATTCGCCGCAAGCGCATGCAGGGTTATGCCACCCTGTGGCTGCCGGGCGCTGACCACGCCGGTATTGCTACCCAGACCAAGGTGGAGGCCCGCCTGCGTGAGCAGGAGGGCAAGAAGCGCTGGGACTATGAGCGCGAGGAATTTATCAACAAGGTCTGGGAGTGGAAGGAAGAATTCGGCGGCACCATCCAGAACCAGATGCGCGCCATCGGTGACTCGGTGGACTGGTCCCGCGAGCGCTTCACCCTGGATGATGGCCTCTCCCGCGCCGTGCAGACCATCTTCAAGACCCTCTACGACGAGGGCATGATCTACCAGGCTAACCGTCTGGTCAACTGGTCCCCGGTGCTGGAGACCGCGGTGTCCGATATCGAGGTCGTGTACAAGGACGTCGAGGGCGAGCTCGTGTCCATTCGTTATGGTTCGCTGAACGACGACGAACCGCACCTCATCGTCGCCACCACCCGTGTCGAGACGATGCTGGGTGACGTCGCCATCGCCGTCCACCCGGACGACGAGCGCTACGCCCACCTGGTGGGTAAGGAGCTGCCGCACCCCTTCCGCGATGATCTGAGCCTGAAGATCATCGCCGATGATTACGTGGACATGGAATTCGGTACCGGCGCGGTGAAGATCACCCCGGCGCACGATCCGAATGACTACGCCATGGGCCTGCGCCACGACCTGGACATGCCCACGATCATGGACACCACCGGCCACATCGCGAACACCGGAACGAAGTTCGACGGCCTGACCCGCGAGGAAGCTCGCGTGGAGATCCGTGAGGCGCTGCGCGAGCAGGGCCGCATTGTCAAGGAAATCCGCCCCTACGTCCACTCCGTGGGCCACTCGGAGCGCTCCGGCGAGCCCATCGAGCCGCGTCTGAGCCTGCAGTGGTTCGTGGCCGTGGAGAAGATGGCGAAGATGTCCGGTGACGCCGTCCGCGAGGGCGATACCACCATCCACCCGAAGTCCCTGGAGCCGCGCTACTTTGAGTGGGTCGATGACATGCACGATTGGTGCATCTCCCGTCAGCTGTGGTGGGGCCACCGTATCCCCATTTGGTACGGACCCGAAAAGACCAACGAGGCCGGCGAAGTGGAACGAGACATCATCTGCCTCGGCCCTGACGAGGAAGCGCCGGAAGGCTACGTCCAGGACCCGGATGTTCTGGACACCTGGTTCTCCTCTGCGCTGTGGCCTTTCTCCACCATGGGATGGCCGGAGAAGACCGCCGACCTAGAAAAGTTCTTCCCCACGAACGTGCTGGTCACCGCTTATGACATCCTCTTCTTCTGGGTAGCCCGCATGATGATGTTCGGCACCTTTGCCGGCGCCCACACCCCGGAGCTGCTTGGTGAAGGCAAGGATGGCCGCCCACAGGTGCCGTTTAAGGACATTTACCTCCACGGTCTGGTGCGCGATGAGCAGGGCCGCAAGATGTCGAAGTCCCTTGGCAACGGCATTGACCCGATGGATTGGGTCCGCGATTATGGCGCGGATGCCCTGCGCTTCACCCTGGCCCGCGGCGCGAACCCGGGTGTGGACCTGCCGCTGGCAGTCGACGCTGCTGCCGCCGGCCGCAACTTTGCCACCAAGCTCTTCAACGCCACCAAGTTCGCGCTCATGAACGGCGCGGGTGTGGCGGAGCTGCCGGCACGTGACGCGCTGACCGACGCCGACCGCTGGATCCTCGACCGCTCCGAAGAGGTCCGCGCCAAGGTGGACGCCTACCTGGATGATTACCAGTTTGCCAAGGCCAACGAGCTGCTCTACCACTTCGTGTGGGATGAGCTGTGTGACTGGTACCTGGAGATTGCCAAGACCCAGATCCCGCGTGTTTTCGATGCGGCCAGCGCCGAGGAGCAGGCCACCGGACGCACCACCCAGATCGTCCTGGGCCGCGTGCTCGACCTGGTTCTGCGCCTGCTGCACCCGACGATGCCGTTTGTCACCGAGGTCCTGTGGAAGGCCCTGACCGGTGGGGAGACCATCGTCACCGCGCAGTGGCCGACTCAGGAGCACACCAACGGCGGCGCCGAGAAGGACGAGGTCGCCGCCCGCCGCATTCAGGACGCAGACAAGCTCATCACCGAGCTGCGCCGCTTCCGCTCTGATCAGGGTGTCAAGCCTTCGCAGAAGGTCCCGGGCCGCCTCGACTTCGCCGCGGCCGACCTGCAGGAGCAAGAAGGGCTCATCCGCAACCTGGCCAACACTACCGAGCCGGGTGAGGACTTCACCACGTCCGCCTCCATCGAGGTGCGCCTGTCCCAGGCCACCGTCGAGGTCACCCTGGATACCTCCGGCGCCGTCGACGTCGCCGCAGAGCGCAAGCGCCTGGAGAAGGATCTGGCCAAGGCCCAAAAGGAGCTGGACCAGACCGGTAAGAAGCTGGGCAACGAGGCCTTCCTGTCCAAGGCGCCGGAGGCAGTCGTGGAGAAGATCCGCGTGCGCCAGCAGGTGGCTCAGGAAGAAGTCGAGCGCATCACCGCACGTCTGGAGGGGCTCAAGTAGTGGCGGAGGAGAAAGACCGCGAGGAATTTGAGGTCGTCGATGCCCTCGCGGAGGGCACCGATGGCGGGCCGGTCGAAATTACCGACTCCGGCCTAACACTCAACCTCGGCGGCGAGGATGACTACGAGGAGGCAGCGCCCGAGCAGGCCACGCCGGAGGAGCTCGCGGAGCTGGCTCAGGTGACCGCGGAGCTCAACGCCCGCGCCCCGGAGACCATCATTGAGCCCAGCCTCGAGCGCATCGAGATGCTCATGGATCTCTTGGGTAACCCGGAGCGTTCCTTCCACGTCATCCAGGTTGCAGGCACCAACGGCAAGTCCTCGACCGCTCGCATGATCGATTCGCTGCTGCGCTCCTTCCACCGCCGCGTAGGCCTCGTCACCAGCCCCCACCTACAGCTGGTGACCGAGCGCATCGGCATCGACGGCCACCCCATCCACCCGCGCGACTTCGTGCGCATCTGGCGCGAAATCAAGCCTTATGTGGAAATGGTGGATTCCCGCTCCGACATCCCCATGTCCACCTTCGAGGTGCTCGTTGGTATTTCCTACGCGGCCTTCGCCGATGCGCCTATCGACGTCGCCGTGGTCGAGGTCGGCCTCGGCGGCACGTGGGATGCCACGAACGTGGTCAACGCGGAGGTAGCCGTGGTCATGCCGGTGGGCCTCGACCACACGGATTACCTCGGTGACACCATCACCGAGATCGCCGGTGAAAAGGCCGGCATCATCAAGGCCCGCGAGCACGATGCCGACGACGTGCTCACGCCGGGGGAGAACATCGCTATCATCGCCGAGCAGGAGCCGGAGGCCATGCGCGTGCTGCTGCAGCGCACCGTTGACGTCGGCGCCGGCGTAGCGCGCGCGGGCTCCGAGTTCGCCGCGCTGGAATCCCGCATTGCCGTCGGCGGCCAGCAGCTCACCATCCAAGGTCTCGGCGGCCTCTATGAGGACATCTTCCTGCCGCTGCACGGCGAGCACCAAGCCAAGAACGCGGCCGTGGCTTTGGCGGCGGTGGAGGCTTTCTTCGGGGCGTCGTCAGGCAATCAGCTCGACATCGCCTCCGTGCGCACCGGCTTTGCCAAGGCCGTTTCACCCGGCCGTTTGGAGCGCGTGCGCACCAGCCCCACGACGTTCTTGGACGCCTGCCACAACCCGCACGGTGCTAAGGCCCTAGCAGCAGCGCTCGACCGCGACTTCGATTTCGCCCGCCTCATCGGCGTAGTGTCCATCTTCGCCGACAAGGACGCCGCCGGCATCCTCACGGCCTTGGAATCCGTTCTCACGGAAGTAGTGATTACTCAGAACACCTCGCCGCGCGCCCGCGATGCTTATGAGCTAGCCGAGTTGGCCCGCGATATCTTCGGTGAGGAGCGCGTGTACGTCGAACCAGAATTGCCCAGCGCCTATACCCAAGCCGTGGAATTGGCGGAGGAGGCCGACGTGCAGTCCGGATCCGGCATCGTGATCACCGGCTCGGTGGTCACGGCAGGTGACGCCCGCGCACTCTTTGGAAAGGAGCCCGCATGAGCCCCCGCAAACCCGTCCCCGAGGAGGAGATCGGCCCGCTCGGACTAGGCCAAGCGCCGGCCAAGGATCCCCTCAAGCAATTCGGCGGCATGGTGGTGGCCAGCTCCCTCACGCTGGAACTCATCACCTTGGTTCTGGCGCTGCCGATGCTGTACAAGCTCTACGACGGCACCCTGTGGACCCCGTTCAACTATGGCGTGGTCATCGGATTTATGGTGCTGCTGTTAGCGTCCTTCCCGTTCATGAACAAGCCCTGGATCGTCGGGGTATTGATCGTGTTCCACGTCATCGGCATTGTTCTTGGTTTCATGGTCCACTGGTCCGTGGCCACGATCTTCATCATCTTCGCCCTTCTGTGGGCTCTGGCGGCGTATATGCGCTCGGTGCTCGTTGCCCGCATGGACCGCGGCTACCTCACCACGCAGCACCTGACTGAGAAGTAGGCCGCCGCGGTGTATATCCGGCCGGAGCTGCGCGCGGGCGCAGCATTCATGTCTTTGTGGGATCCGACCAACCCGCTGATCCGCCGCGCCGGGCGTGTAGTTCCAGCGCTGTGGCCCGCCCCCTATATCCAGGGCGTGCGCACGCGGCGGGTGAGAAACACCGAAATCCGCGCGACCATCTATAGCCCGGAGAACCCACGCGGCGCCGTGCTGTGGATCCACGGTGGCGGGCTGCTCATGGGCCATCCGCGCCAGGACGTCAAACACCTCAAAGAGACCGCTGCGGAAGTCGGCGTCACCGTCATCGCGCCGCGCTATCGCTATGCCCCGGAAAACCCCTATCCGGCCGCGCTTGACGACGTCCACTCGGCCCACCACTGGCTCCTCACGCATGCGGAGGAGCTGGGAATTAGTCCGGATCGGATTGTTATCGGCGGCCAAAGCGCCGGGGGAGGGCTCGCCGCCGCCCTGTGCCAGCGCCTCTATGATGAAGGCGGAATCCAGCCGGCGGGGCAGTGGCTATTTTGTCCGATGCTGGATGACCGCGCAGCGTCCACCGACCGCAACCCCATCTGGGATGCGGATTCCAACGCGCAGGCCTGGCGCTACTACACCAACGGCAAGCCGGACGCGCCCTATGCCGTGCCCGGCCGCCGCGCGGAGCTTACAGGTCTGCCCCCGGCCTGGCTGTATGCGGGCAGCAGCGAGCTCTTCTACGGCGAGATTGTGGATTACGCCGAGCGCCTGAAGTCCGCAGGCGTGCCCACGCAGTGCGAGGTTGTGGATGGCGGCGTCCACGCCTTCGAGTTGTGGGCTCCCCATACCGCGGAGGCGAAGCGCCTGCTCATGAACTCTCGCGTCTGGCTGCAGTCGACGCTCAACGCGCTAGACTAGCCGGCATGCTCTTTCTTCTCTACGGCCTGTCCGCCCTGTTGTGCATCGCTGCTCTCGTGGCCAAGCTGTATTTTGGCGGTTTTGCGCTGCCGCTGGCGCTGTTGATTCCGGCCTTCGTCTTCCTCGTCGTCGGCGTGCTCAAACAGCAGCGCGACGAGCGCCCGGTGGAGTTTGCGGATTTGGAAGAATGGCACCGCGAGGAGCTGAAAAGCCTGCTGGAAAGCGGCCAATACGGCACGGCCGTGCGTCAAGTACAGATGTGGTTTCGCGGCACGAGCCATGAGCGCGCGGAGGAAATCGTGCGCCGCCTCACGTAGCGCTTAATAATTGGCCCACTGTCGGGACGCGGGAGCACCTGTTCTGTACTATGTGCCCTATGACTGAACGTACACTCATTCTCATCAAGCCGGACGGCGTGAAGAACGGCCACGTGGGCGAGATCATCTCCCGCATCGAGCGCAAGGGCCTGAAGCTCGTCGCCATGGATCTGCGCGTCGCCGACGAGGAGACCGCAAAGAAGCACTACGCCGAGCACGAGGATAAGCCTTTCTTCGGCGATCTCGTTGACTTCATCACCTCCGCACCGCTGGTTGCGGGCGTTGTCGAAGGCGAATCCGCTATCGCTGCATGGCGTCAGCTCGCCGGTGGCACCCACCCAGTAGAGAAGGCTACCCCGGGCACCATCCGCGGTGACTTCGCTCTGACCGTTGGCGAGAACGTCGTCCACGGCTCCGACTCCCCGGAGTCCGCCGAGCGCGAGATCTCCATCTGGTTCCCGAACCTCTAACTATGATTACCGCGCTGAGCGCGTAACGAAGCCCGAGCAGATGCTCGGGCTTTTTCTATTTCCCGCCCCGCTATTGCACGCTGGCTAACGGGTGCACGCTGGTTCGCGGGTCAATCGAAAGAGAGAAGTGTGCGCAACGCCGTAAAAGCGTCTTTTTCAACGCGATGAGTGACGGTACGGCCTCTTTGCTCTCGGGTGAGGAGGCCAGCTTCCCGCAGACGTGCCAAGTGGTGGGAGACTGTGGGTTGGCTCAGTGCGGTGAGCTCTGTGAGTTTCGTGACGCTCATCGGTCCGCACCCTTCATCACACAGAATGGACAGGAGCCGGAGGCGGGCTGGGTCAGCCAGGACTTTAAATTGCTGGGAAAAGTGCGCCGCCTCGGCGGCGCTCAGAGGGCCCGTGCTGAGGGAACAACACTCAGCCGCGTCAGCGCTGGTCTTGGGAGCGGGGGAGGAAGCCATGTGTTCAGTATATGGCCTATGCTTGCCTTCGTAATCATATTGACGTGTATCAATACGAGCTGTATATTGCACTTTCGTATCCTGCTCTGTTCAACAATGAAGGAAGAGGAAGACATGGCCCTGCCGCAGCGTCCCACGTTGTCTTTTCTTGACCGCTTTCTACCCGTGTGGATCATCTTGGCGATGGCCATTGGACTGCTTATCGGACACTTTCTCCCCGGAATTGGTCACGCCTTAGGGGCCGTCAAAGTTGGTGGGATTTCCATTCCGATCGCAATTGGCCTCCTCCTCATGATGTATCCGCCTTTGGCGAAGGTCCGCTATGAGAAAACCCGGGAAATTGCTACTGATGGCCGTCTCATGGTGGTGTCGCTCGTCCTCAATTGGCTGGTGGGGCCTGCGCTCATGTTTGCCCTGGCATGGCTCTTTTTGACTGACCAGCCGGAGCTTCGCACCGGCGTGATCATTGTGGGTCTTGCTCGCTGTATCGCCATGGTGCTCGTGTGGTCGGATCTGTCGTGTGCGGACCGCGAGGCAACGGCGATCCTTGTCGCGCTTAACTCTGTTTTCCAAGTGGCCATGTTTGGCGTGTTGGGATGGTTCTACCTTCGCATCCTCCCAAGCTGGTTGGGACTTGATACCACGAGTGCAGAGTTCTCTTTTTGGGCCATCGTCAAGGCTGTTCTCGTGTTCCTGGGCATTCCGTTCCTTTTGGGTGCGTTGTCCCGCTTCTGGGGCGAAAAGGCGAAGGGACGAGAGTGGTTTGAGGACCGCTTCCTCCCTGCTGTATCGCCTCTGGCTCTGATCGGATTGCTTTACACCATCGTTCTGCTGTTTTCTCTGCAAGGCGAAAACACCGTGGAGCAGCCAGCAGCGGTAGCACGCGTTGCTGTGCCATTAGTTATCTATTTCGTTGGCATGTTTGTGTTGTCATTGGGCGTAGCTAAGTCCGTAGGGATGAACTATGCGCAATCTGCCAGCGTGGCTTTTACTGCTGCAGGAAACAATTTTGAGCTTGCGATCGCGGTATCCATTGGAACGTTCGGCGCGACTTCTGCCCAGGCCCTAGCCGGAACGATTGGTCCTCTCGTTGAAATCCCCGTTCTCGTGAGCTTGGTCTACCTTATGCTGTGGATCGGGCCGAAGCTCTTTCCGGGCGATGACACCCTTCCACGCTAGCGTGTGTGCGCGGCGTCCATGCTGCGCACACCTGCCTCGGTAAGCGTGATGTTGTAGGTGCGTTTTCCTTTGCCGTATATCAAGCCAGACATCTTCACCACGCCTGCCTTCTCGAGCTCGCGCATTTCCTCCTCGAGCCCCTCCTCGTAGCCGAGTAGCTTGCTCAATGCTGGGATGGAAATCGTGTTACCGGTAACGGCGCCCGCCGCCACCAATCCGCTGAGGGCCTCTGGGTGTTCCTCAACGGCGGCAATGCTTTTCTCTGTGACGCCATCCAAGCTGTCCTTTTCTGTGATGGCTTTGATGCGGCGCTTGCCCACGCGGAAAGAGGTGGTGCCGAAGGCGCGGCCACCGATGATGAATGCCGGTATGGCAAAGGCCGTGTGGCCCGCTGCGACGAGGATGGGGTTGAGCGATATATCGCCGACAATCCCGGTGGACTTAATCCCTTCGGTGATAAGCGGCGAAAAGATGGCGAGCACCGGCAACAGGTAGGCAAGGGTGGGGTAGTCGCCCGCCCGAAACTCTTCCTGCGCGGCTTGTACAAACTTCGGTTTGCTGCGAATGATGCGGATGGCGCCGTAGATCATGGCGATCCACAGCACCGCATAGACCGGGACCGCATAAGGGTAAGGAAAATCAACAACCCGCAGGCCGGAGGCGATGCCCGCGGGTACGGCTACGGTGACAATATCCCGCAGCGCAATCTCGTTGCGGGCGCGCGCCTGCGCCACTGTGCGTGGCGTCTGTTCAGGTAATTTCCGCTCTGCAGGTGTGTTTGTGGGCGTGCCGTCGGACATAGCGGCGATACTAACATGTGAGCCTTAATCGAGCTCTGTGCCAGAATAGAAGGCGCTGACAACTTAATACAGATGATGAGAATTTTTCAAAGACTCACCACCGTGTGGCGGCAACCTGCGCCCGGGGTGAGCACAACGTCAGGAGATTAGCCACTGATGGCATCCAAGAAGAAAACAAAAGAAGAACGTATTGAATCGACGTTGGCCGCGGCTGTAGCGGGGATTGACCGCGAGGCACTCGCCCCCAAGACTCGCCTTTATGCCTTGGCCAAGCAAATGGGCGTGGCCTCCAAGGAATTGGTGGCCCAGTTCGCGGAGATGGGAATCAAGAAGTCCGCACAGTCCACACTTACGCCGGAAGAGGTGAGCCAGCTTATCGACGCCCTCGTGCCCGCCACCGAGGGCACCGACCAGGCTGCAACCACGGCCGATGCTGAGCAGACCCCCGAAGCACCTGTCGAAGAAACTACTGAAGCCCCGGCTGAGGAAAAGCCGGAGAAAACCGTGAAGAAGAAGCGCGCCAAGCGTGCGGCGAAGCGCGTGAGCAAGGCAGGCAAGAAGGCTGAGTCGAAGGGGCAGGCAGAGGAAGCCGTGCCGACACAGGATGCTGAGCAGGCTGCGGAGCCGGAGCAGCTGAGCGAGGAAGAAGAAAAGCTGCGCGAGCGCGTGCGCAAGAACGTTGATAACGAGATTTCGCAGATCGTCGACAAGGTCGATGCCGAAATGCTGCACGAGGCGCTCGCCGAGGCCGGTGATAGCGACGAGGACGAGGACCTCACCCCGCTGATCACCCCGATGGCTGAGGAAGACCCGGACGTGTACGACTTCGCGCCGGTCTTCATGGCGCCGAAGATCACTCCGCTGGCCAAGCGCCAGAAGCCAGAAAAGCGCGAGGAAGAAACCGAGGAAGATTCGGCGCCGTCGAACCAACCGCGTGGTCGCCGTCGTGGCAGCCGCGGAACCTCCCGCGGCCGCGGGGCGGAAAGCCGCGGGCCAGCCCGCGAGGAAGTCGAGCGCATTGAAGAGCCGAAGGCTATCAAGGGCTCAACCCGCATCGAGGCGCAGCGCCGCCGCCGTGCGGAGCTGCGGGAGAAGGGCCGCGAGCGCCAGCACATCGTCTCCCAAGCGGAGTTTCTCGCGCGCCGCGAGTCTGTAGAGCGCACCATGGTGGTGCGCGATAAGCAGCGCACCGACGGCGCGGGCATCATCACCCAGGTCGGTGTGCTGGAGGATGATCTCCTGGTCGAGCACTTCGTCACTACGGAGACGCACCCCTCCCAAATTGGCAATATCTACTTGGGCCGCGTGCAAAACGTGCTGCCCTCGATGGAGGCAGCCTTCGTCGATATTGGACAGGGCCGAAACGGTGTGCTGTACGCAGGCGACATCGACTGGCGCGCATTGGGTATTGGCGGACGCGGCCGCAAGGTGGAAAACGCCTTGAAGTCCGGTGATCAGGTCCTAGTTCAGGTGGCCAAGGATCCCATCGGCCACAAGGGCGCGCGCCTGACCACCCAGATTTCTTTGGCCGGCCGCTTCCTGGTGTATGTGCCGGGCGGGCGCAGCGCGGGGATTTCCCGCAAGCTGCCGGCGCCGGAGCGCAAGCGCCTTAAGGGGATTCTGGAGCGCGTCATCCCGGGGGATGGCGGCGCCATCATTCGTACCGCAGCGGAGAACGTGTCGGAGGAGGACATCGCGTCCGACGTCAACCGCCTGCACTCCCTGTGGGAGGACATTAGCGCCCGCGCCGCGCACGAGAAGGCAACGAAGGGTGCCAAGCCGGTCACCTTGTACGAAGAGCCGGACCTGCTCATTAAGGTCGTGCGCGACCTTTTCAACGAGGACTTCAGCACCTTGGTTGTGGACGGCAAGCGTTCCTACAACACGGTCAGCGCCTATGTGGACTCCATGGCGCATGACTTGGCGGACCGCGTTGTGCGCTATGACGCCCGCGACCACGATGGCGAGGATGCCTTCAGCGCCTACCGCATTGATGAGCAGCTGCAGAAGGCCCTGAGTCGCAAGGTGTGGCTGCCGTCTGGCGGCACCCTCGTCATTGACCGCACTGAGGCCATGACGGTCATTGACGTCAACACGGGCAAATTCACCGGCTCCGGTGGCAACCTCGAGGAGACGGTGACCCGCAATAACCTCGAGGCGGCCGAGGAGATCGTGCGCCAAATGCGCCTGCGCGATATCGGCGGCATGATCGTCGTGGACTTCATCGATATGGTGCTGCCGGAAAACCAGGACCTTGTGCTGCGCCGCCTCAAGGAAGCGCTGGGACGTGACCGGACGCGCCACCAGGTTTCTGAGGTCACCTCACTGGGCCTGGTGCAGATGACGCGAAAGCGCGTGGGCACAGGCCTCATCGAGACTTTCTCCACCGAGTGCGAGGCCTGCCATGGCCGGGGAATCATCATTCACGAGTACCCGGTTGATGAGGATGCCGAGGAGGAGAATTCGAAGCCGCAGCGCCGTGGCCGCAAGGAGCGCCGCGCACCGCAGCGCGATCCGAAGCAGCACCCGGCTGCCGTGCGCATGCACCGCGACGAGGAGGAAGCCGCCGAGCACGAAACTGCCACAGAAAAGGAAACGTCGCGCGACGACGAGTCCTCCTTGGAGGAGCTCGTGGCCAACGTGGTCGTCGTCGACGAGGACGAGCCGGATACCCCGGATAGCGCCTCCATTGGCTATGCCGTAGCGGAAAGCCTGGACGCGAAGCGCTCGAAGCCGAAGTCGAAGGCGAAGCGCTCGCGCAAGCCGCGCCGGGCAACGCGGACCTTCCGGGAGCCACAGCGCGAGGAGACGAGTGAGGGCTCGCGCGCGAAGCACGGCAAGCGCGATGAGCACGCCGCTGCGGAAAAGGCATCCACGCAGCGCTCGGAGCAGACCTATGACGAGGCTGTCGAAGCCTTTGAGAAGTCACCGCGCCGTAAGCGCCGCACGCGCGGAAATTCCCGCTCGGATATTCGCCCAAAGCGTGAAGACTTCGCGCAGGACGAGGCCCCGGCCAAGGACGCTCAACTAGCCACCTCTAAGAAGGAGGCCAAGGCTGAGCGCAAGGGCGCGGAGTCGGGCGAGAACACGAGGGTGCGCGCTACCCGCGGTCGCGGCCGCCGCCGAGTGGTGCGCAAGATGGCGCAGAGCCAAGCCACCCAGAGGCTGAATGAACGCGGACAGGGGAGCGAGGCGCAGCGGCGAGAGTCTTCCGCACAGACCACAGCGTCGAAGGCGCGAAAGGGCGGGCGCGGGAGGCGTCGAGTAGCACGGCGCAGGTCGCGCTAGAAAAGGCGTTTTGCCTTTTCGCCCCCTCACGGGGTAGTCTTTGACAGTCGCTGATGTACGCGATCGTCAAGACCGGCGGAAAGCAGTACAAGGTTACTGAAGGTGACCTCGTCAAGGTCGAGAAGATCGAGGGTGAGCCGGGTTCCTCCGTTGCTCTCACCCCGGTTCTGCTCGTCGATGGCGCAACCGTCAAGTCGAAGGCTGCAGACCTGGAGAAGGTCTCCGTCTCCGCTGAAATTGTCGAGCAGGGCAAGGGCCCGAAGATCGACATCCTCAAGTACAAGAACAAGACTGGTTACAAGCGTCGCCTTGGTCACCGTCAGCCGGTGACCACGCTGAAGATTACCGGTATCAAGTAAGCCTTAACCGGCTCTAATTCATCCCTGAAGGAGGGGAAACCACATGGCACACAAGAAGGGTGCTTCCAGCTCCAGCAACGGTCGCGATTCCGAGTCCAAGCGCCTCGGCGTCAAGCGCTTCGGTGGTCAGCAGGTTAAGGCCGGCGAGATCATCGTGCGCCAGCGCGGCACCAAGTTCCACCCGGGTGAGAACGTTGGTCGCGGCGGCGACGATACCCTGTTCGCTCTCGCGGCAGGCTCTGTTGAGTTCGGCGTCAAGCGTGGACGTCGTCTGGTCAACATTGTTCCGGCCGAAGAGGTTGTTGCAGAAGCAACTGCCTAAGAGCTTCATGGCGTAATCCCGAGCTTTTCGCTCGGGATTTTGTCGTTTTCACGCGGCCGGCGTGGTGGGGGAGCGTGAAAACCAGGGGCATTGGCTTCAGATCCGCGGCAGTGCTCAACTAGGACGGTATGCCAGGAACCGTTAGACTAGCGGGCATGGCACGATTCATTGACCGAGTGGTTTTGCACTTGCAGGCAGGCGACGGCGGACACGGCTGCGCCTCCGTCCACCGCGAAAAATTCAAGCCGCTCGGCGGGCCCGATGGCGGCAACGGCGGCCACGGCGGAGACATCCTGCTGGAGGTCTCACCCCAGATCCACACCCTCATGGATTTCCACTACCGCCCGCACCTGAAGTCCGGCCGCGGCGGCAACGGTGCCGGTGACTGGCGCAACGGCGCGCGCGGCGAGGATCTCATCCTCGAGGTCCCTGAAGGCACCGTGGTCTATACCGAGGACGGGGAGATGCTGGCAGACCTCACGGTCCCGGGCACCCGTTTCGTGGCTGCGGAGGGTGGTTTCGGCGGGCTGGGAAACGCAGCGCTAGCCTCGGCCGCCCGCAAGGCCCCGGGCTTTGCGCTGCAGGGCGAACCGGGTGAGGCGCGCGACCTCATCCTCGAGCTGAAGTCCATGGCGGACGTCGGCCTCGTCGGTTTCCCTTCCGCGGGCAAGTCCTCCCTCATCTCCGTCCTTTCGGCAGCCAAGCCGAAGATCGGTGACTATCCCTTCACCACCCTCCAGCCCAACTTGGGCGTGGTGGACATGGGCTACGAATCCTTCACCATGGCGGATGTCCCGGGCCTCATCCCGGGGGCCGCCGAGGGCAAGGGCCTAGGCCTCGACTTCCTGCGACACATCGAGCGCACAGCGGTTCTCGCCCACGTGGTGGATACCGCTTCCATCGAGCCGGGCCGCGATCCGCTCTCCGACATCGAGGCGCTCGAGACCGAGCTGGCCAAGTATCAAGAGCTCCTGGAGCAGGACACCGGGCTCGGTGACCTGCGCGAGCGCCCGCGCGTCATCATCCTTAATAAAGCGGATGTTCCCGAGGCAGAGGAGCTCGCGGAATTCGTCAAGGGTGACCTCGAGGAGAAGTACGGCTGGCCGGTTTTCATCATTTCCGCGGTGGCGCGCAAGGGCCTAGAGCCCCTCAAGTACAAGCTGATGGAGATGGTGAAAGAACACCGCAAGTCACAGCCCAAGGCGGCGGTGGACAAGAACCACACCATCATTCAGCCCAAGTCCGTGGGCAAGAAAAAGAAGGGCTCCTTCGCGGACTTCACCGTCCGCCCCAACCCCGAGGTGGAGGGCGGATTCATCGTCGAAGGCGACAAGATCGACCGCTGGATTCGCCAGACCGACTTCGAAAACGACGAGGCCGTGGGCTACCTTGCGGACCGCCTGGCCAAGGCCGGTGTCGAGGAAGAGCTGCACCGCCAGGGCGCGGAGGAAGGCTGCCCGGTCACCATCGGGGACATCACCTTCGAGTACGAGCCGATGGCCGGTGGCCGCGCCACCGACGCGGGCCGCGGACAGGACGGCCGCCTCATGGGCACCGACCGCGTCTCCGCCGCTGAGCGCAAGCGCGCCTCCCAGGCGCGCCGCGGCCTCGTGGACGAGTTCGACTTTGGCACGGACGGGGAAGTCACTCGCGAGTCCGCGAACCGCGATCGCTGGCAGGGTTAGCCCGGTATACTGAGCCGGTATGTCATCCGAACACGACAACCAGCTCGACTATCCTCTTCCCCTCGAACCCTTCGAGGGGCCAACCCCGGATATGGACTATCCGGAGACGACCACGCTATCGGAGAAATCCAGCGGTTTCTCCTCGCCGCTGCGCGAGGAGATCTCTAAAGCCAAGCGCATCGTCATCAAGATCGGATCCTCGTCGCTAACGCGCGATGACTTCGTGACCTCCACCGAGAAGATCGACAAGATCGTCGACGCCGTCTGCGCACGCATGAACGTCTCCGACATCATCATCGTCTCCTCCGGTGCCGTGGCCGCCGGAATGGGCCCGCTGGGACTGACCACCCGCCCCACCGATCTGGCCACCAAGCAGGCCGCCGCCGCGGTGGGCCAGGTGCACCTCGCCTACGAGTGGGGTGTGTCCTTTGCCCGCTATAACCGCACCATTGGCCAGGTGCTGCTGACCGCGTCGGACGTCGGCAAGCGCGATCGCGCCCGCAACGCCCAGCGCACCATTGACCGTCTGCGCCAGATGCGCACGGTGCCCATCGTCAACGAGAACGACACCGTGGCCACCTCCGAGATGCACTTCGGTGATAACGACCGCCTTTCTGCGCTCGTGGCCAATCTGGTCGGCGCGGATGCCCTCTTCCTTTTCTCTGACGTGGACGGCCTCTACGACAAGAACCCGGCCGAGCCGGACGCCAAGTTCGTGGAGGAGGTGCGCACCGGTAAGGACCTCAAGGCGGTCGTGGCTGGTGATGGCGGCAAGGTCGGCACCGGCGGCATGGCCACGAAGGTCTCTGCTGCCCGCCTGGCCACGCGCGGCGGCATCCCGGTGCTGTTGACCTCGGCGGATAATATTGGGCAGGCGCTTGACGACGCCTCCGTAGGCACCGTCTTCCACACCCGTGAGGAACGCCGCCTATCCGCCTGGAAGTTCTGGGCTCTCTACTGCGCGGATACCGGCGGCTCCCTGCGCCTGGACGAGGGCGCCATGGAGGCCGTGGTCCGCGGCGGAAACTCCCTGCTGGCCGTGGGCATTACCGACATTAAGGGCGAGTTCAACGCCGGCGAGATCGTGGACATCATGGGTCCCAAGGGCCAGGTCATCGGGCGCGGCGAGGTGGGTTATGACTCCACCACACTGCACAACCTGCTGGGCAAGCACACCGATGAGCTGCCGGAGGATATGCGCCGCCCGGTTGTCCATGCCGACTACCTGTCCAACTTCGCCTCCCGTATTTAATGCGCTATTTCATGGGCCCCGACGTGTGGGCGGCAACTGTGGCAGATATCGACGCAGCCGGACACGAGCGCGTCGAAAGTTTGGCGGAAGCCGAGGTCTTTGTGAATACCGCCTCGGACCCGGCGCAGACCCCGGAGATTCCCGAGAACATCAAGTGGGTGCAGTACTGCTTCACCGGGGTTAACCGCCACATCGATGCCGGGCTCATCCGGCGCGATGGCCTGCCGTGGTGCAACTCCGCGGGCGCTTTTGCCAAGCCCGTGGCGGAATCTGCGCTGGGGCTCATGCTCTCCCAAGCGCACCACCACAAGGCTTTCGCCCTGGCGAAGTCCTGGTCGGTGGCGCGTGAGCTCGATGAATCCCAAGCCTGGCTCTATGAGCAGCAGGGGCCAACGCGCGTGCTCATCGTGGGCGCGGGAGGCATCGGCAAGCAGCTCATGGCCTACCTCGCGCCCTTCGGCGTGCACATCACCGCGGTGAACCGCTCGGGCCGCCCGGTAGAGGGAGCGGACGTGACGTTGCCCATCGAGCGCGTCGACGAGGCCTGGGCTGAGGCGGATTTCGTCGTGAGCATTTTGCCGGCGACGGCCGCCACGGAAGCCTTCTTCGACGCAGCGGTGTTCCGCGCCATGAAGCCTTCGGCGGTATTTGTCAACGTCGGCCGCGGTAGCACCGTGGTGACCGATGATCTCGTGGAGGCTCTGCGCACGGGCGAGATCGCCGGCGCGGGCTTGGAGGTCATGGACCCGGAGCCGCTCCCGGATGGCCACCCGCTCTACGATCTGCCCAACGCCACGCTGACGCCGCACATGGCGGCCTCGGAGCACGTGGCCCAGTACCACCTGGGTGCTATCTTCAATGCCAACGCCGCCGCGTGGGAGCGCGGCGAGGATATGCCCACCCGCGTCGACCCAGACGCCGGATACTAGCTAAGGAGGATGTACATGAAGTACGCCATCGAACCACACTCCTGGGAGGAAACCATCGAGGTGCTCGACGCCGCGGGCTTTGAGCGCGCCCCGCTAGATGAGGCCTCCTTCCTCATCTACACCGGCGATGGCACTGACTTCCCGGACCCGCTGCCGGAGAACATTGGCTTCGTGCAGATTCCTTCGGCGGGCGTGGACCACGTGCTTGAAGTGATGAAGGGGAGCAGCGTGCCGTGGTCGAACGCCGCCGGTGTCTATGACAACACGGTAGCGGAATCCACCATCGCGCTGCTCTTGGCGCAGCTGCATGCGCACCGTCGCGTTAACGGCACGTTTGATTCCTATGCAGAGATGGAGGCGCACACTTCCTATCTTTATGACGACAAGACGGTGGCCATTATTGGCGCCGGTGGCATTGGCAAGCGTCTGATCAGCATGCTCTCCGGCTTTGGGCCGCGCATCATCGCGGTGAACCGCTCCGGCAATCCTGTTGAGGGCGCGGAGGAGACTTACCCGATTTCTGAAGTGGACAAGGTCTGGCCTCAAGCAGACTACTTCGTCCTTATCGCCCCGCTGACCCCGGAGACCCGCCACATGGTGGACGCGGAGGCTTTTAAACAGATGCCGGATCACGCGGTCGTGGTCAACGTGGGCCGCGGCCCGCTCATTAACACCGAGGACCTCGTCGCGGCACTGGAGGCAGGGGAGATCGCGGGTGCGGCACTCGACGTCACCGACCCTGAACCGTTGCCGGAGGATCACCCGCTGTGGCAGGATAAGCGCGTAGTTATCACCCCACACATTGCCAATACGCAGCGCTCCGTGCGAGAAAAGATTGGCGCGCACACCGTCAAGGTGGCCAAGGCTTTCGCGGCGGGGGACAAGCTGCCTACTCTGGTTGACCCGAAGGCAGGCTATTAATGGAGAACCCCGATATCCGCGTTGGTGATGCGGAGCGCTCTGAGGCCCTGGAGCAGTTGAGCCAACACTTCGTCAACGGTGCGTTGGGCCCGGATGAATTTGAGCAGCGCACCGGTGAGGCTGCCGCGGCGCGCACGCGCGGAGACGTCGCAAAGCTCTTTGCGGACCTGCCGGAGCTTTCCACCCCACGTGCTTCGGCACCCGCCACCCGCCACGAGGCGGAGCTGGAGGATATGCTCTCCCGCGGGCGCAAGGTGCAGATAGTGGATTCCGTCATCTGGTCGGTGGCGATGATCGCCCTCTTCCTTGGGCTTTTTGTCTTCGACTGGAGCTATTTCTGGATCTCGCCCGTCATCGCGTTCTTCGCTTCCTGGGCTGCGCGCGGGGTGTTGAAGTTCAGTGAGTCGGATGAAGAACTCTTCGATGAGCTTTCTGAAGGGGAAAAGAAAAAGCGCGCCGAGCGCCTGCGTGCCGCGGCGGAGCGCCGCCGCGAACTTGGGGCCTAAAACTGGCGCTCATTAAGAACCCATAGCTGCACAGAATCCCTGACAAGCGGGCAGACCTTCCGTACGCTGGTATGGCATGAGCAACACCGAACGTGAAGAAGTTCTGTCCAAAGCCCGCGCCGCCAAGGCGGTGGCGCCGCAGTTCGCGCAGCTGCCCACCCCGCGCAAGAATGAAATCCTCCACCGCGCCGCTGAGAACCTCATCGCGCATACTGAGGACATCCTTGCTGCCAACCAGCGCGATATTGAGGCTGGTCGCGCCAACGGCATGTCCGAATCCCTCATCGACCGCTTGTCGCTTGATGCAGCCCGCATCGAGGGCATTGCCGGCGGCCTACGCCAGGTAGCCTCCCTCCAGGACCCAGTAGGGGAGATTCTGCAGGGTCGCACCATGGATAATGGCATCCAGATGAAGCAGGTCCGCGTGCCGCTCGGCGTGATGGGCATGGTCTATGAGGCCCGCCCGAACGTCACCGTCGATGCTTTCGGCCTGGCCCTCAAGTCCGGCAACGTGCCGCTGCTGCGCGGCTCGAAGTCCGCGAAGAACTCCAACGCCAAGCTCGTTGAGCTCCTCCAGGACACCCTCGTGGAGTTTGATCTGCCGCGCGAAGGCGTGCAGCTTCTGCCCTGTGAGACCCACGATTCTGTGCAGGACCTCATCACCGCCCGCGGCCTGGTGGACCTGGTCATCCCGCGTGGCGGCGCGCGCCTTATCAACGCCGTCGTGGAAAACGCCACCGTCCCCGCCATCGAGACCGGTACCGGCAACTGCCACTTCTATGTTGATGCCTCCGCCGACCTGGACAAGGCCATCGACATGGTGATCAACGGCAAGACCCGCCGTCCCTCTGTGTGTAACTCGACGGAGTGCGTGCTGATCGACGCCGCGCTTGACGACGCCTCCAAGCTCCGCATCATCACCTCCCTTCAGGAGGCAGGGGTTACCATCCACGGCGATGTGAAGGAGCTTGAGGCCTTCGGTGTCAAGGACGCCGTGGAGGCAACCGACGAGGAGTGGTGCGAAGAATTCCTCTCCATGGATATCTGCGCCAAGGTGGTCGATGGTGTCAACGGCGCCATCGCGCACATTGCCGAGTACACCACCGGCCACACCGAAGCCATTGCCGCCCAAGATGCTGACGTGCTGCTGACCTTTGCTAACGAGGTGGATGCCGCAGCGGTCATGCTCAACGCCTCCACCGCGTTTACCGATGGCGAGGTCTACGGCATGGGCGCTGAAATCGGCATCTCCACCCAGAAGCTGCACGCGCGCGGCCCGATGGCGCTGCCGGAGCTAACGTCCACCAAGTGGGTGCTGCAGGGCACCGGCCAGACCCGCCCTTAGAGGCAGCTAGAAAAGCTACTCGAAAGCTACTCGAAAAGAATTTTTCGAGGTTGACCTGCGCAAAACAATCTACTCGAAAACTTTTCGAGTAGATTGTTTGCCTTGCGCGAGGTTCGTGCTGCGCGCCGGGGGAGCACTGGGTATTCTAAAGCGCGGTAATAACAAAGAACTGAATGGTGCCTTCTCCCATGCTGTCCCGCATTGCTTCCTCCGTGGCCGCCGCCGTCATGGCCGTGTCCGCCTTCATTGTCCCGCAAACCATCTCTGCACCCGCCGCGCACGCTGACGAACAGTGCCCCGCAGTGGTCGTCGTCGCCGCGCGCGGCTCCGGCCAAAACGGTCAGGTCTACCCCACGCAGTATTCGAACCAGGGCGGCCGCGCCTCCAATGGATGGGAGGGCGAATCCATCCGCGCCATGCTGCAGGGCGCCGAGGCACGCTACCAGGCCACTCACGGCGGAAATTCGCTGATGAAGGACGTCTACGTGCTGGGGCTGGAGCCGCAGTACTATCCGGCGACCTACCCGGAATACTCTGTTCCGAACGAGTCGGTTCCGAACACCGCGGCTGACCTCGTGCGCCTGGCCACGCAGTACGCCAACCCGGTCATCAACACCGCGGTCTCCGCCATCAACCAGTTCATGTACTCCGTGCAGACCGGCAATCGTGGCGTGACCAGCGCGATCAACAGCTATGAAGCCGCCACCGGTTGCCACCCGCAATACATCCTGTCCGGCTACTCCCAGGGCGCCATGATCCTGGCCAACCACGAGGTGGAACTGGCCCACCGCGGTCAGCTCGCAGGCGTCGTGACCTTCGGCAACCCGCTAACCCGCGCCGGGGACCCGGCCGTCGTCGGCGCAACCCAGGGCGCGGGCGGCCCGATGGGTTACTTCCCGCAGATGCGCGCCAACGTCAGCCGCGTGGACTACTGCCTGCCGCTCGACGCCGTGTGCGACCTCTCCGCCCAGACCCTCTACGCCGCCAAGCCCACCGGCGGCTCCCATGGCCAGTACTTCTTCACCAACCACCAGTGGGATAACCAGGTCTACGATTCCATCGGCCGCATGGTAGATGGCGTTCGTTTCCGCTAAACAGGAAAGAATGAAGTCTCTTTCTTTTCGTGTTTCCTGTGTAGCTGCCGCCCTTGGTACGGTGGCGTCCCTTCTCAGCGCGCCGGTGGCCTCGGCGAGCGGTGTCGGCACGTGCCCCGACACCGTGGTGCTTGTCGCACGCGGTTCAGACCAGAACGAGGAGCAGGGCGAATACGTAGGCCCGCAGCGTTACTCCGAGCGTGCGCCGGAATCCACCGGCTTTGAGGGACGCAACTTTGCCGCCCTGTTCCATCAGGTAGAGCAGCGCCACCCCGGCACAATGGATGGCGTTTATGTTCTGGCTTTGGGGCCGGAGGCGTACCCGGCCGCGATGAACCTGCCGCCTTTGGCGCAGGAGGGTGAAGACCTGGGCCCGCTTCAGCTTGTGCAGCGAGCGCTCGGGATTCTCCATGAGCATTCCATCGGGGAAATGGCGTATTCGGTGACGTTTGGAGCTGCCGACAGCCTGCGCACCGGCGCCCGCAATGCGCCGAAGGTGGTGGACAACTATGAGGCCACCACCGGCTGCCACCCGCGTTGGGTAGCCGCTGGCTATTCGCAAGGAGCGCTCGTCGCGACAAGCACGGAGGAGTACCTCGCAGAATCCGGGCGCCTGCATGGTGTGCTCACCTTTGGCAATCCCTTGCACCAGGTGCCGTGGGCTAAGAACCGCACCGGGCTGCCGGCGCAGCGCTACGTCGATTATTGCCTGGAAGGGGATTTCGTCTGCGATTTCTCCCTCGACGCCGCTAACCGCGCCCTGGCCACCAAGGCTGAGCGCCATGCCTCCTATTTCTTGGCGGAGCCTTCCGGGCAGGACATGCAGGTCATCGACTCCGTGGCCGGTATACTCACCAGCCATGACTAGTCCGCAACGCATCGGCATCATGGGCGGCACCTTTGACCCCATCCATAACGGTCACCTCGTCGCCGCCAGCGAGGTAGCCCACCGTTTCCGCCTCGACACGGTGGTCTTCGTCCCCACCGGCCAGCCCTGGCAAAAAGCCGATAAGCAGGTCACCGCCGCCGAGCACCGCTACCTGATGACCATGGTGGCCACGGCGTCGAACCCGCGCTTTACTGTCTCCCGCGTGGACATCGACCGTGAGGGGCCCACCTACACCATCGATACGCTGCGGGATCTGCGCGGAATCTTCCCGGACGCCGAGCTTTACTTCATCACCGGCGCGGATTCGGTGGCCTCCATCATGAGCTGGCGCAACTGGGAGGAGATGCTGGAGATGGCCCACTTCGTCGGCGTGACCCGTCCCGGCTATGACCTGCGCAAGGACATGCTGCCGCAGGATTCCCAGGATGATATCGAGCTGATTGAAATCCCCGCCATGGCCATTTCCTCTACTGATTGCCGCGCCCGCGCGCAGCAGGGCCAGCCGGTGTGGTACCTCGTGCCGGATGGGGTGGTGCAATACATTGCCAAGAACCACCTCTATGGTCCGCACCCGGAAAAGCCCCTGTAACGTCTGTGCCTTTCCGGTAGTCGGGCGGGGGAATTCGACTAGGAAAATGAGCCTTGTCGTGTAAGACTAGAGTTCTTAAGCAGAAAAGTACTTGTGTAGGGATTGTCATGTCGATTACTGATGAAGCACGCCGCATGGCGGAAACCGCCGCCCTGGCTGCGGATGAGAAACTGGCCACCAACATCGCTGCTATTGATGTTTCCGACGTGCTGGCGATTACCGAGGTCTTCGTCTTAGCCTCCGCCGATACCGAGCGTCAGGTGGCGTCCATCGTGGAGGAAGTCGAAGACGAGCTGACTAAGCAGGGCTTCGAGCCCAAGCGCCGCGAAGGCAACCGCGAGAACCGGTGGGTTCTGCTCGATTATGGCCCCATCGTGGTCCACGTCCAGCGCAACGATCAGCGCGAGTTCTACGGCTTGGACCGCCTCTACCACGATTGCCCGCTTCTCGACATCCCCGGTGTAGACACCCCGGAGCGCCCCGGCGAGTGGTCCAATGACGTCAACCCGCGCGACATCGACTCCTTCGATGAGCTTCCCCTGGCCCAGCCAGAGCCGGAAGACGACGAATTATGACCCGCCGCCTCCTCCTCATCCGCCACGGCCAAACGACGTACAACGCCACCGGCCGGATGCAGGGGCACCTGGATACCGAGCTTTCGGAAGCGGGCCACTCCCAGGCTCGCGCCGCCGCGGATCTGCTCGAGGACAAAGGGATTACCGCGATTGTCTCCTCGGACCTCATCCGTGCCCGCGATACCGCCGAGATTATTGCTCGGCGCTTGGGGCTTGAGGTGTCCGTCGATAAGCGCCTGCGCGAAACCCACCTTGGTGAGTGGCAGGGGATGACCTCCGCTGAAGTAGATGAGCAGTTTCCTGGGGCGCGTGCGTTGTGGCGCCACGACCCCACCTGGGCGCCGCCGCAGGGTGAAAGCCGCGTCGATGTGGCCAACCGTGCCCGCCCCGTGATTGATGAGCTTATGCAGAATCACCCTCAGTGGGATGAGGGGGCGGTCCTCGTCGTCGCGCACGGCGGCGCCATTTCCGCGCTGACCTGCCACCTTCTGGGCCTGGAGCACCACCAGTACGGGATCCTGTCTGGGCTGAAGAATACGCACTGGTCGCAGCTGACCGCGCGGCCCGAGTTTGATGCTGCACGGCCGCTGTCACCACTGGAATTTACCCCGGAGAACGTCGGCCGCGCCCAGTGGTACTTCGATGGCTGGAATATGGGCGGCGCCGTCATCGGGGGCGCGGGGGCGGACGTCTAGTGATCCGCGTTGTTACCGATTCCGCCGCGGGCTTGCCGGCGGATATCGTCGAGGAGCTCGGCATCTGCGTCGTGGACCTGCACGTCATGGAAAGCCATGGCAAGGATGGCGCGGAGCTGTCCACGTCCGGTTTGACTGCCCTCGAGCTGGCTGCTTTATACGGGCGGCAGATGGAGCGCTCCGGTGATGATGGTGTGCTGGCCATTCATCTGTCGAAGGAGCTGTCTTCGACGTGGTCGGCGGCGGTGACCGCTTCCGGCGTTTTCCCCGATACCGTGCGTGTTATCGATTCCGGTACCGCCGGCATGGCAATGGGCGCGGCTGCCATGGCCGCGGCCAAGCTTGCGCAGGAAGGTGCCTCCCTCGACGAGTGCTATGCCGCGGCCATCAACACCCTTGAGCGCGGGCACACCTTGGTCTACCTCAGTTCGACGGAGGAGCTTCGCCGCTCCGGGCGCATGTCCGCGGCCACGGCGATGCTGTCCACTGCACTCCTGGCTACTAAACCGATCATGGCCATTCAGGGCGGCAAGCTGGAGATGGTGGGCAAGACCCGCACCCAAACCAAGGCCTTTACCAAGCTTGTGGATCTGGTGGCCTCCCGCGCCGAGGGCAAGCCGGCCTTCATCGCGGTGCAGTACAACGAGGATAAGGTCTCGGCACGCCGGCTCGAGGACCTGCTGCGCTTGGCCTTGCCGGATTCCTCTTTCATGCTGGTGCCGCTTACCGACGTCCTCGCAGTCCACGTCGGCCCCGGAGCCATCGGCGTCTCCGCGGTCTTTAGCTGACGGCGGAGCCGAGCTAAAGACGTTGTTGACGTCTTCAACAAGTTATCCACAGGCTGCGGCTTAAGCCCTCGACGGGGGTGTGGACGCTGCGTAGCGTCGCGGGCATGAACGCCATTGCTGATCGCCTCCGCGACCTCACCCGCCCGACCGGGGAAGAAGAACTGCTCAACGTCGACTTTCCGCGCGTGCGCGTCCCGCCCTGGTTGGCGCTGGCTGTTGTAGGCGTGGCCGGCGTTGCACTTCTGGCCTGGCTGGGGGCGAGCCGCAGTGCGGAGAACCCCTATGAGGTTGCTGCGCCGAGCAGCGAGGCGGCGGCGGATATCGTGGTTGCGGTCGTGGGTGAGGTAGAGCAGCCGGGGTTGGTGACCTTGGCGCCTGGCGCGCGCATTAACGACGCCCTCGAGGTGGCGCGCCCGCGCGTGCCCACCGATAACCTCAACCTGGCGCAGAAGCTTAACGACGGCGAGCAGATCACCGTCGGCGCTCCACCCGCTGCCCCAGGCGCTGCGGCCGAAGACACTATCTCCCTCAACTCCGCCAGCGAGGAGGAGCTGACGGAGCTTCCGGGTATTGGCCCGGCCACGGCGGCGGCGATCATCGCGCACCGCGACGAGGTCGGGAGCTTTAGCACCGTGGAGCAGCTCATGGACGTTTCAGGCATTGGCCCGGCGAAGTTTGCCAAGCTGAAGGACAAGGTCCGGCCGTGAGAGAGCTGCGGCTCGTGCCCGCTGCGGTGGTGGCGTGGCTGGCCACGCTCGCCGTGCTTTTCGGGCATCCGTGGTTGTTGGGCGGGCTGGTGTGTTTCGCGCTAGCGCGCGGTCAGTGGCGCGGGCAGGGCATCTTGTGCGCGGCGAGCGGGGGCATTTTCGCCACCCTGGCTTATGTGCGCTCGGTGCGTGCAGCGGCGTTCCACTTCGGCACGGAGGTGACGGGAAAGCTTGCAGCCGACCCGGTTCAGACAGCATCCGGGTGGATGGTGCGGCTGCGCGTGCCGGGCTATCCGGCGCAACTGCCGGTCTTCCTCAAGGAGGAACCGGAGGCCTTCGGTGGCTCGCTGGTGACGGTGCACGGTCACCCCGGCCCCTCGGATCAGGTAGGGGTGGGCACAACCGTCTTTAGCGGTGAGCTCACCGCGCACGCCCACAGCTGGACGGCGACGGTCGCGGAAAACTTCCGCGCCGTGTGTGACAACGGCCTTATCCCCGGCATGGTCTTGGGCGATACCAGCCTGCAAAGCCCCGAGGATAAGCAGCTCTACATCGACACGGGTCTATCTCATTTGAGTGCTGTGTCCGGCTCCAACGTTGCCATCGTGTGCACCGCGGCGGCGTTGGTGGTGCAGGGGCAGCGGGTGAGGGTGGGGGCGTCGGCAAGCGCGTTAGCGTTGTTCGTGGCACTGGTGGGGTGGGAACCCTCCGTCCAGCGCGCCACCGTCGCTGGGCTGGCGGGGTTGGCGGCGGTGCTCAGCTCCTCGAAGATGGAACCGCTGCATGCCCTGGCTCTTGGCGTGCTCTTTCTGCTCGCGGCGGACAGCGACCTAGCGGTCAGCTTCGGCTTCGCGCTCTCCGTCGCGGCCACCGCAGGCATCGTGGCGCTCAGCCCGCTGCTATTGCGGGTGCTGGGCACGGGCATTGTGGCCCGGGCCTTTGCGGTGGCCATCGCCGCGGACATCGTGACCATGCCGCTCATCGCGCTGATGAGCGGGCGGGTCTCGGTGGTCTCTGTGATTGCTAACGTGCTGGTGGCGCCCGTCGTTCCGGTCATCACCGTCGTGGGGCTCATCGCCGCCGCGCTCGCACAGGTGGGGCTGGGCAGGCCGCTGGTTATCCTCATCGAACCGCTGGCGGATTGGATCCACCTTGTTGCCTCCGCCATGCCGGTGACCACCGTGGCGGCGGGGCCCGTCGCGATGCTCCTTTTCTGTGGGTGGGTCATTGCGGCGTTGCTAAGATGACAGGCATGTCTTCAGCCCCCGTGCACCTCATCCTCGGCGATGATGAATTCCTGGCCGAGCGCGCCCGCCTGAGCATCCAACACGGCGAGGTAACCAAGCTCAAGGCCTCCGAGGTGAGCGAAGGTGAAATCCTGGAAGCGACCAGCCCCTCGTTGTTCGGGGAAGACCGCGTCATCGTTATCAGCGACGTGGAGAGGGCCGGCAAGGAGGTCACGAAGATACTTCTCGATGCCTGCGCCAACCCCATGCCCGGCATCACGCTCATTTTGCTGTACTCGGTGACGGCGAAGACGCTGAAGAAAAAGAAGAAGCCGCCGGAGCTCATCGTGGCGCTGCGCAAGACGGCCGAGGTACATGAGGTCTTCTCCCTCTACCCGAACGAACTCGCGCAGTGGGCGACCCGCGAGTTCGCCTCGCATGGGGTGCGTCCTACACCGGATGTGGTGCAGGCGCTTCTCGACGGCGTCGGCTCCGACCTCCGCGAACTCGCCTCCGCCATCTCGCAGCTGGTCTTCGACACAGGCGGCAAGGTAACCCGCGAGGCGGTGCACGCGTACTACGTGGGCGTGGCCGAGGTGGCCAACTGGGATATCGCAGATGCTGCTGTGGCTGGCCGCGTCGAGGCGGCGGTTTCCACGTGCCGTCGGGCGCTGCAGTTGGGGGCGAGCCCTGTGGCCATCGCCTCGGCGCTGGCGAATAAGGTGGGCAATATCGCGCGGCTCTACTCTGCGCGCGGGGATCAGTATTCGCTGGCCTCCCAGACCGGCATGGCGCCCTATGCCATCAAGCTGACACAGCCCGTTGCGCGGCGCTGGTCGGGGGAGAATATCACTAAGGCCGTCATCCTCATGGCGGAGCTGGATGCGGCCGTCAAGGGCCAAGGCGGGGACGAGGACTTTGCCATCGAGGCGGCCGTTAAGCGGGTGGCGGAGCTCGCGCGCTAGACTAACCCTCCATGGATGACATCCAGAACTTTGCCACCAAGCTTTTTGATTTTGCCCGCAACGGCGATGCCACGCTGCTCGAGTACATCAAGCAGGGCGTCAACGTGGACATGGTGAACCAGGACGGGCAGTCCTTCATCATGCTCGCTGCCTACCACGGCCATGCGGAGCTGGTGCGCCAGCTCGCCGCAGCGGGGGCTGACGTCAACCTCCTCAACGATCGCGGTCAGTCGCCGTTGGCCGGGGCAATTTTCAAGAAGGAAGACGCGGTGATCGACGCCCTTCTCGACGCCGGTGCCGACCCCACCGCCGGCCAGCCTAATGCCCTCGACTCGGCCCGCATGTTTGGCCGCGAGGACCTTCTCGAGCGCCTGTCATGAGCTGGTCCGCGTTCGCGGCCATTCTCCTGATGAACCTCGTCGGTGCGGCGGCACCCGGCCCCGACATCGTCCTGGTGACGCGCTATGCCACGCGCTCGCGCCGCCACGCTATTGCGGCGGCAACCGGCATCCAGGTAGGCGTGCTGTTCTGGTGCACGCTGACCGTGTTCGGCGCCGCCGCGCTGCTCACCGCCTTCCCAGGGGTGCTTTCCCTCATCCAGGTGATTGGTGGCTGCTTCCTCGTGTTCATGGGCGTGCTCTCCATCCGTTCCGGGCTGGAGCTGCGCAAGCAGCCGCCGGTGGATGAGGAGGAAGCCGCCGCCCGCTTGGGCTCGGTGGGCAAGGTCTTCCGCACGGGGTTGGCCACCAACCTGTCTAACCCCAAGATCGTGCTCTTCCTCGCCGCCATGGTCGCCCCGCTGCTGCCGCCGCATCCGCCGGTGTGGGTATCGGTGGCGCTGGTGCTGGGGCTGTCGCTGTCGAGCTACCTGCTCTTCGTTATCCTCTCGACGGTGATTTCTACCCGCGCGATTCGCCGCCGCCTCCTGGCCGCCGGCCCGTGGATCGACATCGGCTCCGGCGCCTTCTTCGTGGTGGCCGGCTGCGCGCTGGTGTGGGCCGGCATCCAGGCCGCCTAGGCCTGCTCGAGTAGCTCTTTGAGCCACTGGGACCACGCCGCGACCGTGGCGGAGCGGCGGCGCAGGGTCGTTTCACCCAGGCCCAGGCTGGCCGCGCGCATGAATCCGGCCGCCTCGTCCTTGCTCAGAGCGCAGTGCTTATCGACGACATACCGCACCATCTCCCGGAACACCGGCCGCGAGGCCAGCGCCTCAACGAGGGCGAGGTTGCGCTCGTCGCGCGTGCCGCTGAGCTTGGTCAAACCTAAGTAGCGGGCGGCGTTGGTGTAGTAATCAGCCTGGCGCGGGGTAAAGCCGAAGGCCTCGGGCATCTCCGCCTTCGGCACGGGGTTCTCCAGCAGGCTGATGACGCGGGCAAAGGAATCCGCCTGGGGGAAGGGAACGCGTGTGCCGTGGACCTGCGTGTGCTCCAGAACCTCGCGCACCGCCGCATCAGTCACACCGGACTCTCCCAAAACGTAGCGCGCCGCGCTTATAAGCTCGATGCTGCGGAGGTCGTCCGGCTGCCTAAACGCATAGCGGTAGAAGTGAAAGATGCCGTTGGAATAGACCAGGTACACCGGCACCACTTCTTTATCCAGTGCCAGCGAGAAGCGGCGGAAAGGGAAGTAGAGCTGGCGGATGTTGAAGTCGGGGGAGACGTGGTTCTTCGCCTCCACGAGCACGAGGTGCTTGGCGGATTCGAAGCCGGCGTCGATCTCCATCTGGGCGCGGTCCACCTCGATATCGCGTCCGCCGACCCGCATGGGCAGCGTGAGCGTCGACATGCGCCCGCTGACGGTCGGTACCAACTCACCGCCCAAGAAATCATCGAGCATGCCGCTTAAGTGTGCCGCGGTCAACGCTGCGGCCTCCGAGGTCAGGTTCTCGAAGTCAATCGACTGGATGTGCCTGGGAACGGGCATCGACTTCAGCGGCCCGGCCTGCTCCGGGAAAGGCTGGTACAGGTCAAAGCGGCCAATCAGGTAGGCATCGCGGCGAATCGGCAGCATGGACAACCCGTGCTGGCGAAACACCTCTGGGCGCGCGGCGGAAAAATCATGCTTGGCCATCAACCGCGGCTCGCGGCCGGAAAGCTCCTTGAGCTTGGCCGCAGGCAACACCACATAGCCCTGAGCCGCGATGTCGGCGGCGAGGTGGGGGTAGACACGGTCCCAGGCGGCGTCGTTAAGCATAATTGCGCACGAGCACCTCATCGACCTTGCCGCGCTTCGACGCCACGGAATTCACCGCGCGCGTAGCGCCGACAATCTCGACGCGATAATCCGAGTACAGCTCCTTGATGAAGTCCGTCGCCGAATTCGACAGCAGGAACTTTACCCCGCGGGCATTAAGGGCATCGCAGGTTTCCTTCAGCCGAATCTGGTCCGCACGCCCAAAACCGCCCGACTGGTAGCCGGTGAAATTGCTCGTGGGGTTAACCGGATCATAGGGCGGGTCGAAGTAAACGAAATCCCCCTCATTGGCCTCCACCGCGGCATAATCGCCGTTATAGAACGTCACGTCGTGGGAGGACAGGTACTGCGATACAGCGCGCAGATTGGGCTCATCACAGATCTTCGGGTTGGCGTAGCGGCCAAACGGGGCATTGAACTGGCCCGAGTTATTCACCCGATAAAGCCCGTTATAACAGGTCTTATTGAGGTAAATCGTGCGGGCAGCCCGCTCCACGGGGCTCAAGTGCGCAAAGCCCGGCTCGCGGTCGCGGGCGCGCATCTCGTAGAAGAAATCCGAATCATTCGGATAGCCCTTCAACAGGGCGATGAGCTCGTCCACATCATCGCGGACCACCTCGTAGACGGTGATGAGCTCAGTGTTCAGGTCATTGACCCGGGCGCGTTCGGGAGCCAAAGAAAAAAGAACCGCTCCGCCGCCCAAGAAAGGCTCGACATAAGCGTCGAAGCTCTCGGGCAGCATGGAGTGGATAACGGGTAAAAGCTGGCGCTTTCCCCCTACCCACTTCAGGAGCGGTTTCATTTAGGCCATCTTGTTGAAGGCGGTGGCCATGCCGGACTTCTTGTTAGCCGCGGTGTTGCGGTGGAAGACGCCCTTCGACACGGACTTGTCCAGTGCGCGGGAAGCAACGCGCAGCTGCTTCTCAGCGGCAGCCTTGTCGCCAGCGGCGACGGCCTCGCGGAACTTGCGGATCTCGGTACGCACGGCGGAGCGTACGGACTTGTTGCGCTGACGAGACTTCTCGTTGGTCAGGATGCGCTTCTGCTTGGACTTGATGTTTGCCATCGTTTACCTCTTATCGTCGTAGGAATGCTTTACCGAGGAAGGCGGACCCAAGGTCCTGACCGCCAGCGTGCCCCGGCATCCCAAGAAATTTATCAGGGCGCAGGCTAAATCCCCAAATCACGCCCAGTGATAGCGGGAGCGCAGGCGGTTGGCAATGCGCTCGAAGCGCCGCTCCGGGAAGAGCGTGCCCTGCCGGCGGCACTGTTCCTCCGAAATCTCCAGCACTCGATCCATCCGCACCCAGCATTGCCGGCCGGTTTCATCCCACTCGCCGGTGCCGATATCGAGCCACTCTTCTTTGTTCGCGTGACCCGGGTTGGAGGAGATGAGAAGGCCGAGCACCGTGGTGCGCGTGCGGGAGACAATCAGCACTGCGCGCTCGCGCGGCGGGGATTGCTTGCCATCGGAGGGCGCCCACACCCACACGACTTCCCCGGAGTCAGCCTGCCCGTCCATGTCCGGAGTGAAGAAGACGCTGCGCGGGTGGGCGGAGGCGGCCTCGACGCGGATATCGGCGGCCTTGCGGGGTTCCGTCACGGAATCGTTTTGGTTCAACCCCAAGCGTTCGGTGATGCGCTCGAGGCCGGCGTCGACAGGCTCGGGGCCTCCGATGCCGAGAATGCGGGCCAACCTAGACATGTCGTCTATTCTAAACGCATGTCTACAAACTTCGCGGCTACTACGTTTACGGATCCGTCCAAGATCCGAAACTTTTGCATTATCGCCCACATCGACCACGGCAAGTCGACGCTGGCTGATCGCATCCTGCAGTTGTCGCAGGTGGTGGAGGAGCGCGACATGCGCGACCAATACCTCGACAACATGGATATCGAGCGCGAGCGCGGCATCACCATTAAGGCCCAGAACGTGCGCCTGCCCTGGATTCCCCAGTCCGGTCCTCTCAAGGGGGAGGAGATCGTCATGCAGATGATCGATACTCCCGGCCACGTGGACTTCACTTACGAGGTCTCCCGCGCGCTGGAGGCGTGTGAGGGCGCCATCCTGCTTGTCGACGCCGCCCAAGGCATCGAGGCCCAAACCCTGGCCAACCTTTACCTGGCCATGGAGAATGACCTGGAGATAATCCCGGTCCTTAACAAGATTGACCTGCCCGCGGCCGACCCGGAGAAGTACTCCCTGGAGATCGCCCACATCATCGGCTGCGAGCCGGAAGAGGTGCTGCGCGTCTCCGGCAAGACCGGCGAGGGCGTGGCGGAGTTGCTGGACAAGGTTGCGGAGCTTGTCCCGGCGCCCACCTCCGAGTTCGGGCCCGATGCCCCTGCCCGTGCCATGGTCTTTGACTCGGTTTATGACACCTACCGCGGCGTGGTGACCTATATTCGCATGATGGACGGCAAGCTCACCCCGCGCCAGAAGGTCACCATGATGTCCACGGGCGCCAACCACGAGCTTCTGGAGGTGGGCATCGTCTCACCGACCATGCAGAAGTGCGAGGGCCTGGGCCCGGGCGAGGTGGGCTACCTCATTACCGGCGTAAAGAACGTGCGTGAGACCAAGGTGGGTGACACGATTACGTGGGCGTCGAATGGCGCGAGCGAGCCGCTCAAGGGTTACGCCGACCCGAACCCCATGGTGTACTCGGGTTTGTTCCCGATCTCCCAGGCAGACTTCCCGGACTTGCGCGATGCGCTGGAAAAGCTGCAGCTTAACGACGCCTCCCTCACCTTCGAGCCCGAGACCTCCGTGGCCCTGGGCTTCGGCTTCCGCTGTGGATTCTTGGGCCTGCTGCACATGGAAATCACGCGTGACCGTTTGGAGCGCGAGTTTGGATTGGACCTGATTTCCACCGCCCCGTCGGTGACCTACCGCGTGGTGGCAGAAGACGGCGAGGAATCGTATGTGCACAACCCGTCCGACTGGCCGGCGGGCAAGCTGCGTGAGGTCCACGAGCCGATTGTGAAGATGACCATCATCGTGCCGGAGGAGTTTGTGGGCCCGACGATGGAGCTGTGTCAGTCCAAGCGCGGCCAGATGGGTGGCATGGATTACCTGTCTGAGGATCGCGTGGAGCTGCGCTACACCATGCCGCTGGGTGAAATCATCTTCGACTTCTTCGACATGCTGAAGTCCCGCACCAAGGGCTACGCTTCCCTCAACTACGAGGAGGCTGGCGAGCAGCTGGCGGACCTGGTGAAGGTGGATATCCTACTCAACGGCGATCCGGTGGATGCCTTCTCCGCGATTGTGCACCGTGATTCCGCGCAGTGGTACGGCAATAAGATGACGAAGAAGCTCAAGGAGATCATCCCGCGCCAGCAGTTTGAGGTGCCGGTCCAGGCGGCCATCGGCTCGAAGATCATCGCGCGTGAAAACATCCGCGCGATGCGCAAGGACGTGCTGGCCAAGTGCTACGGCGGCGATATCTCCCGTAAGCGCAAGTTGCTGGAGAAGCAGAAGGCCGGTAAGAAGCGCATGAAGTCCATCGGTTCCGTTTCCGTGCCGCAGGAGGCCTTCGTGGCGGCGCTGTCCACGGACGCCGACTAACGCATCGAGCACCTCCGGTACCGGTCGGGCCACCATCACTGTCTGGAGCTATTGGTGCTGATCAGGGCGAACTTGCGCTGTTGGAGGCTGAAAGCGCCCGGTTTGATATGGTGCCTTCAGCCTGCCTACTGGGCGTTAAAGGAGTAGCTGCCGGTGAGCTGATTGTGGATTGTTACCGAGTAGTCCTGGCCGTTGGCGGTGGCGCCGTTCACAAGCATGGCGAGCTCTTGTGAGTTGTAATAGCGGCTTAGGCCCACGTAAAGAATAAGCAGGAGGATGCTGCCCGCGACTGCGATTGAAGTGGCAATCTTCCACACGCTTACTTGGTTGGTCACGAGTGGTCCTTTCATGCGTGAAAACTTCGGTCACTGTAGCTACTAGTACGATAACAAGTCTTTTATGTGCACGGTATTGAATTAGAACCAGTGCACCCATTATTCCGGGGAAGTTCAGGCAGGGATCACCGGTTTTCGTCTCAACCTGTCCTAGGCTGACGAGTGCGCTGACTTAAGGATCGCCGATATGCCCGCGTGCCTTGATGTGGTCCGCGGGTGGCAGTGTTGTCACTGGTGGTTAGCTGTTTCCTTTCTGCCGTTGCTGTGTTTGGTGGCTGTGGGTGTTAGCTGCTGTCGGGTGGTGGGTCTGGTGGCTGTCCTGCTTGTTCGGCGTTGAGTCTGGCTACTGCTTCTTGGTATTCGGGCATTGCGGTGATTGGTGTACCCCAGGGTGGGATGAAGGCCACCCCGGTGTTGAGCCGGTACATGTAGCCGCGCCCGGTAGGTCTTTGTGGGTCATCATCGTTAATCCCGTTGTGGTAGGCGCACAGGAAGGTCAGGTTCTTGATGTTGGTGTAGCCTCCTGCCTGCCAGGGGATGAGGTGATGGACTTGGCAGTAATCAGCCGGCTTGTTACAGCCTGGTCTTGAACAGGTGTGGAATTCAGCATGCAGGGTAAGGCGTTGTTTGAAGTTTGCTCCACGCTCTAGCCGCCAGGTGTCGATGGGTCCTTCAATAGGGTGCACGATGGTGGCATACCCTATTTCAGCAAACTTGTGGGTTAAGAATTCCGCCCCGGTCATTCGCCCGCCGTTGGTGAGGTTGAGCTCTATTTCATCGCCCTCGCCGTTAATGATCTGGTCTAGCTCGTTGAGGGTGACGATGACTTGGGTGCGCACTGCCGGTTTGGAACCGGTGCTTTCTTTGAAGAAGACGTCGTTGGCGGCTTGAAGCAGGTCGGTGGTGTTGGTGGATTCGAGGACACCGCGCATGTTGGCAATCGTGGTGGCATCGTCGGTTATGGAGAGAGTGTTGGGGCCTTGTTCCCGGTAGGTGATGCGTACGCCTGGTTTGGCTATGCGTTTGGAGCGCAGTTCTTTCAGCCGTGTGGCGGCGACGGTGGGGATGCGGTGTGCGGGTGTGGCGGCGAGTTTTGCTCTCAGGTTCCAGGCGTCGAGGGTTTTCTTCACTTTTGCGGTGTAGGTTTCAATCAGTGTGAGGGTGCCTAGGCTGTGGCGTTGTTGAAGGGCTGCGGTACGGGCTTTGCGTTGTTTGCCGCTAAATCGGGTGGGCCCGAAGTACACCTGGTTAAGGCGTGCTAGTTCGGCAGCATCGGAAGCGGAAGCACCGAGCGTGCGGAGCTCATCGGGTGAGCCAGGAATGTTTTCCACCAGCGCAATCCCCGAGTTGCGTAGGCGGATGTAGGTTTCGATATCCCCCATGGGCACAGAGACTAAAACAGCACCGTGGGCCCGCAACCGGAGGGACAAAATTCCTGGTTAATGGGGCTGGTACGAGAAAAGCCCCTAGATTGAGTTGGCTGGTTCGCATACCGATTGAACTCGCCATACGCCGCTGCCCACCCTTTCTCCTCTCGGTAAAGCCGGTCGAAACAAGATCCTCCTGAGACCATTTCACACAGCCTCGCAGGAGGTTCGCTATCGGGGATAGCGGGCATGGGTAGCCCATCAGCTTGAATCCAAACCGACCTGACAGCACAGCAGTTTCCGGTATGCTCGGCGCACATGCTCGGAAAGGATGACACCATGAAGATGGCCCCGCGCCACCGTCAGCAATTGCCACCGCTTCCGATGGTCTCGGCCAAGCTCGGGGAGCGGTTGGCCAGCCACGTGTTCGTGGAGGAAGGCCGGGAGTTGCTTCCGGAGTTGCAGGCCTTCCGCCGCGATATGCACCAGAACCCGGAGGTGGGGCTGCACCTGCCGCGCACCCAGGAGAAGGTGCTCGAAGCCCTTAATGGCCTACCGCTGGAGATTCATCTGGGCCGTGACCTCAGCTCGGTCGTCGCGGTGCTGCGCGGCGGCAAGCGCGGCGAGCGCCCCGTGTCGGTTCTGCTTCGCGCGGACATGGACGCCCTTCCGGTGCGTGAGCAAACGGGCAGCCCGTTTGCCTCGACGAATAGCAACATGCATGCCTGTGGCCACGACCTGCACACGGCGGGGCTTATCGGCGCGGTGAAGATGCTGTGCCGCCACCGCGAGGAGCTGTTGGGCGATGTCATCTTCATGTTCCAGCCGGGCGAGGAAGGTCCGGGCGGCGCGCAGCCGATGATCGATGAGGGCGTGCTCGACGCCGCCGGCCGCCGGCCCATCGCCGCCTACGGTTTGCACGTCGGCCCGCAGGATCGGGGCACCTTCCACCACATCGCGGGCCCGATGATGGCCTCGTCGTCGAACCTGGGGATTACCGTCTACGGCAAGGGTGGGCATGGCTCGCGCCCGCACGATGCTATCGATCCCGTTGCGGCCCTCGCGGAGATCCAGATGGCGCTGCAAGTGGCGCTGACACGACGCTTCGATGCGAACTCGCCGATTGTCATCACGGTGACCAACCTGCGCGCGGGCGATGGCGCGGTCAACGTCATCCCGGACAAGGCGGAGCTGGGCGCGACGGTGCGCGTGCTTCGCGACGAACACATCGACGCCGTCCGCCAAATGATCATCGAGGTCTCGAGCTCCGTGGCGGCTTCCCATCGTTGTACCGCGAAGGTGGACTTCGAGGTCCTGTACTCGGCCACCAAGACCTCACCGCGCGAGGACCAGTTCGCTGCGTCGTTGTGGGCGGGTATGTTCGGCGCGGAAAACGTGCTGACCATGGACACCCCGATGATGGCCTCGGAAGACTTCGGCGCGGTACTCGCCCAGGTTCCGGGCACCTTCATGTGGTTCGGTACGGGCGATCCGCACACCCCGGAGCACATGCGCGAGTGGAACCACTCGCCGCAGGTGCGCTTCGATGATTCCGTTCTGGGAGACCAAGCCGCAGCCCTGGCGGCAGTGGCCTTTGAGCGCCTCGCCGCCGAGGACGCTCACCCCTCGCCGGCCACGAAGGCTATGCGTGCGCCGGTGCAGGGGACAGGGGCGGATGCGCAGCCGCCTTCTTCCGCAGCGCAATAGTGCCCCAGATGGTGGCTACCCATTCGGCTAGCACGATGACCATGCCGGCGAGGAGGGGCCAGATAGCGTCGTCGAGCGCAGTGCTTAACGACGGGAAGAGGTTCTTCGTGGCGTGCACCGCGATGGCGATAATAAGCCAGCGCACCGGCTGTTTCTGGGACAGGCCATAGGCACTAAGACCAGTGAACAGCGAGTGGGAGAGCGGGTTGGAGGCCAGGCGGATGACGCCTGCCCCGATCGCCCCGGCGGTATCCGAATCGAGGTTGTCCGCCGTCATGCGCGCGAAGGCGGTGGCGTCCTCACCCACAGTGAAACCGATACCCACGGCCACGCCCACGAAGACGTAGTCGAGCCAACTGCGGGGCCGGATGACGAAGGTACAGATAAGCAGCACGCCGAGGAACTTCAGCACCTCCTCGATGAGCGGCGCATACCCCGCAGCGCCCAGCCAGTCCAGGCCCGCGCGGGTGAGGAGGTGGGTCATGTTCGTGTTGAGTTCCACCGCGAGCCCGGAAACCGCGAACCCCCACACCACGCCGTGCGCAATTCCCGGCCGGCGGCGCAGGAAGAACAGCGTGAGGGGGACGAGTACGGCGGCGAAGACCACGGCGGCCAGAGCACTTGCGGGCAGGAAGGGCTCGCTCGCGTAGTGGAAGGCGGTGACGGCCAGCGCGCCGAGGGTCAGCAGGTAGTACAGGTACTTCATGCGTCCTCCGGCTGCACGCGGTCGGCGAAGTCACGTGCCTTCGGTCCGTAGATGTGGAGGAAGGAGATGGTGTTGTTGTGCCGCTGAGACAGCGTGATGCCGTCGCCGTCCTCGATGCGGTAGAGCTCGGCAGCCTGGGTGGTGATGGGGGCGTCGGTGAGCGCGCTGGTCCCGTTGAAGGAGCGGTGCTGGCGCGGCAGGTACGTCTCGACCTCGCGGGAGGAGCTGCCTTCCTCAGAAATGATGGTCGCGCTCCCGCAGTTCCAGGTCTGCGAGGAGGCGTACGGATCCTCCGGGCACTCCAGTCCCGGGATGCCGCGCACGGGGGTGGTGTCGGGAGTGGGGTCGGGGAGGAGGGCGTCGGCAAGCGGTACTGCGGCGAGGACGCCGATGCAGGAATAAATCAGTGTGTTTCTCATGCTTTCGACCCTAAGAGCTGCGGTTTTGCGCCGGTATCCTCCGCAGGGAGGATTTTGCGGAGTTTGACAATGCTGACAATCATGGCCACCCACAGGCCGATGAGGATGAGGAAGGTGGGGAAGATGGGCCATAGGGCGTCGTCAAACGCGGTAGAGATAGACGGGCCGAAATTAGCCGTGAAGTGCACCGCCATGGCGATGAGCAACCAGCGCACCGGTTGCCGGCGGGAGAGCCCGTAAGCCGCGATTGAGGTGAAGAAGGAATGCATGAGCGGGTTCGCGATGAATCGGGCAAGGAGCCCCAGAAGCGTTCCCTTGAGATCAGAATCGAGGTTCTCCAGTGTCATGTTGGCGTAGTAGATGGCGTTCTCGGTCACGCTAAAGCCCATGCCCACGGCCACACCGACGAAGACGTAGTCCGCCCAGTGGCGGGGCCGGATGACGCAGGTGCAGATGAAGACGACGCCGAGGAATTTAAGGACTTCCTCGTTAAGCGGGGCGATTCCAGCGATGACCAGCCAGTCCGGGACCGTACGGATGAGGAGGTGGTTCATGTGCTCGTTGAGCTGGCCGGCGACAGTGGAGACCGCAATACCCCACACCACCCCGTGCGCAATGCCGGGGTGCTTGCGCAAAATCAGCAGCGTGAGGCCTAGTGCAACAGCGGCGTAGGCCACCGCGGCGAGCGCACTTGTGGGCACGAAAGCGCCGTGGGAGAAATCATAAGCGACGTACACCAGCCCAGCGGCGGTGAGCAGTTCGTACAAAGTCTGTGTTCTTCTCATGCGGTTTAGGCTATGAACCGCGCCTGGGGTGCCGGTATCCTCCGCAGGGAGGATTTTCCGGAACGCAGGGAGAACTATCGTGGCAACCATGACGAGAAAGACGCGACCACTGTGGATCACGGTGCTGCTCATTCTGCTCTGCGTGGTGGCGGATTTGGCGGCATGGATCCCCCATATCGAAAACTTCGAGGGGACGGATCAGGAAGCCCTTGTTTTGGGCTTGATGGGTCTATTTAGCTTCGCCACGTGGATTCTGCTGCCCTTCGCCCTGCACCACTCACGGCGGGAGCGCAACATCCACGAGGAGTACCCCGGCCACCCGGTGGTGCTGATTGCGGCTCTGCTCGTCCTGGTACTAGGCGGGTTTCGCCCACTGTCGCTGTCAGTGCTGGTGGTGTTGATTTCAATCATCTCGCGCGGCCGACTGCGGTGGTCCCTGGCGGGGACGGCGGTGTTCGTGGCCTCGTGTGTGACCATTATCTCTGTGCCTTACATTCGGATGAACATCTTCGATCCCTTTGGTTACGTGTTCTATGGAAGCCTCTTTCTTATCGTTGCCTGGATTACGGGCTCGGTGCGCGCGCAGCGCCGCCAGCGCGAGGTCACGCTGGTGAGCCTGGCGGAGCTCAACGAGGATCAGCTGCGCTCGCGCGAGGAGCGCGCCCGCCTGGAGGAACGCAACCGCATTGCCCGCGATATCCACGATTCCCTTTCGCACCGGCTCAGCCTTATTTCCGTGTACGCGGGAGGCTTGAGCTACCGCAAGGACGCCGACCCGGAGCGGGTCGCCGAGGCGGCAGACACCATCCAATCGGAGGCCAAGGCCGCCGTGGAGGACCTGCGCGGGGTGATCAAGGCGCTGCGCGTGGATGACCGGGTGGATCCGCGCGCGAGCATCGAGGAACACATCGGGCGCGCTCGCGCGGCGGGGACGAAGGTGCGCTATAAGAAGGGGGACGTCGATAAGCTGAGCACACTAGCCGCCCACACGCTGGGCCGCGCCGTGCAGGAGGGGCTGACCAACGCGCGCAAGTACGCGCCGGGGAAGAAGGTGACGCTCACCGTGGAGAACGAGGAGGATAAAGTGCGGGTGACCATGCAGAACAAGAAAGTGGCTGCGCAGCCAGAGTCCGGTGGCGGCAACGGCCTGCTGGGGTTGGAGGAACGCGCCCGGCTGGCGGGAGGTACTTTCACAGTGCTTGACGACGCCTCCACTTTCACCTGGGTCCTCGAACTCCCTGAGGAGGCACGTGCGTAATGATTTCAGTGGTATTGGTCGATGACGAGCAGGCGCTGCGGCGCGGCATCCGGTTCATCCTCGAGGGCGCGCCGGACATTGAGGTGGTGGCCGAGGCCAGCAATGGGCGCGATGGCGTGGCCCGCGTGCTGGACCTGCAACCGGACGTTGTCCTCATGGATATCCGCATGCCGGTGATGGACGGCATCGAGGCGGCCGGGAAGCTGCGGGCCAGCGCGCCGGATATCCCTGTGGTCATGCTCACCGCTTTTGATACGGATGAGTTCATTGTGGATGCGCTGCACGCGGGCGCGATGGGCTTTCTGCTGAAGACCATCGAGCCGGAGGGCCTGGTCTCGGCGGTGCGGGCCGCCGCCACGGGGCAGCAGCTGCTGAGCCCGAAGGCCCTGAAGAATCTGCTGGCGCTCAAGCACCCCGAGCCCGCGCCGGCAGAGACAAAGGCGCCTGGGCCCCGCCCGCTGGAGGGCTTAAGCCAGCGCGAGAACGAGGTGGCGCAGCTGGTGGCCCAGGGCCTGGACAACCAGGAGATCGCGGGGCAGCTCTACGTCTCCGTGACCACGGTGAAAACCCACATCAAGCACATCCTGGACAAGCTGGGCGGCACCAACCGGGTGCACATCGCGATTGCGGTGTTGGAAGCGCGCTAGCGCCGGCGGATAAACGCGGAGGCGAGGCCGAGCAGCGCGATGACGATCACGATGATGGACGCCGCCGGCCAGTACTGGGGGTAGTACTTCAGCGCGTAGCCGAAGACCTGGCTGTCGTTGAACTGGCGGGCAAGTGCAATGGGCATCCACCACAGCTTGGTCAGCGTCAGGATCGCGCCCAAGAGCCCGGCGATGATGCGGCCCGGCCTGCGCAGGAAGAAGCTGGCCGCCACGAGGAGAACACCAACAATCGTGAGTGCGAATAGCAGAGGCGTATCCACGGCGAGCGGCGAGCCATTGATGAGGAACTCGTGGTCCACTTCGTGCTGTTCGATAAGCGTGTAGCCGTCGAGGACGACATCGTCGGGGATGCCCACTTAGGTCTCCTTCTGTTCAGAGTTCGGGTCGTAGCCATCGGCCCAGGTATCGGTGTCGAAGTCGTAGTCTACATTCTCGCCCTTTTCATCGGTGCGCTGGTACCAGTCCGTGTAGCGGTGGGCTGAGGAGTCGAAGTCGGAGCCGGCACCGCGGCCTTCGTCGGCGTGCTCGACGGTGAGCTCGAAGTCATCGCCGTGCTCCTCGATGCCGCGCACGACGGCGTTTTCCACCGCGGCGCGCGCGTAGGCGCGGCGGATGAACATCGGGTCGGATCGCAGGTCCTTGATGAAGGCCACCATCATGAACAGTAACACCAGACAGAACGGGAGCGCCGAGAGGATGGTGAGGTTCTGCAGGCCGGTGAGCACGTCCTCGCCGCCGGTGAGCAGCATGACGACTGCAATGCCCATCATGCACAGTCCCCAGAAGATGACGATGAACTTGTTCGGCGCGGGATTGCCCTTGGAGGACATGGTTCCCATGATGACCGATGCGGAATCGGCAGAGGTGATGAAGAAGACCGCCAGCACCACGATCAGAACAAATGGTGTGATGCTGCTCAGCGGCAGGTGGTCAAACATGGCGAAGAGAACCTGCTCGCCGGAAGCGGAGCCATCAAAGTTGGGGAGCTCCTCGCGCTGGAAGGTGATGGCCGTGCCGCCGAAGATGGTGAAGGCCAAAATGAGGATGAGGGAGGGCGCGAAGACGGTGACGGCGGTGAATTCGCGCAGCGTGCGGCCACGGGAAATGCGGGCGACGAACATGCCGACGAAGGGCGTCCACGCGATCCACCATGCCCAGTAGAAGGCGGTCCAGTAGGACTGGAATTCGATGGTTTCATCGCCCCAGGACAGGCCCTTGGCCATCATGGGCAAAAGCTGGTCGATGTAGGTGACGATGCCGGAGGGCACGAGGTTGAGCAGGAGCAAGGTCGGGCCGGTGAAGAAGACAAAGATGACCAGGCCGAGCGTGAGCGTGATGTTGAAGTTGGACAGGTAGCGCACGCCGCGGGAGACACCAGAGACCGCAGAGATGATGAACCCGCACCCCAGCACGGCGATGATCGCGATGAGCACGGCATTGGTCAACGGACCTGCGCCGCGGATGATGGAGACTCCTTGGCCGATCTGGATAGCGGAGAGCCCCAGCGTGGCGGCGGTGCCGAAGAGCGTGGCGACGAGTGCGAGGATGTCGATAAGCTTGCCCAGCGGCCCGTCGGTATCGCGGGAGCCAAACAGGGGCTTGAAAATCGAGGACACCAGCGGGACGCGGCCGCGGCGGTAGGAAGAGTAGGCGATGGCGCCGCCGACGAGGGCGTAGGCCGCCCAGGGAGAGATACCCCAGTGGTAGTGCGCCTGAGCCATTGCTTGGTGGAGGGCTTCGACGCTGTTGCCGTCGACAGTGTGGGGAGGCGGGGTGATGTAGTGCGACAGCGGCTCCGAAGGACCGTAGAAGAAGATGCCGACGCCGATGCCGGCACCGAACATCATGGCCACCCAGCTGAACCAGCCGAACTCGGGTTCCTCGTCATCGGTGCCGAGTTTGATGCGGCCGAGGCGGGAGCAGCCGATGTAGAGCATAGTGACGACGGCCATCATCATGGTGATGTTGAGCAGCCACCCGGCGTTGGTGATGGCCCAGGAAAAGGCCGTGGAGGAGGCGGCGGAGACGGACTCCGGTGAGGTGATGCCCCAGATGATGAAGGCTACGACGAAGGTCGCAGTGCTGAAGAAGGTGATTTTATCGAGGGTGAAAGCGTTGCGTTGATCCTCCACACCGATTCCGAGAACCAAGCCCGGGTGCATGTTGTGGGGATAGAGGCCAACGGGTGGACCGGTAGATTTTTCGAGTGTTCACCCTCACCATTATCGCAGGTGCGCGAAATGACAGCGTTGTGAGCTAGGATGAAGGCACTTATTTCTGCGTCGATTGGAATGCCATGCCGCTGCCTAATTTTGATGAGAATGTCCGTGAGCTGGAGGAAGCCTTTGCCCTCTTCGAACTCGTGGAGGAACACGTCCTCGACCCGAACCTGCTGTTCACGGTGAAATAATCCGCCTCTTCTGTGCGCCCGCGAGTACTCCGCGGCGGGTGCGCACTATGAGGTCAGGACCGCATTTCCGCCGCGGTGATCTTCTCAATGAGCGTGTCCAGCTCCGCGCGGCTGGGCTGTGAGAGCGGGTTGACCACGCAGAAGTCGAGGAGGAAGTAGCCAGCGGCCTGCAGGGCCGTGTGGCGCTGCCAGAACTGGCTGATATCGGAGTGGTTGGTGGCAAGTGATTGGATGCTTCGCCGCTCCGAGAGCAGCTCGTAGTGCAGGTCGCGGCGCTGCGCCAGCGCCTCCTCCGGGGTCTTGATAAGCAGGGAGCCGAGCAAGGCTGCCATCGCCTCGAAGCAGCGCGTTTGCAGGCGGTAGTGGTTCGTCATCTGGGCCCGTGGCTTCCACAGCCACAAGAAGAGCATAGCCACGACCACGGAGAGCCCAATCTCCGCCATGCGCGAGCCGATGGTGTGGGCCAAATGCTCCGAGGAATTGCCCATCAGCAGTGCCAGCGGGGTGGAGAAGATAACGCATAGCGCGTAGTTCTTCACCACCAGAATCTCCGCGCAGAACTGGCAGAAGGCCAACGCGAGCACCAGCCCCCAGCCGTGCGGGCTCAAGGACGCAATGAGAGCGAAGAGGCACACGCCCAAGACCGATCCCAGCATGCGCTGCACGCCGCGAATCGTCCCCGGCACCCGGTCGGGGCCCCACTGCAAGACCAAGAGCACCGACACCGCGCCCCAGTCCGGGCGGTTAAGCCCAAGCGCCAATCCGATGAACGCGGTGACCAGGCCGCCGAGCGCGATTTTCTCCGCCGTCACCACCGCGTGGGAATTGCCCACCGCAGCGCGGTAGAAGCGGTAGCGCATCGTCGGCTTGGTGTGCGGGATGGCGGTGCGGTCAGGGTCGACGTAGGTGGGGGAATCAGAGAGCTGATCCGAGTTGCCGCCCACCTGCTTGTGGTGCGCCACGATGCGCTGTTGCGCGGCCAGCGCGCGGTGAACCAGCTCCGCCTGGGCGGGGCGGCGGATGCGGCGGCCGCGGATGACGCCGGCGTCGGCAAGCGCTTGCCAGGCGGTGGAAATAGCGGATTGCGCCTGGTGGTGGCGGGCCAAGAAATCGGTGTCCGAGTGAAGGAAGGCATCGGCGGCCTTCTCCAGCGCGGCCACCGCGCGCGTTTCCGGGCCGTGCGGATCCCTAAAGCGCGGCACCATGCCCAGCACGTAGCCTGCCGCCACGCCGGCCAGGCTCCACGCGGCCACCTCCCACGGGGAGACCCCGCGCAGCATGGTGGAACCACCGGCCACCATCACGATGAAGAAGGAACCCGGCGGCGGCAGCCGCAGCGCATTCTGCACGAACGCGCCGGTCGTCGCCAGTGCCACCGTAAACACCGCGGACAGCGCCAGGCCGTGCACGCCGACGAGGGAACCGGCCGTAGCCGCCAGCGTGAGCAGCCCGCCGGCGGTGAGGATCACGCGGCGCCGCGTGCGGTAGGGGTGCCCCTCGCCGTAGATGACGGAGAAGGCGCCGGCGGAAATGAGCAGCACCGCATCCGGGTGGCCCGTTAAAACAGCAATCCCGCCCGGGATGATGATCGCCAACGCCGCGCGCAGGGCACCGGGCCAGCGGCGCGCGGAGGTGTTGAAGGCAGTAAAGAGCTGAAGGGCGTTAGGGCGTTGCGGCAGAGGGTGTTCCATATCGGGAGAACACCTTACTCGCTTCGCCGCGCTCGACCAGCCGGCCGTCCTGCAAGACCGCCACCGTGGGGCACAAGTGACGCACGACGTCGATGTCGTGGGAGACAAACACCAGCGTCATGTCCTTCGTCACGCGCTGCAGCAGCTCGAGGACTTGGGCCCGCGAGGTGGCATCCAGCGCCGAGACGGCCTCATCCGCCAGCAGAATATCCGGCTTACCCACCACGGCGCGCGCCAGCGAGATGCGCTGGCGCTGCCCGCCAGAGAAGTCCCGCGGATAGCGCTCGAAGCCCTCGATGCCGACCTCCCGCAGCACGGCCTCGGCCTCCTCGCGCGTCCCGCCGCCCTCGGCCACGATCTTCCAAATAGGCATACGCGGGTTGAGCGAGCCTTTGGGGTCTTGGAAGACCATGTGCACGCGCTTGGCGACGTCCACCGTTCCCGAGGTCGGCTCCGCCAAACCGGTGAGTAGCTTGAGCAGCGTGGATTTGCCGGAGCCGGAGCCACCGACGATGCCGAGGCGTTCGCCCTCGCGGACGGTGAGGGAGACGTCGTCCAGCGCGGTGACCCCGCGGTAGGCCTTGGTCACGTTCTTAAGCTCGATGCGTTATCCGCGGCATCCACGATGGTGGTCAGGATCTCCTCCTGGGTGAAGGGATCCAGCGCGGTGGTCGGTTCATCGCAGATGAGGAGCTTGGGGTGGCGGGCCATGGCCATCTCGATGAGTGCGCGCTGGCGCTGCCCGCCGGAGAGCTGGTGCGGGAAGCGGTTGAAGCCGGGCACCTTCATCAGCGGGTCGAGCGCGGTCATGGGTTCTTGGAAGACCATGGCCAGCGGCAGCTTGCGCAGGTCGCGGTCGCGCATGCCCAGCAGCTCCTGGCCGTTGAACTGAATGGATCCGGTGGCCTGCAGGTGATCGGGCAAAAGCCCCATGATGGCCAGGGCCGTCAGGGACTTGCCGCTGCCGGAATCCCCGACGAGGCCGACGCGCTCGCCGGGTGCGATGGAAAAGGAGAGGGGGCCGACGGGGCCCACGCGCAGATCAGTGACGGTCAGCATGGCTTCCTAGCAGGTTGAATCCGAGGACGGTGCCGGCAATCGCCAGCCCGGGCCACAGCGCCTGGAGGGGGTGGGTGGCGAGGAGGGGCTGGGCGTCGTGAAGCATGCGGCCCCATGAGGCGGTCGGCGGGGCAGTGCCCAGGCCGAGGTAGGACAGGCCGGCTTCGGCGAGGACGGCCAGCGCAAAGTAGACGGAGGCCTGGATGGCTACGATGCCGCCGAGGTTCGGCAGGACGTGGCGCCACGCGATGAGCGCCGGCGGCACGCGTGAGATGCGGGCGGCCGCGATATAGTCCTGCGTCATGATCTGCAGCGTGCCCGAGCGCGTGACCCGGATGAAGGAGGGGATGCCGGCGATGCCGATGGCGATGGTTGCCGTGAGCGTCGAGGAGCCCCACACCGCGCCGGCGACGATGGCTAGCAGGAGCGCGGGGAAGGCGAGCAGCAGGTCGGTGGCCGCCATGATGACGCTGCCGCCGCGCATCCCGGCGATAATGCCCAGCGGTACGCCGATGAGTGCGGCGATGGCCACCGCCACGACGCCCACCAGCACGGTGACTTGAGCGCCGGCGAGGATGCGGGAGAAGGTATCGCGCCCGAAGCGGTCGGTGCCCATGAGATGCTCCAGGCTGGGGCCGGCCAGGCGGTCGGGGGAGATGAGGTTGGGGTCATAGGGCGTCCACACCAGGGAGACCAGCGCAAGCAGGATGGTCAGGCCCACCAGGATATAGCCGGGTTTCATCGCGCCTCCTTCAGCCGCGGGTCGATGACCCGGTAGGCCAGGTCCGTGAACAGGTTGACGGTCAGGGTGAAGGTCACGAAGACCATGATGAGGGTCTGGACGGTGGTGAGGTCGCGGGTTGAGACGGCGTCGAGAAGCAGCGAGCCCAAGCCAGGGATGACGAAGACGTTCTCGATGACCACCGCGCCCACCACCAGGGTGCTCAGCTGCACGCCGGTGACGGTGAGCACCGGCAGGGCGGCGTTGCGCAGGCCGTGGCGGATGAGCGCCCCGGTGCGGGATTCACCCAGGGAGCGGGCGGTGCGGATGTAGTCCTTGTCCATCTCCTCGCGGAGGGTGGCGCGCACGTAGCGCGTGAGCATCGCACCCTGCACCAGCGCCAGCGAGATGACCGGCAGGACCAGGTAGCTTAAGCCCTCGCGCGGTAGCTGCCAGCCGTTGGCCGGCAGCCAACCCAGGTGCACGGAGAACACGGCGACCAACAAGATACCGACCAGGAAGCTCGGCACCGCAATACCCAGCTGCGTGGCCGCGTTGAGCACGGGGAGCCTAAAGCGGGCCAGCAGGATGCCCATGGGGATAGCCCCGGCTAGTGCGAGGGCGATGGCCAGCCCGATGAGCAACAGCGTGACCTGCGCGCGGTCAACCACGAGCGGGGTGATGTCCTGCTGCGAGGACAGCGAGACGCCGAAGTTGCCGGTCAACAGCCCTTTCATCCACTCCAGGTATTGCACGAGAAGCGGGCGGTCCAGGCCCATGGCGTGGGTCAGCTCCGCCACGGATTCATCAGTGGCGTTGACGCCCAAGGCCACGCGCGCCGGGTTGCCGGGCACGGCCCGCATGAGCAGGAAGATGATGATGGAGGCGGCCCACATGGTGCCGAGGAAGCGCAGGATTCTCATTGCACACCTTTAAGCTCGATGGCATCGGTGATCTGGTTAGGCTGCAGGCCGGTCAGGCCCTCGCGGTAGAGCACGATATTGGGCATATTCATCAAGGTCAGGGCGGGCATATCTTCCATGATCTGGTCGACCGCCCCTTTCATGTCATCCTGCTTCAACAACGTGCGGGTCTGCGGCGAATCATAGCCGATGTAATAGTCCGGGTTGCCAAAGATGGTGGGGATATCGCGCGGCTCGACGTGCGCGACGAGCGACATCTGATAGTCCTTGGCCCCCATGACTTGGCTCAGCCACACGGCGGGAAACTCCGCGGTTTCCAGCGTGACCTCGAATCCCATCTCCGTCAGTTGCGAGTAGAGGAACTCAGAGAGCGTTTGCGTATAGGGCAGGCTGGGCACGGTGAGCGTGAGCGGCGTGCCCACGGCCCCGGCCTCCTCCATCAGCGCGCGGGCGCGCGTGGGGTCGTAAGGGTAGTAGTCCTTGGCGCTAAACCACGGGTCGGTCGGCGGCACCGGAGCGCCGCCGGTGTCTTTCGCGCGGCCCTCCCAGAGGATGTCGTTGGCGGCCTGGCGGTCGATTCCATAAGCCACGGCGCGGCGCACGCGGGGGTCGTCGAAAGGCGCTGCCTGGTTATTCATGGACAGCAGCACCTCGCCGTTCGTGGTGCCGACTGCTGTTTCGATGGAGTCATCGAGGGTGTCGAGCAGCTCGGGGTTCTGCACGCCCCACACGGCGTCGACCCCGCTGGAGCGCAGGGCGTTGACCGCGGTGAGGGAATCCGGGAAGTAGCGGATGGTGATGTCTTCCTTCGCCGGGGTTCCCCAGTAGTCCGGGCGGGCGCGCAGTGCGATGTACTCGTTGGGGGAGAAGCCGGCGACGGCGAAGGGGCCGGTGCCCACAGCTTCGGTGGGCGTGCGCATGGCGCCGATGACGGTGCCCATGGACCACAACCAGCCGGCGGAGGGACGGGAAAGCTCGACGACGAGCGTGTGATCATCCACCGCCGTGGCGGATTCCACCACGTCCATCTGCTTCTTGAGCCCGTTGGTCCACTCCGTCTTCACCGCGTTGATGGACCACGCGGCGGTGTGCGCGGTGAAGGCCTCGCCGTTGGAGAAGGAGGCCTCGCGCAGGTGGAAGGTGTAGCGCGTGGAGTCCACCTCCCAGGATTCGGCGAGACCGGGCACAATCTCTCCCTCAGGCGAGATGCGCACCAGTGTCTCGTAGACATTGCTCATGAGCGCGGCCGGGATGGCGGCGCCGCCGACGGTGGTGAAATCCAGGGACGTCGCGGGAGTCGTCGTGGCCAGCGTCAGCGCGGAGGAATCAGAATCAACAAGCGCCGTGGAGCCGGCGGAGCAGGCGCTGAGCGACGCCCCCAGCACCACCCCCAGCGCACCTAACCAGGCCTTCATCCTTCGGACAGCTTGACCTCGAGCGGGGAGGTGGTGCCACGTACGCTTGTCATGCCCAGTGTGAGGCGGTCCCCGAGGTACAGGATTTCGGTGCACTCGACGGGATGCCCGGAGTGATCCGAGATGTCGAGGTGCAGGCGCCACAGCGGGGTGGCGGGCTCGACGTTGAGGGAGCGCGCATCCTCCTCACTGGCGGAAGCCAGCGAGAGCTCGCGGTTGACGTTGTCGAATTCCACGCCCTGTTTGCCCAGGTGATCGTGGATGGACTCATTATCGGCATCGAAGTTGAGGATGTGGCTGCCCACGTCGACAGGGAAGAACATGCGCTCGATGGCGATCGGCATGCCATTGGCGCTGCGCACGCGGTGCACAAAGATAACCGGGGAGCCGGGCTCTACCCGCAGGAACTCGGCCTCCCTTTCGGTAGCGGGACAGCGGCCCAGCCACAGGGTGGAGGCGCCGGGCTCGAATCCGCGCTCGCGCAGCCAGTGCGTTACGGAGTAGATGGAGTCGAAGGACTCCGAGGTGAAACGCCCGAGGACGACGGAGCGGCGGCCGCGGCCGGAGGAAATGAGGCCTTCCGAGCGCAGCGCCGCGACGGCCTGGCGCACGGGACCGCGGGATGAGGAGAATTGCTCGCACAGCTCGGCCTCGCTGGGCAGGAAATCACCGGGAGAAAGCTTCTTGCTGCGGATGAGATTGCGCAGATAGTCAGCGATAATACTGTGCTGCTGTGTACCGCGAAGGGCCACGGTGATGCTCCTCTATGTAGAAAACGCTGTGATGGGTAGTGATGTGTTGAAACGCGGATGCGCGAGGGCGCGTCCGCCTACAGCTGCCACGCTTGAGCCAGGTTAACCATGTTACCCAAGGCGGCCTCGTGGCTTGTGGATTGCAGGGAGATCATGAGCTCATCCGCCTGGGCTAGCGTCTGGAATTCCGTGAGGTAGTCGAGCACGTGCTCGATACTGCCGACGGCGGAGTACTTCAGCATGCCGATGATTTGCTGGCCCTGCGGGGAATCGATGATGCGGGCAACGTCGGCGTCGCTGAGCTGCTTGCCACGACCCGCAAAGGCCTTGACGCGGCGGAAGCAGACCTTTTCAAATTCCTCTTCGGCGTCCTCACCCGCGGTGACGTTGACACCCGCGATGACATAGGGCTCCGGGTGGGCTTCGGAAGGCTGGTAATTCTCGCGATAGTAGGCCGTGGCTGCCTCGAGGTGTTGCGGGGCGAAGTGCGAGGCGAAGGCATAGGGAAGCCCGTACTTGGCGGCGAGCGAGGCGCCGAAAAGCGAGGATCCCAGGATGTAGATGGGGACGTTGGTGCCGTGGCCGGGGATGGCCTTCACACCGGGGATGAGGGACTTTCCGGAGAGGTAGCCCTGTAGCTCCTTGACGTCCTCGGGGAAGCGTTCGGCGGCGTGGCCATCGCGGCGCAGGGCGCGGCCCAAGGTCTGCATGTCAGTGCCGGGGGCGCGGCCCAGGCCGAGGTCGATGCGGCCGGGGTAGAGCTCGGCGAGGGTGCCGAATTGTTCGGCGATGACATAGGGCGCGTGGTTCGGCAGCATGACGCCGCCGGAGCCCAAGCGGATGCGCTCGGTCTTCGCGCCGATGTGTGCGATGAGTACTGCCGGGGAGGAGGAAGAAATGGAGGGCATGTTGTGGTGCTCGGTGTACCACATGCGCTTAAACCCCAATGCCTCCGCGCGTTGCGCCAGCTCGACCGACCTGGCCATGGACTGGGAGGGAGATTCCCCCGGGTAGATGGTGCAGAAATCGAGGACGGACAAAGCGGCGCGGGACGTCATGAGCTACTCACTTTTCTTCGACGAGCCTGTAGATACAACGTCGATGATAACGCCGATGGCAAATGCGAGGAGCGTGGGAACCACCCAGCCCAAACCAACGTCTTGGCCAGGGGCGAAATCAAGCGGCACACCGAAGGAGGTGGCGGCGGACCACAGCACGGAAACCCACAGCGCCAAGCGGAATCCCCAGTAGAAGGTGACCCACTTCTTGACCACCGGCTGCAGGAGGGTCAGCGCAATCAGCGAGATAGCCGGCGGGTACAAGAACACGATGAAGGGCACCGCGATGGCAAGCACCGTGTCGAGGCCCTGGAAAGCGAAGGCGATGGACAGCGCGGTAAACAGGCAGGCCCAGAAATGGTAGGTGGTCTTCGGTACGAGCAGGGCGAAGAACTCCGAGGTGGCGGAAATCAGGCCCACGGCGGTGGTCATGCACGCCAGGATGACGATGGCGGAGAAGACGGCCTGGCCGATATTGCCCATGGTGAGATTGGAGGCGTCGGCAAGCAGGGCGGCGCCGGACTCATAGGAGGCACCGTTCGGCATGGTTTGGCCGATCCACGCCAGCCCCAGGTAGATGGCGGCGAGCAGGGCGCCGGCGATGACCGCGGAGAGAATGGTTCCGCGCAGCAGCTCACTGTTCTTGGAAAAACCCTTGGAGCGCAGGGAGGTCACGATGACGATGGAGAAAGCCAGGCCCGCGATGGCGTCCATGGTGTTATAGCCCTCAAAGAGGCCGGTAACGAAGGGTGCGGAGGCATACTCCTCGGTCGGGGCGCCAGGAACGCGGGGATTCGCCACGGTAGCGAGGGTGATGAGGACCGCGAGCAGGATGACCAGCGCCGGGGTGAGGAACTTGCCCAAGGTGTCGATGATGTCATTCGGGCGCCAGGCCAAAGCCAACGCGATAAGGAAGAAGACGACGTTGAAGGCGCCGTTGGCGAAGGTCCCCTCCCAACCCAGCAGCGGGGTGATGGCGGTTTCCATGGACACCGCGCCGGTACGCGGCAGGGCGTAGAAGGCGCCGATGGCCAGGTACGCAATGACGGAGAAGGCCACGCCGAAGATCTTGCCGCCGTGGTTTCCGATGTCCCGCACGGACTGGCCGGAGATAGCCACCGCGACCACAGCCAAGACCGGCAGTGCCACGCCGGCGGCGAGGAAGCCCAAAGTGGCGGGCCAGAAGTTGGTGCCGGAGGAGACACCGACTTCCGGCGGGAAGATGAGGTTGCCCGCTCCAAAGAACATGGAGAAGAGCATGAGTGAGGCAACGATGACGATGCCGATGGGGGAACCCGTCTTCGAGGCGGACTGAGAGGGAGCCTGAGCGTCATTAATGGACATTTTTCTAAGAATAATGCCCATGACATGAGATGTAAACTCTAGCTGAAGGCCTTCTCCAGCCGGTCCAGCGCTTCTTCGAGCAGCTCGCGGGAGGTGGCGAAGTTCAAACGCGCGTGGTGCTCGCCGCCCGTACCGAAGGTCACGCCCTCGTTGAGAGCCACCTTGGCGTGTTCACGGACCCACGCCGCGGGCTTCGGGTCATCACCAATAGCGGTCCCGGAAAAATCCAACCACAGCAGGTAGGTGGCCTGCGGGTGGGAAGTCTTTAGGCCCGGCACGCGCTTGGGCAGCTCCTCCACCAGCCAGTCGCGGGTCTTCTTTAAGTACGCAATCTCCTCGTCGAGGAACTCCCCGCCGTCGCGGTAGGCGGCCTCCGCCGCTAGAACGCCCAGCGTGCCGGTGCCGTCCTTGGCCACACCGGTCAGCGAATTCCAGCGCTCCACGTCCGCGGAGTTGGAGAAGATTACCTGTGCGCACTTGAGACCCGCGGTATTCCACGCCTTGGAGGTAGCGGTGACGGTGATGACGCGGTCGGACAAGGAACCCAGCGGGATGTGGCGGCCCTCGTAGATGAGCGGGGCATGGATCTCATCGGAGAGGATACGGGCATCATACTTATCCGCCAGTTCCACGAGCCCCCGCAGCCAGTCCTCGTCGAAGACGATGCCCAGCGGGTTATAAGGGTGGGAGAGCAGGATAGAGCCGGCGCCAGCCTTAAAGGCACGCTCGATATCGTCTAGCTCCAGCGAGGTCTCTATCTTCTCGCGCCCCGCGGTCTCCGGCAGCTCCAACAGCGGCGGGTAAGACGGAACCGGTACGGCCACCGCGCCCTCAGTAAAGTACTGCACCCCGAGCAGCAGCCCGCGCACGACGTCCCCAATCCAGAAGACGTGCTGTGGGCGCCAGCCGTAGCGCGATTCATAGAAATCCGCCAGGGCCGCGTTGAGCTCGGAGGCCTTGGGGGCTGGGGTGTAGCCGAAGGATTCGGCGTCGACAGCCTCCTGTATTGCTTCCTTCACCGCGGGGGCGGTGAGGAAGTCCGATTCAGCGATCCACAGGGGAATGATGTCCTCGTCATAGACGGTCCACTTGCGGGTGCCGCGGGCACTAAGTTCTTTCAGGCTAGGGAAATGCATGCGCCCCACCTTACTCGTCGTTGGGCTGCACAAATCCGTATTTTTTCAGCCGCTGGCGGTCGGCGGCGGAGGCGGATTGGGTCAAACGCAGCAGCTCGGCGTAGATGCCACCGGACTGCGCCAGCTCGGCCGGCGAACCAATTTCGGAGATGCGTCCGTGGTCGAGGGTGATGATGGTGTCCACGTCCGCGATGGTGGACAGGCGGTGCGCGATGATGAGCGTGGTGCGGTCCTTCATGAGCTCGTCCAGACCGGCCTGGACGGCGCGCTCGGCCTTGGTGTCCAGCGCCGAGGTGGCCTCGTCGAGCACGAGGATGGGGGCGTCCTTCAGCATGGCGCGCGCCACAGCCACGCGCTGCTTCTGCCCGCCGGAGAGCTTGAGGCCGCGCTCACCGATGACGGTGTCGTAACCATCGGGGAATTCCTCGATGAAGTCGTGCGCATTGGCGCGCTTGGCGACGTCTAAGATCTCCTCCATCGTCGCCTCCGGCTTGCCATAAGCGATGTTTTCCTTGATGGTGCCGGAAAAGAGATAGGACTCCTGGAAGACCACGCCGACCGAGGCGCGCAGGCGCTCGGCGGTAAGCTCTGCGGCGTCGTGCCCGAGCACCGTCAGCTTTCCCTCCGTGGGCTGATACAGGCCCAGCAGCAGGTTGACCAAGGTGGACTTGCCGCCGCCGGATTCGCCGACAAGCGCGACCTTATGGCCCTCTTGGGCGGCGAAGGAAATATCGGCGACGACCGGCTTTTCCGACTCATAGGAGAAGGACACGTCCTCGAAGGCAAAGACCGGGCCTTGCGTTGGGCGCAGCGGCTCGGCCGGGGTGAGGTCCAGCTCGGGAACGTCGGAGGCGTCAGCGGCGGCGACCAGCTGCGGGTTTACCGTCGGCTCCGGGGTCTCCTCCATGACTTTGAAATAGTCCTTGGATCCGGCGATGGCGCGCTGGCTGACATCCACGATCCAGCTCATCATGAACACCGGCTGCTTGGCCATGTTCACCAGCTGCAGGAGCATGACCATGTCACCGATGGAGAAGTGGCCCTCCAAGGTGCGCCAGAAGATCAGGCCATAGATGCCTAAGAAGATCAGCGCCATGGCCGCGCCGCGCGCGGTATCCATGGAATGCCACCAGCGCGATTGCGGCTTCGTCGTGTCCACCACCGTGCGGTAGCGCGAACCGAAGGAGGCCAGCTCGCGGGCTTCGGCAACGAAGGACTTGGTCACCTTCACCTGGCCGATGACCTCTGCGAAGCGGCCGTTGGCCACGTCGATGTTTTCGTTCTTGATCCCCTCATACTTCTGCCAGCGCTCCGAGGTCAGCGCCGTGAGCCACATATAGATAGGAAAGAGCGCTGCCAGCAAGATGGCCAGCGGCCAGTAGTACACCGCGGTGATGACCAACACCGCCGCGGCCTGGATCAGCATGACGAAGAAGTTATTGGAGAAGGACTGCAGGAACTGCGTGATATTCGCAATCGAGCGGTCCAAACGCGCAATGATGGTGCCGGTGACCTGGTTGTCGTAATAGCCCTGTGGCACGGAGAGCAGCTTGGCAAAGTAGCGCGTGGACAGAATCTGGTGCAGGCGCGCCACCATGACGTCGCCGATATAGCCGCCGATGTTTTTCACCACGTTGCCCAGAGCATCCGCCACAAAGAGCGCGACGACCCACCAGAGGATGGTGCGCAGCGGGCCTCCTGCGACGACGGTGTCGGTGGCCTCGCGGAGGATGAAGGGAGTCAGCAGCGAGAGAATCGCGGTGACTGACGCGGTGATTAGGACGCCGAGATAGAACGGCCACAGCGCAGACGCGCTGCGGACGATGCGGAGAATAGAGTTCATCGTCGGCCGATGTTACGCCCTTAATAGGAATATCCAACCCGTCGACTAAGGTAAGGGAGAAACCGAAGTCGTGATGGAAAAGGATTCGCGGTGAAGAAGTACCTCCCCCTAGCGTGTGCCCCGCTGTGCCTGGTTGCCCTCTCAGGCTGCAGCATCCTCCAGCCGCCGGACACGGGCCCGCAGGACAACATCGTGGTGTCCAGCTCGGAGCCGCCGACGTTTGAGGCTAAAGACGTGGACGCCGAAGAGGTGACCTCCAACCTGGCGGCACCCGTCAAGGACAAGGGCCTCAACGTGGAGTATGAGCTGCAGGGCCTGTACTCCGGCGGCGGTGGAACGGTGCTCACGGTGAAGATCCACAACCTCAACGAGGTACCCATGCCTGCCGACGCCCTCCCGGAACCCACCCTCGAGCGCGCCGATGGCAACGGTGGCTGGGCCACCGTGGATCCGATTGCTTATGACCCGGCCGTCAACACGGACTTGCCCGCGCCGGGCTTGGACCACCCGCTGGGGGCAGGCGCGTCCACCAACCTCCAGTACGTCTATGACGTTGCCCCCGGCAACCTGTGGAACGCGCGCTTCAACATCGGCAACGTGCGCTTTGTAGGAGACCTCAATCTATGACGGAACTCGTCGTTCTAGCCTCGCCCGAGGGCAAACCCGCAGGCGTAGCTGAGAAGGCCGCCGTCCACACCGCGGATACTCCGCTGCACTTTGCTTTCTCCGCCTGGGTGGTGCGCAGAGGCGAGCTGTTGCTGACCCGCCGCGCACTGTCCAAGCTGACCTGGCCTGGTGTGTGGACCAATTCCTTCTGCGGACACCCAAGCCCGGACGAGCCGACTGCCGACGCCGTCCTGCGCCGCGGCCGCTTCGAGCTCGGGCTGACCGGCACGCCGCGTTTGGTGCTTCCGGATTTTGCCTACCGCGCCGTGGATTCCTCCGGCGTGGTGGAAAATGAAATCTGCCCGGTCTATCTCTTCGAAACCGAGGACGATCCGGCCCCTAACCCGGAGGAGGTGGATTCCTTCGCGTGGGCCCCAGTGCGCGATGTCCTCGCGGCTGTCGATGCCACGCCTTTCGCCTTTAGCCCGTGGATGGTTGAGGAACTGGCCCACGAGCCGCTGCGCGAGGCCCTGTTGGCTTAACCCGCGCGGATCAGAGCAGGCTGCCATCCTGGGCGAAGGCCGCCGAGATATAATCCAGGCTGGAATAGGCCACGCGGTTTTCGCCGTTATCCAGGTTGTATTCCCAGATGGCGTGCTCGGGGCGGTAGGCCTCGAAACCGGGCTCGCCGGTGCGCACGAAGTCCCGCAGCCACTGTGCTAGCTCCGTGTCCCCAAAGAGCGGGCGCAGCTCCTCGCAGTGCAAGGCCGGGCCCGAGGAGCGGGTGAACTCCACCATCCAGGTCTTACCTGGTGCCTTCTCCGCCACCTCTGCCGCCCAGCGGCGGATGATGGCATCACCCACCAACCGGCCCATAGGGCGGTCCTTATCCATGTGCTGTGCCACCTGATACCACGGCTTGAAACCATTGCGGGGAAAGCCAAAGCGCGGGGCCACATAGCGCAGGATGAGGCTGCGGAAAGGGGAGCGATCGATCTTCTGCGTGGCCGGGATGTTGTAGAACTCGTCGCGGGTGCTGGCGAGGATGAGGGGGACGTCGGCAAGCTGCCCACACTCCAGTGGGGTAGGGCCCAGCGCCATATCGAGGCTGTACTTCTTGCGGAACTTGGCGTAGCCGGCCGCGAGCTCCTCTTGGCTCATCGCCGCGAGGGAGGAGCGCGTGATGGGCTTCTTCATCACCTGGCGCAGCGTGGCCTTGCGCTCCTCGAAGCTCTCCCGAGGGAAGCCCGGGGAGAGCGCCACGGCGCGGCGAAAAGCCCCGCGGTAGTGGTCGCGCCGACACAGCCAGAGAACGGCATTGGCGCCGGCGGACTGGCCCACGACGGTGACGTTGGTGGGATCGCCGCCGAAGGACTCGATGTTGCGCTGAATCCATTCCAAGCCCAGCTGTAGGTCCTCGATGGCGCGGTAGTGGTTGGGCTCATCATCGCGGAAACGGGCCAGGCCCGGCAGCCCCACGCGGTAGCCCAGCTGCACGTGGACGATGCCCGCCTCCGCGGTCGGCGTACCCTCCGCCCGGGGGTCCTCGTGGGAGCCGTGCTCGTAGCGGCCGCCGTGGATGTAGACCAGCGTGGGGGCTAGGGCGGCGGTGCGTTTGCCGGGCGCGGGGGCGGTGATGGTCAGCGCGACCTTCTCCGGATGCGGTTCGCGCGCGTCCTGGTCACGCGGCGGGGCGGGCTCGGGGTTATCGAAATCTCCTGGGATGTGGGAGTACTCGATGGAGTGGAAATGGGCCACGTCCCCATCGAGGTAGCCGGTGATGGTGCCCGCGGGGCAGGTGACGTCGAAAGGTGCACTGCTCATGGACAACAGGCTACCCTGAGGGCATGGAATGGCTCGTGCAGGCGCCAGTGTGGGCGCAGATGGCGGTGCTCGCCGTGACCGCAGTGCCGGCCGCGACCGTCATGGGGTGGGTGCTGATGTGGGTTATCGACCGTGTGAATTCGTGGCTAGCACCCGCGACTAGGATGAAGAAACATGACTGACGATGATCACCGCGAAGGCCTGTGGGACCCCGAGCGCCCGCAGCCTCCCCACCGCAAACGCGCACTGCCCAAGTCCCGAGTGAGCGTGACCCTCTGGCTGATGATCGCGCTCATCGTCGTGGTGGCCATCGTCGGCGTTGTCTTTTAAGGGGGTCTTCCTGAAGGGAAGACGCCGCTAGGGGCGCCGCGCTTGCCGACGCCCCTCCTAGCCCTAGCGCCCGGCACCCGGCCTCGTGGCGGCCTGGGCGAGGCGCTGGTAGAGCTCCTGCTTTGGCAGATCCTCCAACAACACCGGCTTGCCGGCGGTATCGCACAGCGGGATGCACCAGTTGGGGTACTGGTCCTTCGTCGTGCCCGGCTGGTTTTGGGCGCGCACGTCACCGACCATGTCCACCAGGTTGGTCACCGTCAGCGCCGACGGGGTTCCCGCGATGTAGCGGTGCAGGGCAACGAGCATGTCCTCTTCGCTCTCGCGGTTGTCCAACATGCCATAGGCCTGCAGGTTGTCCTTGACCTTTTCCTGCCACGCGCGGTCCTCGGCTTCTTCTTCCGCCACTGGGCGGGTCAGCAGGCCCAAGCGGGCGCGCAGCGCGATGTGGTCGCCACGCAGGAAGGCGAGCGTCGGCGGCAGATCGTGCGTGCCCACCGAGGACATCGCCATCTGGCGGTATTGATCCTGCGGGCGCGGGGTGGGGCCGTCCTCGGCGTGCTCAAACCAGATGATCGTGGTACCCAGCACACCCATATCGCGCAGAGCGTTTTGGACCCACGGCTCCAGGGTGCCCAGGTCCTCGCCCACGAGCACTGCGCCGGCGCGCTCAGCCTCGAGCGCGAGGATGCCGAGCATAGCCTCCCAGTCATAGGACACGTAGGTGCCGTTGAGCGGGGTGGAGTGGCGCGGGATCCAGTACAGGCGGAACAGGCCGAGCACGTGGTCAACGCGCAGGCCGCCGGCGTTGCCCAGCATCGTACGCAGCAAGTCACGCCACGGCTGGTAGCCGGATTCCGCCAGGCGCACCGGGTGCCACGGCGGCTGGGACCAGTCCTGGCCCTGCTGGTTGTAATCATCCGGCGGGGCGCCCACCGAACACTGCGGGGCGAGGTATTCCGCCAGATTGACGGCGTCGGCACCGGCGGGGTGGATGCCCACGGCCATATCGGTGATAAGCCCGATGCTCATGCCGGCGTCGAGCGCGCGGCGCTGGGCGGCATCCAGCTGCTCATCGCAAAGGAACTGCAGCCAGGAATAGAACTCAGCCAACTCGCTGACGTCAAGGCTCAGCGCGTGGCGGCGGCCGCTGTGTCGTTCGAGTTCGGTCTCTGCACACCATAGGGCGAAGTTGCGCAGGCCGCGGCCCTCGCGGCGCTGGTACTCGCTAAAGGCGGTGCGGCGCTCCGGGGTCATCCCCTTGGTGAAGAGCTCCTGGAGGACCTGCAGCTTGGCCTCGAAGATGGAATCACGATCAATCTCTTCCGCAGACAGGTTGCGCTCGCGGAACTCGGCGGCCAGCTCGGCCACGTCATCCTGGAGTTCCGGGCTGAGCAGTTTCAGCTCTGGGACGTCCTCGATGCGGATATAGATCGGATTGATGAATCGCCGCGTGGTGGGCAGGTAGGGCGAGTCTTCCACCGGCGGAATCGGCTCGCCGGCATGCAGCGGATTAATAAGGAGGAAGTCGTAGTCCGGTGCTAAGACCTCCGCCAGCTCTGCTAAGTCCCCGAAATCACCCATGCCCCAGGACTTCTCGGAACGCACTGAGTACAGCTGCGCCATCGCACCCGCGGCCGGGCGCTCAAGATAACGGTCGGCCGTGCTCAGATGGTTCGGCACGATGATGAGCGGGCACTCGTGCTCTCCGATGCCAGGGGAGGACAAGCGCAGTTTATGGAATCCGAGAGGCAGGTCGCCGGGGACGTGGAAGCTTGCCTCGCCCCACATGGTTCCGGAGACGTCGGCAGCCGGGGCATCGTTGGGGTCCTGGTAAGTCGGGCGGGTCTCGCCGCTTTCCAATTCGATGGTGACGGCGACCGGATCCCCGTCGTGGACGTGGACGGCGAAGGACTTTTCGGCGCCTTCGCGGGCCACCACGCAGGGCGGCAGCGGGCGGGAAGCCCGAGCGAGGTAGTCCTCGAAGAGGGCTTGGGTTAGCTCCTCATCGTCCGGACGGTCGGAGATAGAGACGCCGAGTGCGCGCAGCGTGTAGGTGATTGTCTCCTCGCTGACGTACACAGGCTGTCCGTTCTGGGCGGTGTACTCGCAGGCCACACCGTGGCGTTGGGCAAGTTCTTGAAGCAGATCACGGGTAGTCACATCCCCCAATTGTGCCACGCCCTCCCCACGCGCGTAATAAATCAGGTTGGTAGAGTGGGCTGGAATTTAGTTTTTGTGGGAAAGGACACAACTGTGACTTTGAATGAAGCGCACACCAAAGCGGAATTCGAGATCAAGGACGGCGAAACGTGCCTTACCGCCATGATGGCTACGGCGCACGCCCGCCCACATGGCGTGCTGTTTACCCGCCCGGCGAATTACGAGTGGGTCAACGTCACCGCCAAGGAATTCGTCGAGGAAGTCTACGCGGTGGCCAAGGGGCTCATCGCCTTCGGCGTGGAGCAGGGTGACCGCGTGGCGCTCATTTCCACCACCCGCTATGAGTGGTCCCTGCTGGACTACGCCATCTGGGCCGCCGGTGCGGTTTCCGTTCCGGTGTACCCCTCGTCGTCGATGTCCCAGGTTCAGTGGATTATCGAGGACTCCGGCGCAATCCTCGCCATCACGGAAACCCGCGAGCACTCCGAGCTGGTCAAGCACCTGAAGCTGCAGGAGGACGGCACCCCGCAGCTGCACGGTTCCCCCTCCCAGCTGCGCCGCGTCTTGGAAATCAACTCTTCGGCCGTCGATACGCTGAAGTTTGAGGGACGCGACATCAGCGACGACACCGTCAACCAGCGCATCGAAGCCACGCACACTGACGACGTCGCCTCCCTGGTGTACACCTCCGGCACCACCGGGCGCCCCAAGGGCTGCATGCTGACCCACCGCAACTGGCTGGCGGAAGCCCGCGGGTTGCTGACCAACCCGATTGGCGCCATCGCCGTGCCGGGCGCACACGTCCTGACCTTCCTGCCGCTGGCGCACGTCTTCAGCCGTGCGGTGTCACTGGCCGTCACCATCGGTGGTGCGTCCCAGAACCACTGGGCGGACTTCAGCACCATCACCGTTGAGTTCGCTCGTTCCCGCCCGAACCTGATTCTCGGCGTTCCGCGCGTGTTTGAAAAGGTGCGCAACGGTGCCTCCGCCAAGGCGCATGGTTCCTCCGCGTTCAAGGGCGCGATCTTCGACAGCGCGGAGAAGGTCGCCATCGAATACTCCAAGGCACTGGACACCCCGGAGGGGCCCAACCGAGTCCTCAAGGCCAAGCACAAGGCCTTTGACAAGCTGGTCTATTCCGCCATCCGCCAGGCAATGGGCGGCGAGGTCAAGTACTGCATCTCCGGTGGCTCGGCCATCTCGCAGGATCTGCTGCACTGGTACCGCGGCATCGGCGTGACCATCTACGAGGGCTATGGCCTTACGGAGACCGCAGCGGCCGCCGCAGTGGACTTTGTGGATCAGTCCATCGGCACCGTCGGCCCGCCGCTGGGCGGAACGACGATGCGCATTAACGAGGACGGCGAGATCCTGATCAAGGGCGATATCGTCTTCAAGGGCTACTGGCAGAACCCGGAAGCCACCGAGAATGCCCTGCAGGATGGCTGGTACAACACCGGTGACCTCGGTGAAATCAATGAGGAAGGCAAGCTCGTCATCACCGGCCGCAAGAAGGACCTCATCGTCACCGCGGGCGGCAAGAATGTCTCGCCTGGCCCGATGGAAGATATCCTGCGCTCCCACCCGCTGATCTCCCAGGCCATGGTGGTCGGTGACGGCAAGCCCTTCGTCGGCGTGCTGCTCACCTTGGATGAGGACGCGCTCAAGCGTTGGAAGGCGGACCACAACATCGCCGCGACCAAGGGGATGCGTGAGGTAGCTGCCGATCCGGCACTGCGCGCGGATATTCAGGACGCCATCAATCAGGTCAACGCCACCGTCTCCCACGCGGAGGGTATTAAGAAGTTCGTCATCCTGGATCAGGACCTCACCGAGGAAAGCAACGAGCTCACCCCAACCCTGAAGGTCAAGCGCTACGTGGTGGCCCAGCGCTATGCGGCCGACATTGAGCGCCTCTACGCCGGCAAGAAATAAGGCTGGACGGAGTCTGTGAATTCCTTCGGAGTGTCGCGCAGCCGAATGGGAGGATCTCTAATAGAGTCAGCGGGGTCAGAAAAACTCTAAACCTCAACTAGAGGTTCTCACGGGAAGGGCGGCCTATGCACAAGATCGCAGCCGAGCTGCGCCACCGTGAGCTGACCCAAGAAATCTATAACATCGGCGATGAAGTCGTCGACTACATCGAGCACCTCATCGAGGCCATCGAGGACTGGGACGATGAACTCTCCCTCGACTGCTTGGCCGAGCTGGGGGATATCGTCGAAGACGCCCGCGTGGATTCCGGGCGCTGCGTCGGCGAGCTCATCGGCCTGCGCCAGGCGCTGGTCTCCGGCCTGAAGTCCGGCACCATCTCCGCGGCCTCCTCCGGCGACAATGACGTCGAGGAACCGAAGCAGCTCACCGCCCGCGCACTCGCTGAGGGCCTGCCCATCTCCGGCCCGCCCGTCGTGGTCTCCGAGCTGGCAGAAACCCTGCGCGGCCGTACCGCCGCGGTGGCTGCCTACCTGCGCGAGCTGGTGGAGTACGTGCTGGCGCAAACCGACGCGGTGGCCCGCAACCTCGACGTGGTCTCCCTGCCGAACCTGTACAAGCGCGCGGGAGAATCCTCTCTTATTGCCGTGCAGGCCTGGCGCCACACCGTCGTCGAGGCGCACCCCGCCTTCGTGCGCACCATGCGCGGGCACAATCCGCCGCGCTTCCTCGAGGAGCGCGCGCGTATCGACGCCGTCGTCGCCCGCGTCCGGGCTAAGCGCCAGAAGCAGGCCGCCACGACCGCTTAAGGAGCCGCATCACAGACTTCCTTGTTGCCAACACACAAGGACAAAAGGAAAGCGCCACCGAGATTCCCTCTCTCGGTGGCGCTTTTCGTAGTTAGCGTGGCGCGCCTAGTATTGCGCCTAGTATTGCGTGCCACCGCCTAGCTTCGTGTTCCTCCGTCTAGCTTCGTGCACCACGCTTAGCGCGAACGCGCTAGGCCCCCGGGTTCTTGGCGGCCGGCGCGGCCTGGTCTAGCTGTTCCGTAATCTGCGGCCATAGCTGGCCCATGATGTCATCCCAGGTCAGGATCCACACCGTCTTGTCCTTGGTGGGTTTGCCCACCATGACGAGCTGCTCGTTGCGGGCGCGCATCTGATCCAGAGTCTTCTGCACGGTGGAGGAGGAGCTCACCGCTAACGCGGGGCGGGAGAATTCCAGCACCGGGGTTTCCGGATCCGCCAGCAGGGTATCGCGGACGTGGACGATGCGCGGTATGCGCGAGGCGCGTGGGTAGACAAGCACGCGCATGATGGACTTGTGCACGACGAGGTCGTGCAGCTCAGCCACCGTGGCATCGGAAGACAGCGGCAAGATTTCCGAGCCGTGCTCGCGGGCCAACTGTGCGGCGGTGGACGCTTCCAGCTCGATGACGCCGGTGATCTGGTTCGCGGAGTCGTCGTCAAGCGTGCCCGTCTGCCGCGAGTGCTCGACGAGGTGGCGCAGGGTTTCCGCGTCATAGCCGGCCGCACCGGCGCGATCGACGGGTTCCTCGCCGGTCATGAGCACCAGCTTGTTCGCCATCTTGTTGATCCAGATCAGCAGCGGGCGGAAGAGCCAGATGAAACCGCGGGCAGGAACCGCAATGAGCTGCAGGGCCGTCTCCGGGTGGGCGATGGCCCAGGACTTCGGCGCCATCTCACCGATGACCAGGTGCAGGAAGGTCACGACGAAAAGCGCAAGGAGGAAGGAGACGACGTCAGCAACGCCTAGCGGCAAACCGAGGGCCTCCAGCGGGCTCATGAGCAGGTGATGGACCCACGGCTTGGTCACGGCACCGAGGACGAAGGTTGCGGCGGTAATGCCCAGCTGGGCGCCGGCCAACATGATGGTCAGCTCGTTGAGCGAGCGAAGGCCCGCGCGCGAGGCAGCGGAGGATTCCGCGGTTTCCTCCAGACGGTTGCGGCGCGCACCCATGAGGGAGAACTCGATGACCACGAAGAAGCCGGAAGCAGCAATGATGAGAATGGTGATGAGGAGGTTGAACCACCAGGTATCAGTCATTAGTCATCCTCTCCTTCCGGGAATTCCTCCACCAGCTCTAGGGCTAGAACGGAGGGCACGTGGCGGTCGATTTCCTCGACGCGCACGTTGAGCGTGCGGGTGGGGGCTTCATCGCCGTCGACCCAGTCTTCAGGCTCTGCCTCCAGCTCGATGGCGAGCTCTTCACCTTCCTCCGGCAACGTGCCGGAGTGCGCGATGAGCAGGCCGGCGACGGTTTCGAAATCACCCTCCGGCAGGTCGTGGCCGATGGCGCGCTCGACCTCGTCGATGGGTGTGTCACCGTCGACGATCCAGTGCGTCTCGTCCTGCTCGGTGATCTCCTCGGTCTCTTCGAGGTCGTGCTCATCGGTGACATCGCCGAGGATCTCCTCGGCCAAGTCCTCCATGGTCACAATGCCCACGAAGCCGCCGTATTCGTCGATGACGCAGGCGAGTTTTTCGTCGGCGTCGCGAAGCTCCGTGACGACGTCAGGAAGCGGCATGAGCTCCGGAACCACCACGGGTTCCTTCATGATTTCGCGGGCCGGGGTGGCTGCGGGCAACTCGGTGCCCAGCACGTCATAGAGGTGCACCACGCCGATGGGATTGTGCTCATCGTCGATGATGGGATAGCGGGTGTGGTTCTCCGACATCATCTCGCGGACCTCACCGATGGTGGTCTCCGGCTCGATGACATCCACGCGCGAGCGCGGAATCATGGCGTGCCCCACGTCGTGTTCGGGGAAGTCGAGGAGGCGGTCGAGCACCAGGTAGGTGTCCTCATCCAAGTCGCCGGCCTCGTGGGAGGCATCCACGATGGACTCCAGGTCATCGGTGGTGGCAGAGGAATCGACATCCTCCACCGGTTCGATGCCGAAGACCTTGAGGATGGCGTTGGAGGAATACTCGAAGAAGTGGACCAGCCAGCCGAAGATCTTGAGGTACCACATCGTGGACGCGGACAGCCACAGCGCTGACTTCATGGGGGCGGCGATGGTGTAGTTCTTGGGGAAGAGCTCGGCGAAGAGCATCGTGAGAACCGTTGACACGGCCAGCGCCGTCACCGTGCCCACGGCGACGGACACGCCCGTGGGCACGCCCACGCCACCGAGCAGCTGGCCCAGGCCTTGGCCCACGAGGGGCTCGGCCACATAACCAATAAGCAGGCCTGTAATCGTGATGCCCAGCTGTGCACCGGAGAGCATGAAGGAGGTTTTCTGCGTGATCTTGAGCGCGCGCTCCGCTGGTTTATCCCCAGTCGCAGCGCGTTGGCGCAGCTGCGTGCGGTCCACGGACATGAAGGCGAATTCTTGCGCGACGAAGTACGCGTTGGCCACGATAATGAGAGCGATGACGGCGAAACCCGCCACAATCATCAGGATGGCAGATAACACGGCTTACCCCACCGCCTTGAGTTGGCGGCGGGGACATCGACTCGGAGGTTCCACGAAAAAGGGGGCCTTTCTTAACTTTCGGGGATTGCAAATATGCACTATAGACTACCGCTTCAACGGTGTAGTCGGTTATTTTGTTCCCCATGGATCCCTTCGGTCTTTATATTCACGTTCCCTTCTGTGCCTCGCGCTGCGGCTACTGCGATTTCAACACCTATACCCCGGGTGAGCTGGGAGGGGATCTGACCAGCGATTATCTGGATGCTCTGGAGAAGGAGCTGGAGATGGCGGCGGCCCAGGTAGGCCGTGAGGCCGAAACGGTTTTTATCGGCGGCGGTACGCCGAGCTTGCTGGGGGCCGAGGGGCTGGGCCGTGTGTTGAATCGGGTGCGCGACACCTTCGGGCTGGCCCCGGGTGCGGAGGTCACCACGGAATCCAACCCGGAGTCAACCTCGCCGGAGTACTTCGCCGGGCTTCTCGACGCCGGCTTCACCCGCCTCTCCCTTGGCATGCAGTCCGCCTCCCCGGGCGTGCTCGCCGTGCTCGAGCGTGCCCACACCCCGGGCCGCGCCTTCGATGCTGCGCGCGAAGCTATCGCCGCGGGCTTCGAGCACGTCAACCTGGACATGATTTATGGCACGCCGACAGAAGAAGATGCGGACGTGGCCCTGACCTTGGAACGCGCCCTGGAGACCGGGGTGGACCACATCAGTGCGTATTCGCTCATTGTGGAGGACGGCACGCGCATGGCCCGCAAGGTATCGAAGGGCCTGCTTCCGGCCCCAGACGAGGACGTGCTGGCCCGGCGCTATGAGATGATCTCCTCCACGCTCGAGGCCGAAGGCTTTGAGTGGTACGAGGTCTCCAACTGGGCCAAGCCGGGCGGGGAGTGCCAGCACAATCGCATCTACTGGGTGGACGGCAACTGGTGGGGCGCGGGCCCGGGCGCGCATTCGCACCTGGGCAACGAGCGCTTCTTCAACGTGAAGAACCCGCGGACCTACATCAAGGCCTTCAGCGAAGGGGAGCTGCCCATCAAGGATCGCGAGGAGCTCAGCGCCGCCGATCGCCACACCGAGCGCATCATGCTGGGCCTGCGCCTGCGCGAGGGCATCCCGTCCTCGTGGCTAGCGCCGGCCGCCGAGCCCGTCGCCGCGCGCTTCATCGAGCGCGGCCTGCTCGAGCGCGCCGGCGACCACCTCCGCGTGACCAAGGCGGGACGCCTGCTCGCGGATGGGATCATCACCGACCTCCTTGTCGCCGAAGATACCGCCGAAGATACCGCCGAAGGCACCGCTCGCTAGGGGCTTGCCCCGCCTGCGGGCCGACCTCCGAGTCCGCATCAGCTGGATCATTTGCGGCCGTACCCTCCTCGTGGCCTGTCCTCAGCCTTCCGCACATGGTTCCAGTGGAAAGGCTCCAGTCATAAGGTTTGTTTGGGGGCAAACAAACCTTCCTTAGGCTGCTAGAAGGTTCGTTTGGGGGCAAGTAAACCGTATGACCTGAACCATCTGAGTAGAACCAGCTGTGTGGTGGGACCGCGAAGCCGCAAAGAAGTGGCTAGGTCTTGGCCTTTCGATGCCGAGGAGACATGGGGACTTAAAGTTAGCCCCGCCGGGAATCTGTTAGTTTTGCTCCTGTCGTCGGGAAGTTTGATAGCGGTGTTAGTTTCTCTCTCCACGTCGAGAAACCTGTTAGTCGCTCTCGATATTGCTAGTATTAGTGGCATGGATGACGCCTTAAACCCCTATACTCCTGGCTCGGGCATCGCGCCGACAGTTCTTACTGGGCGCGAGAGAGACCTTCATGCGTTTGACAATCTTGTCAAACGCGTCCAGAACGGATTGCTTGGCCGTCCAATGCTGCTCGTTGGCTTGCGTGGAGTGGGTAAGACCGTGCTGCTCAACCAATTAAAAAGGAAGGCTGACCAAGCCGACTGGCTAACGATTAAGTTTGAGGCTTCGCAGGGGGCACGTGGACGAGAAGGAGCCCGCCGTGCTCTAGCGCAAGGTTTAGCCAAAGCCTCTTTGCGCTATCGGACGAAAGCCAAGGTATCTGAGGGTTTTCACTTTATTGCTGCGGCCGTAAAATCTTTTTCGCTCTCGGTAGGACAAAGCATTATTGACCTTGGGGTTGAAGTGGGAGACATTCCTCCAGCAACAGGAAACCTTGAGCTTGATCTGCACGATGTGATCGAGGCCATCACTACGACGCTTCTCAAGGAGGATAAAGCTTTAGGAATCTTCATCGACGAAATGCAAGACCTTGATGAAGAGCTGCTCGAAGCACTCATTTCTGCACAACATGAAGCAGGGCAGCTGGGCTTGCCTTTTTACATTATTGGCGCTGGGCTCCCGAGTCTGCCAGGGATTCTGGCGGAGTCCCGCTCTTATGCAGAGCGAATGTTCGAGGTGCACCAAATTGGCAGGCTCGAAATGTATGCCGCAGTTGCCGCCTTCCGTGAACCTGCGCGGACACAGAACGTGGAATTTGACGATGAAGCAGTTGAATATCTAGCTAATGTATCGGGGCAGTATCCGTATTTCATCCAGGAATTTGGTGCACAAATGTGGCGCACTGCGCGAACTTCACCTATGGATTCCGATTCAGCTCGACGCGCCGCGCGGCTTGGAATTGAGCAGTTGGACCGCGGGTTTTTCCAAGCCAGGTGGGATCGCGCTACTCCAGCCGAGCGGGACTACTTGACCGCGATGGCAAAGGTTGGTGGAGAGGAAATCTCGAGCAAGGACATCGCGGACATCTTAGGTAAAGACACGAAGAAACTGGGTCCTGTGCGAGCCAAGCTCATTAGTAAAGGATTGATCTATGCTCCAGAACACGGCAGGGTGAGCTACACTGTGCCAAATTTTGACGACTTCATCGCCCGCCAGAACGGATAGCCTTAAAGACATGTCCAGCTCCACCGATGCCCGCCGCCAAGAGGTCCTGCGCGCCATCGTCGCGGACTATATCGCCTCGCAATCGCCCGTCGGCTCCAAGGCCCTGCTCGAGCGCTACCAGCTGGGCGTGTCCTCGGCGACGATCCGCAATGACATGGCCGTGCTCGAAGCCGAAGGGCTCATCGCCCAGGAACACGCCAGCTCCGGGCGCGTGCCCACGCAGAAGGGCTACCGCCAGTTCGTCGATACGCTGCACGACGTCAAGCCGCTCTCCAAAGCGGAGCGCCGCGCCATGCTTACCTTCCTCGAAGGCGGGGTGGATTTGGAAGACGTGCTGCGCCGGTCTGTCCAGCTGCTGGCCCAGGTGACGAAGCAAGCAGCCGTCGTGCAGATGCCGAACCTCAAGGTCTCCCGCGTCAAGCACTGCGAGGTCGTGGCACTCTCACCGGTGCGCTTGCTCTTGGTGCTGATTACGGATAATGGGCGCGTCGATCAGCGCAATGTGGAGCTCGATGACGTGATCGACCCCGAGCAGACCCACCGCCTGCGCGACATCCTCAACACCGCCCTGGAAGGCAAGACGCTCACCGATGCCTCGGTGGAGCTGGCCGCGCTTGTTGACGACTCCCCAGCCGACATCCGCCCCCACCTCCTCAAGGCCGCGACGACGCTGATTGAGACCCTCGTGGAGCAGCCCTCCGATCGCCTGATTATGGCGGGTACCTCCAACCTCACCCGCGTGGCCCTCACCGAGGGCCTGCCCTCTATCATCGAGGCCCTTGAGGAGCAGGTCGTCGTGCTCAAGCTGCTGGCGCGCGTGCCGGATTTGGGCAATGTTTCTGTATCCATCGGCGAGGAGAACGAAGCCGACGAGCTGCGCCAAACCTCTGTCGTGGCCACGCGCTATGGTTTTGGCACCGGCGAGCATGCGGCGGCACTCGGCGGGCTGGGTGTTGTGGGGCCGACGTATATGGACTATTCGGGAACAATTTCCAAGGTCTCTGCCGTTGCACGCTATGTGAGTGAAATCCTGGCGGGCGAGTAAGCTAGCCCGTCGGATTAGATTTAGTATCAACGAGAAATAGAAGGATGACAGTACGTGGCTCGTGACTACTACGGCATTCTTGGTGTAGAAAAGTCGGCGTCCGACGCCGAGATTAAGAAGGCCTACCGCAAGCTGGCGCGCAAGTACCACCCGGACGTCAACCCGGGCGATGATGAGGCCGCGGAGAAGTTCCGCGAGGCTTCCCTTGCACAGGAGGTTCTGCTCGATCCGCAGAAGCGCCGGATTGTGGACATGGGTGGTGACCCCATGGAGGAGCGCGCGGCCCAAGGCGGCGGCTTTGGCGGTTTCGGCGGCGGCGGACTCGGGGATATCTTCGCCGAGTTCTTCGGCGGGGGTGCGGCCTCCCGCGGCCCGCGTTCCCGCGTGCAGCCGGGCGATGATGCTCTCCTGCGTACCACCATTACCCTCGAGGAGGCCTATAGCGGCGTCAAGCAGCAGGTCAAGGTGGACACCGCCGTGATCTGTGACCGCTGTGAGGGAACCGGTTCCGAGTCCAAGGCCAAGCCGGTTACCTGTGACCATTGCGGTGGCATGGGCCAGGTCCAGGAAGTCCAGCGCAGCATGCTGGGCAACATGATGACCACCCGCGATTGCCCGAAGTGCTACGGCTTCGGCGAAGTAGTCACCGATCCCTGCGGCCACTGTGGCGGCGATGGCCGCGTGCGCAAGCGTCGCGATATTACGGTGAGCATCCCCGCTGGCATTGGTGATGGCATGCGCATCCGCATGGCTTCCCAGGGCGAGGTCGGCCACGGCGGCGGCCCCGCCGGTGACCTGTACGTTGAGGTGCACACCGAGCCGCACCCCGTCTTCGAACGCAATGCCGATGACCTGCACCTGACCGTTCGCGTGCCCATGGTGGATGCGGCTCTGGGCTCTTCCTGTACCGTCGAGCAGCTCGACGGCGAGGAGCTCACCATCGATATCGCGCCGGGTACCCAGCCGGGCGAGTCCATCACGCTCCAGGGCAAGGGCATGCCGCGCCTGCGCACCGATGGCTTTGGCAACCTCCACGCCCACGTGGATGTGGTGATCCCGACGGACCTGGATAAGAAGACCCGCGAGGCCCTCGAAAAGGTCCGCGCCGCCGGTCACAGCGGCACCGAGGTGCACCGCGCCGGTGACAATCAGGGCGAATCCCTCTTTACCCGCCTCCGAGGCAAGTTCCGCCGCTAATGTCTCTGCCCGTCTTCCTCCACCCGGACCTGTCCCTCGCCGAGGTCGGCCAGCCCGTGGGCCTCGACGGCGCGGAGGGCCGCCACGCGGTCACCGTCAAGCGCATGGGCCCAGGGGAGCACCTGGTGCTTATCGACGGCTCCGGGCGCCGCGCCACCGCCACCATCACCGATACACAGGGCAAGGACACGCTGGCCGCGCTTGTCGACGACCTCGTGACCATCCCCGAGCCCTCCCCACGCGTCATCGTGGTCCAGGCCATCCCGAAGTCGGAGCGCGCCGAGTTGGCCGTCGATTTGGCCACCCAGGCCGGGGCGGATGAGATCATCGCCTGGCAGGCGGATCGCTGCGTGTCCAAGTGGGATGCGAAGAAGGCCCCGAAGGCGCTAGCGAAGTGGGAATCCGCGGCCGTGGCGGCTGCCAAGCAATCGCGCCGCGCGCGCGTGCCCGCCGTGCGTGGCCCGCTGACCACCCGCCAGTTGTGCCAGGAGATTGTGGGCGCACGAGCCTTGGTCCTCCACGAGGAAGCCGAGGTCCGGCTCAAGGACCTGAGTGGTTTGGACTCCGCCGAGACTATCTACCTTCTGGTGGGCCCGGAGGGTGGCATCGGCGCGGAGGAACTAGCCCGCTTGCAGGACGCCGGTGCGACGGCGATCAAGCTGGGGCCGGAGGTGTTGAGGACGGCGTCGGCAAGCATGGTGGCGTTGGCCAGCATCGGCACCCTGACCTCGCGCTGGTAGCCTTTTGGGCGTGCCTATTATCACCACCAAGTTTGATCTCGATTCCGCCTACCTGGCCACGGTGCTCGGCCCGGCGGACGATAACCTGCGCGTTTTGGGAAACCTTCTGGGCGTGGACCTCTTTGCTCGCGGCACCACCATTACTGCCGCCGGCCCCGATTATGAGGTGGCCCGCGCGCACAAGGTCTTAGAGGAGCTCGAGGCCATCGCGCGCCGCGGCCACCCGGTGAGCACCGATACCGTGAAGCACACCCTGGACCTGGTCACGGTGGATGCCCCGGCGTCTGTGTCTGAGACGCTCGCGGCGGATATCGTTTCGCGCCGCGGCAAGGCCGTGCGCCCGAAGACGGTGGGGCAGTCGCGCTATGTGCAGGCCATCGATGAAAACACGATTGTCTTCGGCATCGGCCCCGCCGGTACCGGTAAGACCTACCTGGCGGTGGCCAAGGCGGTGCAGGCCCTGCGCGCCAAGCAGGTCAGCCGCATTATCTTGACCCGCCCGGCGGTTGAGGCGGGGGAGAAGCTGGGCTTTCTGCCCGGCACCCTCAATGACAAGATCGACCCTTACCTGCGCCCGCTGTACGACGCGTTGCGGGACATGATCGATCCGGAGATGATTCCGAAGCTCATGGAGGCCGGCATCATTGAGGTCGCGCCGCTGGCTTATATGCGTGGCCGCACGCTCAACGATGCCTTCGTCATCCTCGACGAGGCCCAGAACACCACGCCGGCGCAGATGAAGATGTTCCTGACTCGCTTGGGTTTCGGCTCCACCATCGTGGTGACCGGCGATATTTCCCAGGTGGACTTGCCGGGTGGCCAGGTCTCCGGTCTGCGCCTGGTGCGCCGCATTTTGAAGGGCGTGCCGGATATTCACTTCGCGGAGCTGGGCGCGGCCGACGTGGTGCGCCACCAGCTGGTCGGGCGCATCGTGGAGGCTTACGATAACTTTGCTGAGCAGGAGGAGAAGAAATGAGCATCGAATTTATTAACGAGTCCGGTTATGACGGCGTGAACGAGGAGATGCTGATCGACGTCTGCTCCTACGCCCTCGGCCGCCTCGACGTTAACCCGGATGCCGAGTGCACGATTACCGCCGTGGATCTGGATACCATCGCGGACTTGCACGTGCGCTGGATGGACCTGGAAGGCCCGACCGATGTGATGAGCTTCCCCATGGATGAGCTCACCCCGGGTGCTACCGGCGGGCGCCCCGACGCCGCCGAGGCCGGACCGGCCATGCTGGGCGATATCGTGCTCTGCCCGGAATTCGCGCAGCGCCAAGCCACCGCGGCCGGCCACTCTTTGGGCCACGAGCTGGCCCTGCTGACAGTGCATGGTTGCCTGCACCTGCTGGGCTATGATCACACCACTGCGGCGGAGGAGAAAGAAATGTTCGGCCTGCAGAACGAGCTGCTGGCGGACTGGTACGAGGACCTGGCGGCGCGTGGCGTGAGCTACCAGCCCAAGCCCTCGGGCCCGAAGGCCTTCCCGGATGCCGCCGAGCGCGCGAAGCTCGATGAGGAAGTTCCCGGCGGCGGAATCTAAAACGGCCCAAACGTTGAGGTGCTACGTGGGGCGTAGCACAATGGAGGACTATGAACATCCTCTCCATTCAGTCCCACGTCACCTTCGGTCACGTGGGCAACTCCGCAGCAGTCTTTCCACTTCAGCGCGCTGGCCATGAGGTATGGCCGATTCACACGGTGAACTTCTCCAACCACACCGGTTATGGCGATTGGGGCGGGCCGATGATCCCGGCGGAGGAGGTCACGGCGATTGTGGATGGCATCGAGAAGCGCGGCGCCTTCCCTCGCATCGACGCCATCCTGTCTGGCTACCAGGGCGGTCCGGATATTGCGGGCGCCATCGTGGATGCCGTGAACCGCATCAAGGCGGTTAACCCCAAGGCCCTCTATGCGTGTGACCCGGTGATGGGCAACGCCAAATCCGGCTGCTTCGTCTCCGATGAAATCCCGCCGCTGCTGCGCGATAAGGTGGTGCCCATTGCGGATATCATCACCCCGAATCAGTTTGAGCTGGGCTACCTGACTGATTGTGAGGTGGGCACCCTGGAGCAGACCCTCGCTGCGGTGAAGCGCGCGCAGGAGATCGGCCCGAAGACCGTGTTGGTGACCTCGGTGCAGCGCCCGGAGACCAGCGAGGACGAGATTGAGATGCTCGCCGTTGATGGCGAGCGCGCTTTCCTAGTCGCTACCCCCAAGCTGCCGTTCAAGCGCAATGGCTCGGGCGATGTCACGGCTTCGCTCTTTACGGGGCACTACGTGGAGACCAACGACGCCAAGCTGGCCCTCAAGCGAACCGCGTCCTCCGTCTTTGACCTGCTCCAAAACACCTATGAGGCGGATTCTCAGGAGCTGCTGCTCATCGAGTCGCAGGATGTCTTTGCTAACCCGCAGCTGCAGTTCCGGGTGGAGGAGCTCTAGCCGTCAATCCGTGACCGCCCTGCGCGCGCGTTCGCGGCCTGGCGTGGATGCCTTGACCCGGCGTCATGTCCTGGCCCGGCATTTGGTGTCCGGCAAACGGCATCCCGCAGGAGGCATCTGTCAGAAGGCGTTTTCACTCCTGAAAACGCCTTTTGCTGCGGCCAGATGGCGTTTTTGCGGTCAAAGACGCCTTTCGGAAGACGCCATTTGCAAGATGCCATTTGGCGCAAGCTTTTCGCAGTCGTCATACGGCGGATAACCTCGCGCCATCAGCTTTCACCCGCACCTCACCGCTGCTTTCGCGGCCCTCCTTCAACGATGTCGTTTCCAGCCATAAGGTTCTACTCAGATGGTTCGGGTCAGAAGGTTCTCTTGGGGGCAAACAAACCTTCTGGAGGTCGCTAGATGGTTCGTTTGGGGGCTAAGAAACCTTATGACCAGAACCGCCTGACTCAAACCATCTGCAGGGCGGATAACCCTCGCGCGAGCACAAAAGGTCCCTCTAGTCTGGTCCCTTCGCACACTAAAGGGACCTTTCAGTACGCGAAAACCACCACCAGATGGTCCCTTTACACAGAGAAGGGACCAGAGTAGAAGGACCAAACTGAAAGGACCATTCTTAAGCCCCTCGACAGGAAGCTCTCGGGGCCGCACGTCGAGAGCCAGAGCAGGGCCATACAACAAGAACGGGACTCGGCAGCTCGTGCGTTATGATATGAGGCGATATGAGCACTGATTTCGATGCCGCCTTCGCGGACCTGCCGGCTGAGGGCGAAGCCAACGCCGCTGACTATTCGCAATACACCGACACGCCCGAGGGCTTCCGCTCCGGCTTCGTGTCCTTCGTCGGCCGCCCCAACACCGGCAAGTCCACCCTGACCAACGCCCTGGTGGGGCAGAAGATCGCCATCACCGCCGACCAGCCGGAAACCACCCGCCACCCCATCCGCGGCCTCGTACACCGCGAGGATGCGCAAATCGTCCTCGTCGACACACCCGGCCTGCACCGCCCGCGCACCTTGCTCGGCGAGCGCCTCAACGAGGTAGTCAAGGACACCTACGCAGACGTCGACGTCATCGGCCTGACCATCCCTGCCGATGAGAAGATCGGCCCCGGCGATCGCTGGATTCTGGAGAACGTGCGCAAGGTCGCCCCGAAGACCCCCATCATCGGCATCGTCACCAAGCTGGACAAGGCCTCCAAGGACCAAGTCGGCGCCCAGCTTGTAGCCCTTCACGAGCTCCTCTCCGAGGAGAACCCAGACGCCGTGGTCATCCCCGTCTCCGCCACCGAGCGCGTGCAGCTGGATGAGCTGACCCAGGTCATCGTGGACCACCTCCCCGAAGGCCCCAAGTTCTACCCCGATGACCATGTCACCGACGAAGACCAGTCCAAGCGCATCGCCGAGCTGATCCGCGAGTCCGCGCTGTCCGGCCTGAAGTACGAGCTCCCGCACTCCGTCGCCGTCGAGGTCGATGAGATCCTGCCCAGCCAGGAACGCCCAGACGTCCTCAACGTCCACGCCATCCTCTACCTGGAGCGCCCCGGACAAAAGCGCATCATCGAGGGCAAGGATGGCCGCCGCTTCCGCCGTATCGTGGGTACCGCCCGCAAGGAAATCATCCAGCTGCTCGGCCAAAACGTCTACCTTGACCTGCGCATTAAGGTGCTCAAGAACTGGCAGTCGGACCCGAAGGCGCTGGGCCGTCTGGGCTTTTAAAGTGCGGGAGAATTTCCGCGACCGCGCCCTCGTCATCCGCTCCTATGACTTCGGCGAGGCGGATCGCATCATCGTGCTCTTGACCCGCCACCACGGCCTCGTGCGCGGGGTGGCCAAGGGCGTTCGCCGCGCCAAATCGCGCTTCGGCTCGCGCCTGCAGCTCTTCGTCAACCTCGACGTGCAGCTTTATCCCGGCCGCAACCTCTACACCATTTCCCAGGCCGATACCGTGGACTACTTCGGCGCGCGCATCATCGAGGACTACGAGCGCTACACCGCCGCGTGTGCTGCCCTCGAATCCGCCGAGCGCCTCGCCGCCGCCGACGCCCCCGGCGATCCCTACCTCTATGAGGCCTGCGTCGATGTCCTCGACAACCTTCAGCACGGCGATCCGCTCATGCTTCTCGACGCCTTCCTCCTCCAAGCCATGTCCCACGCCGGCTGGGCACCCAGCCTTTTCGATTGCGCCCAGTGCCAACGGCCCGGCCCCCACCACGCCTTCCACCCAGCTGTCGGGGGCGCTGCCTGCCACCAATGCCGCCCGCCCGGGGCCGCGGAGGTGGACCCGGAAACCCTGCACCACATGTGGCTTATCGCCCACGGCCACCCCAGCCAGCCGACGAACACCCAAGCCCAAGAGGCCCACCGGCTGACCCGTGCCCACCTGCAATGGCACCTCGAGCGCTCCGTTGGCGCGCTGGGGATCATGGAACAGTAGACTGTAATGCGTGATTACGCCTGACCCGAACCGAGTCCTTCATCCGCCCGCTATCCCGCAGGAGTTCCTGCCGCGCCACATCGCGCTGGTCATGGACGGCAACGGCCGCTGGGCAGAGGAGCGCGGCATGAAGCGCACCGAAGGCCACCGCCGCGGGGAAGCAGTGCTTCTCGACGTCGTCGATGCCTGCCTCGCCCTCGGCGTTCCCTACCTTTCCGCCTACGCCTTCTCCACCGAGAACTGGCGCCGCAGCGCGGAGGAAGTCCGCTTCCTCATGGGCTTTAACCGCGACGTCCTGCGCCGCCAGCGCCATTGGCTCAACGATAGGGGAGTGCGCGTGGTGTGGGCCGGCCGCCGCCCGCGCCTGTGGCGCTCCGTTATCAAGGAGCTCGAGGCAGCCGAGGAGCTCACCAAGGACAACACCAAGATGACCCTGGTGATGTGCGTGAATTACGGTGGGCGCGCCGAGCTTGTCGACGGCATCCGGAATCTCGCCGAGCAAGTCTCCCGCGGCGAGCTCGATCCGCGCTCGATCAATGAGAAGACGGTGAGCTCGGTGATGTATGACCCCGATATGCCGGACGTGGATCTGTTCTTGCGCCCCTCCGGTGAGAAGCGCACCTCGAACTTTCTGCTGTGGCAGTCGGCCTATGCGGAGATGATTTACCAGGACAAGCTCTTCCCGGATTTCACACCGGATGACTTGTTCGCCGCGGTGGAGGAGTACGCGCGGCGCGACCGCCGCTTTGGCGGCGTCAAGTAGCCTGCAATCTAAGACGCCGCGGAGCAGTTGGCACAGATGCCGAAGATTTCGGCATCGTGCCCGGTGAGCTCGAAATCGTGCTCCTTGGCTACCGAGGAGGCCCACTCTTCGATGGGGCCGCCGTCGATTTCCTCGGTGCGGCCGCACTTGGTGCATACCAAGTGGTGGTGGTGCGCATTGCTTTCGCAGTGCCGGTAGAGGGTCTCGCCGGAAGGCATGTGGAGTGCATCGACGGCTTCAATCTCCGAAAGCGATTGGAGCGTGCGATAGACGGTGGTGAGGCCGACTTTCTGGTTGCCGTCGATAAGCGCCTGGTGTATGTCCTTGGCAGAGGCGAATTTGTCGAGACTACGCAGGACTTCGACGACGGCGGTGCGCTGGCGGGTATTGCGAGCGCCGAGCTTGGGAATACTGTCGTGGATGGCCATGGGTCTAAAGTTTATCAACACACTTCCATTAAGAGGTGGCCAGTGAGGCGTCGCGAAGCAAAGGCAGCACCTTCTGAGCCGCCAAAAAGTAGCGGACTTCGCGGCCGAGGCGTTCGCAGTCGACGATGTGCGCGCGCTTCAAAACCCGCAGGTGTTGGCTAATAAGCGGTTGGGATTTGCCGGTGGCGGCCACGAGTTCGTGGACGTAGTGATCGCGCTCAGCTAGGCGCCGGATGATGTCGATGCGCAGCGGTGAATCCAAAGCGCTAATGACGGTGGCGGCTGCCGCGGGATCGAACGAGAGAGCTTCTTTCTGGGTGTTGGTCACACCATTCACCTTCAACCATATCTATTGGGGGAGAGTTAAAAAGAGAGATATAGGTACTATAGCTGAAGAATGCGAAAAAGTGTATAAAATGCACCACAGTTTCGGGGTGAGGGCACGCGGTGTCAGGGGACGCGCTAGACTAGGCCGCACTGTATAAAGACTGTCCCCTACCAGAGGAGTCCCATTAGCTATGGCATCCGTCATTGATACCGTCGTCAGCCTGTGTAAGCGCCGCGGCTTGGTCTACCAGGCAGGTGAAATTTATGGCGGTTCCCGCTCTGCGTGGGACTACGGCCCGCTCGGTGTCGAGCTCAAGGAGAACATTAAGCGCCAGTGGTGGCGTCACATGGTGCAGTCCCGCGACGATGTCGTGGGCGTCGATACGTCCGTGATCCAGCCGCGCCAGGTGTGGGTGTCTTCCGGCCACGTCGAGGTCTTCACCGACCCGCTGGTGGAATCCAAGCACACCGGTAAGCGCTACCGCGCGGATCACCTCATCGAGGCTTACGAGGAAAAGCACGGCCACGAGCCGGCCAATGGCCTCGCTGACATCAACGATCCGGAGACCGGCCAGCCGGGTGACTGGACTGAGCCGAAGGCCTTCTCCGGCCTGCTCAAGACCTTCCTTGGCCCGGTCGACGATGAGCAGGGCTTGCACTACCTGCGCCCGGAGACCGCGCAGGGCATCTTCGTGAACTTCAAGAACGTGATGACCTCGGCCCGCATGAAGCCGCCGTTCGGCATTGCGAACATTGGTAAGTCATTCCGTAACGAGATCACCCCGGGTAACTTCATCTTCCGCACCCGCGAGTTCGAGCAGATGGAGATGGAGTTCTTCGTCAAGCCGGGCGAGGATGAAGAGTGGCACCAGTACTGGATCGATGACCGCTACAACTGGTACGTCGACCTGGGCATCAAGGAAGAGAACCTGCGCCTCTACGAGCACCCGAAGGAGAAGCTCTCCCACTACTCCAAGCGCACCGTGGACGTCGAGTATGCCTTCGGCTTCAAGGGCTCCAAGTGGGGCGAGCTGGAGGGCGTGGCTAACCGCACGGACTACGACCTTTCCGTCCACACCAAGGGCTCGGGCGAGGACCTGTCCTACTTCGATCAGGAGTCCGGCGAGCGCTGGACCCCGTACGTCATCGAGCCGGCTGCCGGCTTGGGCCGCTCCATGATGGCCTTCCTCGTTGACGCTTATGACGAGGAGGAGGCCCCCAACGCAAAGGGCGGCACCGACAAGCGCGTGGTGCTGCGCCTGGACCGCCGCCTGGCACCGGTGAAGGTGGCCGTGCTGCCGCTGTCGAAGAAGGAAGCGCTATCCACCCCGGCTCGCGAGCTGGCGAACAAGCTGCGCGCGAACTGGAACGTGGAGTTCGATACCTCCGGCGCCATCGGCCGCCGCTACCGCCGCCAGGATGAAATCGGCACGCCGTTCTGCGTGACCTATGACTTCGACACCTTGGAGGACAACGCGGTCACCGTGCGTGAGCGTGACTCCATGGAGCAGGAGCGCGTCAAGCTCGACGAGCTTGAGGCTTACCTGGCCGCTCGACTGATCGGCTGCTAATGCATTACACCAGCTGGGACCGCAGCGACCGCAAGAACCCGGTGCTCCTCGTAGGGGAGGGTCCGGCGTCGCTGGGCATGTTCCAGGAGCGCTCGGCGGACGTGGAAGGCGAGCACTGGCGCCTGGGGCTCGATGATTTGGGCGCGTCGGTGACGCTGGAGGATGACCGCGTCTACCGCCTGGCGGGCAACCCCAAGCGCGATAAGCGCTTGGAGGCGTCCCTGGATGGGCGCACGTTTGCCTTCATCAACGAGGCCGGCGGCGACTGGATTGTTGAGGACCACGACGGGCTGAAAATCGCGCAGTTCTCCTCGAAGAACTCGGGTGTACGTAAGGCCATCCTGGAGTTTGAGGGCGAGAAAAGCGATGATTCCGATGACCTCAATCATTCGGAGATTGCGGCGCTGAGCTGGTTTACGCGTGTGATTCTGGAGGCGCGGACGCAGAGCACCGCTATCCCGATCATCGCGACGTTGGTGCTGCTGACCATCGTTGCGGTCGTTGTGGTGCTGCTCTGATGCAGCGCTGGGTGTGGCACGACGGGGCGTTGGCGGATGGCGCGGGTGAGGTCATCGCCCGCGTGAGACCGACGGGCCTGCTGCTTCCTGGAACGGGTGCCACCATCGCCTTCGAGCACATCCCGGGCGCTCGCAGCTTTACTGTACGCGGGCCCGACTTTTCGGCGGAACAGACCAGCTTCACAGTGAAAAAGCTGCGCGCGGTCTGCCAGGGCCGCGAGTACCTGCTCGAGCGCACGAACCCCTTCCGCCGCGAGCGCCGCATCCTCGCTCTCGCAGACGCCAACGAGGTCGCCCGCACCGCCCCGCGGGGCCGCGACCTCGAGGTTGCGGTGGGCGAGCTCCCCCTCGCGGACGCCGCCTTCACCAGCTACTGTTGCCTGCTTCTCGACGGCTCCACCCGCCCCCTTCGCACCTAACCTACCTTCCGCGATATAGCCAGAACTGGCGTGGAAACTTGGGTGATTTCATTAAAAGGGGAGCTCTTCTGGCATCCTTGCTCGGCTTGGTATGCCAGTAGAGGGTTCTAGTTAGATGGTTGCAGTCATAAGGTTTGTTTGCCCCCAAACGAACCATCTAGCTCGGTGCAGAAGGTTTACTTGCCCCCAGGTAAACCGTTTGACTGCAACCTTGTGAGAGAAGCCTTTTGACGAGAACCATGTGCATGACCGTGTTCCACCTACCGTGTATGTGCACCACCCCGTATCCGAGGAGCTGATTGGCCGGCTACCGAGCCGGGGTCCAGTCGTCCGATGTGGGCACAGGAAATGTGGCAGACGGTATCTCACAAATGGCATCCGACGGAAGGCATCTGACAAATGGTGTCTGACAAAAGGCGTCTTTGGGGCTGAAGACGCCATGTGGAGGGCTCAAAAGGCGTTTTTAGCTGTGAAAACGCCTTCTGGAAGATGCCTTGTGCAAGGCGCCTTTTGCGAGATGCCATGCGGGACCGCCCCGGTTATGAGATGCCGGGTGTGGGCCGCGGGCTTCGAGGCCTAGGCGCCGGGCAGGGGAGAAGTATGAAGGCGGCTGGGGGAGCCGCCGGCGGAAAAGGGGAGAAGGCGAGGAATCGGAGCAGAGGAGAGGGCGGTTAGAAGGAGCCGCCGCGGAAACCGCCTCCGCCTCCGCCGCCCGAGAAGCCGCCTCCGCCTCCGCCGCCCGAGAAGCCGCCGCCGAAACCGCCACCACGGGAGCTGCCGCCGCCGAGAATCTGGCCAATGACCATGCCGGTGAGGATGTTGCCCGCGGCATCGGTGGCCTGGCGGCGCTGCTCCCGGCGGCGATAAGCCTCCAGGTCTTCCTTCGCGCGGTTGAGCGAAGTCTGCGCAGCAGAAGCGGCATCGCGGGAGAAGTTCAGCGCCGCGCGCAGATCCTTGGAGGCGGAGTTCTGGGCTTGGGCGAAGAGGCGGGAGGCGTCGGCAAGCGCGACGCGCGCATCGGGGCCCACCACGCGGCCACGCGAGGACAGCAAGTCTTCTGCCGCCTGGATGGCGGACTCGGCCGCGGCAATCTGCTGGCGGTAGAGCGCAATCTGGCGCTCGCGGGTGGCATTGGTTTCGCGGACGGTATCAAGCTGCTCGTCCAGCTTGCTATCGAGGGCCGTCAGCGCGGTGTACTGACCCAGCGGATCGGCCTTGCCCTGCTGGCGAGCCGCACTGAGCGCCTCCCGCGCCTGGGCGAGTAGTGACTCCAACGCGGACCAATCGGCAGGGGAGCCCTGGGCCTTTCCTTGTTGCTCAAGGTGCTGTGCCTCGGCGATTTCTTCCTCGACCTCATCGATGAGTGCCGGCAGGTTATCCTGCGCCGCGGTGATCGAGTTCTCGGCGTTTTCCACGGCGCTGAGCAGACGGTCAGAGACCTCCAGCGCATGCTCGGCATCGCGGATATAGCCCACCAACGGACCCTGCTGCCCGGCGGGCTGGGACTGCAGCACGCGGCCGCGCGAAAGCAGCTTCTCGGCCTCGTCGAGCGAGACCTCCGCCATCTCCGGGTTATCCGCAATCGAGGACAACGCCTCCTCGGAATGAGAAGCACTGAGGGAGGACAATGTCGTGCGCGCCTGCGGCAGACGCCCGCGCAGATCAACCGTGCGCTGGGTCAGCTCATCCAGCTTGGAACCGGCGTTGATGAGCAAGTCCCGCATCTTGGCAAAGTCCGCCGCCTGCTCATCCAACGCATCATCTGCCTGCCCGCAGGAAGAGATAATCTCCACCAGCATCTGGCGGCGCTCCGAAGTCGATTCCGGTAGGTTGTCCTGCAGCTTCTGCTGCAGCTGGAACGCTTTCTGCAGTGTTAGCGTGGAGTGGTTCATCGCGCGCGTGAACGGGCGGGTGCGCTCGGGACCGAATTCGGCCACCGCGATGTCGAGCTCCTCCTTGCCGCGGCGGATCGACTCATCGGTGGAGACCAGCTCCTCCTGCGCCAGCTTCTCCAACGTAGCCATATCCAAGCGGTCGAGCTGCGCGGTATTGCCCGGCTCAATCTGGCGCGCGGACTCCAGAGTGGCCGCCGAGTCCTTCTTGGTCTTGCGCCTGTTGGCCACCGCGATTCCGCCACCCGCCAAAGCCAGCGCGCCCGCGCCGCCAGCGAGCCACAGGCCTCCGGAGCCATCGGAATCAGAAGCAGCAGAAGCGCCAGAAGAAGACCCCGCAGATCCGGAAGCGGCAGCGTCGACAAGCGCAAGTGCGGAGGGGCCGTACTGGTGACCTTCGGCAAGCTTGGCGTAAGCCGCGTCATACATCGCATCCAGGCGCCCACGCGGCCAGTCTTTACCCGTCTGCACGCCCACGGTGGAATCATCCACGCCCACCACATAGGCCGCAGAGTTCGGGCCCTTGGACTGCACAATTTCACCCGCGTAGCTTTCCGCGCCCTCCGGCAGTGAGGAGGCAAAGACCACGAAAATCACCACGTGGTTCTCCTGCTGCAGCGCGGCAATCTTGCCCTCCAACTCGGACTTCTCCGAGTCGGAGAGCACCCCGGCCTGATCCGTCACCTTATCCGTGAGCGAGGCCGCCTCCGGCGCGGCAACAATGAAATCTGCAGCCATGGCGGGGCTAGCAGTGGCCAACCCCAACACAAGAGCAGCAAGGGCGGCGCGACCAAAACGAGCAGCAGTAGTCATGCGCACCACGATACCTTCCCACCTAGCGCTAGAGTGGTCAGACAGTGAAGTACGTTATTGTTCTCGGCGCCGCGCAGTACGACGGGCGCCCCTCCCGCATCCTGAGCGGACGCGTGCGTTTCGCCGCCGAGTACGCCGCCGCGCACGACCTGCCCATCATCACAGTCGGTGGGAAGCTGCCCGGCGATAGGTTCACCGAAGCCGGGGTAGCCAAGCGCTTGCTTGACGACGAACCCCTCACCGTCACCGCCCTGGAAGAAGGCCTGGACACCCGCAGCGAGCTGGTTGCTGCCCGCGACAAGCTGGGTGTGAGAGAGGCCGTCATCATCACCGATCCGCTCCACCGCCTGCGCACCTTCCTCATCGCCCGCCAAGAGGGGATTGCGGCCACGGTGCTGGGCACGCCCTATTATCCTTCCCCGCGCTTTTCCATCCCCTGGTGGCGCTACCTGGCCCACGAGACCGGCGGCCTGGCCTACCTGGGCCTGCGAACCCTGCTGGGGGAGGAGCGCACCGAAGGCGTGCGCGCGGCCTTCTACCGCATCGAGCGCCTCATCCGCCCCAACCAGGCCCTGCGCCACCGCGTCATTGGCGCGAGGCAGACCCAGGAAGGCCAGGACTCCGCCTAAACTTAAAACCCGTGAGCTATTCCTACCGCGCAGAAGACGTCGCCCGCCTCGCTTCCGAGTCCCCCAAAGGCTCGGCCCTGCTCAAATCCGAGGAACACCGCGGCGCCTTCTCCCGGGACCGCGCCCGCGTCCTGCATTCCGCGGCCCTGCGCCGCCTAGCGGATAAGACCCAAGTGGTGGGCCCGCGCGATGGCGATACCCCGCGCACTCGGCTAACGCACTCCCTGGAGGTCAGCCAGATCGCCCGCAGCATCGGCGCCGGGCTGGGCCTGGACCCGGACCTGTGCGACATGGCGGGTCTGACGCATGACATTGGCCACCCGCCCTACGGCCACAACGGCGAGAACGCGCTTAACGAGGTGGCCCTCGGCGGCTTTGAGGGCAATGCCCAGACCTTGCGCATCCTGGCCAAGCTGGAGCCCAAGGTGGTTTTGGATACCCCGGCGGGCCTGCGCAGCTATGGCTTGAACCTCACCCGCGCCTCGCTGGATGCGGCTTGCAAATACCCCTGGACCAAGACCAACCCGGATGGCACCACCAACCGCAAATACGGCGCCTATGACGAGGACGTGGACATTCTGGAGTGGCTGCGCCAGGGGCATAGCGATAAGCGCAAGTCCATGGAGGCGCAGGTGATGGACTGGTCAGATGACATCGCCTATTCCGTCCACGACGTCGAAGACGGCATCATCTCCCGCCGCATCTCCCTGGGGGTGCTGTGGGACCTGGTGGAGCTGGCCAACCTCGCGGACAAGGGCGCCAAGGCCTTCGGCGGTACTGCCGACGAGCTCCTGGAGGCCGCCGACCGCCTGCGCCAGCTGGACGTCATCAACGCCATCGGCAACTTCGACTACTCCCTGCGCTCCTATGCCAACTTGAAGAAGATGACCTCGGAGCTCGTCGGCCGCTATGTGGGCGCTACCGTCTCCGCCACACTCGCGGCTAACGACGAACCGCTTGGCCGCATGAACGGTGACCTCGCCGTCCCGCCGGGCGCGGTGGCGGAGGTAACCCTGCTCAAGACCATCGCCGTGCTCTACGTCATGGATGAGCCCGCCCACCTGGCCCGCCAGGACCGCCAGCGCGAGCGCATCTACCGCGTCTACGACTACCTGGTGGCCGGCGCGCCGGGCTCGCTGGACGCCACCTTCGCCCTGTGGTGGAAGCAAGCCGACACCGATCTGGAGCGTGACCGCGCCATCATCGACCAGATCGCCTCCATGACGGAATCCCGCCTCGAGCGCCTGGCGCAGCGCAGCGCCGAGCTCTTCGGCTTCTTGAGCTAGGGCTGAGCTAGCGCACCAGCGCACCCTGCCCACGGACAGAAGGCGAGGAAGGGCCGTGCTGCGCGCAACGGCCGGGCGAAGCGGGAGATATCCGTCACTCGATATTTGAACACCGTTTACTTTGACGTCATGCACCTGACAACTCGTTGTTAAACGAGCGGCCTAGCCTCGGGCGGGCCGTGAGCTGTGCGGCTCCTGTGGAGCCCTCAGAAGCGGAAGTCTCTTCATTTTGCTATCTGTCAAGGAATTTTTGTGTCTCAAAAGAAGTCTCGTAAAAAGCTGCATCAAGCCGCGCTGATCGCCTCCATCAGCCTCGTTGGCTCAAGCCTTGTTGCTCCCTCATTCGCCTCCGCCCAGAACCTGCCCAAGGCAGACATCCTGGACTTGTCCTTGGAGAACGGGACCATCAGCAACTCCGCTTCCGATGTCGCACCGCTGAGCATCGGCGAGCCCACCGTGGAGCAAGACAGCGTGCTTGAGCGCCCCGTGGCTCACTTCGACGGCCGCAAGGATGCCGTCGGCTTCGACATCGGGGACAAGTTTGACCAGATCAAGGACGGCTTCACCGTCGAATGCGTCTTCCGCTACGACGGGGACTTCGACGGCAACGAAAAGAGCCTCTGCGCCAACAAGGAAGCCGGCGGCTGGGCCATGGTCATCTACGGCGACCAGCTCACCTTCACCGTGAACGGCAGCGATGGCTACAAGAAAGCCCAGCAGCAAGTGGAGCCGGGGCAGTGGTACCACGCGGTGGGCGTCTACGACGGCACCAAGAGCGAGCTCTATGTCAACGGCGCCAAGGTGGCTGAGAACACCGAGATTAACGGTGAGGTGACCAAGCCCAAGTCCAACTCCACCGCCGTGATGATCGGCGCGGACTCCGGCCGGGATAACGCCGCCCAATTCTACTCCGATGCCGTGGTGAGCGGAGCTCGGATCTTCTCCGATCCGCTAGGCGAAGATGAGGTTTCCGCCCTCTATGAGGACTCCAACCTGAGCACCGACAAGAAGGCGGAAATCACCGGCTCCACCCCGAGTGCCGGCCAGCACCTGACGGGCCCGGTGACTTTCGACGTCCAGTTCAACGACGCCGCCCTCATCTCCCGCGAGCTCACCTACGCCCTGGATGGTGAGGAAATTGAGCGCGGGCAGGAAATCGGCACCGGCCTCAAGGAAGGAAACCACTCCATCCAGGTCGAGGGTCGCGATGTCTTTGGCAACCCCATCTCCCAGGCCATCGACTTCACCTCCGGCAACCTCCCGGGTGCCGCCGGCACCGACTCCACGCCGAGCGGCGAGGGCGTGACCATCTCCGCCCGCGCGGACAACCCGAGCGGTGGGGAGGTGGAGACCACCTTCACCGAAGCAGACGTTGCGGTAGCAGACAAGGGCTTCCAGGGCACTGTCACCGAAATCCCGGAGAGCCTGGACTTTGAGTACGAAGACGGCGAGGACTTTGACAAGTCTCTCAACCCGGACAACGAGGACGCCCAGGCGACCAGTTCCACGGAGAACATGCCCTTCCAGCGCTTTGATCTGAAGGTCAAGGACGCAGAGAAGAAGACCCACGACCTCGCCTGGTCCGGCACCGTGGATCCCAAGCGCTCGGTGCGCCTTATGGCCTGGAATACCAAGACCAATAGCTGGGAGAAGCTGGCAGAAACCCGCGGCACGGCCGACGCCCAGGTCAGTCTGAGTGCGGAGGTCAACCAGGACTTCGTCGACGGCGGAAGCATCCACACCATGCTGGTGGGCTATGACGTCTTTGCCGATGACCTCAACGAGCCCGTCAACGAGCAATTCGCCGACACCAGCGACTATGACTTCTCCATCGCCCACCACACCGATACCCAATACCTCTCCGAAGGCGCGGTAGAAAAGGCCACCGCCGAGGAACGCAAGAAGTGGGAAGACGGCTACACCGCCGCCACCCAGTGGATCGCGGACAACGCCGAGAAGCGCAAGATCGCCTACTCCGCCCACACCGGAGACATCATCGAGAACTGGATTGGCAAGGACAATGACCGCCCCAATGCCAAGAAGGAATTCGAGGTAGCCTCCAACGCCCAGAAGATTCTGGAGGACGCCGGCGTGGTCAACGGCGTGCTGCCCGGCAACCACGACAACCAAAGCGGCGCGGACGTCGGTGCCGACAACCTCTACAACGAGTACTTTGGCCCGGAGCGCTACGAGGCGCAGCAGGGCACGGGCAAGTGGGCTGAGCAGGATGCCTCCTACCACCCTTATGCTGAGGGCGATAACGACAACCACTATGACCTGTTCTCCACCAGTGGCATGGACTTCATCGCCCTGCACCTGGGCTATGACGTCACTGAGGAGGAAGCAGCCTGGGCCGATAAGGTGCTCAAGCAGTACTCCGACCGCAACGCCATCCTGCTCACCCACGCCTACCTCAAGCCTTCCGCGAGCCCAGATGGCCGCGGCTCGGACTTCTCCCACGACGGCGTGATGGTTTATGAGAACGTCATCCAGAAGAACCCCAACGTGGCCCTGGTGCTGGCCGGCCACGAGCACGGCGTATCCATTGTCACCCGCAAGGACGTTGGCCACACCAACAACCACGTGGTGGAGCTTCTTGCGGATTACCAGTTCTACGAGGTCGGCTCCGATGAGCTGGGCCTGACGGAGATCGGCGAGTACGACGGCGACACCGGCCTGCGCTTTGGCTCCAGCTACCTGCGCCTCCTGCAATTCGATCTGAAGAATTCAGAGATGATCGTGGATACGTACTCGCCGCTTCTCGACGACCACAATGCCACCGAGTACGACGACCGCCAGCGCTACAACGGCCACGAGGACGAGTTCCGTGTTCCGATCCAGTTCCAGACCCGCAAGACCAGCTTTGCGACGAACTCCATGCTCGCCCTGACCGATACCGGCAAGGAGATTGGCAAAGACACCGCCAAGTCCGGTTGGCCCGCCAGCGTGACCTACAAGGACGTCAAGGCCGGCCAGGCCTATGGCTGGTACGCCACCTCCGCTGATGCCTCCTCCAAGGAGGACACCAAGCCCGGCATCGTGCGCCAGTTCGGTGTCTTCACCGCGCAGGAGCAGGAAAAGGAGAAGGATAACAAAGCCCCTGAGCTCACCGTCCCCAGCGACAAGCTCACCATCACCAAGGGCGCCGAGGCCAACCTCCTCGAAGGTGTCAGCGCCAAGGACGATATAGACGGTGACCTCACCGACAAGGTGAAGGTGGTGGGCAACATCGACACCGCCAAGCCAGGTGTGTACTCCGTCACCTACACCGTCACCGACTCCGCCGGCAACCAGGCCCTGGCCTCCCGCGTCGTGGAAGTCACCGCCGGCAGCGCGGACGACAACACCGACAGCAGCAGCGAGAGCAGCAGCGGATCAAGCAACAGTGGCTCCAGCGGCTCGAGCGACCACTCGAGCAACAGCTCGAGCCGTGGAAGCGTCCTCCCCGCCATCCTCGGCGCCCTCTTCGGCGCTGCAGGCGCCACCGCGGTCATCGCCGGCCTGCTGAACTACCTCGCACCGGAAATGCGCGATACCGTCAAGCGCGCCCTCGGCCTCTAAGGTCTAAGGCCCCGGCGGGCTAACCACCCGCCGGCCCATCACCGCAGCCGGCCCACAACCTCACTAGCGCACTAGCGCGACGCCCTGGTCCTCCAGCACGGTTCTCACCCGCGCTAAATCTTCCTCCACCATGTCAAAATCCGCGGCGATAATCGCTACGATGTGTTGCTCGCGGAGGAAGTCCGCCAGGGCGTCGAGGTTGCGCGGGGCACCGGACTGGCAGCCGCGCAGGCGGCCGAGCGCGCTATAGAAGTCCTCGCGCGTGCGGATGGGTTCGGTGATGAGAATGCGTTGCATGTCTTAGTCCTCCGCGTCCGGGATACTGCAGAAGCTGTCGTAGTGGTCGTCGGTGTAGTACCAGACATCCGGGTCGGTCTCGCTGCCGCCGCCGGTGACGATTCGCTTTGCCCCGCGGTGCCCAATCCCCGGGGTTTCCACGGTGTATTCGCGGTAGTAATTCTTTGACTGCTGCGGCAGCGCGCCCTCATAGTTGCCGAAACGCACGTTGTCGTTATCGGGGTAGTCATAGGGCCCGCCGGCCAGGATATCCTCGGCGGTCTCGTGGGCCTCCTGCGGCAGGGAGTCCATGGCGCAGGTGGGCAGGTCTGACTCGCCCTGCTTTGCGACGTCCCCCTTATCCCCATCGCCGCCACCGGATGCGCCGGATGCAGCAGACGAAGCAGACGCAGCCGATGAGGGCGCTGCCTTCTGGTCCGCGCCATCGCCGGAGCCGCCGAGGTCAATGCCGAAGTAGCCCGCGACGAGGACCAGAACCGCACCGCCGATGAGGGCCGGCAGCGATTTTTTAGAGGGGGAGGATTGGGACATGGCCCCCATCATTGCAGGTATAGGGCCTGAACCAGAAATCCGGACCAGGCCTTTTCCCAATCCCCACTGCAGGTTGTTGGAGGATGTGGGAACAAGCATCAAGGATCCACCCAGCCGTGGGTACCTGTAGCTCCGGCGGGCGGGGTAGTCTGTACGCATGGCACGAGGCAGAATTCCGGACAGCGACATCCAAGCTATCCGTGAACGCGCGCCTATTGATGAGATCGTGGGCGAGTACGTTCAGCTCAAACCCGCTGGCTATGACTCGCTGAAGGGCTTGAGCCCCTTCAAGGATGAGAAGACTCCGTCCTTCCACGTGCGCCCGCAGCGCGGCTATTATCACTGCTTCTCCACCGGCAAGGGCGGAGATGTCTTCAGCTTCCTCATGGAGATGGAGCAGGTCTCCTTCCCAGAGGCCGTTGAGGCCGTAGCCCAGAAGATCGGCTACCACATCAACTACCAAGGTGGCTCCACCGGTGCGCGCGATGAAAAGCCCGGCACTCGCCGCCGCCTTATCGCCGCCAACAAGGCCGCACACGAGTTCTACCGCCAGCAGCTAGAAACCCCGCAGGCCGCCACTGCTCGTGAGTTCCTCCTTGACCGCGGCTTCTCCAAGGAAATCATCTACGCCTTCGAATGCGGCTATGCCCCCGAGGGCTGGGATACGGCCACTAAGCACTTGCTGCGCATGGGCTTTTCCTTTGAGGAGCTCGACGCCGCCGGCATCTCAAAGATGGGCAAGCGCGGTCCCATCGACCGCTTCCACCGGCGCTTGCTGTGGCCCATCAAGGACCTATCCGGCAACGTCATCGGCTTCGGTGCGCGCAAGCTTTTCGACGATGACAAGCTGGGCAAGTACATGAACACCTCCGAAACCATGCTCTATCACAAGTCCAAGGTGCTCTTCGGCCTGGATTTGGCCAAGCGCAACATTGCGGAGCAACACCAGGCCGTAGTGGTGGAGGGCTATACGGATGTCATGGCCATGTATGCCGCGGGCGTGAAGACCGCCGTGGCCTCCTGTGGTACCGCCTTCGGCGCGGATCACCTACAGGTGCTGCGCCGCCTCATGCTGGATGATTCCTACTTCCACGGCGAGCTCATCTACACCTTCGACGGCGACGAGGCTGGACAGAAAGCCGCGATGCGAGCCTTCGAGGGCGAGCAGAAGTTCACCGGCCAATCCTTCGTCTCCGTAGCCCCCGATGGAATGGACCCGTGCGATCTGCGCCTCGCGCGCGGTGATGCCGCGGTGCGTGACTTGGTGGCGGACCGCATCCCCATGTTCGAGTTCGTCATCCGCTCCGTCATCTCAGACTTCAGCATCGATACCGCGGAGGGCCGCCTCCAGGCCCTGCGGCGTGCGGTGCCCGTGGTGGCCCAGATCCGCGACCAACCTCTGCAGCGCGAGTACGCCCGCCGCCTGGCCGGCTGGGTGGGCTGGCCCGACCCGGAGGAAGTACTTCACCAGGTACGCCAAGAGGCGCGCAAGCCGAAGAAGGAGCAGCGCCCGCGCTTTGCCTCACTGGAGCAGACCTCGTCTGTGCCTGCGCAGACCAACGCCCCCGTTATGCACATCCCCGGCCCCCGCGAGCCGCACCTATGGCCGCAACGCGAGGCCCTAAAGCTGGCCCTGCAATTCCCGCAGATCGCCGGCAGCTACTTCGACGGGATTACGGAGGATGCCTACTCCAACGAGGCCTACCGCACCATCCGCCGCGCCATCTCCACCCTCGGTGGCGTCACCGCCGGCGCTGAGCAACCCGGCGTGGAATGGCTGGCCGCCGTAGCCGGCGAAATGCCGGACCTTATGGCCCGCAACTTCGTCTCCGAGCTCGCCGTGGAACCCATCAAGCTAGGGGAGACCGGCAACCCCGATACCGACCTTGAGGCCTACGCCGATTCCGTGCTCTCCCGCCTCCAAGAGGCTCGCGTGGGTGACCAAGTAGCCCAACTCAAGGCCCAACTAGGCCGCATGCGCCCCTCCGACGATGAAGAGTCCTACAACTCACTCTTTGCCGACCTCGTTGCCCTCGAGCAGGCCCGCCGCGAGCTCAACGACCGCGCGTTCCGCGGCGTGCACTAATCACGCTAGCCAGCGCTATGCCCCAATCCGCATGCGCTAATCTTCGTCCGGCTCGTAAATCCGATCCGGTTGCACACCATCCGCGGTGCCGCGCTTGCCGCGGCGCCCCTTGTTGTAATCCTTAAGCTCACGCATGCGCGGTTCCGGGTCCAATCGGTTGGCCACGGCTTTGCGCGCGGAGCGCACCGCGGCCTTGGTGGCGGGGGAGTTGACGGCCTTCTCGTAGGCACCCTTAATTTGGTGATAGCGCTTGCGCCCCGCCTTGGTTCCAAAGACGTATCCGGCGGCAGCACCCACAACAAATTGGATCATTGGAAACTAGTCATCCCCTTACTTCAAGCCGGCGCAAGAGCCAGCGTTTGCGTACAACGTACGGGCAACGTGCAATTCTCATGAATAGCCTACCTGCCAAACCAGTCCGGGGCAGGTGGCCTTCTGGCAGCGGAGCGAACAGGGATACCGAATAGATATGACAGGAACTCTTCCCATAATGCATTCGCTTCAGTTAACTTAATACCTGTGAAGACTTCGAAGCGTACGCATGCGGTATCGGCAGCCGTGGCCATGTCAGCGCTGCTAACAGCCAGCGTGGCGGCGGCGGCTGAGCCCCGCACCAATTGCCTTGAAGAGCCGCGCGAAGTCACCGTGAGCGAGGACTAGCGTTCATCTTCTCGATACCTCCGGGCCATGTGCGCGAAGCAAGGGCATTGTAGACTCTTATGGAGATTCTCTCCCCGAAAACACGAAGGACTCTATGTCTAAGCCTAAGATCATGACGGTGTACGGAACCCGCCCAGAGGCCATCAAGGTAGCACCGGTCATCAAGGCTCTGGAGAAGGATGATCGCTTTGAGTCCGTTGCGGTCTCCACCGGCCAGCACAAGGAATTGCTGGAACAGGTCAACACCATGTTTGGTATCGAGCCAAAGTTGGATCTTCACCTCATGAAGCCTGGCCAGGGACTCAATGAGATTGTCTCTCGTGCACTCATGGGACTCGATGAGATCATTGATGCCGAGCAGCCTGATGTCATCATCTCTCAGGGGGATACCTCGACAGCAATGGCTGCAGCGCTCGCTGGTTTCCACCGAGGCGTAAAGATTGTCCACCTTGAGGCTGGTCTACGTACTGGTGATATCTACTCCCCATTCCCAGAGGAAGCCAACCGCAAGCTCATAGGCCAGATGGCTGAACTCCACCTTGCTCCAACCGAAGGATCGATGGAGAACCTGCGCCGTGAGAACGTGCGCTCCAAGGACATCGCAGTCACGGGTAACACTGTCATTGATGCACTTCTGGAAGCCGCAAGCTGGGATACTGCGTTTGAGGATCCTGCCTTGGGGGAAGTGACTGAATCGGACAAGCGTCTCGTCGTGGTTACCACCCACCGTCGTGAGAACTTGGAGGCAATGAAGGAAATCGGTGGTGCCGTCAAGGACTTAGCTGAGGTTTACCCGGAGATCAACTTTGTTCTACCACTTCACCTGAACCCGAAGGTACGTCAGGCTGTCCTCCCTGAGGTTGAGTCTCTACCTAATGTCATCATTACGGACCCACTTCCGTATGACCAGTTCACCAAGCTGCAGGACCGCGCGACCATTATCCTAACCGACTCCGGCGGAGTCCAGGAAGAGGCACCAGCTCTGGGCAAACCGGTTCTCGTCATGCGCCAGAACACCGAGCGCCCCGAAGCAGTGGTGGCCGGTACTGTGAAGCTTGTCGGTACGAACCGCAGCCTCATCGTGGCTGAGGCCAAGCTGCTTCTCGACGACACCGCTGCCTACGACGCAATGGCCAACGCCGTGAACCCCTATGGTGACGGTAAAGCGGCTGCGCGTGCAGTGGCAGCCATTGCGGACCTGCTAGGACTGGGCGAGCGTTTGCCTGATTTTGCTCCCAAAGTAGAGGACTGAAGCAGGTAAGCGCTGCGGTTGAAAGTGCTGATCAATGAGCTTTCCGACGTAGGGCGAAGGTATGGCCCCATACCACATCAGATGCACCAACGCATTGAGCTCGACTACCGCTCTAGTACCGGCTGACTCGCTGTCCAAGTGAAAACCAGCGGCCGATAATTCCCAGTGGGTTCTCCATTGGAATCTGTGGTGGCACAAGGGTCAGGGAGAATACGTTGGCGCCGCACCACACACCACAATCGGGGATTTAGGCGGCACAGATATCCATGTGCGTGGCGCGATACCCCAGATTACTTTGCCACCATCTCAGACAGAAGGACTGTTTGGTGGCGCCGACGTGTGGGTACCCGAAGAATTCTGCGTACGCGATAGCAGCGTCAGCCTCTTCGGCGGGGCTGATCTGCATGTGGTGAAGAGTCAACGATACCCCGCTATATCGTTTGATTCCTTGGGTCGTATTGGGGGTTAAGGGTCGAAAGGGGATGCGGGCACTTTATCCCGTATTGGGCATAGTACACCGGCATCGATAACGAATGGAACCCCGGCTTAGGCATAAGAAAAGGCTGGTCCGGACGCACCTAAATCCACACGAAATGTCCCTTAAGCCCGACACGCCGCAAATCCACACGAAATGTCCCTTAAGCCTAACCTCTGAAGCCAGTGCATGCGTATAAATGAGAAAGACCGCCTTTTTGAAGGCGGTCTGTGCGGCTCCTCCAACTGGGCTCGAACCAGTGACCCTTCGATTAACAGTCGAATGCTCTGCCAACTGAGCTATGGAGGAATATGTGTGGTTTGCTTGAACAAGAGGTCTTGCTCGCTGCAACGTGGACTAACTATATTAGCTAACGCTTGATCTATACAAATCGCCTGGATATTCGGGCATTTTTGGGTGGCCTGGTGTGGTGTCTTTCAAGTGTGATGCGTGGTAACGCTAAACTGTTCGCCAGTTAGTACCCGCCGGGAAGTGAGAAAAGGTTTCTTCATGTTTGTTGGGCACACGCGCTTTAGTCTTTTTGTCCCTGATTCTGCATCTTGGCGAGCTAGCAATGGGCAAAGCGGCTTTTCGGAAGCTGAGTATCGTGAGTATCTCTACGACGATGAGCGCCTTTCACTACGGACTGACATTTTTTTAAACCACTCTGTGCCGATGCTGGCGAAGGCCGCTGAAGGGTTTGATGTGAAGCACATCGTGTCATTTTCAAAGTCCTTGCCGCAGAGGTACAAAAGAAAGCTTCATGAGGCTGCGGAAAAATATGGCGTTCTACACCTTGATGAGCTGCCTGACGGAGATAGCGGGTGGACTGCGGTGCGTCGATATATCCAAACCACTGGATTTAAAGGCACCTTCGGGCGTTACCGTCTTGATGATGACGATGTCTTGTCCGCGCACTATTTTCAGACCACTGAGCAGTACATCAAGCCAGAGTTCGAAGGAATGCTTGTGAGCATGCCCCTTGGGGTGGAGGCTGTGTATGAGGAGCAGCAGTTCTTTCACCTGCGAGAGGCTCATACGCCTATGAACTCGATGGGACTGTTGTCTATCTGTTCTGTTGGAGATGACGGTACCGTCAATGAACCTCAAAGCGGTCCACACGATAAGTCTGACCGCTATGCACCCGTGATTCTGGATTCATCCCAACTAGGGTATCTACGAGCTATCCATGCTGGACAAGATAACGCCATGCGCCATGAGCAGGCTGTTGTCATGGCTCGTTTGATGGAAAACATGGCAGCTTTCCCTCCGTTCACGGATTTCGAGGGTCTTGAGGTCGCTTTCCCAACGGTGGCCGAACAAATGCTGAGCAACGGCGCTCCGCTATCTGTCGGTGAGGTTGTCGGCCAAGGGCAGCACTATCTTCTTGAGCCATCCAACGGTGATGTTGGCTTGGTCTTTGAAGGAGAATCGGAGGTTGATTTGACCAACGAGCTCTTGGTGAGTCTATGGATTGTGGATTCACGTGGCCGACGCGTCCCCTCCTTCAAGAAAATCGAGGGTTTCGCCGCTTCTAACAACCCGAGCATTGGACATTTTGCGTACGTGCCTACGTCGAGCGGAACGTTTCGTAGCTTAGTTAGTCTTCATTTGGAGCACGGATACCGGCTTCGTGGCTTCCGCGTACTGGCGAAGAGCGCGCGGGCTGAGAAAGTGCGAATTTCGCGCTTAATTGTCCAGCAAAGAGGGGGCAAGGCTCGTTCCGTGAGTTCCACACGGTGGGGCGAAGAGCAGAAACGAGGCCTGCGGGGGACGGTCGATCAGGCCATCGACGGGATCTACAAAAACCGTATGAACATCGTGTCTACTCTGCGCAATGTGATGGGAAAAGATACCGCGAACAGGGTTGTTGCGCGCCTTGACCAGGTGAATAAGAAGCTACGCAGATAGGGGAGGGTATGGGCTAATTTGGGTTAGAGAAAACCTCGTCCTCGAAGAGCTGCTCCCAATTCCCGTTCAGTGTTGCTGCAAAACCGAGGATGCCCATGAGTAGCGGCTGTGGTGCAGGGGCATGACCTTCGCCCCAGTCACCAATAAGAACTCTCCATCGCTCTGGATGGTCTGCGACTGCCTGTGACCATGGGAGAAAATGCTGGCTGTAGTGCAGATCATCATCCTTGTTCTGTAGATAGGCCACATAGTTGTTGAAACTCTTGGCATACTCCGTGACGAGGTCAAACGTGATCGAGGTTTCAGAGAGCTTTCGACTGCTCCAACACTTTTTGCGGTAAGCCTTTACTTGGGGCTCGAAATAGCGACCAATGTGGGTTTGAGGGTTGGATACCACTGCTAAAGAACCAGGAAACCGGTGGGAGAAGTACATCGCGGCAAAGCCACCAGCCGATCCTCCAAAGAAAATTGCCTTTCGTCCTAACTCGGTTGTAGAAGCATCAGAATAGAAACTAGCGAGAATATGGCGTAGACACTCTGTGAGGTCATCCTGGAAAAGCCGAGCTTCGTCTCCAGTGAACCAACCGATGCTCGCACCGTGATCGAGTGATGGATCAGAGACATACACTAAATTTGCGTCAATTCCCTCAACCGTCTGTCGGCCGACAAATACCGGGAGGGTAGTTTTACTTGGGTCAATAGCAGCGTGAAAAAGTATGATTGTGGTGTCCGCGTCTCGGCCTTCAATAAGCAAGTCCATGAAAGCTGCTCCATAGCGTATGGAAAGCGCTTCTGCTTCGCCATGCTGGAAACGAGGGAGAGGACGATTCAGGAATTCTTCGACTGAATCGAAAAAGGTCGTTGCAGCTCCGTAGCGCGCGTAGTTTCTCCTCAGTGTCATAGCCGCTTACTGTAGTCGCATAATCGCGAACTCCTAGAAAACGCATCTCTAAGTTAGTGCTGGAAACATGTGAGTACAGATAAATCGGCAGGATTGTCCTACTACACTTCAAGTTTGAATTTGGCATCGTGCTACCGTATTTGGCAGTGAATTGATAGAAAGGCGGACATGGCTCCGAACGTTATTGATTCCCGTGCCTTTAATAGAGTTAGCGTGGTCGGGCTTGGGTATATCGGTCTTCCTACCGCTGCTTTTATAGCGTCTAAGGGAATCGCCGTGGTCGGCATCGACGTGAATCAGGATGCAGTCGAAAGCATCAATGCTGGGCAGGTTCCTTTCTCCGAACCAGGCTTTGATGAGTTGCTTTCCCGCGTCGTCAAGGAAGGCACCCTAACCGCGCAAACGGAACAGGTAGATGCCGATGCATATATCGTTTGCGTTCCCACTCCGGTTCGTGGAGACCACAGTGTTGATACTAAATACATTAGAGCTGCATCTGAAGCGCTCGCTCCACATCTGAAATCCGGTACGCTCGTTGTACTCGAATCAACCTCGGCCCCTGGTACGACGGAAGATATGGCGAAACACCTCGTGGAGCTGCGCCCTGATTTGTCTCTCAACGATGAAGATGACAACGTTATCTTTGTTGCACATTGTCCTGAGCGTGTGCTGCCGGGAAAAATCATGGAAGAGATGGAGAATAACGACCGCGTAATCGGCGGCCTCACTCCGAAAGGCGCGGAGCTCGCTCGCGAGCTATATTCTACCTTCTGCACTGCAGAGTTATTGGTGACCAATGCCACCACAGCGGAGATGTCCAAACTCACGGAAAACTCCTTCCGTGACGTTAATATCGCCTTCGCTAACGAGCTCTCGGTGATTTGTGATCGTCTGGGCATCGACGTATGGGAGCTTATCGAGTTGGCAAATCATCACCCCCGAGTCAATGTTCTGCAACCAGGCCCGGGCGTCGGCGGGCATTGCATTGCAGTGGACCCATGGTTCATTGTCTCCGCTGCTCCTGATGAAGCAAAGCTAATTAAGACCGCACGAGAGGTCAACGACGGGAAACCCGAGTGGGTTATGAGACAGGTGCTTGGAGCGATTGAAGGCAAGGAAAAACCTGTAGTTACAGCACTCGGCATTACCTTTAAGAACGATATTGATGATCTGCGCGAGTCCCCTTCCCTTGAGATTGTGAAACGCCTTGGCGTAGATAATCCACAGTTGGATATCCGCGTCGTGGAGCCCAATGTCAAGAAGCTACCGCCAGTATTGAGTAATCTTTCAAACATTAAGAAACAAGAGACCGTGGAAGCTATTGCGGCTGCCGATGTTGTTCTTTTGCTGGTTAATCACAAGGAGTTCGTAGCCCTCGATCAGTCCGTGCTTCAAGGAAAGCAGGTCATCGATACCAAGGGCATTTGGCGTTAAATTCATTGCATGTGAACTCTCTGAGGTATAAGTACACCAAGACCCCGCGTCTGAGGAAGTAGGAAACAGCGTGAGGATTCTCGTTCTCTCTCAATATTGGACCCCCGAAAACGGTGTCCCACAGCGTCGTTGGTCTTGGCTGTCAAAGATTCTGGTCCAGGCAGGGCACGACGTTCTCGTCATTGCGCCGCCACCGCATTACCAGCGCCGTCTCGAATTCAAACAATGGTTTTCCCGAAAGAACATTTTCGGTGCGAATAAGATAGAAACCGGTGAATCGGGAGAAAGGATTTTGCGCTCGGGTTTCTATCCGGCTGGTCCATCTCTGACGAACCGAATTCTTAACCAAGCATCTGTCGCTGCCTCAATGTTGTTGATGCAGGCGACCAAGCGCGCCAGCATCAAGAATTTCGATGCGGATCTCGTCATTGGTACTGTCCCCGCGCTACCGACTGCCATGGTTACGCGCATCGTGGCCAAGCAGCTCCACACTCCCTACATCATTGATTTGCGTGATGCGTGGCCGGATCTGTTGAAGGAAAAAGGTGATTGGAACTCGGGTACTGGAAAGCGCTCGTTCCGCGAGATCGTCTTGACCAAAGGTCCGTTCCAAGTGATGACCGCTTTGACTGAGTACGCCATTAGCCAGGCGCTGCGCCATGCTGATGGAATTATCACCACATCGCAAGACCTTACTGAGCACTTGGAAAAGGAAGATAGGAAAAGGGGCGGAGTCTCTGTTAAGCCTATCCGGACGATCCGCAATGTCTTCCCACCCAAGAGTGAGTTCATCGCCAGCGATAAGGGGCAGCGCCGGTCCTTAGCTCTCAACGTTCTTTACGCAGGTACGGTCGGCCGTGCGCAGAAAATTGATAACGCAGTGAAAGCTGTCAAAATCGCACAGGATCGTGGATACGACATTAATTTAAGGATTGTTGGAGACGGCGCCACATGGCACGCCACCAAGGAAACGATCGAGGTGCTCGGAATTGATGCGACCATCGAACATCGGGTTCCCGCTGATGACCTGCAGAATATCTATGATTGGGCTGATACGGCTTTAGTTCACTTGACCGACTGGGAGCCGCTTAACCGCACAGTACCGTCGAAAACCTACGAGTTAATGTCCTTGGGAGTTCATACCACTGCAGTAGTGCAGGGAGAAGCAGCACGCCTTATCGAAGAGCTCGGAGCGGGCGTAGTTGTGCCACCGGAAAACCCGGAGGCACTCGCCGATGCATGGGCGATGCTTATCGACGATCGTTCTAAGCTAACGGTGACCTCGTCTGGGCGTGAATGGGTCATAGCGCAGCGCGATGGCGTCGTGCCTGAGGCTCTCCTCGACATCATTGATAGAGTGAACGAACAGGAGAGGGCTGCGCCGTCATCTCGCACACTCAATAGCATTCAGCCTGGGTCTAAATTCCGGAAGTAGGTCTTTTAATGCGTATATCTTCGCTCGACAGCTTTAGTTCGTTGGACTGTCCTTATGCCATGCTGTTGGAGTCTTCGGAGACAATCCAGGCTTTCCCACCGTCTACGAATCCGGTGACGTTTTGTTTTTCTCTCGAACAGCTTCACGGTGTGGCTGAGCTTCCTCTGATTCTTGTTGACACTAAGGCTGACACAGCCCTGTCGATCCTTCGAGAGTATGCGAATGGACATCAGCACCTTGAGTATTGGGCCCCGCGAGAGAACACGTCGAGGCTTCGGGAATTGACCCGATTAGGGGATGAATTAGCAGTTTCGGGCGTTTGCATCACTGGTGAGTGGATTCAGCTTCAAGTAGGTCTTGCGACAGCTGGTGACCGTTCCAGTGCTGACTGGGTGGCTGGACTTGCCGCGGCGCCAGTCCGTACCGAGGAGCATAAGGGCGTGGATAGTGTAACGAGCTCTGAAATGACATTGAGGGGACTAGTCATTTCTCGCATCACACCGCTTGCAAAGCCGATAAAGAAGTACCTGCCTGGTTGGATGGTGATCCTTCTATACAAGGTTTTGGAGAAGATTCGATGAGTGGCTACATACCTGGCATTTCCGTGGTTATCCCCTCATTTGTTTCGAGTTCAAAGGGAAGGACTCAAGAGGACATAGCGGGATCCAGTCTTTATTCTGCTCTCTATTCCTTAGCTGACCAGAGTCTCAAGAAAGACCTCATAGAAGTTCTTGTTGTACTAAATGGGGAAGGGGTATCCTCTTCCGATGGAGATTCTGTCTATAGCTTATTGTGCGATAACCTCGTCAGTGAGTTTTCAGAGCTAAACCTTCGTGTCTTGCGTAGCCTTACTCCCGGTGCCGGGAGGGCTCGAAACCTTGGGATTTCCAGTGCAAGCCGACGTTTTATCACCTATCTGGACGACGATGATGTTTTTCAGCCGCGCTTTTTAGAGCTAGGTCTTGATAACGCGGATGAAGAAGCTATCGTTCTTCTGCCAATCGTCGACACAAGTGACGGACTATCAACTCAAGACAATTCCCTCAATGCTCGGATAAACACTCTGCGCGGCACTACAGTGCCGATAGCTACCGCGCCGTGGGCACTTGGCTTCAACGCCAGCAAAATTATTCCAACAATGGTGGCCCAGCGCTACCGCTATAATGAGACTTTGCGTTCCGGCGAGGATGTCGTTTATTTCGCGCACTTCCTTGAGGAATCGGGGCTCATGTTGAGGACCCCGAAGGTGGGGGAGGGCGCAGCTTACGTACGAACTCTGCGCGCTAACTCGGTGTCGCGACAGGGGGAGAGTTTCGACTTCAATGTAGTCCAGCGTTTTGAGTGCATCAGACAACTACGGGAGATAGAGGAAGCAGCGCCTAAAACCCGCGCACTTCAAAAACTGGAAGAGGCGCAATTTGGTTTTGTTGAGCGCTATCTCAAAACTCATCCCAACGAAGTTCAACGTGCTATCGACGCTGCTGTGAATGCAGGAATTTCTGGTTTGAAATGGGAGCGGGTGCGCGACGAAAAGAATAAACGGTTGATTTTTTCTTATTGCTTTCCTCCCTACGCAGATACGTCAGCGAATGTTACGGCCAAAGTAATCAGGAATGATGCTGAGTTGGTGGATGTTTTCTACGCCGACATGGAGCGCGTTCGCGGACGCGATGAGTCGACTCGCCTAATCGTCGAGCCATTCCTGTCTCATGCTGAAGAGATTGATGTTGTGCCTTCGTTTACACACTGGCCGGCGATTTGCTCTTATGCACGCCAGGCGGCGCGTAGAGCAAGTAAGAGAGCCAAGACCCAAGGCGCTTATTCGTCGATGTACTCCCGTGCTTTGTGGTCCGGTTCCCACGTTGCGGCTGCTCTTTTTAAAGAAAAGCATCCTGGGACTAAGTGGGAGGCAGAGTTCTCTGATCCGCTGAGCGTTGGGGTGGATGGAAAACCCCGTCGAGGAGAATTAACGAGGGGTATCACTACTCGTCGGCTGAAGAGGATGGTAGAGCTTTCGGCTTTTCCGGAGCTTTCATACACATCCCATTTCGAGCTCACTGAGCTCGTAACGCTTTTATATGCCGATGAGGTGATTTTTACGAACGCGAATCAGCAACAAGTAATGCTTGAGCGTTATCCCGAGGAAATGCAGCAGGCTGTCCGTTCCAAATCGAAAATTCGACATCACGCGGTTCCCACCGAAGAGATGTACCACTTGGTGGAATCGGGCTATGAGCTAGACTTAGAGCGCATCAACGTGGGATATTTTGGGAATTTCTACGCTAACCGGGGCATCGGTGGTGTATTAAAGGCACTAGAAGGCCATCCCGATGCCGAAAAATTTCTCCTACACATCTTCACCTCAAATCCAGAAAAACTCCGAGGTGAATTACGGAGGCATCCGGCCAGCGACAACCTTCGGATTAATGGGTATATGCCGTATCTAGAGTTTTTGAACCTTTCTACTCGCTTTGACGCGCTTGTGGTTAGTGATACCGATACGCATGAAACAGCCTTTAGCGTCAATCCATTCCTCCCCTCGAAATATGCTGACTATGCCGGCAGCGGTGCAGCGGTGTGGGGGATTGTTGTCGATGGCTCTCCGCTAACGACGTTGCCGTTGGATTTTACGTCGAACTCGGGTGACATTGGACAAGCTATCGGGGTGCTCGACGAACTTTTAAGATTGGCTGAGTACAATGCCCGTTAGCATTTCTCGGCTAAAGAATACGCAGACCGAGACCCTGCGTACGCTTATAAACAAAAGAATTGGAAGGGCTGATGTATTTGGCACGCCACACATGGCGAAGTTCCAAGACTTCACAATTAGGAGTTAGCGAACTCAACGCCCGGGTTGCGAAGCATCAAGGCCGGGTACACATCGTCAGCCCAGAGGGACTGCATCCACTTGCAACCCGCCCGTCACTTGGGGAATACATTTCGCAGCTTTGGGCACGTCGCTTTTTTATTGTTGCTGATGCGCGCGCAAAAGCGCTTCGCACCACGCGTGACTACCGCCTCTGGCAGTTGTGGTTAGTTCTTAACCCGCTGTTCGATGTCGCTCTTTACGGTTTCCTTTTTGGCATGCTGTTGAAGACTTCTCGCGGCGTGGAAAACTTCATTGGGTTTCTCTTTATCGGCATCATCTTCATGTCAATGATGACAGGGCTTATGAACTCAGGGATTGGCCTCATGCAATCGTCTCGTTCGATGATTCGCGCATTCCAGTTCCCGCGAGCGTCTATTCCCTCTTCAACGGCGTTACGTTCCTTAATCGATAATGCCTTACCCGCAATTGTTGCGCTTGTAGCTGCTTTTCTATTTCAATGGGGAACCTGGCCATCATGGACGCTGATTCTTGTCGTTCCACTCTTTTTATTGATCCATGTGTTCGGCTGCGGACTGATGATGATTACCGCGCGTCTTACTGCTCAGGTCCCAGAAACCAAAACCCTTTTAGGGCTGGTAAACCGAGGGTTGTTCTTCTTGTCTGGCGTGATGTTCTCAATCGACAGATTTGCTGGGCATCCGACGGTCCATAAAATTTTGTCCGCGAATCCCTGTCATGTTTTCCTCACGGCGGTGCGTGACACTTCTATCTATCGGACTGCGCCGAGCTTGGCGACGTGGGGCGAGCTTTTAGCTTGGAGCTTCGGGACTCTCATTGTGGGCTTTGTATTCTTCTGGAGAGCGGAGGATAAATATGTTCGACTCGTCTAAGTTACCCGCGGCACCGGGTGAGTACAATGAAGCCAAGCAGAAGCTCGTGAATGAAGCGAAAACCGAGCAAGGCCATGTCTCTTCTGAGGGAGAAGTGGTCGGTACAGATTCTCCGTCCCTTGCTCAATCTGCCCCTGATATCAAATACGTGGAGAGCGCCAATGTCGTGGTAGACAATGTCTCTAAACGATATGTCATTAGTCAGGGGAGATCGTCAGACGCCAGCGTGACGCGTGAGAGCCGCGGAAATACAGTGGTTGATGCCATCGTCGATGCTTCTCTTATTGCGTTGCCTAGCGAATCAATTGGAATTATTGGCCTTAATGGTTCTGGAAAATCGACACTACTCAGCATGATTGCAGGGGGGGTGGCACCCACGTCGGGCCGTATCTTAACTCGCTCCCAACCTACGCTTATGGGGGTGTCTCCCGCACTGCAGCCGGATCTTTCCGGTGAGCACAATATCTATTTGGGTTGTTTGGCTCTGGGAATGAGCCGCTCCGACGCTAAAGGGCAAATAGGAGAGATTGCAGAGTGGACTGAGCTCGGGGACGCAATTAAGAGGCCGATGAAGACCTACTCTTCGGGTATGTCAGCAAGGTTGTCTTTTGCTATTTCGACAGCTGTTAGACCCGACATCCTTATGATCGATGAAGCACTCTCAACGGGTGATGCTGCGTTCGGTGCAAAGGCGAGCGCCCGGATGCATGAGCTCCTTGATCGCGCAGGAAACCTATTCTTGGTTTCGCACGCAATTAAAGAAATCGAGAATAACTGCAACCGAGCGATTTGGATTTCAAAAGGACGGATCATTGCTGACGGTCCAACTGATGTTGTCGCTCCCCAATACCACGAGTGGGCCCGACTGATGGGTAAAGAAGATAAGCAGCCAGCGCACGACTATCTTGGTGAAGTTACCGCTTCCTATAGTTCACCATTGGTTCTGCTCGAGAAGCCAATCCAAGGCTAAGTTGCAGAAAAATGATGCGGGTCATCTGAATCTGTCAGATTGTACGTAAGAATTTGTTGGCGGGAATGACTTTCATGGGCCTTGATATTCCGCCGCGGAAGGGGACTCATTCTCCTTATAGAGATTTTGGCATCTGCTCGTAGGTGCGATTGTGACCAGTGGTAGCGATTTAAACAAAGCGTTTTGGTCTCTGAAGCTGCGTGATCACCTCGGTGAAGGCAATCCGTTGGCTAATGTGCATCTGGTGTGGCTACCGCCGTATGCGCCGGATCATAATCCGATTGAGAAGGTATGGAATGAGGCGAAAGCAGCGATCAGTAACCGACAGGGGTTGGTGTTCGAAGACACCTGTATTGGGTTTGAGACGTTTATTGGTTCATCGGTTTTCCTACCGGATCTGAGCTTGTGGGTGAAGCTTTTGATCTGGGAGAGCTATACTATTAGGGAATTGTGACCGTATTAGCCTCTGGACTTATGCTAATGATCTAATATTTAAAGAGAGTAAGGCAACTAAATGGAACCCCCTAATGAACAACTGCTCTATCTTCTAGACCTTCAAGTAAAGAAGCTAGAGGACCTATGGAACCCCCTAATGAACAACTGCTCTATCTTCTAGACCTTCAAGTAAAGAAGCTAGAGGACCTAAAGAAGCATATGGGTAATTTGTCTGGTCTTTTGGAGGATCAGTCAAAGAAGATTGAGCAGATTCGGTATAGCGCTGCAATTCCTATGCAAGGCGACTATTTTGAGAAAGTGGGTGCTCAGCAGCTTTCCTCTTGGGAGACCATACAAACCATTGCAGAACGGAGGATGAGTTTTGCGAGGTTCGGGGACGGAGAGCTCGGTTTAGCTGCGGATCCCAATAGGAACATTAGGTTTCAGAGGGGATCGATGGACCTGGCTCGAGCTCTACGGGGAGTCTTAAATAGCAAGAATGAAAGTTTGCTTGTAGGAATGCCTGGCGTTGTGGTTGACGTTTTTTGGATGACATCGTTAGCTAGGTACTGGGGAGTTCTGTCGAGTGTGATACCTGCCCGCAGTTTATGGGGTGATTCTACCTGTACGAGAGCCAGCGCTTTCAAGCGGGACGGTTCGGCGTTGGTGGACGCATGGCGTGCTTGTTGGGATTCTCGTCATGTGACCGTTGTAACCGGGCGGGGGTCTCGATTCGAGCCTATCGGAGAATTGTTTTCAAATGTGAAGGATATTTCTTATGTGGAGGCGGAACCGAAACACGCCTTCGGTGACCTCGATAGAGTCCAAGAAACGATTAATGCTCAGGAAAATGATCTAATCTTAATTGCTTTAGGGCCAGCTGGGACGGTACTTGCTTCGAATTTGGCGGACGCAGGAATGCAGGCCTTAGATATAGGTCATTTGCCTAATAGTTATGTCGAGGCGTTTGAGGGAGGACCGCGTCCAGAAAGTCTTCCTTTTGAGCGAAAAAAATAGATCTCTCAAAAATCATGGCAACGCGTATCTGATTTAATATTTTCGGGCAATGCCAATAGATCCGTATAGGAATCGTTTTTCCCGAAAGTGTTCAAACACGCTTATCAGGGAGCTTTTGTTTTGGGGGGGGGAGCTATAGCAGTTCTTGCAAAATACGCGGTGAAGGTCGAGTCAAGCTAATTTTGAAAGCGCGGAACAGGGATTTCTTTACCGAGATCGGAGAGGGAGCTCGAGGTTACGCCGATATTTGGGCGTGTCAAAACGGTTATGCCCTAATGGGAGGATTTACTTAGCAGTCTCGTCTGAGCAATGGTGAGCATGCAGGGTGTTATCATCTTTCTTATGCATTGTCTCGTAACCGGCGGCGCCGGCTTCATTGGTTCGCATCTTGTAGATCTTCTCATTGAGGAAGGTCACACAGTTACGGTTTTGGATAACTTTTCATCAGGGCGCATGAGCAACCTACGGGAAGCAATGATCTCTGGAAGGGTTGACATCGTTGAAGGTGATATACGTACGGTTGAGTATGACGATTTGTTTGGGAAGAGAACTACTGACGTGGTTTTTCACCTTGCTGCTCAAATCGACGTTCGTAAGTCAGTTGAAGACCCGGTAGATGACTGCGAGCTGAATGTGCTCGCTACGGTTAAACTTGCAGACGCTGCATGTAGAAATGGGGTGGAGGGAATCGTTCACACCTCATCGGGTGGATCGATCTATGGCACTCCAGACTCATTTCCAGTTAACGAGGAAGCACCTTTATCGCCGGAATCTCCCTACGCAGCTGGAAAGTCTGCAGGAGAGATTTATCTGAATATGTTTGCCAGACTGTATGGGCTAAAAACCAGCTTCGTGGCTCCCGCCAACGTGTATGGGCCCCGCCAGAATCCATATGGAGAGGCTGGTGTAGTCGCCATTTTTAGTCAGCGGCTACTCAATGGAGAATCAACCAAAGTGTTTGGGGAAGGAACAAACACGAGGGACTATGTATTCGTAAAAGATGTAGCTCGTGCATTCTATTTAGCGTCTACTAAGGCTGGCAACGGGGAACGGTTCAACGTAGGGACTGGTATCGAAACCAGCGATCGGGAGCTTCACACTAAAGTGGCGAATGAGATCGGAGCCCCCGACGTCCCTGTATTTGCTCCGGCGAGAAAAGGTGATGTGCCAAGATCAGCGCTAGATTCCTCGAGAGCAGAAAAAATTATTGGTTGGAAGCCACAAGTTGGCCTTCAGGAGGGAATTGCGATGACAGTTGAATACTTTCGTAGCCAAGACTAGTTTTCGTGCAGGAGTATGAGCCGCAATCTTGTCATCGGTATCCGACAACTCCGTTCTCATCGTTGGTGCTTCGCTTCTCGGGACTGGAACGCCGTGAAGTGTTTGAATCGTCTTGCACTAAATAGAATCATTTGTCGTGCGTTAATGTCTTTGTGGGTCGAAGGCAAATTAATTTAGATGGGAAATTCTTGTGCGTGTATCAAGTGCGGTGAGAGGCGCCTTATCCAATAATCTTGGAACCTGTTGTAGGTATGCGAATTATTGACTTAAGTTCCTAGGTCAAAGTGTTATACGAGGTTCCAAGTCTCTACCAGTTCTGAGTAAGTGGGAGAGCATATAATTTACTGCGTAGGTGTTCTGGGATGTATAGGCAGACGGTGTTGCTCTCAAATCGTGGACTGGTAGGGGAGCTATCGAATGAATGGCCAGCGTCACTGGTCGTAGAATCCCGTTTTAAGGTGTTGACCAGATCTGCTCGGCCTTAGCATTATCGCAGAATGACTGCGTGGCGCCCCACGAACTGGGCAATGGCTAGGTTGCCGCAAACGTCCCAGAGCTGCTCGCTAACAGATCGTGGGGGTGTCGGTTGGTTTGTTCGTGGGTTCTCAACTTGTATGAGGATATGGACCAGAGTGACTACTGTGCCACGATGTGCTACGGCCGATGAGGTTAAGATTGGTGCGGTTGAAAAATAGCTGCTTACTAACCCTGAAATCGCGAAATTGTGACCTCGCAGTTCACCCCACAGGAGTGGTACAAGTCCATCCCTGACGCCGTGATCTCCGAGTCAATCCTCAACCGACTCGTCTCCGGCGCCGAGATCATCACATTGGAAGGACCAAACATGCGCCTGACCACCAACGCATAACAACCGACAAAGCCTGAGTGAGATACCGCTACCAGGTACTCACTCAGGCGCTACCAGATACTCACCACGCCGCTACCATTTCGGTCTTCTTAACAGTTATGGTGTGGCAAAACCGCCAGCTAGACGAATTCTACCCGGTCATTTTCCTGGATGCACTGCGTATTAAAGTCCGTGACGGCGGCCGGATCGTTAACAAGTCTGTGTACATGGCAATCGGGGTGGACCTCGACGGTATTAAGCACAATGTGGGCTTGTGGATTGCCAAGGAAGAAGGTGCTTCCTTTTGGGCGCAGGTATGCGCCAACCTGTCCAACCGTGGAGTCAAAGACGTCTTTATTGTCTGCAGTGACGGACTTAAAAAGGCCTACCAGAGGCAGTAGAGGCAACCTGGCCGAACTCTATGGTATAAACCTGTATTGTGCACCTGGTTCGTGCCGCGAACCGGTGGGTGGCCTACGGGGATCGCCGGGCTGTATCAGCCGCGTTGGAAAAAATCTACACCACCACAGACGAGACCACAGCTAAGGCGGCCTTAGAGGAATTCGAGGCTTCCGAGCTGAGTGAGAAGTATCCCCACTCAGTCAAGGTCTGGTAGGACGCCTGAGGCGGTTGGTCCCGTTTCTGCAGTTTCCACCAGCAGCAAGAAAGGCCATCTATACGACCAATTCCATTGAGTCGTTTAACAATGAGTTGCGTAAAGCTACGCGCAACAGGGTGCAGTTCACCAATGATGAATCAGCGCTGAAGACGATGTGGTTGATGATCTGCAACATTGAAGACAAACGAGCCACCAAGAGAGCAAAGCAAGGCAAACAAGTCTCAGGAACCGCCGGCAGACTCATGGAAGGAGCCCGAGTTTCCGGCTGGAAACAAGCCATCAACCAAATGGCCGTGGCCTACCCTGACCGCTTCGACAAATACCTATGAAACGAGCCCCACACACAAACAACTTGACACGCTCTCTTCGGTGGCATCACCTACCAAATCGTTTCCAGACAGGGGACGCACATAAGGCATTCCGAAGCCAGCGACTAGTCCCACTGTCCTTTCGGACGGCGCTAACGAAGAAAGACATAGGGACCTGCCCAATCGGGTGGATGGGCTATGAATCTTCAGTGCCCTGAGGCGGAACTGCTAACAGCGTCATGGGTATACGCTACGATGTATGATAAGGAAAGAGTCGCCCAGGTAATTTCGATAAAAGAGCAAAGGCTGTACCAAGCGCAAATGAAACCATTAGAGAATAAATTCCGGAGCACTATTAATTGGGCGTTAGGTCGTCCATACGCTTCATACGAACTGAGGTTAAAAAGTGGTTTAACTCCGCTACGGTTAGATTTCACGATGGAAGGGATGGGTCAAAAGGAATTTATTTTTGTACCCAAGGGCAGGCTGAAAGAGATCCTTTTGGAAAGCGGCTCTGTATATTATTCGGAAGGATTAAGGGAGTATTATCGGTATATAGACTCAACGAACGGTCGTATTATTTTTCCTCAATCAAGGGGTAATGTATGGTCCGATTTCTATTTTGACATAGTTCGGTGGAACTCGACTGGTACCGTTCAATTTCCCCGACTAATCCCTTGTGCGGTTAACAGTAGAGAACTGGAACTTACAGCGGGAGTGGAGCAAATTCTATTTGCCGTACAAACTAAGGGCGGACGGAAGTGAGGCAAGATATGTCACCACTGGTAACTGTGGTTATTGCCACCAAGGATAGGGCAGATTTGCTTCCGTCGAGTATTCACTCGGTGTTGAATCAAACCATGGAAGACTTGGAATTAATCGTTGTCGATGATGGCTCTACTGATAATACGAAGGCCATAGTCGAAGCTTATACCGATCCGAGAGTGCACTATGCAACTACTGGCCCCGTAAGTCGAGGTATATCGGCAGCACGAAATGTCGGCACCGAGCTTGCTAGGGGCGAGTGGATTGCAGTTCATGATGACGATGACTTTATGATGCCGGATCGTCTTGAACGTCAGCTTGCCCATGACGATGGCGACGTTGATTTTATCTTCGGTGCTTTTGTTAATTTTGATGATGAAAGCGGAGAGCTTCAGCTCCATCACGGTAGAAACTATTCTTACGGTGCCGCTTTGGGGACGGGGTTTGCTCCAGGGCATTCCACGTGGCTGGTGAAAACGTCAGTAATGAGGCAATTTCCTTACGATGAAGGTCTCGAAAGTGCGGTTGATAACAATCTTGCTTTTCGGCTCTTGAGAACAGGAATTCAGTTTAGGCATTCTGGGGAGATTGTCTTACTTCGAAGAGTTCATAACCGTCGTATTACGTCAACTGGTGGTTCTAAGCAAAAGTATGCAGCCGATCTTAATCTTCAGTTTCTGAGGCATGGAATAGATGAGCAGGCAATCAAACGAATGTGGAAAGAGGCCAGATATGACTGGGGAGCGTTAGATAAGGCTTCTTGGCAGCGACGAACTCTTCCTTATCTCCCCGATCATCTCGTTCGAAGGGGGGGAGTATTGGTGTTTCCCGAAGGTAGAGAAAGAAATGGTAGGGACGTGCTACGCGTCGTTGATGCCAGTGATTTAAGCTGGGGGGAACTCTATAGGCGAATACAAGAGGGAGCTTCGGGCAGGTACCTATGTGCTCGTTATCGCGAAGACGATTGTATTGAGTCGAAGCTTGAGGCTCCATCCCTGTTTGAAGTCGGCGCGGATATCAATCTTATTTCGACCTATTTTTCGAATAAAAGTAAAGATAATAATCGCGTGGTGGCGTTCCAATTGGCATCGAAAACTAAGAGTCACTCTGCGGTACTGTCACACGGAATTAAATTTATCTTTGGAGAATCCGAGATAGAGATCGACTATGGATTTTTCGAAACTGTTTCGGAATTGTCTGAGCGTATTGAGAACTCAGAAATAGATCCAATGAAGCTAACCATTTTCAGTCCGGTAGGCGTGTCGGAAGGGAGCTAATGTATGGGTAAGAGAATTAGTTTCGGGCAAATTGATCAGACTGCTCGCTGGGGGTTGCGAGTGGTTGATCAAGCCACGGGTACGGATTTGGTGAGGCCGCTACTTTTTGATGCTAAGCCTGATAAGATTTTTCACGAAAATGTGTTTGTAGCTGGGCTATGTCTTTCCGGCGACTTCAGTGGAACATATAGCTATACTGGGTATCTCAGTGACAGGTTGGTAGGAGTATTGCAAGCCGAGTTGGGCTTAGAAGTTGATGCCCGGCGTGTTAGCGATAATGGTCAAGATTATACGAGAGCTACGACCCTAGAGGTTGTAGATGATTTTATCCTCAATCCCGAGACGCCGGGAAGAGACCGAACTTCTTTGCAATTGGTTCCTAGTGGTCGCTTCATTGGAAGTCTTGTTGGCGTTAAAGAGAAAATTGTAGGAAGTAACGCTGCATTTTTAACGAGTGAGCTTGGGGGAAGGGTACTTGTAGCGGCAGGGCTACTATTTGCCCCGGATTTTCTGGCTGCAGAATTTTCTCTGCGAGTGACGACTAGGGAGGCTGAAAAGTTGGCCTCCATAGTTGATTCTGTTGGACTTGGTCTTCATCAATCTGAGTAGGTAATGTCTGTGAGAAATAGGTCTTTAAATTCTGCTGGCTTAAGAGGCTTCAGAAAGCTATATGTAACACAAGGGGAGTCTGTTGATCCCCGTATCGGTGAGCTTCGGCGTACCTTTTTATCTTTGGTATCTGAACAACAAATAGAACTTAATTTCGTTCCTTCATTTGCAACTGACGATTTGCGGATGATTCAAGAGCCTAAGACAATTGTTACGACCGATCCGTTGTCGGTCAAAAGGGCCGATTGCCTAGGGGAGCGAGATGTCTTAGTGTTCTTTGCAATTCCGCCAGGCTACCCGAATCAAAGCAAGGAATTTCTGGAATGGTCCAAATCGCTTCAGGATTTAGCGGACTATTCTTCAGTGATCTTTACCAATTCTAACCTTAGTCGACGCATTATTGAGTCGGTTCTTTCTTCTTTTCGTGCGGATGTTCTGGTTCTTCGAACGTTAGAAGCGTCGATTCGTGCCGGCGAAATTCTTCGCGACTCTAAAACCAAATCCTTACCTTTGGAATGGGACTTTGATGTTGCGTCTGAGCTTTCTTCCGTTAAGAGCTTTGAATACGGCGGTTCGGACTGGTCCGGATCGTCAATAGTGACCGTAAAGCCTTCGTTGGAGGCCCCGAATTACTCTGCGAGCAGTTCGGAGGTTGAACATGGTTATCGCGAAAATCTATCAGGCGTGCTTCAATCGGTGCTTCAGAACGGTCCTGATCTGTCAAATTTGAAGGTTGGTGTCATTGGTACCAAGCTGACCTTCATTGACGAATTGGTACGAGACCTCGAACGAAACACAGGCGCGGATTTTACGCAGGATGCTTGGCGGTACTTGTCAGGCCCTCCGTCGGTTGATAGAACTTTGGGAATTCTCGCGGATAGTGACGTTGTGATTGGAGAGTGGGCTCGTCCGAACAATAAATGGATTCAAGAGCGAGCGGATGACAAAACTCGACTGATTGTTCGGGCGCATCGGTACGAGGTCACCACAGACTTTCCACACATGATTGATATGGAGAGATACTCTGCAGGCGTTGTTATCGTCCCGTGGGTGGGGCGAAAATTAGTTCAAGAGTTCGGGTGGCCGACCGAGAAGATGGTTTATATTCCTAACTATATTAATTCGAGATATTTTGATAGAGAAAAGCTGCCTGGAGCAAGGTTTACTCTCGGACTTGTAGGAATCACGCCTTCTCTTAAGCGTTTGGACCTCGCGCTAGAACTACTTAGTCGTCTTAGGCGCGTTGATACAAGGTACACCCTTCGTGTTCGCGGAGCTCTGCCACCGACCCACATCAACTGGGGGGTTGATCCGGCGATTGAAGCTCAGTGGTCGAGCGTCCTTTACCGGTTGGAACACGATGAGTCTCTTGTAGGTGCTGTTCATTTTGACGATTCGGGCCGTGATATGGGCGCCTGGTTTGAGAAGGTAGGGATTATCCTGTCTACCTCTGATCTTGAAGGATCACATGTTGCTCTCGCGGAAGGTATGGCTTCTGGTGCTTTACCGGTTGTGCGCGACTGGCCTGGAGCTCGTACCCTTTGGCCAAGCGAAATTATTCATTCGTCGCTAGATTCTGCAGTTGCTTGGGTGTTGCGTTCGCGCGATTCCGCTTGGTTCTCCGAAATTACAAGCAAGCTAAAGGCTCAAAAATCACTTGATAGCGAGCTGGTTCTGCGAGCTTGGGCTGATCTATTAGGAGGAGACATCGAGCAGGCTAAGGCCCGGTTCGGTCCCATAGGGTGGAACGATAGTATTTTCGAACCGCTGCCAGAGGAGTCATTATTCGCAAGCGATCTAAATGATGTTAATGGACTCTGAAAATTTGCTTTCGGCGGCTTAGTGGCATCATAAATTATTGGTTTCCGGTGCGAACTTTTGAAACACCATGAGTTTGTTTTGGCGGGTTTATTTGGATAGTCGAGCACATTTAGCGGGTTGGACTGAGATTCACGGCAGTGAGTGAGCCGTTTGGCAAAGTTCAGGCGGTTGAGCTCTTGGGGTCCGAGGCGGTCGACGCTTTTGAGGACGTTCCTAGGTAGATCTGTAAATTGACTGGTCGTGAAGACTCGCTCTTGTTGGTTTTGTTGGGAGCTGCCGCCAGTGTTTTGACTTCTAAATTTTCAGAAATTGGTGTCCAAGCCATTGATGTGGCATATATTTCAAATTGCTACAACAATGTATTCACCGATGCTCCTACTCCGGAGGGGCATCCTAGGATTGCCTGTTTAGCGCGATAGTGGTTGCCTCAAAGAAAACAACATGAATTGTGGAGTGTGCTGGATAGGACTATAGTTCAGCCCAATCGGCGAGTTCTTGCTGAGGTTGCGGTTAGCTTTACTTGAGAATGGTATTATAAACAGAGGTGTCGGAAATTGAAGATTGCAGTATTTGGTCTGGGGTACGTTGGACTTGCGAATGCAGTTCTTCTGGCAAAAGATCACGAGGTATGTGCCGTTGACATCGACGAAAGAAAAGTCGAGCTTGTTAATAAACGCGAATCTCCGATAGCAGATGACGAGATTGAAGAAGCCTTCAAGGAAGGCGATCTAGAATTGTCTGCCGTCACGAATGCTAAAGAGGCGCTGGAAGGTGCTCGCTTCGCAATTGTTGCAACCCCTACCGACTACGATGTTGACACTGACTTCTTCAATACCAGCAGCGTTGAGGATGTCTTAAACCAGATTGAGTTTTTTGCCCCGACAGTAACCACGGTTATCAAATCTACGATCCCTATCGGCTTTACTGAGCGCATGGAATCGGTGCATCCCTCGATGAAGTTAGTTTTCAGCCCTGAGTTCCTTAGGGAGGGTCGGGCCCTCTACGACAACCAGCATCCCTCGCGTATTATTTGTGCATCCTCGCATGCGGATGAGGCGGCAGAATTTGCTCAGCTGCTGGCAACTAGCTCTTTGGAGCCCGACGTTCCCATTCTTAACATCAACACGACCGAGGCTGAGGCCGTCAAGCTGTTTTCGAACACCTACTTGGCTATGCGAGTCGCTTATTTCAACGAGCTTGATACGTACGCCGTCACCCATGGATTGAATACTAAGCACATTATTGACGGTGTTTCGTTAGACCCTCGAATTGGCTCCCATTACAACAACCCAAGTTTCGGTTATGGAGGGTACTGCCTGCCTAAGGATACAAGGCAGTTGCTTGCTAACTATAAGGGAATTCCCCAAACTCTTATTTCTGCCATCGTTGAATCCAATTTGTTGAGGAAACATTTTATCGCTGAGCAGATCCTTAAAAAACGCCCTTCTACCGTTGGAGTTTATCGCCTTACGATGAAGGCTGGATCAGATAACTTCAGGTCATCCGCTATTCAGGATGTCATGAATATTTTGCGGAACAATGGTGTAGAGATCGTCATTTTTGAACCGACCCTAAATGATGAAGTCTTTGATGAAATGCCGGTGATTAACGACTTTGATGTGTTTGCGGAGAAGGCGGACGTTATTTTGGCAAACCGGTTGGACGACACCTTGAAGGATTCTGGGGCTTCTATCGTGACTGCGGATATTTACGCCCGAGATTAGCTCAGCGTATTTGGTTCATTTCCCCAACTAGCTTATGGAGATCCGATGTTTAAGACTGTCGTTGTCCCTGCAGCGGGCATGGGAACACGTTTCTTGCCGGCGACGAAGACCGTTCCCAAGGAGCTTCTGCCAGTTGTGGACACTCCTGGCATCGAGATAATTGCAGAGGAAGCAGCGGCAGCGGGGGCTGCGCGGCTAGCCATTGTGACGTCGCCAAGCAAGCAAGAGGTGCTGCGCCACTTTGAGGAGTTTCCAGATCTGGTGGAGACTCTGCGTGCCCGTGGCAAGGAGGAGCAAGCAACAAAGGTTGAACGTGCCGCGCAGATCATTCATCCTGTTGCCGTTGTACAGAAAAAGCCCTTGGGGCTGGGTCATGCTGTTGGCTTGGCAGAGCCTGTCCTGGATGAGGACGAGGACTGCTTTGCAGTCATGCTTCCTGATGACGTCATTGAGCCCACTGCCGCCATGAGTGAGATGATTCGGGTGCGTCAGGAACACGGCGGGACGGTGCTATTGGCCGTTGAGGTGGATCCGGCGCATGTGTCGAACTACGGCGTGTTCGATGTCGAGGACACCGATGAGGACGCTGTAAAGAAGGTCGTGGGGATGGTGGAAAAACCTGCAGCGGAGGATGCACCATCAAACCTGGTGGCAACGGGACGCTACCTGCTTGATCGTGCCATTTTTGAGGCACTTCGTCGTATTGAGCCTGGCAAGGGAGGGGAGCTGCAACTTACTGATGCCATTGATCTGCTCATCTCTGAGGGGCATCCAGTGCACGTTGTAGTCCACGACGGGATCCGCCACGATTTGGGTAACCCGGCTGGATTTATTCCGGCTAGCGTCGAGTTTGGTTTGCGTCACCCGAAGTATGGTCCGGCGTTGTTTAAGGACCTTGAGGCGATCATGGAGAAGTACCGGTCCCAGTTGGGCTAGCGATTGGTATCGCATTCCCGAATCATTAGATCTGCAGCACCCTTAATGAAGAATCTCTAGACTTGCCAGAAACGCGCGCTGGGATCGTCCGCAAGGTCCGCGTGCTTAAGATGAATTGTCTGGAGTGAAACTACATGTCGGAGAATGCGACACTGCGGAAAACGATGAAGCCCTCATGGGTCTTCGCCATGGCGCTCGGCGCGGCAATTGGTTGGGGCGCCTATATCTTGCCCTTCGATTGGATGCAGAAGGCGGGGCTGGCTGGTACGGTCATCGGCTTTGTCGTTGGTGGCCTGATGATTGCCATTATTGGTTTGAGCTACGGCTTTACAATTCGCGCGCTGCCGCTGACGGGTGGTGGGGTGGCTTTCGCTATGGCGGCGCTCGGCCGGTCTCATGCGTTTATCGCGGGGTGGGCGCTGACGCTAGGGTACTCGTGCGTCGTCGCGTTGAATGCGTCGGCGGTCACGCTCGTCTTCCGTGTCACGCTCCCTGAATTGGTTATGTGGGGCGCGCTTTCTGGCTAGTTCCAGTTCTTTGCCGTTGTGATCATGGTTGTGGCGGTGGTGGTCATTGTGGCTTCGATGGTGGTGTATTACGTCGCCAAGCGCCCGGAGCTTGCCCCCGCTTTCCCTGTCGACGTCCCGCCGGCGGCAGCGGTTGCGACCATTATCGCTTTTGCCCCGTGGGCCTACGTAGGCTTTGATTCTATTCCACAGCTAGCGGGCGAGCTAGCGGGCGAGTTCAATTTCTCGCCGAAGAAGGCGCTAGGCCTTTTGATGTGGGGAATCATTGCGGCGACCTTGATCTACTTGGCGATGATGCTCGCGACCTCCATCGCTGTGGGAACCCATCACGATGCTTATGAGGGGGAGCCATGGCCGCCGGCGGCAGCGATTAGCGAGGTGATGGGGCCTGCCGGATTGGTGCTCATGGTTGTAGCCGTCAGCGCCGGAGTTCTTACTGGGTTGAACGGATTCTTCACTGCGGCAAGCCGAGTCTTGTTTACTCTTGGCCGCGCCAACCTAGTCTCGAGTCGGCTGGGTGAGCTAAATGGTAAGCAGCGCACCCCGCGCAACGCGATTCTTTTGGTGTGCGCGGTGTGCTTGGTAGCTCCTTGGTTTGGGCGCGCGGCGTTGACGTGGGTCGTCGATATGTCCAGTGCTGGTATCACGGTGGCGTGTTTCTATACGTGCTTCTGTGCATGGAAGATTGCGCGTACTGGGCAGGTGTCCGGGATGCCCAAGCCGATTGCACCGAACAAGTTCTACGAGTACTTCGCGTTGGCTGGTTGCATTCTTTCCATCGGGTTCTTGGCGTTGCTCTTTGTGCCGGGCTCGCCTGGCATGCTGGGAACGGCTCCGCTTATCGCGTTGGTGGTCTGGGTTGTGCTGGGGCTGGTGTCGTGGGCCATCAAGAGCCGGCAGCTGAAGGATGTGCCGCCGGAGGAAACGGCGGCGTTGGTTTTGGGATAGTGGGCTAGTGGGTAGGGAAGGCGTAGCGGCCAGCAATAGGCAACCGAGGAGAAGACAGCGATGTCTTGGCTATCGTCAGGCTTAAGAGGCTCTTCCGGTTTTGGGGTGCGTAGCGGGGTGAGGTAGAAATCGACGGGTTCAGCGGGTCACCACAACATGTAGGGGTCCCTGGTGTGAAGATGAAAG
>QWCP01000014.1_pt1 | contig 120326 bp, 93 predicted proteins | sample 1972561 | NCBI WGS metagenome assembly QWCP01 (sample SAMN09866705, study PRJNA288562) | Human vaginal metagenome isolate pre4_vaginal, whole genome shotgun... | isolation source: vagina | host: Homo sapiens | place: USA: California
GAATCGCCCCTCTTATTTGCTCCTTACCAATCATCAACAACACGAGAACACCCCTACTACAGGATTAGCGTACGCAACTTTTCTGTTTTTTACGTTGTCATCGACGACACTATGGAAGTGCGCAGACTTCTATATTCAAAACGAAATATTGACGCACTACTGGAATAACTATTCCTAATAACTATCATTATTTTATGTTAACGATTATTAAAAAAGCTATCGTTAAAAGGTTTAAGATTGGCTTAATAGCTTGATTTTAGGCAAGATATCCATTCTCCTCACACCATGTCCATGCAATATTAGCTTGTTGGCTGGAAGCCGTGGTGTTCTAATAATGGGCGTAGATTTCAAGTTCAACTTAAAAATTACGCCCAAAATGGTCAACTTGCTTTTTACACGTAAAAGACACACAGAAAAAGAATTGCTCCGTACACTAAATATATTGCCCTTTATGACTTGATGACATGTATTTTACGCACCGCGCTTTCCAATCATCTTCACGAACGCAAGCAAACGCATCCGTTACAGCCTGCAAACCTAAACTTTCAACATACTTACAAGCAATACTAAAACTATTATCAATGCTAATCTCTTCATTTACTAGCAAACTATACTTTGCATACACAGAAGGAACAGCAGAGCCAATATCATCAAAAAGAAAAGGATTCATATCACTTAAAAATGAAGTCAATTCTTCACTTTTATTTTCTTTCCAATAATGATTTAACGCGTAATAAATCATAGAAAACAATTCAAACTTATTCACAACTATTCCTCCCACGGATCATTATTTAATCCTGTCCTATCATGCCATTGTCTTGGAATACTATTTTTCCCACCCTCATTTATCACTTGGTTCTGATGTCGAACCCAATCCTGAGTACCATCTACGTTAATCCTAGTATGCCAATCGTTACCATACATGTCTTTACCAACATGAAAATGCTCATCGTTTGCCAATTCAGTTAGCATCTTCCTATTTTCTGGCGTATCTGGTAGGTGTCCTTCTCTTTCTTCAAAGATATGTTTTATCTGGGAATCATTCTCAGGCAACTTTATCCTTCCCTTAAATTCATCTGGAATATTATCAGGATTATCGCCATACGTTCCCTTATATAAATCGCTCTGTCCTGCCCCCATTAGTTTTTTCTCACTATGCTAGTCCAATCTTCATATTCAACAAATTGAGTTTTCAAATATTTCTCTTTAATTTCATCTGGCATTTTACTATACACAAGAACTACTTCAGGCTCCAATTCTTCCATCATAGAGTCCATACCAGCTTCAAAATAGTATCTGTTAACTCTGTTCTTCAATTGACCATAACTACCAACAGAAACAATTGAGTGCCTCTCAACACCTAAGAACGCAATCTTTTCAGGCAAAAATTTTGTAGTATATGTCCTATCATCACCCCATCTAACACATGGTATTACATAAACACCATGCTTTTGAAAGCAATATCCAATTGCTCTGTTTCTATAAATATTAGTAATCTGAAGCGATAAAGGCATATCTCGATATATAGAACAATCAGGAGAAATAAATCCCTCATACTGCTTTAAAATTTCAACATATTCATTTGGATGAGCAAGCAAATCACTGAATTCCGTATCATTCTCATATTCACAGACAGCAAACGTTTTTCTGTCAGTCTTGCCAATCTTGCTGAATGGCACAAGTTTATTTGGGATAATAAGATTCTTGGGTTTTTTAATTATTGGAATTTCAAAAATACCATCAAACTCAGCATCTTTAACAAGTTCTGGATTGCAACCATCAGACAGCAGACCTGCGTTACGCACACCACTATCAACCACTGATTTTTTCTTTGTTTTTCTCTTCTTTTTTGTCATAGTATCCATTCCTCACTTCTCTTATATCCATACTTTTCTTTCTCACAATTAACATAACTAATACTAAAAAGACTCAGCCCTTCTCACAGTTAAGCTAACATCTTTCGTTTTTGCTACAAACTTCCTACTATTCGCCACTTGAACAACTCCCTTGTTAAATATCGGATTATAGGCCAAAATCAAAAGACCAGAATTGATCCGCATTGTTAAGATGCACGTCGGGTACTGTTGTCTGCACATGCTACACCAAAGTGAGTATTTTAGCAAACTAACACAAATTTTTTCTTTCTAACAAGATTATTTAGTCTTACAATCACATTCACAAACACAAACAAATGTCAGAACGAAAACGCAACTTATCACCGCGCACTAAATATTTTGCCTTTTATGATTTGATGACATGTATTTTACGCACCGCGCTTTCCAATCATCTTCACTGATGACGCCAAACATCGGAACAGAATTTCGCCAATCGTCGGAACGAAAACCCGCCAATCGTCGGGACGAAAACCCGCCAATCGTCGGAACAGAATTCCGCCAATCGTCGGAAAATGATGATAGAATTCATATTATCAGCAGAAAATACGAGCAGACTTAATTAAAAAAAACAGGGTGACAGAGTTGAAAAAATATAGGAAAAGAATTGCCGACGATATTTTGAAAAGAAAGCTAGAAGGCAAAGGCGCGGTACTGATTGAAGGGCCGAAATGGTGTGGAAAAACCACTACTGCAGAACAATTTGCAGCAAGCGTTTTATATATGGACAACCCCGAAAAGAAAGAACAGAATATCGCTATGTCGGAACTAAGCCCAAAGCGATTACTGAAGGGAGCTACCCCAAGATTAATTGACGAATGGCAGCTTGCTCCAAAACTTTGGGATGCAATACGGTTTGAGGTTGATCATCGTAGTGAGCTTGGTCAATTTATACTAACTGGTTCTGCTGTTCCTGCAAACACTACAGAAATTACTCACTCTGGTACTGGGCGCTTCACGTGGCTAACAATGAGACCAATGAGCTTATATGAATCCGGTGATTCCACGGGCGAAGCTAGCTTGGAAAACCTTTTTGCGGGAACTAAAAGTATTGAGGGTGATTCAAACTTAAGTATTGACCGCCTAGCTTTTCTTGTATGCCGTGGAGGATGGCCACAATCGGTGGATATGCGTGATGAAATTGCTTTAGATCAAGCTTTTGATTACTACGATGCTGTTGTACACTCCGACATTAATCGTGCCGACGGCGTACAAAAAGATGCTGAAAAAGTTAAGCGTCTTATGCGCTCATACGCAAGGAATCAAGGAGCACAAGTACCAAATACTGTGCTTTCGCGAGATATTTCTGCTAATGAAGATAAGACAATTAGCGAGGAAACCGTTGCGTCGTATGTTGATGCGCTTCGCAAAATATTTGTTGTAGAAGATATGCCTGCTTGGAATCCAAATCTAAGATCAAAAACTGCCATTCGTTCATCCGATACGCGTTATTATATTGACCCATCTATTGCTGCAGCGGCTTTGGGAATTGGACCAAACGACTTGATAAACGACTTAAATACTTTCGGTTTTCTATTTGAAACACTTTGCATCAGAGATCTGCGAATTTTTGCAGATTCTCTAGGCGGCGAAGTTTACCACTACAGAGATAAAGACGGACAGGAATGCGATGCGGTTATTCATTTAAGAAACGGTAAATACGGTCTTATTGAAATTAAACTCGGAGGCGAAAAGCTCATTGAAGAAGGAGTAAAAAGCCTTAAAGCGATGAAAGAAAAAATCGACACCAGTAAAATGAACGAGCCATCTTTCCTTATGGTTTTAACTGGAACAGGCGATTTTGCGTATTTCCGCAAAGACGGTGTTTGCGTAGTTCCTATCGGCTGCTTAAAAAACTAATATAAATTGAATACTACTACACAAAATAACATACAAAACAATTCATCATGATTCATATAGTTTTCTGGTATATGAAACTCTTCTTGAGACTCCGCTGCTGTTTCCCGATATACGTACGGCAAGCTCACTTCACTATAGGAAGTGTTGATTGCTGTTAGCAGAGGGTCACCAATTTTGTGTGACCCTCTAGCATAATTTAACTCTCTAAAACGGTGCGTAATTAAATTGTGAATCTCCTATCAACTTTTATCCACAATTGCGTGGAAAAATGTTGCTTTTTTTTTAAGTGAATAAGCTTAATTGTGACGTGTGCGAATTTTGGGGTTACCTCTGATTTTGCATAATTTTCAAATCGATTAAGAAAGGAAGAAAGATGAACGAAGAGAATATGGTCATGCCTCCAGTAAATAATCAACATAATGAGTACAAGCATTTGAGTGGGCTTGGAGTGTCTGCACTTGTATTGAGTATTATTAGCATAGTATTTTCGTTTGTGCCAATTATAAACAATTTATGCCTTGTTCTTGGCGTATTGTCCATTATATTTTCTGGCTGCTCGTTCCGTGCAACAGGTAAAAAGGGAAAGAAACGCGGTCGCGGAATGGTGATTGCAGGACTTATTCTTGGCATTCTTTCTATAGTGATTACTTTGGCAATGCAAGCTAGTTTCAGCGCCTCTTTGGATAAAGCCACAGAGTCTATGAATAAAGCAAGTAAAAAGATGGATAAGATGGCAAAAGGTATTGCTAATGATAACGCCAAAGAAATGAAGCTTGAAGTTAAAGGAACTGCTCCTACAGATATCAACTTAACGGTTGCTGGCTCAAGCAGCAATGAAAGTTCTGACAATGGTGCTTGGGAAAAAGTTTTGACTGGTAAGGATGCTCAAAAGGATTGGATGATTATGGCTACTCCAAAGCTTGATGTTAATAATCCAACGCCAGACAATTATAAAGTTGAATGCTCAATTACTGTCGACGGTAAGCAGGTTTCACATAAGAGCGCAACTGGATCAGCTGCCAATGTAATGTGCATGGCTTCTGACACAGCTGCTAAGTAATTTATACGTCTTTATAAAATTTATTCAAACAAAAGCCCGACGAGATTTACTCGCCGGGCTTTAGTGTATTCAGGTTTAGTTATTTAAGTAACTTTACTTACTTCTGTCGCTATCTTCTTTAGCTGCGCTATCTTCAGATTTGTTTTCCTCAGATTTACTATTTTCAGTAGCAACAACAGCAGTTGTGTCTATTGTCTCAAACTTTTCACTCTTAAAAGTGAACTCTCCCAGCAAGCCTTCACCTTCGGCATCCACCTTAATGCGTTCGCCATCAACAAGCTCACCAAGCAGAATCTTCTCGGAAATAGTATCTTCAATATCACGCTGAATAACTCGACGCAATGGTCGCGCACCCAGCAATGGATCGAAGCCCTTCTGAGCAAGCAGATTCTTAGCAGCATCCGTAAGTTCCAGCGACATGTGACGATCAAAGAGCCTGTCGTTCAGCAGTCTCACATCCATGTCAACAATCTGACGAACTTCCGGTTCAGTAAGTTGACGGAACACAATCGTATCGTCCAAACGATTCAAGAACTCTGGGCGGAATTGACGCTTCAGCTCAGAATTAACCTGATCTTTCATACGCTGATACGTAGAATCTGAATTATTACCAAGCGTAAAGCCAGTATTGGCAGCCTTTGCAATATCTCGCGTACCAAGGTTAGTGGTAAGAATAATAATCGTATTCTTGAAGTCCACTTTTCGACCTTGACCATCGGTTAAATGACCATCATCCAACACTTGCAGCAGGGTGTTGAAAATGTCTGGATGAGCTTTCTCAATCTCATCGAAAAGTACTACAGAGAACGGCTTTCTACGAACCTTTTCAGTCAGTTCCCCGCCTTCCTCATAGCCAACATATCCAGGAGGAGCGCCGAAAAGTCTGGAAGCAGCATACTTTTCAGCAAACTCAGACATATCAACGCGAATCAAGGCGTTGTCGTCATCAAACAAGAAGTTTGCCAATGCTTTAGCGAGCTCTGTTTTACCAACACCAGTTGGGCCTGCAAAAATAAACGAACCAGATGGACGTTTAGGATCCTTCAAGCCAACGCGTGCACGGCGAATTGAGCGTGCCAAAGCGGATACGGCTTCATCCTGACCAACAATGCGCTTATGAAGTTCAGCTTCCATTTGAAGCAGCTTCTGAGATTCAGCTTGCGTAAGCTTTACCACAGGAATACCCGTAGTGCTTGAAACAACTGAAGCAATCATGTCTTCGTCAACAACCATTTTGACGTTAGACTCACCTTCGCGCCAAGCTTTTTCTTTCTCAGCAACCTCAGTTTCCAGCTTTTCCTGATTGTCACGAAGGTTAGCAGCTTCTTCGAAGTCTTGCTGCTTGATTGCTTCATCCTTCTTTTTAGAAAGATTTGCGATCTTGTGGTTCAGTTCCTTCAGCTCAGGAGGCTGAGTCAAACGCTTAATGCGCAAGCGCGCACCAGCTTCATCAATAAGATCAATCGCCTTATCTGGAAGGTGACGGTCTTGAATATAGCGGTCAGAAAGCTCAGCAGAAGATTGTAAAGCGCCATCCGTAATAGTTACATGATGGTGATTCTCGTAGCGAGAACGCAAGCCCTTAAGAATCTCAATCGTTTCAGCAATAGTAGGTTCTGGAACCTGAATCGGCTGGAATCTGCGCTCCAAAGCTGCGTCTTTTTCAATATACTTACGATACTCATCGGTTGTAGTAGCACCAATAGTCTGTAGCTCGCCTCGCGCAAGCATCGGCTTCAGCATGTCGGACGCACCAAGCGCACCATCAGCAGAACCTGCACCAACAATCGTATGAATCTCATCAATAAACAGCACAATATCGCCACGTGTTTTGATTTCTTTCAGAACTTTTTTCAAACGTTCCTCAAAATCACCACGATAACGTGAACCAGCAATCATTGAACCCAAATCAAGCGAATACACTTGCTTATCCTTCAACGTTTCTGGCACATCACCTTCAACAATTTTCTGTGCAAGACCTTCTACAACTGCAGTCTTACCAACTCCAGGCTCGCCAATAAGCACAGGATTATTCTTCGTACGTCGGCTAAGCACAACCATAACGCGTTCAATTTCTTCGGAGCGACCTATAACAGGGTCAAGCTTTCCTTCTTGAGCTTCAAGGGTAAGATTGCGACCAAATTGATCAAGTAAAGCAGAGCCAGACTGAGTACGCTTATCTTGTACACTACCCGCGTTAGCTAACTCACCTTTTTCACTATCGCTGCTTGGAGCATTATCTCCACGAATGAGATCAACAGTTGTGCTACGCAAATCACCAAGATCAACTTCCATCTTGATAAGCACTTGCGTACCAATGCCCTCACCTTCACGAATCAGACCAAGCAGAATATGCTCAGTACCAATATAACTGTGACCAAGCTGAAGAGCTTCACGCAAACTTAACTCCAGCACTTGCTTAGCATGAGGCGTAAAAGGAATATGACCACTCGGGGAAACTGTGCCCTTACCAATCATTTCTTCAACTTGTTTGCGAGTACCATCTAAGTCTACGCCTTTTGCGCTCAGCGCTTTGGCGGCAATACCCTCACCTTCACGAATCAGACCAAGCAGAATATGCTCAGTACCAATATAATTATGCTGAAGTGAGCGAGCCTCTTCCTGAGCTAGCACAATCACGCGTCGCGCGCGATCAGTGAACCGTTCAAACATAACTGCCTTCCGTTCTTTTCTTTCATTCCATGGTAGCGAGTTGCCATGACGCGGAATCTTACGTTGCTTACGAATACTTCATACATGTATTGTTCTGCATAACATAATTAATATTGCGAGAACTATAAGTATTCTTTGTTGATTATTTATTTATGTTGTCTACGTGACTTTCTCTTATATAAACGCATTGCCGTAGAAGTTGCACGTTGAGCATATTTTTTTGTTTGAGATGCTACTGTTTCTGTAACTTTCTCAACATTTTCTACATTCTCAACAGTGCCTTCATCTTTTTGTATGGTATTATCTTGTACACTCAACTCTACTGCGTTATCTTCGTTCTTCACTTCAGCAAAAGCTTGTACATGGTCTACATGTTCACTAGCATCAACCTGTTCAACATGCTCTGCCTCAGCTACAGGTTGCGTGAGCTGTTCGTCTTCAACATGAGCTGCCGCTACTACTTGATCTAGCTGCTCTTGAGTTTGAGATTGCGAATCGTTTGTTTCTTTACTTTGCAACGATGAATCAGCATCGCTAACTTCTTGAGTATTGCTGAGTTTGCGACGCTTACGGCGATGCTTCTTACTATCTTCAATTACTTCTTCAATAAGCTCAACATCAGCTCGTTCTTCACGAGGAGCCTGTTGCAAAATATCAATATGATAGTCATCGTAGGCCGGAGCAGATTGTACCCACAGTTGCGATGGCTGAGGAGGTTCAATATCTGAATGCTCTCCACACGCGTGATCAAGCGAAACCACTCGCCCATCATCAGGACTCCACATGTTGGCACATACGCCAAACATGGAGCCTAAGCTTCCTGCTAATGGAATCAAGAATCCGCAAGTGGAGCATGCTTTGCCATCAGCAATCTTTGTAGACAGTGATTTTGGTCCATGCTGTCCCGCGTACCAACGTTTTGCTGTTTGTGAAAGCGCTTCAGCGGTCATGACACGTCTACGCGACAATCGCAATGTAGATACAGCTTCCTCAAGATCATCGTTTACAGGATACTCATCTTGAGACGAATCAGAAAGTTGCTGACTTTGATCTTGTTGCTGCTCTTGCTGCTGTTCAGTCGTATCGACTGTACTAGTAGCACTCATGGTGTCAGCTGCACCTTCACTATCCTCAGCCGACTGAGTAGCATCACACGCAACTTTTGATTCATCACCAGCATGATGATGAACTGGTCGAAACCCATCTTCAAGACGCGCATCGTGCTCATCAGTGCCAATAGAATCCGTTACAGAAAGATCACTTGGTTTTAAGCGATCTTTCCATGGAATCCAAGCAGGTGGCAGTAACGATTCATCTGTAGGAACAAGCGTTGACTCATTTACAGTCCAACGCTGAGTTTCTTCATCGTGATACAACGTTACAGACCACTGCCAGCCTTCATAGCCGACTAATGTGCTTACAAAACGGAAATCAGTAACATTGTCACCAATTTCCGTAGAAGACACAAAGTCACCTACAGCATCCAAGCGCTCTGAAGCTTCCACAGCTACGCTACGAGCAAGCTCTTGTGGATTTACCACTTCATCAGTCATATACACTATAATCCTGCACTACTCCTGAACGTCAAAATTATCAGCTACTGCACGCAATAATGTAGCTAGTTTCTTGCTTTCAGCTGTTGAAGGATAATGACGATGTCTTAAACCATTACCGGCAGAGTCAAGCAATTTAATAAGATCTTCTACAATTGCTGCCATGTCTTCTGCCTTCGGGCGAGTTGCTTTCACTAATGACGGCGCTGCAACAATCACATTAAGTCCCATCGCTTGCGGACCTTTACGACCATCAATGACAGAAAATTCAACACGTGTACCCTTATGCAAAGTTTTCACGGTAGCAGGCAATGCTGCAGCTGGCAAGAAAACATCCTTACCATCATCGCTAGCAATAAAACCATACCCTTTCTGCGAATCATACCAACGCACGCGCCCATTGGGCATAACACACCTCACTCAAATAATCATTCAATATCGCATAACAAACTGCCACAAAGCACAGCACACTATTGTATGCGAAAGGTCTATAGACAGTGTACCAAATATTCTTACTACTTGTATTATTTTTATATTGTAGCGCATACACGCGGGCAAATGCACGAACTAACTTATAAGCAAGTAAGTAATCTTACACATGTACTTTTACATACTTAATAAGTAACCGTTTGCTATGAAACATCTTCTATTTCTTTTATTGGAAGTACAACAGTAAGTGTTAACCCATGAGCTTGAACATCAAGCGGTCGAGATGTATTCATAGTGTCATCGAGATGTTCTGCTGTAGAATCAACAACAGTTAATGGTGTGGAAGTAGTTGCACAAATAAAACCGTGGTGTGCTTTCACAACAGATTGGGCAATAGCCATACCTAAACCAGTACCGCCTTTCTCGCGAGCACGAGAAGGATCAGCAATGTAGAAACGTTCAAAAATACGAGAAAGTGACTCTTCTGGCACGCCAGGCCCATGATCAACAACACGAATAACTGCATAAGTGTTACCAGTATTAGTCGATTGGCTTACTTCAGCAGCTTCTAAGAATTCTTTCAATGACTCACTTACAGAAGGCAATTGTGAAAGCTTATCTGGCGTAATAGAAGCTTTCATAACACCTACAGCAATTTCAACAGGCGAATCAGTGGGAGTATAACGGTGAATATTACCTACAATATTAGTCATAACTTGACGTAAACGCGCACCATCACCGAGCAAAGTAACGTCAGGAAGTTTACCACTATTGAACTGCAACTTATGCTCAAAATTACAGCGAGTACAATTCATTAATTTCCATTCGTCAGAAAGTGAAAGTGAGCCTTGCTGCACTAAGCGAGCAGGATCAAGCGCATGCAAATCATTAGCAGCATCAGAAAGTATTGGTGCCAGTTTTACAATTTGCGAAGTATCAATACCACGACCTTCATCAAATCGTGCGAGTGAAAGCAAATCCTCTACAAGTTCAGTCATACGTTCACTAGAAGCTTTAATATGCGCAATTGAATCATCCGCCTGTTTTTGTCCACCCGGCGAGTTGCGCCACATGGTATACAATTCAGCATAGCCATGAATTGCTGCAAGAGGAGTGCGTAATTCATGACTTGCATCTGAAACGAAACGCTTCATTTTTTCTGTCATAGCTTCTTGTTCATTAAATCCACGTTCGATACGAGCGAGCATCGAATTTAAAGAAGCAGCTAAAGAACCAACCTCTGTGTTTTCTGGCGCTGAAGGAACTCGCCTACTTAAATCACCAGAAGCAATTTTTGAAGCCGTTTTTTCAATACGCTTTAAAGGCCGTAATGTGGTGCGAATAATAATAGCGGCAAATACTGCTCCAAACAAAATAACAGCAATACTTACCATAATGCAGTAACGGGTAAGCGTATTAACAGTATCAAGCTGATCGCTTAAAGATAAGGCAATATACACATACCCTCGCATGCTCATACTTGAGTCGTAGCGGTTTCTTTGACCCCAAGTCAACACTAGTACACGCCAAGGCGCTTTTGCTGCTTTTACGGTAGTGTCATCACTATCGCTAACATTACCTTGAATAATTGCAGGAGATGTATACGGCTTATGAATTGCAATGTGCTTACTAGCAGAACCATCTGCCGGCAACTTAGGCATAGAAACAAAGTTGCCTCTCAGTTTTGGCACCAATGGTGTAGTTATGATTTTATTATGCGTATCTCTAATCTGCATAAAATAATCATTTGGACCAGCAGTTGATTGATTAGCATCTTTCCTACGCAATAAATCAATATTGTCATAAATAAGTTGAGCCTGATCTGCTAACTGAATATCTGTTTTTTCTAGTAGATAACCTCCAACTAGCTGACGAATTGATAACGAAATACAAAATGCAGCTATAGTAAGCACAGCTAACGTGCAAGCTAATAAGCGTGTACTTAACGGTATTGCGCTTACACGACGACGCAACCAACAAGTTCTACGCGGTTTCAAATCTGCATTAGCGCCTACGCTTGGCACTATTGCCACGCTTTTACCTATGTCAGTAGAAGTTGTAGCATTTTTACCGTCGGCGGCCGTGCTGCTACTACGCTGCGTTTCCTGCTTTTCGTCGCTATGATTACTCGGCTGCATAATCAGGCTTGACCTGCCTTTGGTTCACGAATCATATAGCCAATACCACGTTTAGTCTCAATAAGAGGAACAACTTTTTGCTGATTTCCATCAGCATCAGTAACTTCAATACCGTCTATTTTTTTTCGCAAATAAGAGATATAGGACTCAACAATAGCCGCATCGCCACCCCAATCATATTGCCACACATGATTCAGAATTTGGCTTTTTGACAATACGCGACCTTCATTATCCATCAAATAATGCAGCAACTTATACTCAGTTGGACTAAGCTCAATCGCTACGCCGCTGCGAGTAACATCATGTGAATCTTCATTGATTTCTAGATCGGCTACTCGAATAATAGGAGTTTCTTCTTCTTGTTCTCGCGTTCGGCGCAGAATAGCACGAATCCTTGCTACTACTTCTTCCAAACTGAATGGCTTAGTGACATAATCATCACCGCCAACTGTCAAGCCCATGATTTTATCTTGCGTATCGTCTCTTGCTGTAAGGAATAGAACCGGAACCTTAACTCCATTTTGACGAATACGCCTCGTAACAGTAAAACCATCAATATCCGGAAGCATAACATCCATAACAATAAGATCAGGTTTTACTTGTTCTATGACTTCAATGGCCTCTGACCCAGATGCAGCGGTTTCAACATCAAAACCAGCAAAATGCAACGATGCAACCAAAAGTTCACGAATTGATGGTTCATCGTCGACCACAACTACAGACGCTTCAACATTCTTGCTCATACTGATTAGCATCACCTATAAAGCTGAATATTTCCTGAATAAATACTGAAAATCAAACAAGTTGCTTGATTATTTTTGGATTATCGTCGAGTGCGAGCATGACGTCTATGAGCTTTACGCAATCCTGCACGTATTTGACGCTGAACATAACGTCGACGCAGTAAAATAGCGGTTACTATTGCACATACCGCCAGTAAAACAACCAACATGACAAGTGTGGATACTAAACTTGCAGATGTACTTGTGGAAGTTCGTTTTGAACGTGCAATCTGTTGCATCATCATCATTGCGGATTGCCCCCAATGACTTCCTGAAGTAGTAACTAACGGTCGATATGCAGCATCAGATAGCGCGTCCACTGTGTTCTTACTCTTAAGCCACTCGTCGGAATTAGGTGAGACTGCAACAATAAGTCTTCCATCATGGGTAGCTACAGCAAGTAGTACTGTATTGCGCGCTGGCATTGTGCTAATAAGCAAATCGCTCGCCCATTTTGCCGGATTTTTTGTATTACCAAATGTAGCTAAATATAGAAGTTTTACGTTTACGCCTGTGCGCTTTTTAGTAGTTACGATAGCATCTGAAACTTTAGTAACGGAGTCGCCCAGTAAATTCTCAGTGTCTGTTATTGAATCAGTGGCTACAATACCTAAATCTTTTACATTGTCGGCAGCATACGCTGAAGTTGGTTGGAGGATACTGAACGGCGAAGGTGCAAACAGAGCAGCAGTTATTATTGCCATCATACATGAAATACTCAAAAGTAATGCCAGCAAAGAAGATACTATACGTCGTATAAATACCCATACTGTGCACAAGTTTTGGGAGAAATAAGCTGAAATGTGGATAAGTGGCAGGCTTTTAACCACACGCAAGCACAAAGCTTTCACATAATTTTTTGAAGGCATATATTTATCATAGCGTTACATCACACAACTCAACACAACACGCTACATAAATTATGCATTTGGGGTTATTGCTCAATGAAACTAGGTATGGTGTTTCGCAAAATTTATGAATTTATCAATCATCACGTTGAAAAAACGTGGCAACAGTACGGAGGGGATTATGCCACAATTTCGAGTTGATTCAGAACATATTCAACAATCTGCAGCAGCTGTAGGTTCATCAGTTAATGCAATTAGAAGCGCTGTTAACGGCATGTATGCTAACCTGCAGCAACTGCAAAGCGTATGGACTGGACCTGCTGCTACCCAATTTGCTTCGACTGCACAACAATGGCGTGCAGCGCAACAACAAATGGAGCAATCATTGGAAGCAATTCAGCAAGCGATGCAACATGCTTCAGGCTTGTATCTTGATGCAGAAACTCAAGCTACTTCCCTATTTGGCATGAGATAATTTAGCAACTCAACGAAGTGCTGGCGGTATGCTCTACAACATACCGCCAACACTGTTAGCGAACTTGCTTCCTATTATTATGATCTAACAAGTTAAGATTTTGCGTAACTAAACTACTCTTTAGTAGCCCATTTCTGCGCCTGCCTGAGGTGCAGCAGCTGGCTTTTCAGGTTTGTTAGCAACAACAGCTTCAGTAGTTAAGAACAAGCCTGCAATAGAAGCAGCATTCTGTAGAGCAGAACGAGTTACCTTCACAGGATCAGTAACGCCTGCAGCCATCAAATCTTCATAAGTATTGGTTGCAGCATTGAAGCCTTCACCTTCTGGAAGCTCACGCACCTTATTGAGTACAACATCACCGGAAACACCGCTATTTTGAGCAATCTGCTTAATAGGGGCTTCTACGGCACGGAACACAATGGCAGCACCTGTGGCTTCTTCACCCTTAAGTTCTGTGATAGCTGGAGTCTTCTCAATCTTTGCAGCAGCCTGAACCAAAGCGACACCACCACCTGGAAGTAAGCCTTCCTCAATAGCAGCCTTAGCATTACGAACAGCATCTTCAATACGATGCTTGCGTTCCTTAGCTTCAACTTCAGTAGCGGCGCCAACCTTAATAACAGCTACACCGCCAGCGAGCTTAGCAAGACGCTCCTGAAGCTTTTCGCGATCGTAATCAGAATCAGTGTTTTCAATTTCTGCACGAATCTGAGCAACACGAGCATCGACATCTTCCTTAGAACCAGCTCCGGAAACAATAGTTGTTTCATCCTTAGAAACAATTACCTTAGCTGCATGACCAAATACAGAAGCATCGATGGAATCAAGCTTCAAGCCGAGGTCATCAGAAACAACCTGTGCGCCGGTCAAAATAGCCATGTCCTGAAGCATTGCCTTACGACGATCGCCAAAGCCTGGAGCCTTTACAGCAACCGTATTGAAAGTACCACGAATCTTGTTAAGCACCAATGTTGGCAGTGCTTCACCATCAACATCTTCAGCAATAATCAGCAATGGCTTGCCAGACTTCATAACAAGTTCAGCGATGTGGACGATATCCTGCTGGCTGGAAACCTTACCAGAAGTGAGCAAAATGTATGGATCTTCGAGCACAGCTGTCTGATCGTCAGCATTAGTGACGAAGTAAGGGGAAATATAACCCTTATCGAAGCGCATACCTTCAGTGAAGTCCAAGTCCAAACCGAACTTGTTGTTATCTTCAACGGTGACTACACCATCCTGACCAACCTTATCCAAGGCTTCCGCGATCTTTTCGCCAACTTCAGGATCTGCTGCAGAAATAGTAGCAGTTGCAGCAATTTGCTCTTTAGTTTCTACATCCTTAGCGGAAGCAAGCAATTCCTTAACGATTGCTTCAGCAGCTTTCTCGATGCCACGGCGAAGAGCAATTGGGTTGCTTCCTGCAACAACATTCTTCAAACCTTCATGCACTAAAGACTGTGCCAAAACAGTAGCGGTTGTAGTACCGTCGCCTGCAACGTCATCAGTCTTCTTAGCTACTTCCTTAACGAGTTCAGCGCCAATACGCTCATATGGATCCTCAAGATCGATTTCCTTAGCGATAGAAACACCATCGTTAGTGATAGTTGGAGCACCATAAGCTTTATCAAGCACAACATTGCGACCTTTTGGTCCAAGGGTTACCTTGACAGTGTCTGCAAGCTTATCGAGACCTGCGAGCATACCCTGACGGGCGTCCTCTTCATAGGCAATAATCTTTGCCATTATTCCTCCACATACGTTATTCATGGACTATTCACCAAAGTCTTAAGCAATAAGCCGTCAGCTGCTTATTATCACTCTCAAGACTTGAGTGCTAATTGAAGATTAGCACTCTATGCCCCCGAGTGCCAACTTTTTGGCGTTTATAAGAAAAATGCTGGTTAGAAAAGCAAATCTAACCAGCATTACAAACGCATATACGTATGTTATTTACACAGCACCACTACAATTTGAGAAACAATTCCTTTTTCATTTTCAACTGCGGCAATACCTAAAGTTTTTGCAATATCTTCTGCGGCAGCTTTCTGAGTATCATCCTTATACCAAACAACAGAAGTATTTGGCACTTTACCAGTCGGATTACCTGCTGTTACATTTGCATAACCCGCTTGTTTTAAGGTGTTTGCTGTTTGTGCTGCATGACCATTAATATCGGTAGCGTTAATCACTTTTACGGCAACTGTTTTGTCAACCGCAGCTTGAGATTGTGTAGTAGCATCAGTGTTTTTTGCATTATTATTGCTGGATTCATCTGTTTTAGTATCTTTAGTATCTTCAGCATTGGTGCTATCTGCTTCAGTTTTTTCGGAATCATCAGAGGAATCGTCTTCATCATCGGATTTAGGTTTTGTAGTATCAGACTTCTTCGCCACTACCTTAGATTGAGAACTCTGCTGAGAATGGTTCCATGGGAATGAAAGATGCGAAATTTCACCAGAAGCAAATGCCCATACCAAAAGACCGGCTAATACAGCGATAACTAACGTCACAACATAAGGAAGTATTATGGCATACCAAGCAGGATTTCCACGATGCACACCTACAGGACCTTCTGGTGGTTCATCAAAAGCATCAGGCGTATACGACACGCTCCGATTATTTCGCGCCATAATTGCATTCCTCCAACACGTTCATCCAAATAATATGCATCCATACTATCTAATGCTGAGCACAAACCACAAATTCAGTATGGCAGAAACTTTTATGCTACACCTTGTCATACAGTAGCCATATGAATTCTCAACATGTTAAACCTTTAGATGAACTTATGGATCCGGATTGGGCAAAAGCGCTTACGCCTGTTGAACCACAAATTAGAGCAATGGGAGAGTTTTTACGCGAGCAAATGAAGCAAGGACACCATATTTTGCCCGCAAGTCATAATATTTTACGCGCTTTTAGTATACCCCTTATGAGTATAAAGGTTTTGATTGTTGGGCAGGATCCTTACCCTACTCCAGGTCATCCTGTTGGGCTTAGTTTTTGCACTGCTCCTGAAGTACGTCCGTTACCAAAAAGTCTTATCAATATCTATAAAGAATTAGTTGACGATCTTGGAGTTGATGTCCCACAAAGCGGTGATTTAACGCCGTGGACACGTCAGGGCGTAATGTTACTTAATCGTTGTTTAACAGTTGAAGCAGGCAAAGCAAATAGTCACCAAGGTAAAGGTTGGGAAATAGTAACTGATGCTGCTATTCGTGCTTTAAATAGTCGAACCGATAGTAACGGGCATCCCTTACCTTTGGTAGGTATCTTGTGGGGACGAAACGCTCAAAGTTTAGCTCCGTTACTTACAAACGCTACACTCATCACTTCTGCACATCCAAGCCCTCTTTCAGCAATGCGCGGTTTCTTCGGATCACACCCTTTTTCTCGAGCAAATCAAGCACTTATAGAACAAGGTGCTTCTCCTATTGACTGGTCGCTGCGCACACAAGCTGTATGATGTTCAGACTGTCATACTATATGCATTACGCAAAGTAAAATGCTGATTTTACGCTCATCGGTACTGTATATCGGTTACCATAGTAACTATGGCATTATTCCCACCGCAACCAAAGAAACAACCACTCAACGCTCAATCAGCCATGGCATCCTCGTCTCATGCTGGTTCAGTATCCTCTCAACCAGTTCCTCCGGTATCAACTACTTCACAAGCAGTAACAAGCATTTCAGGAGAAGACATACGGCGTTGCCAAAAAATTGCAAATATTTTGCGTGCACGTTTTGCTCAAACGTTAGTCGGGCAAGATTCTTTGCGTGAGTCACTTATTCTTACACTTATTGCTGGAGGGCATATTCTTATTGAATCAGTGCCAGGACTCGCAAAAACTACTGCTGCGCAGACACTTGCGACTGCTATGTCTGGAAGTTTTCGTCGTGTGCAATGTACGCCTGATTTGATGCCTGCAGATTTAGTTGGTACACAGGTTTTTGATTTTGCGTCGCAACGTTTTACTACACAAATTGGACCGATTCACGCAAATATTATTTTACTTGATGAAATTAATCGTTCAAACGCAAAAACCCAGTCTGCCATGCTTGAAGCAATGGCTGAAGGAGCAACCACTATAGGCGGCGAACGTATTGCTTTGCCTCAACCTTTTATGGTTATTGCAACGCAAAATCCAATTGAAGAAGAAGGAACGTTTAATCTTCCTGAAGCGCAAATGGATCGTTTTATGGTGAAAGCAGTTATGACATACCCTCATCCAGACGAGGAAGTTCGCATGCTGCAATTACTTACTCAACGCGGCTCAGATGTTGTGGATCCTGCAACATTAAATATGCAGCGTATTAGTTTGCAAGATGTTGTATTTTTGCGTGCTGCAGCTCGCCATATTCACGTTTCTGAAGCTGTGATGAAATATGCCGTTGATCTCGTTGCCACTTCTCGAGGAGCAGGCACTCACCCATTACCAACTATTAATTCACTCGTACGCATGGGTGCTAGTCCTCGCGCTTCTATTGCACTTATTCGTATTGCGCAAGCTCACGCTTTACTTTCGGGACGCGATTATGTAATTCCAGAAGATGTAAAGCTCTTTGTGCATGACGTATTAAGACATCGTATTCTTTTGACGTTTGAAGCCTTGGCTGACGCTATTACTGCAGATCAAGTAATTGACGCATTAGTAAAGACGGTTCCTGTGCCATGATACGTATGAGTCGAAAACAAACTGCACCAAAGCAAAAGCGTTTGCCTCAGGAACATACTGCAGTCATGTTTGAGAATCATGTAAAACTGCTATCTAAGGCAGTAGATACTCATGCTAATACTTACAAGCAATCAGTTTCAGCATCGAAGCCAGTACGCTTACTCCTGTCCAAACCTGCGCAAGAAGTCCGTCGTAAAATAGAGTTCCTTGATCAGCGAATTGATCTACCTATTGCCCGTAGAGCATTAGGACTTCTAGAAGGCGAACATCCTTCGCATCGTCGTTTTGGCACTGGTGATGTTATTGATGTTCATGCTTGGCAGCCAGGCGATGAAGCGCGCATGATGAATTGGTCTGCTAGTGCTCGAACAGGGCAACCTATGGTTTCTTCACGCGAACGTACTTCATCTTCTCATACTTGGATTGTTTGCGACGCAAGTATCCATATGAATGGTTCCTGCAATAGTGAAGAAAGTTTATATGAAGTTGCTGCAAATGTTGCCTGTTTTTTCGCATCATTAAGTTTGAAGCGGCATGATGCAGTTTCGTTACTATTCGGAGATGGTAATAATATCACTACTGTGCCTACTGCGCGTAATCTTTCTGATTTTGAACGTAAACTTGATAGCACTTTGCTTCACACTCGGCATCACATGCGCAATATTGATCCACTCATCACTGCAATAAAAAAGATTACGGATAGTAACAGTCTTATAGTGCTTATTACTGATGATTACGCTTTACAGGCACATCATACTGAATCTTTGCGTAAAATTACTCAACATCACAAACTAATAGTTATTACTATTTCGCCAATAAATTCTTTTGACAGCAAGCGAAATATGGCAATAAGTGATGGCGTTACCTTACGAAAAATTCCAGCATTTTTACGCAATCAATTTGTTATGCAGGAGGTCGAAGCTCGCAGAGATTTACGCATTCATGCGTTATACGATATGCTGCATGGTGTGCAAGCTTCACTTATTCGAGGATCTTCAAGTCAAGAACTTTTCCATACTGCAGCAAAAACAGTAAGCAGTGCCAATCATCTTACCTCTTCATTACCTCAGGAGGATGCGCAGTAATGAGAATGGAAGATGTTCAACAGCAATTACATAACGATACTTTGTATGCGAGCATACTTGGCATTGTTTGCATCGTGCTGCTTACTGCCGGCATCGTGCTGTACTTTTCTTATAAGCGCGCGAAAACTTCATCAGCAAATACACGAAATGCGATTGATCCTGCGCACGTGCAACGTGCGAATAAGCAAGCATGGCGTAACGATATTGACAAAATTGTTGAACAATATCATCAACATAAACTCACTCAAGATCAAGCGTGTGCAAAATTAGCAGCCGTAGCAAGAACCTATGTTTCACGTATGAGCGGTGAAAATATTCAAACACATACTTTGGGTGACATAACTTCTTTACGTTTAACATGGCGCGACAAAAAGGGCGCCGACATGTTGCGTCAAACAATTGCCGCGTTATATCCTCCTGAGTTTGCTGATTACAAAGACAATGAACAAGCGCGTAATACGAGTGTTGAACAAGCTGCAGAATGGGTTTTAGTATTGCTTGAGGGGTGGCAAACGAAGGGACAACGCGTATGAGTAGGAACGTGTGGGAAACAGTATGGCCTTGGAGATGGCAGTGGCCTTTACTTTTTGCCTTGGGTGTACTTACTTGCGTCACAATCTTAGTTGTTGTGCTTATTGTTGATAGTATTCGTCAACATATGTTGAAAAAACAATATCAGAATCTTCATCATACTGTAGCGCAAAAATTTTATACTTTTACGTTAGATGATGATTTACAAGGTGCAGTCGCTAGTCATTCATGGTATATGTGGCGTATGCTAAGCCGGTTTGCCACAGCAGCACTCGTGTTTTCAATATTGGGCTCACTGGCTGTTGCTGCTAGACCATCTCGAGTGTTTAATGCTAACGAACAAGTAAGCTCCAGAGATATTGTGTTGTGTTTAGATGTTTCTGGTTCCGCTTTGCCGTATGATCGCGAAGTGATTCAAGCGTATCTTAATTTTATTGAGCATTTTCAAGGCGAGCGAATTGGTTTAAGTATTTTTAATTCGACTTCCAGAACTGTTTTTCCACTTACAGACGATTACCGCTTAGCTAAAAAACAGTTACAGTATGCTGCTAATTTGCTGGGCGGAGTGCAATCGCAAAATCGTATTGATCATTTACAGCAACGCCAATATCAAGAGATTTCAGACTGGCTTGAGGGTACACAAAATCGCAAAAATGCAACTTCTCTTATTGGAGATGGTTTAGTAAGTTGTGCTGCAATGCTCCCGGGCTTTATTTATGGAGCTGCACACAACACTCATAAGGCACCGAATCGTTTTAATAGAAGCGCTTCGATTGTATTAGCAACCGATAATGTGGTTTCTGGGAAACAAACATACTCACTCAAACAAGCATTGGATTTAACAAAGCAAGCACGAATCAGTGTTGATGGATTATATTCAGGAGCTCCTCAGAATGAACATGATGATACTACGCTTGAGATGAAACAGCTGATTGAATCACATGGTGGAGTGTTTCTTGCTCAGCATGATACTGATTCTGTACTTAATCTCGTTAAAGAAATTGAGCAACGTCACACTATTACACCACAAAATACTGCGCAATCTGCATTTAGCGATGACCCAGGCCTGTGGGTTCTTCTTACAACAGTGAGCGTTGTCATATGGTTAGCTCTTGCGAAGAGGATGAAGCGATGATTTCTCAACTATGTTCTTCTACCCTACTGTCAGCATTTGGCAAGATTATTGCTGCTGATACTTCTCAAGCAGGTCAGCTTGTGTTTGCTCCTTCTTACGGATGGATTGTTGCAGCTATTGCTGTAGTAATTGTGCTGATAGCAATGGTTTTGGAAATTGTTCCTTTGCATAAAAATTCTGCATACACCGATGAAACTATTGGTATGAGATTACGTCGTATTGGCATATGTTTTATACTCATAATTTGCATACTCTCCCCGAGTATTATGCGCGCTACTTTACAGCGTGCAGTGAATGCAACAAACGTGATTATTGCACTTGATATCACAGGCTCTATGCGTGCTGAAGATGCTAACTATGCGCAGAAAGAAAAAATAAAAAGAATAGAAGCGGCACAAAATATTATTCATAACATCACACAATCGTATGCTCACGCAAGTTTTGCTGCTCTCTCGTTTGGAACGTCAACTTCAGTTGACGTTCCATTAACACCAGATGCAAGAGCAGTGACCAATTGGATTGACACTTTACGAACAGAACCAACAAGTATTGCCACAGGAACTAGTCTTGACGCTCCAATAGATCAAACTTTACTGACAGCAAAAGCTATCCATGACGCTCACCCAGATGACACAACAGTTTTATATATTCTTAGTGACGGCGAAGAAACTACGCAACGCAAACGACGCACATTCTCATCTCTAAGAGCTTATATTACCCACGCTTTTGTTATAGGTATCGGCTCAGCACAAGGCGCGCGCATACCATTGGAACTCTCTCAATTAGAAATCGACGAAAATTTAAAAAATAGTTCCTCGACAAAATGGGTTATTGATCCCGCTACCGGCAAGCCTGGTATTTCCAAACTCGATGAAAAAAATTTGCGCAATATAGCCGATGAACTGAGCGGCAAATATATGCACGCAACATTACATAAGACTTTTGGAGCAGAAGCAAAACCAATTCTTTCCCATCAATGGCGTATGAACGAAACAGCTAAACCACGTTTACGCCCAGAACCAATCATCTGGCCATTCGCACTTATCGCTGCAATACTACTTATCTGGGAATTAATGGCTTGGTTCATTACATCAAGGAAATTAGTATGAAGCACATAATTACCAAAAAAACAACACGTATTGTTACCATAATTTGCTTGCTTGCTGCCATTGCAATTGCATACTGCACCATTACTAACTGGCGTTCAGAATACTCATACAACGCTGCAACAAATAGTCTTATTGCAAATATGAAAGCAGCAAATAGTATTGATAGTGATAAAAATATATTACTCACTCAACAGCAGCAAACAGACGCTCAATTCAACGACGCGCGCTCGCAATACGCTATTTTACTTCCTCAACTCCGAAATAGCATTAACCATAATGCAGAAATATCGCATCAATTCACTGAAACATTAAAGAAAAAAGTACGTAATAAGCCCACTTCTTCTCCAGCGAAGAAAAGCAAATCACAAAATCACGCTAACTCGAAGAACAATAATCAATCCGAGCCAACAAAACCACAGCTAAATACTACTCAACGCAATAAAGTAGAAAACCTACTGCAACAAAATAATCACGTTAACTCACAATCTTCTCAAGATCAGCAAGAACAAGAAAAAACAACCAAACGTACGACTACCGGCGATAACAGCAATAAGCCCTGGTAATAGCTTTTAACCACATTGCTTGTTCTGTAGTGACTTTGCTGCAATAAACGTGTGTAATACGTATTATGCAAACATATTATGAATGGCAATGGCTTATACAGCGCACGCAACAGTGCGCTCGCTGCATTCTCGCTGAGTCTGCAGCATCAAGATTAGAAGATTGGCAGGGGCTGGCTGCTGAGTATTTTCGACAAAATATGGTTGATCTTGCTCAACAAGCATACGCACTTTACGACGTTCGTGGAGGAATATAGTATGCCTTGGAAAGTTCAATCATCAATTGTCGGCGGTAGATCGCTGAGTGTAGCAAAAAGTCAAGCGTACAGTAGTGAAGCGAGAAAACTTTGTTCTCTTGCTAATGAATTTTCTTCGCTTGGTGCATCTTGGCAGCATGCAGCAATGATTATTGCTCAACAAACATCTGTTTTTCAGCGATCTGCTAATAAAACAGTTTGGCAATATGAATCTTCACCTTTTGCAAAACAAGCTAGTCGATGTGCATTAACCTCAAACATGTGTACGCACTATGCTCGAAAATGTCAGCATTTGTCGCAGCGTTTACAGGAACTTGCTTCACTTATCGTAAGAGCAAACAGTTTATATGGAGATGCCGAATTACGCGCAAAAGAAAATTTTGACAATCAAATTGCATTACTGACTTCAGTTATGCCTTTTACATCTATACCATTTTTTGCTGGAGCTGCACTCGCTGCTCTGGATGATGCAAAACAGCATACTGGATTTGAACATGTTGCTCAATGGTCACATGCAACTCAATCAGTACAACAAGGAACTATTCGTGGGTTAGCTCAACATATGATGCTTAATCCTGTTACTGGTTTACCAATATTTGCTTTAGGTGTCATACAAAGTAGCCGCAACCATCATTCTTCAACAAAAGGTAGATTTAATAAGGTTCATACTAATTTTTTGCGCTCTATGACACATCATTTCCAATCACCAGTACCGTTTGTTTCAAGTGCATTTAGTTTAATCTCTGCACCAATAAATAATCACATGCAAGGCAATACTTTACGTGTTCATCGCATAAGCCAGCCTTGGAGAAAACCTGCTTTCGTGTTGCCTAGAAAAGGTCGCAATCTTCGTGAGACTCTTGACAATTTAACGGAATTGGGCAGTGGTCATTTAGGAGTTCGCCCTCCTCTTGCTAATCCAGATGCTGCAACTATTGCCATTCAGCGCTTTAAACGAGCTGATGGACGTACTTCATGGTTAGTTATTATACCTGGAACTGATGGTAAAGCACATTCACCATTTGGTTGGGAACAGAACGCCGAAGTTATGAGTCACTCACCTCTTACTAGGAAACAAGCCGATAGTACCCGTATGGTTCTTGAAGCGATGAAACGTTCTGGCATCCAGCGCAAAGACCCAGTAGCTCTAGTTGGACATTCACAAGGAGGCATTGTGGCAGCGAGTATTGCAAGCGATTACGCAAAACAGTATAACATTCAACATGTTGTTACTGCAGGCTCTCCTATTGCTAATCATCCTATTCCCCAACATACTTGGGTTACGAGTATAGAAATGGAAGATGAGCTAGTACCTTCTCTTGATGGGAAAGAAAATCCTCGTAGGAACAATTGGGTTACTATTCATGGACGCGCGTCACATGTTCGAAAAACTCAACGACCTTTACCTCCTGGAGTGACACGATTTTCTGGGAGCATGTATTCGCGACGAAAATTTGATAATACCGGTATTCTGGTCAATGATGTTCCCGAAGAAGGCACATTAACTCATGATCTTCATTACCATACTGCAGCTTACGAGGACGCATTACAATTAGGTTCTCAAAGTGTCCGTAGACAAGATCAACATTTTCAGAAGATTATTGATGGCGAATTACAAAGTACGACACTATGGCAAGGAGTAATGCAGTAAAGCTACGCAATTGCACCAAAATCCTACTCATTCGCAGCATGATGTAACCTTGCAAGTATGAAGCTTACTGATATTTCTCCTGCAATAGCTCTGACTCCTCTTGATGGTCGTTATCATCATCAAACTTCAGCACTCGTCGAGTATTTAAGCGAACCTGCGCTTAATCGTGAACGCATGCGCGTTGAAGTTGAGTGGATGATTCTTCTCACTAATGGTTATGAGGCGAATCAATGGCAGCCGATTGTTAAAGGTGTTCAGCCGCTCACGGATGAAGAGTGCAAGTATCTCCGTGCTATCCCTGAGAATTTTGATGCTGATGGTATTGCTCGTCACGCTGCGCATGAAGCAGTAACACATCATGACGTAAAAGCAGTAGAATACTATATCGATGATGCATTAGATGATGCGGAACATAAGTTAGGACATAGCACCCAGCTATCATCTTTGAAGACACTAGTACATTTCTCTTGTACAAGTGAAGATATTAATAATCTTTCTATTGCTCGCTGCGTGAAAGATGCTGTAGCTCATGTGTATCGTCCAAATCTAGAAGCGATTGTTCATTATCTAGTGGAACATGCACAACAGTATCGTGACTTACCTATGCTTTCTTTAACTCATGGTCAGCCGGCTACACCAACGACTTTAGGTAAAGAACTCGCAGTATTCGCATACCGTTTGAAGCGTCAACTTCATCATCTCGACAATCAAGAGTATTTAGGCAAACTTAATGGTGCTACTGGTACTTTTGGTGCACACCTAGCAGCTTTCCCAGAAGTTGATTGGATTAGTGTTTCTCAAGAATTTGTTGAGAAACGTATGGGTCTTCAATGGAATCCTTTAACTACACAAATTGAAAGCCACGATTGGCAAGCAGAATTGTATAGCACAGTAAGTCACATAAACCATATCTTGCATAATCTTGCAGTTGACGTGTGGATGTATATTTCTCGTGGCATTTTTGTGCAAGTTCCTGTAAAAGGTGCTACTGGTTCTTCTACCATGCCGCATAAAGTTAATCCTATTCGTTTCGAGAACGCCGAAGCTAATCTTGAAATTTCGTGTTCACTATTCGACACTTTGTGTGCAACACTTACAGAAAGCCGCTGGCAGCGTGATCTAACAGACTCGACTACGCAACGTAATGTTGGTTCTGCATTCGGTTATGCGCTTCTTGCTTTAAATAATCTCTTAGGTGGATTGCAATCTATTCACCCTAATACTGATTTTATGGCTCAGGAGTTGGATGCTAATTGGGAAGTTCTTGGCGAACCAATTCAGACTGCTATGCGCGCTGAAGAAATTGCTGGTGTACCCGGCATGGAACGACCATACGAACAAGTGAAAGAGTTGATGCGGGGACATCATATTTCGCAGCAAGATGTAGAATCCTTCATTGCTTCTCGCGCTTTTGATGCAACCACTTCAGCTAGATTGCAAGCAATGACTCCGGCTTCTTACACTGGCTTTGCTTCACGATTGGTGGATTTTGTTCAATAAGTAGACGGTAGCGTTATGCAATCTCACATAAACCCAAATCTCATTATTGAAGATACGCAACCAAGTTTAGTGCGCAATTGGGCTGATTTGCTGTATGCATTGTCGGCAATTATTGTCGGTGTGCTTACTGTTTTATCAACTATGTGGCTGTCAGCAACAACAGCTGGTGTAGAAATTGATGCTCGCAGTGCTAGTAAGATTATTGGATTAACAGTTACCGGTATTCCTTATGCACTCATTCAACAAGCTCTTACACTTATTGTAGTAGCTACCGTAATTGCATATAAAGCTGCTGCAAAACATTGGGTTGATACAGCAATTTCTGTTATTACCTTGTTTATAAGCTATGGAGCAATATGGTTGTTGTCTGGACTACTGTCAGCAACACACAATATTCCGCTCTTGACTTCATTGCACTATCAGACGAATGCATCGTTAACAGAATTACTTCCCGATATGTATGCAGTGATGGTTGCATTCCTCACTGTAAGTGGGCCTAAAAGAGAATATAAGTATGTCAAGTGGGGCTGGAATGCGCTGTTCATTGTTTCTGCAATACTCCTCTTTTCTTCTTGGGATACTTGCGCCGGTGCGCTTATTTCTTGTTGCGTAGGTAGGGCAATAGGAACTCTTATACGTTTTGCAAAGGGTACTCGAAGCAAAGGCGCATGGGGTGATGATATTGTTCTCGCACTACAAAATATTGGTATAGACAATCTTACGCAACTTACTCGCAGAACTCAGCAAGCTGATCATACTGGAGTGCTTCGCTCAAGTCTTGACGATGATTTAATCGAAAATTCGAGGCTGTATGATGCTACTGATATTCACGGAATGCGTTACGTAATTTCTGTATTAGATAATCAAGTTCACTTACCTGGATATTTGAATCAGCTTTGGCAGTGGGTACGTTTAATTGATATTCCTACGCGTAGAGATCGTTCAGCTCGACATTCTGTGCATCATCATCTTTCAATGCTGCTTGTTCTTCGTAATCTTCATTTGCCAACTGCAAATGTTTATGGAGTAAGCGATAGTGATAAATCTTCAATAATGGTGTTTCATGCTGCGAATGCTCTGCTACCCTGCAATTTAAATACCTTGACTATTCACGATGCTGAAAAACTCATGCGCTATGTTGATGCCGCTAATATGCGTGGTGTTACGCACCGCCGTATTACTCCAGAAACCTTAGCTAGATTAGAAGATGGAACTCCTGTGATTGCAGGATGGCAGAATGGCGATGTTGCAAGCGATTCAACTAATATTGCTCTCGATAAAGTGCAATTGCTTACGCTTATTGCAGCATGCACAGATATTGATACTGCGATTGAAGCAGCATTGAACACTTGGGGTGCAGATAAATTAGCCGAAATGTTACCATTTATGCAAAAAGCTGCCATTCCTGCTTCTACACGAGGATTGCCTTCTTGGAATAAGAAAGTTTTTGAACATCTTTGCGATAAACTTGGTCAAACAGTTGCTTTACATACTGATGAAGAAGATTATGATACAGTGCGTTTAGCACGTTTTAATATTCGTTTCTTTGTGAGCCTTGTATTAGCTATTGTTGCTGTTGCTGTTATTGTTACACAATGGCATCCACAAGAAGTATTTGCTGCACTTCGTCATGCTGATAGCATAATGGTACTTTTATGCATGGTTTGTAGCATGCTTGCTTGGTCAGGTTCTGCTATTACTCTCGGGTCGTTTATGGATGATCAAAAACCTTCAGCACGCGTTCTTTTTGCTTCGCAAGCAGCATCTGGGTTTACAGCGGTTTCTATGCCTGCTGGCATTGGTCCCGCATTTGTTAATATGCAACTCTTAAAGAAAAGTGGCTATACGTCCACACAAGCTACTGCTATTACGAGTGCAGTATGGCTTATTCAGGCGCTAGTAACTTCTATCGTTCTTATTATTATTGGTATTTTTACTGGCAAGAATGTGCTTTCAGGTATGATTCCAACTCATATGCTTATTACTGTTATTGGAATTATTACGCTGATCGTATGTACACTTATGGCTATTCCTGCGACTCGTAGAGCTCTTCGTAAACATTATTTGCCGATCTTGTCTGACTATGGTCGTCAAATTAAAGAACTTATTTCGCACCCATCGCAGCTTATTGCTGGCTCTTTCGGTGCACTAATACTAGTTGCTTGTACTGGCTTGGGCTATTGGATTGCTTTACTCGCGTTCGGATATTTTACGAATCCGTGGGAAACTATACTGTTATTCTTACTTGCTAATACTGCCGGTTCTGCTGTACCTACGCCAGGCGGTTTAGGTGCTGTAGAAGCGTCACTTACCTTTGCTTTTACTTCTGTGGGTATTCCACCTACCATCGCATTATCTGCGACATTACTATATCGACTTATGTTCTATTGGCTAAGAATTCCAGTGGGTGCCGCAGCTATGAATTGGCTTAATAGCCACGAATTAGTATAGTTCAGTTTGCTTGCGCTTGATGATTCATGCCGAAATATCACATTATAATGTCAGTTATAGTGTTTTTTGTAACGCATAGGGAAAAAATATTAAGAGAATGCGAAGAAAATAAGCAAAATGGCTACATTTGTAGGGAAAATGTACTATTATCAAGTATGAACGTGGCCTTTACAAGAGGAAGGCCCCTAACACAAAGGATGCTGCATGGCATACAACAAGTCTGATCTCGTTTCAAAGATCGCACAGAAGTCCAACCTGACCAAGGCACAGGCCGAAGCCGCCGTCAACGCATTCCAGGATGTGTTCGTTGAGGCTTTGCAGTCCGGTGAAGGTTTGAAGCTTACCGGTCTGTTCTCCGCAGAGCGTGTAAAGCGCGCTGAGCGCACTGGCCGCAACCCGCGTACCGGTGAAACCATTAAGATTCCAGCCTCTTACGGTGTACGTATCTCTGCTGGTTCTTTGTTGAAGAAGGCTGTTGCCGCCTGAAATTAGGTGTTATACGTAAAAATTACGTGTATATAAGAAGAAGGACATTCCAAAGTTGAGTTGTCCTTCTTCTTATATTTGAGATTTTATATATTATTCATCAATTGCATCATCCGCTCATACATCATCTACTTATCACATATTGATAAAATCTACTTTTCGTTGAGATATCAGTTCACATTAAATGCGCGTATGTTACAAAACATATATATGCCAAATCTGACGTCTTCTAAAAACATATGCTGCCAGTATATGCAAATATCCTATTAAGTATGCAAAAACTTAAAAACCTTTTAATAAGCTAGATACTTACAGTTTATTACGCATACGCCTGTGATATAGAGAAAAAATAGAAAACTAAATATCTCCACGTTCCATTTTACGTAAACGAGGTTCTGCACTATCTTTTGCACCCGTAATACGATACACGTCAAAAACGCCTTCAATCTTACGAATAGCAGCAAGTAACGTAGCCAAATGCTGAGGATCAGCCATTTCAAACGTAAATTGGCTAGTTGCAACGCGGTCATCTCCAGTTGCAATAGTTCCAGAAAGAATATTTACGCCATGATCTGAAAGTACTCGAGTAACATCTGATAACAAATGTTGCCTATCCAAAGCCTCAACCTGAACCTTAACTAGGAACAAACCTTTATCGCTAGTCCACTGCACAGGAATAACGCGCTCAGATTGAGTTTTTTGTAAATCAATCATATTCTGACAGTCAGTTCGGTGCACAGATACGCCCTGATTTCTTGTAATAAAGCCAATAATAGTATCACCAGGAACTGGCATACAGCATCTAGCAAGCTTTACCCAAACGTCACCAACACCCTTAACTGATACTCCTAAAGCACCATTTGATTTACGATTACGTTCTACATGACGAAGTGGAAGTGCTTCTTGTTCTACTTCCTCAGCAACTTCATCAGCACCAGCATCTTTCACTAATCGTGAAATAACATTTTGTGTCGAAACTTGACCTTCACCAATCGCTGCATATAGAGAGTCAACATTAGTCGGCAAATTCAATTCATCAGCAACGCCAATTAATGCCTGCTGAGTCATCAAAGTAGTTAAAGGCAAGTTACGTTTACGCATAGCACGAGTTAGCTCGTCTTTGCCCTCTTCAATTGCCTCAGAACGGCGTTCTTTGCTAAACCATTGACGTATTTTATTTCGAGCACGAGGAGATTTTACAAAACTTAACCAATCACGAGATGGCCCTGCCGTATCAGATTTTGACGTAAGTACTTCGACTGTATCTCCATTAACAAGCTTAGTATCAAGCGGCACCAAACGACCATTCACTCGCGCACCCATCATTCTGTGCCCAACCTCAGTGTGCACAGAATATGCGAAGTCAACAGGAGTAGCATCTTGCGGAAGAGCAACAATACTCCCCTTTGGTGTAAACACATATACTTCCGAAGCTCCAAGATCTTGCTTCAATGAGCCCAAAAACTCATCAGAATCTGGTGTTTCACTTGTCCAATCAGCAAGCTGTTGAATCCACTTTAAGTTGTCTGCCTCACTCAGCTCTTTGCGCTCTTCAAGCTCACCTTCACGTTTACGATCATCATTATCTGGTTTGCTTAAAGCTCGACCTGCTTGTCCGTTTGCCTTATACTTCCAGTGAGCAGCAATACCAAATTCTGCTCGCCTATGCATATCCCAAGTGCGAATTTGAATTTCTACAGGCTTTCCACCAGGTCCAACAACAGTAGTATGCAAGCTCTGATACATGTTGAGTTTAGGAGTCGCAATATAGTCCTTAAAACGACCTGGTACCGGACTCCATCGCGCATGGACAGCACCTAACGCTGCATAGCAGTCGCGAATAGAATCAACAATAATCCTAACGCCCACAAGGTCATAAATATTGGCAAAATCATGACCGCGAACAATCATTTTTTGATAAATAGAGAAATAATCTTTTGGTCTACCTTTTACTGATGCTTTAACGTGTTGTTCTGCAAGATCTGCATTAATTTCTTCAAGAATTTGCCGTAAATAAACTTCGCGTTGACCGGCTCTACGAGCAACTAAAACCACAATTTCGTTATAAATTTTTGGATACAAAACTTTAAAGCTCAACTCTTCAAGCTCAGTTTTAATAGCATTCATACCAAGACGGTTTGCAAGAGGTGCATACACATCAAGCGTTTCGCGCGCTTTTTTATGTGAACTCGTTGGTTTAACGTATCGCCAAGTTCTTGCATTATGCAAACGATCTGCAAGTTTTACTACGAGTACACGCACATCTCTACTCATTGCAACTACCATTTTGCGAATGGTTTCAGCTTGTGCGCTTTCACCGTATTCCATTTTTGATATTTTGGTAACACCATCTACGAGACCAGCAACCGTGTCACCAAACTCTGCACGACATTCTTCAAGTGTATAATCAGTATCCTCGACAGTATCATGTAGCAAGCCTGCAGCAACAACAATTGGACCCATACCAAGATCTGCAAGAATCTGCGCAACTGCAAGAGGATGAATAATATAAGGTTCGCCAGATTTACGACGCTGCCCAGTATGTTGCTTTACTGCACGTACATATGCCCTGTGAAGAATACTCATATCTTCACCAGGATGATGCCACTGGCACATGCTTAATATTGGCAATAACGGGTTGCGAGAATCCACACTGATTTCACATCCAAGTCTATGAGCACCTTTTACATCTTCTTGAAGTTCACCCATTGCAACACCTCCTGGTATTGTTTACTATCCTACCTGCAATATGCCTTCTGCTCTACAAAATTGACAAATACATACAATAAATCCGACACAGTTTCTAACTGGTCGGATTGTGAGATGAGATTATTGCACGCCTGTTGAGCCAAAACCTTTATTAGCACGATCGGAGCTAGGCAATTGTGCCGCTGGAATAAATTGAGCTTCTACGTAGCGTTGAATAACTATTTGTGCAATACGATCACCACGATGGAATTGCACTGTATGCTCAGCATCTAAATTAATAAGCGGTACTTTAATTTCACCACGATAACCAGCATCAACAGTTCCAGGAGCGTTCAACACAGTAACACCCTGCTTTGCAGCTAAACCAGAACGAGGATGCACTAAAGCAACATATCCTGCAGGCAACGCAATAGCTACGCCAGTTGGCACAAGTGCACGCTCAAAAGGACGCAGTGTAACATCCTGCGTAGTACGCAGATCAGCACCAGCATCACCGGCATGCGCGTAACAAAGCGGAGGCAATGGAGACGCTTCATTATCGAGGTATTGTATTAACACCTCAACCTGTTCGGGGCCAGTATAGGTCTCGTCGTATGCCATTTAAGCTGCGCACTCCTTACAAATCGGTTGACCATCAGCAGTAGTTTCAGCCAACTGACTACGATGCTTTACTAGGAAACATTCAGAACAAATAAATTCATCACCTTGCATAGGAATAACAGTTACCGAAGCATCCTCATTGCTTAAATCAGCACCCGGTAACTCATAGTCTTCAGCAATAGCGTTTTCATCATCATCAATATCGTTGCTTGTATTTTGAGAACTTTTACTCAAAGCTTCCAACGACTCTTCGTCCTCATCTTTACTACGAGGAGAATCATAATCCTGTGCCATTATGGTCCTTTCGTTTTATCATCAAGAATATCTACGCGCATAGCATACATGGAATGCTACCCTGCATATTACACATTTTTTATTTTACATAACATAGTAAAGAATGCAGTGCATGGACTAAAGTATATACATAGTATTGTTAAAAGCGAAGAAAGTGGTGCATAATGCTTGAAAATCCGCCAAAAGAGGCGAGTTTCGACCATGTTGACGCAGACGGCAATTTAATTTTTATTTGCGAAAACACGCCGTTATGTGTACAAGTGGACGACACGCTGGAGCGCGCTATCGCTGAATCACGCCAGATTATGAATAAAAACAGCGATAAAAGTAACGCAGCAGACGCTGGGTTAGTATCCTCGTCAAATACTGCGACTTTGCCTATTTCACAAATTCAGGCTTTGATTCGTGCTGGTCTTGATCCTTCGCACGTGGCACAACGCTATCATGTGAGCGAAGCACAAGTTCGTCGTTTTTCCGCTGGCGTTGAAACAGAAAAACAATATGCAATTGAGCAGTTTCTTTTGGTCCCTGCTCCAAAGCAAAGCAATATGCGTACGCTCGCTGATTTAATTGAACGCACACTAGCTAAAGCACATATTGGCATGGAAACAATACAATGGCGTGCAACACGCCGAGGTTTAGAACCATGGCTTATTACTGCTACGTTCAAAACAGCTACTCGCACAATCAAAGCTGAGTGGACATGGAACATGCACGATAATTCAGTAACATGCGCTAATCCTTCGGCACGCTTACTACTTGGTGAAGAAATAAATGTTGCTGATGCCGCTAAACAAGCACCATATGGCGGTAATTATCGAGATACAGTAAGTATTAATTTCCCATTTACTAGTGAGGAATTGCCTGGTAATTCTATTCGTTCGGCTCGTATTGAGAGAGCAGTTTCTCAATGGGAACTTCGCAATAGCGATAAGCTGGCTGAGATTTCTTCTCAAACAGCAGCAAGCAGACAAGATAATGCATCAAATGCAGCTCAACAAGCAATGAACAGTAGTACAGTAAACGTTTCTGGTGATGTATCTGCAAATTCAGCAGAAAATGGCACAAATCAGGCACCTAAAACGCAATCAACTAAGGTTACTGAAAATCAATCAGTTCAAGTAGCAGAATCACAAGCAGCACAACAATCATTAGCTGCGAAAGTTCGCCAAGTAGAAGCAGCTCATACTGAGATCACACAGTTACAAAATAATACGCTTGCTCATGAGACGGCTGTTGATGAGCAGAGCCAAGAACATGAATCTGGAGAGAAAATTTCTGCAGATCATAACAAGCGACGCAGTGGCAGAGCAGCTGTACCAAGCTGGGATGAAATTTTATTTGGTGAAGGTTAATTTTTAAGTAGTCTCTACTTTCGCTGTAGCATATTTCAAGCATATTCCAACAATACTGTGTGACACTCTGGTATGGAGTGTCACACATTTTTATATTCTAATATTGCCTTATTCTTAGTAGGCAAATCTACAATGCTACGCTACATCAATAAGACACGGGATATCTATTTCCATGCGAGTCATCGAACCATGTACACTTGGTAAGCTCATAGCTTTTTCTGTTTGTATACGAGAATCAACAATCGTATAAGCATCACGTGCTTGTACTAAAACATCTCCAAGAACAGCTTCTGCCCTAGTATCAACTTGACCAAAAACGCCATCATCAATAGCTTGTCGTTTACTACGGATAAGAGCATGATCACCAAGTATTTTTTGCCAACGAGTAATAATATCTTCAGTACTACTGTTTTGTTGAGCATACAGCATAAGCGAGCGAGGCTCACCACCTACCATAGATACTCCCCGCATAAGTTCTTCATGTTCTGCAATATTAATGCACAAGCGTGGATCAGTCTGAATCATTCCATGATCAGCAGTGACAATAATCACTGTTCCTGGTACACAATTCTGTTGCAATAAACGCAGTTGTGCATCAACCTGCTCAAAAGCTGCAACCCACTGTTCAGAATCCCAACCATAATTATGACCTACTTTATCTGTATCTCTAAGATACAAATATGTTATTCCAGGAGTGCGCGTTGTAGCTGCGGCTTTCATAATACGCGCTCGAGGCGTTCCTGCAGTAATATAATTCGCCCCACGAAAAGCAGCTTGAGTGAGCGGAGAATGCTCAAATTTTGGCAAACTCACGCTATCTGCACGCACACCTTGAGCAACCAGGCTCTCAAATACCGTTGGCTGCTGCTGTAGTTCTAAAGGATTCGGAGCATCTTTAAATTGAATAAGCTGCGCAAGCTTTCCTGTTTGCGCATTTTTCTGCGTATAAGCAGTCATACAAGTAAGACCAGGACATGTGCCTGTGCCGAATGTCGCCATTGCAGCAACCGTAGTGCTTGGCAGGCAAGTACTAATTGGGCGTTGATTGATTGATTCGTTCAACAACGAACGCAAATATGGTGCATGACCTTGTCGCATAAGAATATTCCAATAACCCAAACCATCAACTAGCACTACAATTGCAGCATGCGCTTGAGGAATCCCAAGGCTTTCACGTAAAGCTTTGGGATTATGATGTACAGCAGTGCTTACAGGCGCATCTATCACATCGCTCAAAGCTGGCAAAATTGAAGAAAGATGTAACGCTCCGCCTCTCTTCCCAACACTCGCAGCGCCGGGCAGATTAGCATCAACAGAACTTACGTCAGAATCGTTATAAACAACATTACTTACAAACTGCAACAACTCTTTTTTAGACGGAACATCAATACTCATACTCACTATTGAACCACCGATAAAGCGTAGTGCAAAATAAATCCATATTTTACACATATCAAAACTCGCTATACGGTCATAAAATCAACGAATAAACGCAATTTGTGCATAGAAATTGATAGAATTGAGAGCCGTAATATCATCCAAGGAGTTTACAATATGCCTTCACGCCGTCATGCAACACAGCAAACTTTTGATCCACGGAAAGTAAAAGAGCGTATTGTCGAAACTCCATTGAACGAAGAAATGAGTAAATCGTTTCTTGAATATGCTTATTCTGTTATTTACGCTCGAGCTCTTCCAGATGCTAGAGATGGCATGAAACCAGTGCAAAGACGCATTATTTACCAGATGGGCAATATGAATTTAACGCCGGATCACGCTTATATGAAGTCTGCTCGTGTAGTTGGTGAAGTGATGGGTAAGCTGCATCCTCACGGTGATTCTGCAATTTATGAAGCAATGGTTCGCCTAGCTCAGCCATTTTCACTGCGACTTCCACTTGTTGATGGTCATGGTAATTTTGGTTCTCTTGACGACGGTCCTGCAGCATCCCGCTACACGGAAGCACGCTTAGCTCCTGCAGCTCTTGGTATGAATGCGGATATTAACGAAGATACTGTTGATTTTGCACCAAATTATGATAATAAACTCAAAGAGCCTACAGTATTACCAGCTGCAATTCCGAACCTGCTAGTGAATGGTGCATCTGGCATTGCGGTCGGTATGGCAACTAATATGGCAACGCATAATTTAGGTGAAGTAGTTGCTGCCGCAAAATACGTGATGAAACATCCTGACGCAACGTTGGATGATCTTATGAAACTTGTACCTGGACCAGATTGGCCTGGTGGCGGGATTATTATTGGAAGAAGCGGTATTCGCGAAGCTTATGCGACTGGCAGAGGCGCATTTACAACACGCTCTACAACACATATTGAAAATATTACTGCTCGCAAAAAAGCAATTATTGTTACCGAGCTTCCGTTTATGGTTGGTCCTGAGCGTGTTCTTGAACGCATTTCACAAGGTGTAAAGGCTCGCAAACTCGATGGTATTTCTGGAGCTATTGATTTAACAGATAGACACAATGGCACTCGCCTTGTTATTGAAATTAAAACTGGTTTTGATCCTCACGCCGTATTAGCTCAGCTTTTCAGGCATACACCATTGCAAGAAAGCTTTACCATTAACAACGTGGCATTAGTGGACGGCAGACCGCGCACTATGGGCTTACGAGAACTGTTAGATGTCTGGATAGCACATCGTAGGACAGTTGTACGCAGACGAAGTGAATTTAGGCGTACGAAAGCACAGGAACGTTTGCATTTAGTAGATGGTTTACTTCTTGCTTTACTTGATATTGACGAAGTAATACAAGTAATTCGATCTTCTGAAGATGCAGATACAGCAAAAGCTAAATTAATAAAAGTTTTTGATCTTGACGAGATTCAAGCGCAATACATTTTGGACTTGCGTTTACGCAGACTTACTAAGATGAGTCGTATTGAGCTTGAGGCTGAACGTGACGATTTGCTTAAAAAAATTGAGAATCTTACTCAAATTTTGAGTTCTGAAGCTAAACTCGATCATGTAGTGATCACAGAAATGGATGATGCTGTAAAACAGTGGAATACCCCTCGTAGGACAATTCTTCTTGATGAACAGGAAGATGGAAGCTTTACTCCAGTAACAACCAACGCAGACGACAATGCTGAAAAGCTCGCTATGCAAGCAGTACAATCAGCGAATCAGCTTACTTCCGCACAAGCGGATATTGCTGCAGCGAATGCAGCAATAAAAGCCGGCGAAACAGAAGCAGCTTCTGCTGCATTACAATTAAGTGATGATCCTTGCGCAATAGTGTTGAGTACTTCTGGTCGTATAGCACGAACAAGCATGGCAATGTTTGAACGTTGGAAAGCTCACAATACTAAGGTATTTGACACTCCTTGCGCAACTATGTTTGCTACTACAACTCGAGCAACGTATGCACTAATTACTACTGCAGGTCGTTTAGTGCTTGCACATGCTGCTGATTTACCTCAGCTACATGATGAAGAAGAAAAACCTGTAAAACTTACTCATGGCGTACTAGCTAAAGAACTGCTTATGTCAACGGAAAGCACTGAGCCTGTTAAAGGAGAAATCGTAGCTGCAGCAATAGCATTTGACGCATCACAAAATGCTATACCACTTGCAATTGGTACACGGAATGGTGTAGTTAAAAGATGGAATTTTGAGGCTCCGACAACTATGGATTCGTGGAGCGTTATTGATCTAAAGAATGGTGACACAGTTGTCGCTGCTTCACCAGCACGAGACAATGATAGACTCGTGTTTATTAGCACAGATTCTTCATTGCTAACTTTTGAAGCCAAACAAGTTCGTCCTCAAGGAAGAACAGCAGGAGGCATGGCTGGCATTCGTTTATCAGAAGGCTCAACTGTCGCTACTTTTGCAGTAGTGCCGAAAGAAGCTATTGCTTGGCATTATGAAGAGGGTGAAAATGGTTTGTTCTCCGCTACTGGCACAGTAGTGTTCACTGTAGCAGGCGACAGCGAGGCACTTCCTGGCACAGAAAATGGCTCTGCAAAGATTACTCCATTTGATATGTATCCAACAAAAGGTCGTGGAACTGGCGGCGTACGTTCACAACGTTTTCTTAAAGGACAAGATACTCTTATTCATGCTTATGTTGGCTACTACCCATTGCAAGCAGTCACTGAAGGCGGAAGCTTTGTGGAACTACCTAAGCCAGATATGCGAAGGGACGCTTCTGGAACTGAGCTTGTTTCCCCAATTGCACATATTGGATAGCATTACGAACAATTTCTAGAAAATTACTTACTTTATTGCAATAGACGAAAAATTATTATGCACAAACGCGCATCAGACGCACGTGCATAAAAGTCATTACAGCGAGAAGAATAAGCAAATAAGCCGGAAGCAGCACCATAGAAACATTCTGCGCGATTATTCCAAAAATCGCAGGCATTACCATAGATCCAATATATGCACTTGCCATTTGCATGCCAACAATAGCTTGCGACTTATCTGCACCAAAATAATGAGGCGTTGAATGAATAATGCATGGGTAAACTGGAGCGCATCCTAGTCCAATAATTACGAATCCTGCAATAAGCTCAATATGATTCGGCAAAGGAAGCAGCAATACTAAAATGCCAACAATCATTACGCATTGTCCAATACGAATCATGGTTGCATCGTTAAAACGCATAGTAAGAAATCCGCTTACAAAACGGCCAACCGTAATGCCAACATAAAACAAGCTTGCCCAACCTGCCGCCACAATTCGGCTAACTCCTCCATGCAAAACCATGTAACTGCTGGCCCATAATCCTGCAGTCTGTTCTAAATCACAATAGCAAAAGAACATAATAAGAATATTTTTAGCTCCTGGAATGCGCAAAACTTCTGCGTAAGATAGCATCCCAGAAGATTGTTTCTTTACCTCAGTAAGATTATGCGGTTCTTTTCTTGTATTATTTTTCCACAGCGGCAAACTTATGAATAACACAAGAGTGAGAGCAATTTGTATAACGGCAATATACTGGTATCCTGCAGGCCAACGCTGTCCGTGAGAAAGCGCAAAACCCATAACGTAAGGGCCTGCCGAAGCTCCAATTCCCCACATGCAGTGAAGCCAGCTCATATGCCAGCTTTCATAGTGAATTGCAACGTAATTATTAAGAGCAGCGTCCACTCCTCCAGCGCCTAAACCATATGGTATAGCTAGAAAAATAAGCACAAGATAATTCGGAGCAAAAGAAAAACCCAGCAACGCTAAAGCTGTTAAGGAAACTGAAATAAGCGTAACTTTTCCAGGGCCAAACTTATGCGTAAGCCTATTAGATAGTAGCGCAGAAACAATTGTTCCTGCAGAAATAACCATTGATATTCCGCCAGCCCAAGAAATTTGCGCACCAACATCGTGACTCATCGTAGGCCACGCAGCTCCAAGAAGAGCATCCGGCAAACCCAAGCTAATAAAAGCAAGATAAATAACAGCAAGAAGAAGGTTAATCATATTCACACATCAATTCATCAAACGAGTTATATGTTTTAACATTAGGATTTAGGTAGGATTAAAAAACGCCAGCAATATAACATTTACAAATTGTTTTTCTCACTAGATTTACGTATCTCATCAAGCAAATCCTGAACCAAATACTCATCACTCATACAATGCATATCCGAAATACCATTACGCATTAAATCGTAAGTAACAGAATGATAAAACACGTCAAGAGCCTGCTCATAGCTCAACCCAGCACGCTCAGCCAGAAGACTTACAACTCTCACATACTTCTTTTGCAACAAAACAGGATTCGCCTTCAAAATCCCTCACTCCCCTAAATATTTGCCACACCTTTTTCGTGCATGAAAGAAATAATATCGTTCGTAATATATTCTTTGCCTTGAGTATGCAAAACATCATAAGATGGAACAATATAAGACATAAGAATATTACTTTTCTTAGTCAAAGCATCATACGTATCACGAGGGTTTTTATTAAGTTTCTTAGCAACATTTTCAATACAAAATATTGCAAAATCAAGCTTATATTTATCAAAGCCTTCTTGCTTATCATTTTAAAGCATAAAAACAAGCCAAACACATTAATAAGGCTAATAAATTTTATTCTAGAACACATGCGCAATCATTTATGCATCAATTGATGCGTTTTTCTTGATAAATGCACTTATTTTTTGTATCATACTTCTGGAGGTGGTATATGAACAAGAACTATAATCAGAATTACACAAAAGAAGAAATTTCAGCAATACTCGCAAAGATAAAAGACTGCATAAAAAATGACCGCTTTACCATCTCATTAAACGAAAATCGTCAAGAAAACATAAACTTCATTCGAGAATACAACATACGATCAGATATTCAGAAAAATATACTTCTCAACATTGAAGTAGAAGATTTTTGTCATTCGTTAAAAAACAAAAAAGAGGCTATGAGTATGAAACACTTTACGTATTCGCGCCACGAGTAAAACTATCACACGTAGGTAAATGTGAGATGGTAAACATTTACACGAAGTTTAATATCATTACTATTTCTCAGCAAAATAGGACAGTTGTTATTTCATTTCATAAAGCAAATAAACAGATAGATTATTTATTTAAATAATCTAATAAACAACTCAAAAATAATAAATCTGCTAATTCTCAACAAAAGGCTCATAATGAAAGATAATAAAACATTTTGCGAAGAATGCAGGAATGATGTTGAGTACTCAACAAAATCCGTTCCAATGACTGCATCTATTAAAGGAAAACAATATTCCTACCCTGGCACAGAAGCACACTGTAAAGAATGCGGTTCTGACGTATATGTACCAGAAATTATCGACGCGAATCTTAGAGCATTGTATGACGAGTATCGTAAAGAAAACAATATTATTCCGCTTGATGAAATCAACGAAATACCTGCTAAATACGCAATAGGTAAGCGACCACTATCACTACTGCTCGGTTGGGGTGAACAAACGTTTTCTAGATTTACAGACGGAGACATTCCCTCAAAACAATATTCTGACATTTTGCAACGCATTTATAATAACCCGGAATATTACTTGCAATTATTAATCAGCAATAAGAATAATCTGAAATCCGCGCTTAGCTACGAAAAAAGCTACAAGGCAACTCAAAAACTATTGCTTAAGTCCAACAATTCTTCAAGCAATAACGACTTTATTAACACAGATTCAAGCAACAAAATAAACGATGTAATACAATACTTGCTCGTAAAATGCGAGGACATTACTCCCCTTGCTTTGCAAAAATCATTGTACTATATACAAGGTTTTTACTTTGCGTTCTATAAATCGTTCTTATTTACCGATGATTGTCAAGCATGGGTTCATGGACCTGTGTACAAAGACGTCTATTTACGCTATAAAGACTACACTTTTACACCAATCGATTCCTCAACAACAGAAATATCAGGAATTAAATCATCAGGAAAATTAGCTGATTACAAATACGATCAAAAAAGCGAAATCACGAGACTTACAGCAGAACTAACAACTACACTATCCGCTACCGAAAAAGCAGTATGCGATAGTGTGATTGATAATCTTTGCTGCTACAGCGGTAAAGAGCTTGAACGATTTACGCATCATGAGGAGCCTTGGATACTTACTCGCGGCAATCTAAAAGCTGATGATTCATCAGATAAAATAATCAGCAAAAATATGATCGGCGAATACTTTACGAAAATAAAAGAAAAATACAATATGATAAATCCAGATGACATTCACCAGTATGCAAAAGACATGTTTTCTAGTAAATAAACTAACTAAATAACTGTGTTACATAAAAATCCTCCTGCAGCAATTCACTAGACAGGAGGATTTTGTGTAAGTAATTTACGCGTAATTGATAATTCAGTTTCACTTATCAACAAAGTGTTTATATAACAAAATCAGGTATCGATTTTGGAACGATCAAAGTCGTCCGCATTATCAACAATAAACTGCTTGCGCGGAGGAACATCATCGCCCATCAGCAAATCGAATACTTCACTCGCTTGCTGAGCATCTTCCATACGAATCCTTCGAAGCATACGAGTTCTAGGATCCATGGTTGTATCTGCAAGCTGATCCGCATCCATCTCACCCAAGCCCTTATATCGCTGAATATCACTGTTAAAATCAATGCCCTTAGCTTGCAAATCGTTGAGCTTTCCAGCCAATTCATCGTCGGAATACGTGTAAATATACTCGCCCTTGCGCTTTCCAGTGAGTGCAATTCTATGAAGCGGAGGGACTGCAGCATACACATGACCATGCTCAATAAGCGGACGCATATAACGATAGAACAACGTTAGCAGCAAAATACGAATGTGCGCGCCGTCAACATCTGCATCGGTCATCATAACAATCTTGTTATAACGCGCTTGCGAAATATCGAAACTTGCGCCAGATCCTGCTCCAACAACCTGAATAATTGCAGCGCACTCTTTATTGGAAAGCATTTGCGCAAGACTTGCTTTTTGCACGTTCAAAATCTTACCGCGAATAGGAAGAAGCGCTTGGAAAGCAGAATTTCGAGCAGCTTTTGCAGTACCAAGTGCAGAATCGCCCTCGACGATGAAGAGTTCTGCAACATCGTCGTTTCCAGGCTGGCAGTCAGAAAGTTTTGGCGGCATAGAAGCAGACTCAAGAGCGTTCTTTCTGCGAGTAACTTCCTTAGTTTTACGCGCCTGAATACGCGCATGCATTTCGGAAACTATTTTTTCCAAAACTCTAGCAGACTGCTCTTTGAATCCTCGCTTAGATCCGCTAATCATCTCTCCAAATTGAGAGTCCGTCATTTTTGTAACAATCGGCTTAACTTGAGCAGTCCCAAGAACATCCTTAGTTTGACCTTGGAATTGAGGTTCAGCAATGCGAACAGTTATAACAGCAACAAGACCTGCCATAATGTCATCGCGTTCAATTTTCGTATTAGCATCTTTAAGATTTACTTTTAGCTTGCGCGCGTTATCCTCAACTGCTTTTCGTATTTGCTTAGTAATACCCTGCAAGAAGCCATCTACATGCATACCTCCGCCTGGAGTTTCAACCACGTTTACGAAACTAATAATGTTAGAATCGTAACCGTTTACCCAGCGCAAAGCAATATCCACTCCACATGTACGAGTCACTTGCTGAGCATGTAATTCACCCGAAGCATCAACCGCTTGAGTTTCTTCAACGTATGTATCTTCGCCAGAAATACGCCAGATGTCAGAAACAGCTTCACCCTTTGAAAGAAAATCAACGAAATCTTTGACGCCACCATTATGCAAAAATTCAACAACACGAGGATGATGTTTATTTTGCATTGAGTTAGCAGATGCAACATTTATAACAGATTGTGCAGCTGATGCTTCAGATTCAGCATTTTCAGTCGCGATATCCTCAATCTCATCTTCTACTTCACTGTCAGAATCACTATAAGTCTCATCATCAGATTCTAATTCAGTCTTTAAGTCAGCCTCAGATTTTTCACTATTTTCATAGCTGTTATCAATAAGATTACCTGATATAACATTGTCTTCCGGCGTATCAATTTCTTCAATATTAGATAATTCACCTTCAGGCACATGCTCGTCAATAACAGTAATTTTTAAGCCTGGAACCAGGAAACTTGTTTGACGAACGCGAGCAATAAGCTGCTCGTAACTAAAATGCGCAGTTGTATTGAAAATTTCTGGATCAGCCCAATACCGTACGCGCGTACCTGTAGTTTTTGGAGAAACCGTGCCAATAATTTCCAGCTCAGTAGGCTTATTCTTACGCGTGCGCTTAAAAGGTGATGCTGGAGACGGATGCAATGGATCCACGTCAGTATATACACCAGGGTGTCCTTGATGGAATGCCATATGATGCGTTTTACCATCTCTGTCAACTTCAACATCCAAGCGTAAACTTAAAGCGTTTACAACAGAGGAACCAACACCATGCAAACCGCCAGCAGCATTATAAGAAGCGTTACCAAACTTAGCTCCAGCGTGAAGCTTAGTTAAAACAACTTCGACGCCAGTAAGTTTCGTCTTAGGCTCAACGTCTACTGGTATACCACGACCGTTATCTGCAACTTCAATAGAACCATCATCGTGAAGAGTAACAATAATATGGTCACAGGCACCAGCTAAAGCCTCGTCAACCGCATTATCAATAATCTCCCAAAGGCAATGCATCAAACCTTGACTGTCAGTAGTGCCAATATACATTCCAGGACGCTTACGCACAGCATCCAAGCCCTCTAACACAGTCAAACTATCAGCATCATACTGTTCTTGCTCTTTATGAGAGACCACTTCTACCCCTTGTAGCAAACTTCTGAGAACATGCAACAAGTGCCGCACTACTACCAGCAATAATACGACACTTTTTTAAGTACGCTAATATTGTGCAATCACTGATCTAAGAAGTCACGTAACGTTTGCGAACGTGAAGGATGACGTAATTTAGACATGGTTTTTGACTCAATTTGACGAATACGTTCACGAGTAACACCGTAAACGCGGCCAATATCGTCTAAAGTCTTTGGCTGACCATCTTCCAAGCCATAGCGCATCTTAATAACTCCAGCCTCTCTAGGGGCCAAAGTTTCCAAAACTTGCCTAAACTGTTCTTGAAGGAGCGAGAACGCAACAGCATCAGATGGTGCAATTGCATCGGTATCTTCAATTAAATCACCAAATTCAGAGTCACCATCTTCACCAAGTGGCGTATGCAAAGAAATAGGTTCACGGCCATACTTTTGCACTTCCTGCACTTTTTCTACAGGCATATCAAGTTCGCGAGCAAGCTCATCTGGCGTAGGTTCACGACCTAAATCTTGAAGCATCTGGCGCTGAACCCTAGAAAGCTTATTAATTACTTCAACCATATGCACTGGAACTCGAATTGTACGAGCCTGATCTGCCATAGCACGAGTAATAGCCTGACGAATCCACCAAGTTGCGTAGGTCGAGAACTTAAAGCCCTTCTTCCAATCGAACTTTTCAACTGCACGAATTAAACCAAGGTTACCTTCCTGAATCAAATCAAGGAAAAGCATGCCTCTACCCGTGTAACGCTTAGCAAGAGAAACAACAAGACGCAAGTTTGCTTCAAGAAGATGATCTTTAGCTTTCTTTCCATCTGCTGCAGCCCACTTAAGCTCACGCTTACGCTTAAACTCCATTTGGTCAATTTGTGTATCAAGCAAATGCTGAGCATACAAGCCAGCCTCAATGCGCTCAGACAAATCAACTTCCTGCTCTGCGTTTAACAAGCTTACGCGGCCTATCTGCTTCAAATAATCCTTCACAGGATCAGCAGTAGCACCAGTAGCAATAACGCGTCGCTTTGGGTTGCCAGATGGAGTCAGATTATCGTCGTCGTCATCATCGCGAACAATAAAAGCGCCTTTAGCTTGTGGAACTTGAGGAACATCATGCTTATGCTCATCATGCTCATCAATATCGTCAAGATCATCTGGTTCATCATCAAGATCGGCAACATCATCATCAACAACATCACTAAGATCATCAACGTCAGTAATATCTTCTGGCTGAATATCTTCCAAATCATCCAAATTCATTTGCTCGTCTTCATCGTCAAGATGAGCATCATCTAATGAATCATCGTCGAAAGATAATGACGTGCGAGATTGCGCAACCATGTTATCTTTCTGCTCATCTTGTTCAACCTCTGATGACTTAGTTTCAGTATCAATCTGATTTTCTTCTTTTTTCAAACGAGAACTACGCGTCTTGCTAGCAGGTGACGAAGCTCGAGTTGCACCCTTCTTAGTTGTAGCTGTTTTACGAGTTTTTACAGGTTTCTTATTTTCTTGTGCTTCATGCTGATCGACAAATGATTCAACTTCGCTCGTCAAACTGTTTCCTCCTGTAGTATCCCCTTGTGGCGCAAATAGGCATAGTTCACGCAAGGGCAAGTCTTACCTTAAGTAGTAAACCATTTAAGCAAGACGATTATTCCCTCTTCCTATTTTGCGGCGTGGCGTAACACTCACACCATGCAGGTTCAAGGTGATGTTCATCGGCGCCAAGAACAATTTTTGCCATAGAACAATCAGGATCAATACTTAATGCACGATGAGTATAATGCTGTACATCTCCCAAATGGAACCACCAACTAATATAAGCTAATAACGCGTAAATTTGCACAGTCAACTCTGGGATACTGTGTGTCACAAGTGCCATAGCTTGCAATACTTTGCAAGCATGTACTGCCCGTGATACATCTGGTTTTTTAGTTGTCTGAGCAAACTTAGCTTCCAAACAATGCCTTAAATTACGAGATATTTCTGGAGTATGTGGACAAAATGCAAAATCTACCAAGGTTTTTTCATCATACCATTCTTGGTTTTCATCCAAAATAGTAATAAGCATCGCGTCTCGCACATTGATGTTATGCAACATAGCCATAGGCAATGCTATGAAATCAGAACCAAGAAGATTCCCATCGTTTGAGAACATGTTGTACCAACGTCCAAGAGCTGTAATAGCAAGATTATTAATAGTGCATTGCTTACCATATTCAGTAACATGTTCAAGAAAACCATCAGCTGCCACAGGAACCCAATATTGTAAGCCTTCAATCCATTGTTCATGACGACTACAATGAAGACCTATATACTCTTTGGGAAATGTCATAAAATAACAACATTCTTTTGAGGGATATATCTTGCCCTTAATATCCGAGATTTCTTTCCCCGCAAACCCATTAAAATCTTCTAAACCAACAAAATCTAAACAACCATTAAAAGAATGAGCACTTTCTCCATAAATTTTCATAAGACCCTGAATATCAAAATCATCGACACATTTATGTGGTACTTGATCTTTTACATCAACATTTGCTATTGCCATATCAATTTCCTCCCTATAGACATGCTTATAAGTTGCATCAAGCAGGTAACTTGATGATGCTAGTTTCTCAAGATGCACATAAGCATGCAATAGAAAAAGATTCCTGCGGTGAAAAGGTCGCAAAATGTATGAATCACTGCGTTTTGTAATGTTCAGCCCTGTGGATAACTTTCATATTATGAGCACATTCGTAGATAGCAGTTGCACTCTCAAAGATATTGAATTACGCATTGCGTCTTTAATTTCTCAACAATTTCAAACGCACGTAAACATAAATAACCATCTTTCTTCAACATGTGCACATACGCTACAACAAGTCATACGGCAGGCTATTGTCTCAAGCGAAGGCGGCAAACGGCTCCGAGCATTACTCATGCTCGCAGCATTCCAATCGCTAGCTGATGGAAATACCATTCAAAAAAATCAGGAACAAGCAATATTTGATATTGCGTGCGCTTTGGAAATATTCCAAACCGCAGCATTAATTCATGATGACATTATTGATGAATCTGCTTTGCGACGCGGTAAGCCGAGCGCACACTATGCTTTAAGCAGTGCATGCAGTAATCGACACATTGGAACTGGTCTTGGTCTTATGCTCGGAGACTTGCTCGCTACGGAAAGTTTTGATATTACTCGCGGAGCTGCGAAGCATTTTGCTTATGATGAGGAGTTATTAGCAGCTTTCGCATCTATGCAACGTAACGTTGGCATTGGTCAAGTGTTAGATTTATCGATTGAAATGATGCAATTGGATGATCCCGTAAAACTTGCTGAATCTTCCTTAAATGTGTTCCGTTGGAAAACAGCAAGTTATACTACTATTGCTCCGCTTACGCTTGGTCTTCTTGCAGCATCTATGGAACCACATGAAGCATATCAACTTGCTCACAATATTGGCGATCCTCTTGGTATTGCTTTTCAGCTTGCAGACGATTTGCTCGATATTGTTTCCGACAGTAAGCACACTGGTAAACCTATTGGCGGCGATATTCGTGAAGGCAAACGTGCAGTACTACTTGCCGACGCACTACAGCACAGTAACAAGCATGAACAAGATATACTACTAGAGGCTTATACCAGCGACAGTCGCAGCGAAGATGACGTACAACGTATTATACAGATTTACCATACTTCTGGAGCAATTGAACGTTCTCAACAACGCATTATGAATCTTTGGAAACAATCACAAAATGCTATTGATGCTAGTTCACTAAACAGCAATGGGAAAACTATTTTACATACTATAAGCCAACGCTTTATACCTGAAGCATGGCGTAATGTACAATAGAATATGAAAGAGCGCTCAAAAACTATCTTTCTTTGTTATGTTGCTTGTACACTCATAAGCGGCAAGTAGGGTTTTACGCGTGTAAGGATTGTGACAATGGATGAAGCTACACAGGTGCAGCTAGGCATGTGCATTGAAAATCGCTATCGCATTGTGCGCAAAATAGCTCAAGGCGGTATGGCAACTGTCTATCAAGCGCAAGATGAGCGTCTTAATCGTACTGTAGCTATTAAAATCATGCATACTCAGCTCGCTCAAGGAGTGCACCGCGAACAGTTCGTTGCAAGATTCCGCCGAGAAGCAACTTCTGCCGCAGCAATAGCTAACCCCCATATTGTGCAGGTTTATGATACGGGCGAATATGAAGGTCTTGATTACCTTGTGATGGAGTATGTTCATGGCGTTAATTTGCGTTACGAAATGAATATGCAAGGTACATTTAGTGTACGCGATACGTTGCGTTTATTAGCGGAAACATTAGATGGGCTTGCTTCGGCGCATCAAGCTGGCGTTGTACACCGCGATATTAAGCCGGAAAATATTTTAATTAATGACCGCGGTCATGTGCAAATTACTGATTTTGGTTTAGCTCGCGCAATTTCTCAAGCAACACTTTCGTCTACAGGATTACTGCTTGGAACTGCAGCATATCTTGCTCCTGAACTCATTGAGCATAATCTAGCAACGCCGCAAGGTGACTTGTACTCTGCCGGCATGATGTCTTGGGAAATGTTAGCAGGAAAAGTACCTTTTGTAGCCGATAATCCAGTAACGCTTGTTTTTAAGCATGTGCATGAAAATACTCCTTCGATAAGTACAGCTTGCCCAGGTATCAACGAAAAAGTAGCGCAATTTATAGCAAAACTTACTGCACGCAATATGAATGAGCGTCCGCAGAATGCAAGCGAAGCATTGACACAATTGCGTGCTCTTTCAATGCAATTAAACACTGAAGACTGGCAGTACAAGTTAGACGAACAACATAATGATCAGAATATATTTAGTGAAACTCCACTCAATAATTTGCGCGCACCATCCGCACTAAATTATGACAAGCAGAAAAACGCTACACATGATGCAGATATGACACAAGCAATACATACCGCACCTGACTATGCTACACAACATAATACTGATTTTGTAGATGAATCTTTTCACGATGAAACTCTTGCGATACCCCATGTTGAAAATGTGAGTACATTAAAAGAAACAGCTAACAATAGGATTTCTGATAATGAAACTCGTAACGACAGCATGAACAATACTGTTTTGTTAAATGACGATTTTGCTGTTGATACGCTTCAACAAAAAACACAAGCTATGCCATGGTCTCCAGTAGATCCAAAGAGCGCCGTTAATGACACCCAAGATAATCCACTGTCAGAGTTTGATGATAGCAATATGCCGACAATAGCTATTAATGCGCACAGTTTTAACAATAATCAGCATGGTACATCATCACTAAAATCGCCTGTTTCTGATAATAAGCCAAGCAAAAAATCTTCACATTCTTCGCATAAACGAGCATTCATTATCGCAGGATGCTGCAGCTTTGGCGTATTAGCACTCGCTGCTATTGGAAGTTTCTGGTATTTACTCGGCCCTGGTAGCTATTGGTCGTTACCAAAACCTGATGATCTCCAATGCGCAAAACAACATATTTGCAAGATTACTGATGTTAATTGGAAACAATATGAACGCACACTAAAAGTAGCTGGAATTCCTTACGATGTATCACAAGACTATAGTGACACCATTCCTGCTGGTAAAATACTGACTACTGATCCAGATATTGTCGGCGGGCATATTGCTAAGCATAGCAATAACCGTCTTCATGTTGTACTATCGCTAGGTATTCGTAAAGCTACTATTCCGGACGATATTGCAGACGCAAAGACTAGTAACGGCAAAAAACCATTGCAAGCACTCCATAAAGCTGGATTCACTCATATTGTGCATCATGCATCATCAGACGTGTATTCTCTTGAAGTGCCAGCTGGTAGTGTTATTGATATTAATCCAAAGCCTGGCACTCGAATGAACCATAATGAGGAAGTGAGCATACTACTTTCTAAAGGTCCTATGCCTGTGCAAATGCCGGATATTGTTCATCGTACTAAGGCTGAAGCTGATACCGCTCTTCGAGATATTAAACTCGATGTTACCTACGATGAAGAAAATAGCGATACTGTGGAAAAAGGTAAGATTATTCGTTCGTCTGTTGATGCCGGAACCCAATTACATTGGGGAGATAGCGTGAAAGTAACTGTTTCTAAAGGACCAAAAACAGTCACTTTACCAAATGTGTGTGGGAAAAATACTACTGAAGCTCGTAAGATTCTTGAAGCTCTTGGACTGCAAGTACGAGTATCTGCACCACTCGGCGACTATATGCACGTAGTGCGCTTCCAATCTCCTGGTGCTGGCAGTGAGATACCTTTGAAGGATTCACATGGTAATCCTTCAACTATCACGCTTACTGTAATTTAATAATTCTTTTCAACAAGCTCGTGAAATACAGTGGCGGAATCATTATAGCTTCCGCCACTGTAGACTATGGAGCAACATGCATATCAATGTAACTACATGAACAACTCAAGTAGTAACCAATAGCATTATTGTGTTATGTTTAATTTTTTTGACGCTCTTGACGCATGCGTTCTTTGACAATTTGCGCATACTCATCAACGTATTCTTGACCGCTCATATGCTTAATTGCTTGGGTTACCTGATCAGTAATTTCTCGTAAACGCTCATGCGTAATTTCACTAGAATCATGAACACGCTCAACGTAAATGGGTTCTCCATAAATAGCTTGCGTTTTTCCTTTTGCTGGAATAATTTGTCCTTGAACTTGTAGCTCTCTTGTGCCAATAATAGCCACGGGAATAATTGGGCAACCAGTTTCAAGAGCAAGTCGCGCAGCGCCAGTATGACCACGATATAAACGACCATCAGGGCTTCTCGTTCCTTCGATATGAATACCAAAAAGTTGCCCTTTTTCCAATATTTCTCGAGCATGGTTCAAAGCGCCGAGTGACTTAGAACCGCCAGAACGATCTACTGGGAATACTCCAACAGAAGTAAACCACCATTTTTTAAAACGCCCTTTTAAACCTTTGCCTTCAAAATATTCTGCTTTACCCATAAAGTGAATCATTCGAGGGCATGTCAAAGGCAAAAGCGCATCATCTATAACAGCAAGATGATTTGCTGCAATAATAGCGCCACCTTCTTTAGGAATATTTTGAACACCTTGTGCTGATGGATGAATCCTCATGCGGGCAATACCCCCAAGTCCCTTCACGAAGAACCAATACAACATACGATTCCTTTCTGTAACGCCTATTTTCACAACTTCCGCGTGCAAACTATCAGGCAGACTTGCTACAGTATATTTCATGACTTCTTCTAAGAATACCAACGCCCCTCGCCGTGAGGACGAGCCTGCGTCGCATCAACACGAGCATCATAACATTGACGCTGATTTAGATCATGATTGGTCAGCTTTTATGTCAGAATATGCTGATGATTTAAATGATGTTTTACGCTCGCGTATTGCGAAAAGTTTTGAAAAACATGTGCAAAAAGAGTTAAAAGAGCAAGAAAAGCGCGAGACTGCTGTTAGATCAGCTTATGAACATACTAACAATGCGCCAAAAAATAATTTTTCGCTTAAAAATTTAAGCAGTCAAAAATCGTATATTATTCCTCAACGTATGCAAGATTCACATATTCAGTTCGTTACCCCTCATGGGCCGCGTGATAATATTCGCAGCAGTTGGTTGGATTTAGATAATACTATGGAAGATTATGGTGAGGATTTTGTACCACCAAATCCTCACTTTGACAATGTTTCACTCATTACAGTACTACTTTGGCTGATGTTTGTTGCTGGTATTGTTGGCGTTATTCTTTGCGCTTTCTTACCATTATTAGCGAGTATCATAGGCATCGCAAGCGGGTTACTTATTCTTCTTGGCGGTGCAGGGTTACTTATGCGACGTAAAAAACATGATCTTTACCATGAAGATTACACTGATTATGGTGATGGAGCGCGAGTATAATCGCTCTGCTATATGATTTATTTCTGTTCTATTTTTCCATAATTTTAAACAATAGAAGGCTGATACATTTCAATGCATCAGCCTTCTATTCGGTACTCTTAGCACGAAGTAGGTGTCAACAGAACTCCTCATATAAAGCTCAGCTAACACCTATTCTTATTTATTCAACTTCACTATTAGGCTCATTCTGACCATGGCAAAGCTTGTACTTTCGACCAGAACCACATGGGCACTCATCATTTTTATTCGTACCAGGGAAGGTACGACCATCAGACCATGGTGTCTTCCACTCTTCATTCTTCGGACGCATGCTTAACGGAACTTCACCTTCAGCATGGCTCAAAGGAGCAGGGCCAACAATACCTGCTGACTCTTCTTCAGCATCCACTGTGGCAGAAACTTGAGCAATATCCTCATCCATAGCAGCATCGGAATCATCAGTTGAAGCAACCTGATTAACATCCATATGGAAGAGCAACTGAACAGTTTCTTCCTTGATTGCTTCAATCATGGAATTGTACATCTGATAACCTTCACGCTGATATTCAACCAGAGGATCGCGCTGACCCATACCACGAAGGCCAATACCATCCTTCAAGTAGTCCATCTCATAAAGGTGTTCTCGCCACTTACGATCAAGCACAGCTAATACGACTCGACGTTCAATCTGACGCAATGAGTCACTTCCGATGCCAGCTTCAAGCAAACCATAAATTAACTTTGCGCTTTCAAGAATCAAATCACGCAAAGCAATAACAGCTTTCTCGCCCTTAAGATTGTCAATAGTCTTGTGAACTTCATCCCAATCAAGCGCAACTGGCATCACCATGTTAAGGGCCTTATGCAAGCCCTCCAAATCCCAGTTTGCTGGCTTATCCGAACCGTTCATTGCGCCGCGCACATAACTCTCAGCAGTATCACTCATGAACTTCAAAATATCTTCATGAATGTCTTCACCCTTAAGAACCATTTGACGTTCAGAATAAATAACAGTACGCTGCTTATTCATAACGTCGTCGTATTTCAACACATTCTTACGCATTTCAAAATTGCGCGCTTCAACAGTCTTCTGTGCTGTACGAACACCGTTAGATACATACTTAGATTCGATTGGCTCACCTTCTGGCAATCCTTTTGCCATAACACGAGCCACAAGCTGCGTGTTAAACAAACGCATCAAATCATCTTCCAAGCTCAAGTAGAAGCGAGACTCACCTGGATCGCCCTGACGTCCAGAACGACCACGCAACTGATTGTCAATACGACGTGACTCATGACGCTCAGTACCAAGCACATACAAGCCGCCGAGCATCTTTACTTCTTCATGCTCATCTTTAACTTGTTCTTTAACTTCAGCTAAGACTCCTGGCCAACGCTTCTCATACTCTTCAGGGGTATCGTCTGGAGAATATCCTTCAGCTTTCAACTTTGCATCAGCTAAGAATTCAACGTTACCGCCGAGCATAATATCAGTACCTCGACCGGCCATATTAGTAGCAACAGTCACAGCACCCTTACGACCTGCAACAGCAACCACACCAGCTTCCTTAGCGTTCTGCTTAGCGTTCAAAACTTGATGAGGAATACGAGCGACATCAAGCAATGAAGAAAGAATCTCCGAAGATTCAACAGAAGCAGTACCAAGTAATACTGGCTGCCCCTTTGCGTGACGCTCAGCAACATCGCGCACAATAGCAGTAAGTTTTTCCTTCTTAGTGCGGAAGATTAAATCATCCTTATCTTTACGAATAACTGGACGGTTAGAAGGAATCGGCAAAACACCAAGCTTATAAGTACCCATAAATTCTGCAGCTTCAGTTTCTGCAGTACCAGTCATACCTGCAAGCTTGTCATACATACGGAAGTAGTTTTGCAACGTAATAGTAGCAAAAGTTTGATTTTCAGCTTTTACTTCCACGTTTTCCTTAGCTTCAATAGCTTGATGCAAACCTTCACTATAACGACGTCCTGGGAGCACACGACCAGTATGCTCATCAACAATTAAGACTTCACCGTTAGTGACAACATAATCACGATCAAGAAGGAAAAGTTCCTTAGCCTTCAAAGCATTGTTCAGATAGCCAATAAGAGCAGTATTTGCTGGCTCATACAAGTTATCAATGCCTAAGTAATCTTCAATTTTAGCAATACCAGCATCGAGAATACCGGCAGTCTTCCTCTTCTCGTCGATCTCATAATCAACATCACGAGTAAGCTTCAAAACCAACTTTGCGAATTCACGATACCAGTGAGTAACATCGCCTTCTGCTGGGCCAGAAATAATCAACGGTGTACGAGCTTCATCAATAAGAATGGAATCAACCTCATCGACGATGGCGTAATGATGACCTCTTTGTACGAGTTCACTCTTTTCCCAAGCCATATTATCGCGCAAGTAGTCGAAACCAAACTCATTATTAGTGCCGTATGTAATATCAGCATTGTATTGCTTACGGCGTTCTGGCGACTGCTGATCAGTAATAATACATCCAACGCTCATGCCAAGGAATCTATAAATACGACCCATAAGTTCACTCTGGTAGCTGGCAAGGTAATCGTTGACTGTAACAACATGTACGCCTTTTCCTTCCAAAGCGTTCAAGTAGCTTGGCAAAGTCGCAACCAATGTTTTACCTTCACCAGTCTTCATTTCTGCGATATTGCCCCAATGCAATGCAGCACCACCCATAAGCTGCACATCGAAATGACGCTGGCCAAGCGTACGCTTTGAAACCTCTCGCACAGTAGCGAAGGCTTCAGGCATCAAATCATCAAGCTTTGCACCATTGTCTAAACGCTGCTTGAATTTAGCAGTTTGACCCTTCAATTCTTCATCGGAAAGCGCGGAAATTTCATCTTCCAGCGCATTCACAGCCTTGGCTACGTTCTCAAGGCGCTTTAATTGACGACCTTCACCCATACGCAAGGCTTTATCGACGATATCTACCACGTTTTGCTCCCTTAGGTCATGTCTATGACGACGGCCTAGCCAACATAGACGTAAACTGTGCCTATATTACGCGACGGCTGCGATTTTTGTAAGCACGCGAGTCTGAAATCTCAAAAACGCCCGCCTGACATTACGCCAGACGGGCATATACTTCATTCCATAACTTTAATTTTATTTACTTTTTTTTGGCGACATTTTCAGGAGTATCAATCTCAAACACGCCATAACTCCAACCATGCCTACGATACACAACCGATGGTCGCATAGTTTCTTTATTGACAAACAAGAAGAAATCGTGACCAATAAGCTCCATCTCGTATAAAGCCTCATCAATACTCATTGGTTCTGCAATATGCAACTTACGGCGAATCACAATAGGCGTGTCACCAACACTTACTTCCACAGATTCACCTGGACCAAGATCTGAAGCAACAGCAGCATCGGCACTATTAGATTCAGCTTCTTCTGGTTCCTCAACAGTGGTTTCTACTTCTGGCTCCACAACACCCATATCTACCGGAACCATCTCACTATAGCCACGGCGATGATCCTTGCGACGATCACGTGTACGACGCAAGCGAAGTGTTAACTTATCAAGTGCCATATCCAAAGCACTATATTGATCTGTGCTAGAAGCTTCTGCACGAATTACCGTACTTCCAGCAACAACCGTAATTTCAACACGTTTTGCAGTATCTGCCTGCCTTGGATTACCTTCATGCGTCAACACAATTTGCACACGTTGCGCATCAGGTGCAATGGCGGTCACACGATTCATCTTACTTTCTACAACGTCACGGAACCTTTGATTAATTTGCGTATGACGACCAGTAATGACGATTTCCATGCGAAACCTCCCCGTATAGACTCGAACTAAGTTCGATTTGTATCATCCGACTGCCACGATGCCGTCGGTAGTTCTATTATATCCGCTAAAGCAATAAGAACCTAGCAACTTATCAAATTTAAATAAAAAAATTCATATTTATTACAAAATTTTTCGCATAACAACGAATTTTTTACGAAATGAAGAATATCTGCTATAATCAGGAAGGTTGAGGTTTCACGATGACCGCGGTCACAATGTTCATTCGGAGTGACTGAGGAACTTCCGGGCTCCACAGAGCACAATGGCGGATAACGTCCGCCCAGGGCGACCTGAGAGATAGCGCAGCAGAGAATAGACCGCCTGAACGTTTCGTTCAGGTAAGGGTGAAACGGCGGTGTAAGAGACCACCGGACTTCTGGTAACAGTTAGTCGCATGGCAAGCCTCATTGGGAGCAAGGTCAAGCAGAAGACGATAAGGGTTGCTCGCCCAAGTCTTCGGGTAGACTGCTAGAGTTTGGCGGCAACGTCAAATCGAGATGGATGGTCATCCGCATGTATCCATACATGCGACAAAACCCGGGGTATGTGAAACCTCACTAACTCAACTATTTGCAATATTCGCATTAAAAATTTTGGGTGCAAATGCAAAATCTGAAAATATTGACACGCACTTTTGCAAAGGCGAATCTTCACTAATTTCAGCATTGATGTCATCTACTACCCCATATGTTTGCATCCCAGCTTGCTGCGCTGAGCGTAAAGCGACATGAGAATCTTCAAATACTGCGAAATTATTCGGAGCAATATGAAATTGACTTGCTAAATCAAGATAAATTCGTGAACTATGTTTGCCGGCTTCTGGTAAATCTTCCCCACATTGTAAAAAGTCAAAACAATCTGCAATACCAACTCTTGTTAAAGCAGGCAAACATAAACGTTGAGAAAGTGTTGTTACAAGCAGTAGCTTTACTTTGTTGGCATGCAAATAATGCACATAATCGTACGATCCTTTTTTAAGAGGAAGCTGGTGAGCATATGCATCAAAAGCCATATCTGACCATTCTTGCATTAAAGTTTCAGGAGAATCAGTAAACCCACAATGTTCAATAACATAATCTGCGATTTGATGAGGATTCATAGCAGCAGTAGTATCTGCAAAAATTGAGGGGACACTCATGCCTCGTTTTGCAAAACTCCGTTTGTCAATATCATCCCATACGCCGAGAGAATCAAGTAACGTACCATCAAAATCAAAAATTGCTGCACGTATAGTGTCAGCATTTACCAGCGCAATATTACGCAAGACCATCTAGCATCTTCCTACTGTTTGTAAGCAACTCATGTGCATGTTCTAAAGATGTTTGCGATTCACTACCAGCAAGCATTCGCGCAATCTCTTGCTCCCGAACAGCACCTTCGAGTTTGGTAACAGTTGTAGCTACGCTTTGAATGCACGCGCTATTCGCATCGATCACTTTACCCATAACTGCTTTCTTTTGAACGGCAAACTGAACATCCGCGAACGACGCAACTTGAGGCAAATGGGTAACCACAATAACCTGCGCATGTTGAGCAAGTTGAGCTAAACGTTTACCAAGTTCTACTGCAGCAACACCACCTACACCAGCATCAACTTCATCAAAAATAAATGTCATCATTGCATTGTCATGCTTACTTAACTTTGCAACCACAAGTTCCATTGCGAGCATAAGCCTACTAAGCTCGCCTCCAGAAGCACTTTTACCCATAGGCAAATCAGGAGAAGATGGGAAAGGTTGGAACAAAAACTCAACTTCGTCAAAGCCATGAGCATCAAGCCACGTAGTTTCTCCACCGCTCTCTTCACGCGAATTCACCTGAACATGTAATTGCGCTCCACTCATTGCAAGTGAAGCTAATTCTTCACTCACATCATTGCTGAGTTTTTCGCCAGCTTTTACGCGAACATCATGCAATTGTTGAGCAATCTCAAGAGCTTCAGCATAGCGTTGGTTGCAAGTTTCGCGCGCACGCTTAATAGCTTCTGGCGAATCATCCAAATCTTCAAGCTCAAATTGTGCTTTTTCTGCCCAATCAAGAACATCATCTAAAGTAGGCCCCCATCTGCGCGTCAGCTCAGTAATATCATGGATCCTAGCATTTAAAGCATCTAAGTCTTCATCACTGGAATCAATATCGAGTTGTTGCGCAAGTTGCATGACTATATCGTCAAGCTGCGCATGAATATCGTCAAGTTGTTGAGCTACTTGATTCAATGAATTATCAACTCGAATGCTTCGTAATGCTTGAGCAGCTTGATCGATAAGTCCTCTTGCATCCAAAGATGATGATGAAGCACTATAATCTAGCTGACTCATGTCAAGAGACGATAAGGCTGTGCTCACTGCGTGAATAATTTGAGCAGCGTGCTCAATACGATCTCTTCTCGAATGCAATTCTTCATCTTCATGCGGTTGTGGATTTACATCCCGTATTCGCGTCAAAGATTCTCGAAGATAATCCGCACGTTGACGTGCTGAAGATGCTTGATTTGCTAGGCGATTACACGTTTCCTGAGCGCTTATCCAAAGGCGATAAGCTTGCATATATTGTTGCAATAATTCACTATTATTTGCTACAGCATCAAGGAGTTCACGCTGTTTTACGCTTGTTGCTATACGCAACTGATCACTTTGCCCATGAATAGTAATGATATGAGAACAAATTTCTTCTAACAGTGTTTTCGGTACTGCAAATCCTGACAGCGTCGCTCTAGATCTTCCCGTTTGCGGTACTGTTCTAGCAATATACATATCTGATTTCGTGCAATCATTTTCTGAGGATTCAAGTTCGATATTAGCTTGATGAACTAGTGTTGCCACTTCACTCGATTTTGGTACGCTAAATACACCTTGAACCCATGCTTCTTTAGCGTCTGGCGATATGCGCGCAACATCTGCCTTTGCGCCAGAAATAAGTTTTATAGCACTAAGAAGCATTGACTTTCCAGCACCAGTTTCGCCAGTAATCGCAGTCATATGCGCCGAAGGTGTAATAAGCGCATGCACGATTGGACCAAGATTACGTAATTCTAATTCTTCAAGCACACCACACCTCACTTGTGTATTACTGCCATTAAAAGTACTGTCGTTTATTCAGTCAACTACTGCTGACGCAATACATTGCTATTTCGCTGTTCGCGCCATCCTACTACCGGTAAATCAAATTTTGTAACTAAACGCTGAGTGAATGGCGCTCCAGAAAGACGCGCTAACAATAATTCATCTTTAGATTGTCGCACTTGAATACGCGATCCTTGTGGAAGTGCACGCTGTCGTCTACCATCGCAACAAATCCAACCGCCTGACGACGATTCCTCAAGAATATCAATAGTAAAAGTAGAACCTGCACCAATAATTAATGGTCTTGCAAAGAGCGCATGAGCTGCTAATGGCACTAATTGTAGAGCTTCTACATCTGGCCACATAATTGGTCCTCCTGCGGAAAACGCATACGCTGTGGAACCAGTAGGCGTTGATACAATAACGCCATCGCAGCCGAACGATGACATTTCTACATCATCAACGCGAATTGATAGTTCTACCATACGACCTCTGTCTGCGCGATCAAGCGTAATATCATTCAACGCCCAATCGCTTAAAGGTTCAGATGCGCCAGGTAGCCACACGTCTACATGCGCTTCCATACGGTGATTAATAGAATAATCTTTGCTAGCAATTCTGCGAATCGCCTCGTCGATTTGGAAGCTTTCAAATTCTGCTAGAAAGCCGACATGTCCTAAATTGATGCCAATAATTGGCACAGGCATACAATGTACTAATTCTGCAGCCTGAAGCATGGTACCGTCTCCCCCAAGTACCACAACTATTTCCGTTTGCTCATTAACTATGCGAGCAGGCTGTTGCGCAAAATCAGATACGGCAGCACTATGAAAAATGTCAACCAAAAAACCTGCATGAGTTAGTTGCGACGTAACTTGGTTGACTACAGCACTGTTACTATCAAGTCTCGCATGAGTCACTACAAGAGCGCGTCGAACCTTTGAAGCAGTGTCATTTGCGAAACATTCCGACATTGCACAGCCCCTTCGTACCATTTAAGTATAACTGTAACTATTGTAAGTGTTACACTACATATTACGAAAATTACTTACATTGTATGCTTATGCAGCAAATCGTGAGTACAGTAAGTACTCTACGTTGCCGTGAGTGCCTTCTATTGGAGATTTTTCTGTTGCAATAATCGTTAAATTATGGTCTTCAGCACAAGCTTTTACTGTTTCTAAAGCCTTAAATCGTAAAGTTTCGTCAGTTACAATTCCGCCTTTGCCAAGATTTCCTTTACCGACTTCAAATTGTGGTTTAACAAGTAACACAACATCTGCTTGAGATGCTGCGATACGTGCGATTACTGGAATAACTAGCGTAAGCGAAATGAAAGAGACATCAGAAACAATAAGATTTGGCTTGTACGGCATGTCTTCCTGGTAAACGTCACGAATATTTACACCGCTCATCTCGATAATATGAGGATTATTCGCGATTTTGGGGTGCAGTTGATTATGCCCAACATCGAGCGCAATAATTGACTGAACACCTCGTTGCAAAAGAACATCGCAGAATCCTCCGGTTGAAGCACCAATATCTAATGCTTGAGTTGATTCATTTGTTGACAGTCCGTAAGCAGAAAACGCATCAAAAGCACCTTTTAGTTTAAGCGCACCGCGAGAAACATAGTTAAGACAGGAATCAGCATTTTTAGTTTTCGCAATACATATTTCTTCTAAATTATTTACTAACAATGATGATTTTACGACAATGCGATTATTGACGCTTACAGCACCAGCGCGAATTAAACGCTGCGCTGTTGTTCTACTTGCTACTAAACCACGACTTACGAGAACACAATCTAAACGTTGAGAAGTAGAAGAATGAGTAGATTTGACTAAGTCTTCATTGAAGTTCATAACGAAAACTCCGGAAGCGTATACTTGTCCATGAGTTCACCACTATCTTGTAAGCTCCATGCTAATGCGCAAGCAGCTCGTAAAGCGTCACAATCGCTAGCATCATTGACTTCGATAGTACAATTCTCAATGAGCTGAGCTTTTGCATTACCACATGTAAAGGTGCACTCATCTATGTGCTTCGGCATATTATGAGTTTCATTTAATCCACGCAAATCTTTCGATACAAAACTTGGACGCAAATGCTTTGGCGCAAGCATAAGCATATGCGGATCAGTTACTCCCGTAAGCACCAGCAAAGAGGCATACCCTCCCCGAGTACCAGCTTCAATATCAGTGTCTAAACGATCCCCTACTGCCAATGAGCGCGAAATACTTATTACAGGATTACCAAATTCGTCTTTTTCGGTATACTCTTGAGATTCAGAGTCACTATGGCGAGCATTTGCAGCAACCAAAAACCGTGCTTCATCATACATTGCAGATTCTGGTTTTCCAGCAGATGCAACCGGTTCAACGCCTGTAGCATTAATAACAGCTTGGATCATGGAACCACAACCTGGAGCAATACCAAGTTCTCTAGGAATAGTCAAATCACGATTGGTAACAAAATATTGAGCTCCATGTTCTACTGCAAAAGCAACTTCTGCCATTTCTTGCCAAGTCATCTGCGGATACCAACCCTGAATTACAGCATCTGGATTCTCTTCACATGAGTTTACCGGCTGCAATCCAGCATGTTCAACTTCTTCACGTAAATGTTCTGCACCAAGTACCAACACACGCGCACCATGTTTAACATGTCGAGCAACCATGCGAGCTGCTACTACGGAAGACGTAATAATCTGCCAAGGTTCTACAGTAAGACCAAAACTTTCCAACTGTTTTGCTACAACAGCTTGAAAACGAGAAGAATTATTAGTCGTGTATTCAATAGACATACCGTGTTTTTGTGCGCATTCTATTGCTTCAACCGCATACTCTACCGCGTTCCCTCCGCGATACACTACGCCATCTAAATCAAGTAGTGACAAGTGAAAAGCTTCACTTAATGGAAGCGCACTTAAGGAAAAATTCGTTCTCATACTAGATTGCATTTCAAATCACCTTACTTACGTTTATATATTTGCTCACTATATTCAAGATTATTATAAGAATGTTGTTAATAGTTTCATTACAAGTAAGAAGTGCCCGGCATACTTTAATAGCAGCCGGGCGCTTGATTTTGTTAATATTTATTTACTACTGTTCATCTGACTGATTTTCGTCTGATTTCACTGTACTCATTTCGATGGTGTCAGTATTATCAGCATCATTTTGATCTGTATGATCTTCTTCAGATTCTTCATCTTCTATATCGTTGATTGCATCTTCAGCATCATTTGCATCTTCAGCATCATTTGCATCTTCAGCATCATAATTATCAGAATCTTCTTCAGGAGCAAATTGAGCGTCATCTTCACTAACACCGATTTCATCCATCATATCGTCATTTACATGTTCCAAATCATAGTCAATAACGATATCATCTGGATTCATGTCTTCATCGTCAACATCAGCGTATTGCTGCTCAAGATTATCAAGCAAAGACTCTAATTCAACTGCATCTTCACTTCTGCCGGCTTCTTCTAAGAAATACTGCTCAGCCTGAACAGCACGCATACGATATTCACCTGGCAAACCTTTGGAACGACCCATTGCATGAACTAAATCAATGGCCTTATCAATATGGTTCATATCAGCCAAAACACCTGCATACACGAGGAACATTTCAGCTTTTACTTCACCTCTTAAGGATTTAGCATCATCAGACATGCAAATTTCTAAAGCCTTGTCAAGATTATTCATACCACGTTCACAGTCTGCAATAAACGGCAGATAATCAAGATAACCGTTCATGCGCATTGCAGTGCGAAATTCTTTAGCAGCAAGCTTGTAATCACCTTGACGATAAGAAACAAATGCTAACGTTTCTCGAGCAAAATCAATGCGAGAAGCCTGCTTAGCTGCCCATTTTGCATGTTCTAAAGCAAGATCAGGATTTTCTTCTTCAAGTACGTAAGCTGCAAGAATATGAAGACCAATATTTTCCGCATGCTCTTTAGATAAACCGCGCAAGCGTTCTCGATCTTCCTTAGAAAGCATTGCCCATTCCAAACCTTTTGGCATCTTAGGCTCACCTGGGCGACGTGCAGTGTAAGGATTTTGTGACGGATATGAAACAGTACCATCAGAATTACGTCGAGGACCGTTGTCAAAACGGAAGCTATTATGCGAATTGGTGCGTCGATCATTATCTTTATGGGCATCGTGACGGTCAAAACGACGCTCATCATCTCGACGGTCATCACGGTGATTATCTCTGCGATCGTCGCGGAATCCACCTTTAGCACCTTTGTGGAAGTCCTTATGGAATTCACCGCCGCGAGAATTATTGCGACGGTCATCACGACGATCATTATTACGATTGTCACGGTGGTCAAAACGACGCTCACCATCAAACTTCTTGTAACGTGGATTGCCACCTTCTTCGCCAGCACGCTCAAAGTCTTTAGAACGACGGTCATCACGACGATCAAAGCGACGATTGCGATCAAAACGGCGCTCTCCATCACGGTTCTCAGATCGGAATCCACTTTTCTTAAAACCGTCTTTACGATAACCGTCATGTCGATTTTCCTTGTAGTCATCTCTACGATCATTGTGACGATTGAAATGACGCTCTCCATCACGACCTACACCAGAACGAAACTCACCACGCTCATCATCATGATGGCGGAATCCACTTTTCTTAAAACCACTCTTATGGAAACCATCCTTATGGAATCCACCACGACGCTCACCACTTTTAGCACCATTACGATGGTTAAATCCACCACGTTCACCAAAAGACTTTTTACCACTCCGCGAGTGTTCGTGCTCTTCGCCCATGCCGGCATACCTCTCATTCATTTGCGATTTACCTAAAAATCACATTTATACTATATTTTTAACATCAGTAAACGTCTGTTGTAAGCAAGGTATAGCATACAGCATTCAACCAGCTTACAACAGACGTATTTCAAATAATCATAAACGCGTACTAAGCGCGCTCTACAGCACCAATAGCCTTCTTACCACGACGCAGTAAAGCAAAACGATTATGTAAGAAAGCATGGTCATCTAATACATCATCAACACTGCTAACTCGTTCATTGTTTACATACAAGCCGCCAGCTTCAATAGCACGACGGGCTTCAGAAATAGTATGGAACAATCCCGCAGCAACAGCAGCTTCTACAACGCGAGTACCGTTAGAAGATTTTGCAAATTCTAAGCTACCATCTTCTGCCTTAACTTTAACCCCGTCTAAAGCAGCTTCAAGAGTTTGCTCGTCAATTTCAGTTAAGTCACCCTTACCGAACAACGCGCTAGAAGCTGCAATCGCCTGATTCGTCACATCTTCTCCGTGCACAAAACTGGTAACTTCCCAAGCAAGCACACGCTGAGCTTCGCGGCTTCCAGGATCATCCTGAATTTGTTGAGCCAAACGCTCAATTTCATCTTTTGGTAAGAACGTGAACACTTTAAGTAATTTAACAACCTCATCATCTGGCTGATTAAACCAGAACTGGTAGAAGCGATAAGGGCTAAGCATAGAAGGATCAAGCCACATGGCATTGCCTTCGGACTTACCAAACTTACGACCCTGATTATCGGTAATAATAGGGCTAGTAAATACGTTTACTGAAGCTCCACGAACCTTACGAATCAAATCCATGCCAGAAGTGAGATTACCCCACTGATCTGAGCCACCAAGTTGTAAAGTAACATTGTAGTTATCAAACAAGTACAAGAAATCGTTGCCTTGCAAAACCTGATAACTAAACTCAGCGAAAGAAATACCTTCGTCAGAATTTAAACGACGAGCCACAATATCCTTAGCAAGCATGGTGCCAACGCGGAAGTTTTTACCAACATCACGCAAGAAGTCAATAGCCGACATTTTAGAAACCCAGTCGTAATTGCTGACAAAACGAACAGGATTGTCACCATCAAGCGGCAAAATACGACCAATCTGCTTGCGCAAACGTTCAGCCCATCCAGCCACAATATCTTTTGAATTAAGCGTACGCTCACCACTTTGACGAGGATCACCAATCAAACCAGTAGCACCGCCAACTAAAGCAATAGGATGATGACCTGCAGCCTGCAAATGACGCATATTAATAAGCTGCACAAGATTACCAATATGCAAAGAAGCAGCAGTAGGATCGTAGCCGCAATAATACGTTAATGGTTCTCCGTCAAGCGCTTGAGCAAGCTGCTGCTCGTCGGTAGATTGTGAAATTAATCCACGCCACTTCAGCTCTTCAAACAAAGAAGTGAATCCAGCTTCTTTGTAATTCCTGACTTGAGCCATTCGTATCTCCTTAGTGCAAAAATTACCGAAAATATCGGGCGCTACATGCGTCCACAAGCTTTTCAATTTTTGCAGCACAGGGCGACACGCTTAATAAGCATGTGCCGAATACTGTATGACCTTGTATTCGACACAATATTTATTCAGTTAATAATGCAATTCTTAAAAATTTTACAAAATTGTAGGAGTATGATATGCGCATCCATCACTTATTGAATCGGCAAAATGCGAGTAATGCTCTACTAAACTTTCCGCTTCACCAATCTGTTCTTTTACGCGAACGAATGCAGTACCACCTCTACCACAGCGAGATGCCACAGAGCCGTCGCTAGAAAGTACTTTTCTAAGCTCACCAAGGCTAGTGCAATGAATGAATTTACCTAAAATAGCTGCGAAATCAGCATCGCTTAAATCGGCAAGATCCCCACCAATTTCTTCAGCACGCTTCACACACTGACCCGACAATGTATGCGCTTCTCGGAAAGGAACACCCTGTTTTACAAGCCACTCTGCAATATCGGTAGCGAGTGCAAAACCAGTTGCAGACTGCTCACGAAGACGCTTGATATCAAATTTCATAGTTTCTATCATTCCTGCAAATGCTGGAAGCAGTATTTCTAGCGTATCAATTTGATCAAAAACAGCTTCTTTATCTTCCTGTAAATCGCGAGCATAAGCTGTAGGGAGACCTTTGAGAGTTGCCATTAATCCAGTTAAATCACCTATGAGTCGACCTGCTTTACCGCGAGCAAGCTCTGCAATATCCGGATTCTTTTTTTGAGGCATGATTGAAGAACCGGTTGAATAAGCGTCGTCCAATCGCACAAACGCAAATTCTTGAGTATTCCAAATAATAATTTCCTCACTTAAGCGAGAAATATCTACTCCAATCATTGCTGCAATAAATGAAAATTCTGCAACAATATCTCGGCTCGCTGTGGCGTCAATAGAATTTGCACAAACTTTAGCAAAACCAAGTTCTTTGGCGACTTCTTCTGGACTAAGACCAAGAGTGTTACCAGCTAAAGCACCTGCTCCATACGGGCTTTCATTTGCACGCAAATCCCAATCGATAAGTCGCTGAATATCACGAAGTAACGGCCAAACGTGAGCCATTAACTGGTGTGCTAGTAAAATCGGCTGAGCGTGTTGCATATGAGTGCGCCCTGGCATGACAGCATCTTTTGCATCTTTAGATTGTTTTACTAAAGCATTACAAACTGAAAGCAACGAGTTCACAATCAGTCGAGCATGGCTGCGCAAAAACATGCGTATAAGCGCAGCAATTTGATCATTTCTAGAACGTCCAGCTCGAAGCTTTCCACCAAGCTCATTCCCTGCAATTTCAAGCAGACCACGCTCTAAAGCAGTAGCTTCATCTTCATCTTCCTCAATAGGTGCAAAAGTTCCATTATCAACACGTTTTTGCAGTTCGTCTAAAGCTTCGCAAAGATTCGTATACTCTTCTTCAGTTAATAAACCTGCACGATGCAACGCATGCGCATGAGCACGCGATCCTGCAATATCATCATCAGCTAAACGCCAATCAAACTGTGTTGATTTGCTCAATGCTGCAAGCTCTTTGGAAGGGCCTGAGCTAAAGCGACCTCCCCATAGTGCGATGGGATGATTAGTATTGTTGGTTGCATCGTGCATGGTCATTATTACCTCGCATTAATAATTTAATTGCTTCTCTATTATTGTTCAGGTGTGCTTATTAGTTACTATTTGCAACACGCATGTCACGAGCTGCAGCAACCTTGCTAGACAATCCGTAGATTTCAATGAAACCGTTGGATGCACGTTGATCAAAAGTATCGGAAGAATCGTAAGTAGCTAAGTTAAAGTCATATAAAGATTCTTTAGAGCGACGGCCAGTAACAACAGCCTTTCCAGCGAACATAGTCATACGAATATCGCCAGATACATGCTCTTGAGTTTCGTTAATAAACGCATTCAACGAACGCACAACTGGCGAGAACCATTGACCGTCGTATACAAATTCTGCCCACTTTTTGTCGAGAGAACGCTTCAATCTGTGCTGCTCACGTTCTAGACAGCAATTTTCAAGCTCCTGATGTGCTGTGATTAATGCTTGAGCACCTGGTACTTCGTATAATTCACGAGATTTAATGCCAACTAAACGATCTTCAATAATGTCAATTCGACCAATTCCCTGTGCGCCAGCTCTTGCGTTCATTTCTTCAATTGCTTGCAAAGGCGTTACGTCATGCCCGTCGATTGCAACCGGAATGCCCTTTTCGAATGTGATTGTTACTTCATCCGGCTCTTGAGATTCCATAGGATTTTGCGTATAAGAATAGCATTCTTCAGTTGGAGCGTTCCATGGATCTTCTAGGAAACCTGTTTCAATTGCACGACCCCACACATTTTGATCAATAGAGTATGGACTTTTTTTACTCTGAGTAATTGGAAGCTTGTGATCATTCGCAAAAGCAATCTCAACATCTCGAGTAAGTGACAAGTCACGAATTGGACTAATAGCTTTTAAGTCTGGGTCTAAAGATTGAATTGCGACTTCAAAACGAACTTGATCATTACCTTTACCAGTGCAACCGTGTGCAATCGTATCTGCGTCAAATTCGTGTGCTGCTTTTACTAAATGTTTAGTGATAAGTGGTCGAGACAAAGCAGATACCAGTGGATACACATCTTCATACATTGCATTTGCTTTCAAAGCAAGCATGCAGTATTCATGAGCAAATTCTTCACGAGCATCAACAACATATGATTCAACAGCACCACACGCTAATGCACGCTTTTTAATCGTATCAAGAGCTTCTCCACCTTGACCAACATTAAGAGAAACAGCTACAACATCTTGACCTGTTTGTTCTTTCAAATATGGAATTGCTACAGATGTATCCAAACCGCCTGAATATGCTAGAACAATGCGCTTGTTACTATTCATCGTGACCTCCTAGGCCGCTTTGTATAATTAAACAATACAGAGCATATTATACACTCTAGATAAAATCAATAGATATATAAAAAATGTTAAGATCTGTTTTTTTACAAAGTTTTATGAGAATATTTTAAAAGTTAGTGCAATAATATTTATACATAAAAAAGCGCACACAGCTTATCAATGCACTGTGTACGCTCGCAGATTTTATTCTTTATTTTGTAACTGTACCTACAACTAATTAAACTGCTTTCTTCCCCAGCAATATTCCACACTTAACGAGACGCTACTGTCAACATCCAATCAGCTCGATCTTTAGCCTCTTCATTTGACACACAAACCATAATAACTGTGTCATCTCCAGCAACTGATCCCAAAATACCTTTTAAAGGTTGACGGTCTATAACACTAGCAACATACTGTGCTGCACCAGATGGAGTATGAATCACCACTATATTATTCGCATGACCAACTTCTGTAACAAGACCAGCCAATGTGCGCGCGACCTGCTGATCTATACGAACAGTGTCCATAGCGTGACGGTTCCCCGTACCATCACCCAGCACATAAGCAATCCTGCCATCCGTTAAACGTATTTTAACAGCATTTATTTCATCTAAATCACGACTTAACGTAGCTTGAGTAACTTCAAAACCGTGACGAGCAAGCACTTTAGCAAGCTGCGACTGTGAAGTAATTACTTCAGACAATAGCGCTTGTTCAATAGCATTTAAACGCGCAGCTTTCGTAGCAGGACGCTGCTGCTTTGCAGCAACATCATCACTAGTGTTTTTTTCAACATCCATTTTTGGATTCGTCATAGTTCTCTATAAAACCTTTCAGAAAAAACATTTCTCATCAAATATATACGACTGCGCGCATAAATATCTACATGTTATAACACTTATTTATGTGTTTTTTCTTACACATATTTTCTCTACTCACAAAATTATATATTCTCTCGTACCAACTTGTTTTCATACGGAACAATCAGTACCAACCAAGCATAAAAATTAAAACGAAAATAATAGCATAGTGCGACTGCACAACCATCATATCGCGATTGTACAGTCGCACTATATATCATGTGATGAGCTTATGCGCGCAAAGTTGCCTGCAATTCAGCAGCAGACTTCGTAATCAGCTTACGAACTGCATCCATCTCATCACCAGAAAGCGTTCTATTTGCAGCTCTAAACGTTACAGAGTAAGCAAGAGAGCGCAAACCTTCACCAAGTTGCTCACCCTCGTACACGTCGAACAACTCAACTGATTCAAGCAAATCTCCAGCAGCACGCTCAATGGCAGATTGTAAAACTTCTGCTTTCAAAGTAACAGGTGCTGTAAAAGCAAAATCTTGTTTTACTGGAGGGAAAGTCGAAATTGGTTTTGCTTGCACCGGCTTCATTGACATATTGTCAAACAATGCTGTCAAATCAAGCTCAAAAGCAGCTGAATGCTTAGGCAAATCTAAAGCATCACACACGTGAGGATGCAATTCGCCAACAACACCAAGATCTACACAAGAACCATCTTCTGCAACAATACAAACCTGAGAGCTACGACCAGGATGCCATGAAGATGGTGCTTCTTTAGCTTCAAACTGGTTAAGCACAAAACGAACACCAATTCGTTTGCCCACACGTTGAAGTGCTTCAACAGCATCACTCCAATCAACATCACGGTGTGTGCCAAGCCAACCAGTTTCTTCAGCATGACCGGTAAGTAACGCGGCAACATGTAAAGGTTGCTGCGGCAAACCGGCATCTAAAGCAGCAAGATCAGCATTAGATGGTCGCACTGAACCAGGCAATGCAGGAATAGCAGGAGCATTTGGATCACTGAAATACACATGACCAAGCTCATACATAGAAATATCAGTTAAGCCACGACGAAGATTACGACGAACAGTACCAGCTAATGTCATAAGAACAGATCGACGAAGCCAAGGACGATCGCCTGCCAATGGATTAGCAATACGAACACTTACTTCAGCAACTTCATCTACATCCTGACGGAAAGCTTTAATATCATCCTCTCCTACAAACGGGTAGCTTAAGGATTCAACAAGTCCAGTTTCTGCTAACTCGTAGGCAATAGCACGACGAGTCGCCTGCTCAGCAGTTAAACCAGTTCGACCAGTAACAGGAACTGCTGGAACCTTAACAGGAATCTCATCATAACCAACTAAACGGGCAATCTCTTCGACCAAATCACAAGGCTCATTCAAATCTGGACGCCATGTTGGAGGAAGTATAGAGAATGAACCGTTACCACCACCAGCAACAGAACAGCCGATATCTGTAAGAATGTCACTTATGCGGTTCAAATCAATATCGAGACCAGCAACACGCTTCACTTCATCCGCTTTAAACACAATCACATTGCGCGTCTGCGTATTGTTAATATCACGAGGAGACGAAGACGGCTGAGCATTACCAAACTTCTCCAAAAGGTTTGCAGCCATCTGCACTGCAGCAGGTTGCAAATCAGTATCAACACCGCGCTCAAAACGACGAGAAGCCTCAGAAGGAAGCTTATGGCGTCGAGCAGTACGAGCAATCGACACAGGATCAAAATGAGCCGCTTCAAGCAAAATATTTTTGGTTTCACTCGTGACTTCGCCGTACATGCCACCCATAACACCAGCTAAGCCGAGCACACGAGATCCATGGCTTCCATGAGGCGAATCACAAATCACTAAATCTTCAACATGCAATTCACGATCTTTACCATCTAACGTAGTTAGATGCTCACCAGCATGTGCACGACGAACCACAATCGGTTCCTCGATCTTATCTAAATCGTAAGCGTGCAAAGGCTGACCTAAGTCAAGCATAACGTAATTAGTAACATCAACAGCAAGCGAAATGCCACGCATGCCGGCACGCGTTAAACGACGTTGCATCCAACGAGGACTCTGCGAAGCAGCATCAAAACCACGTACAGCACGAGCATAGTAACGATCACACCCAGGAACACCATGAATTGGGTTTGTATCCTCGACACTCACCTCAACATCAGCAGTTTTATGTCCTTCGTTTTCCATTACCTTTTTAGCTTGCTCATTCAACGCTATGACAGGATCCGTATACGATGCGCCAGTTGAGTGATGATATTCACGAGCAACACCACGATACGAGAAAGCGTACCCACGATCCGGAGTAATATTTATTTCCAAAATTGGCTTATTGAGATGCAGCAACTCCATAGCATCATCACCAGGCTTCAAAGCATCATATTCAGCTTTAGAGAAGCCATATTCACGCAACAAAATAATGCCGTTATGACTATCCCCTAAACCAAGCTCACGCTCAGAAGCACACATGCCGTTAGAAATGTGGCCATAAGTTTTGCGAGGCTCAATCTTGAAATCGCCAGGAAGCACGGCACCAGGAAGTGTGACTACAACCTTTTCACCAGCAGCCATATTTGGAGCGCCACAAATAATGCCACGAGGAACTTTCTTACCGTTCTCATCGACATCGTTATATTCTTCACCAACATCAACATGGCACCAATTAATAGTTTTACCATTTTTCTGCGGCTCAGGAGTTGCATCCACTACGTAACCTACGACAATCGGACCGGTAACTTGAGAAGTATGAATCTCTTCTTCTTCCAGACCTACGCGCACCAAATCTTTAGCAAGCTGCTCGTACGTTAAACCTTCTGGCACTTCAACATGATCTTTAAGCCAGTCAATATCTACCATTGGCATGAGTATTACTCCCCCATTACAAACTGTTCACTGAAGCGCTTATCGCCTTCAACCAAATCATGCATATCGTTAATATCGTGACGTAGCAGCAAAGTACGCTCCAAGCCAACACCAAACGCAAAGCCTGTGTAAACCTGCGGATCTAAACCTGCAGACTTCAACACATTAGGGTTAACCATTCCACAGCCACCCCATTCAATCCAGCCTGGACCGCCCTTCTTATCAGGGAACCACAAATCAAGCTCAGCACTCGGCTCAGTAAATGGGAAATAGCTTGGGCGCAAACGACTTTTAGCTTCCGGACCAAACATTGCAACAGCCAAACGGTCAAGAACACCCTTCAAATCAGCCATAGTTAAATGCTTATCTACAGCCAAAGCTTCACACTGGTGGAATACTGGAGTGTGAGTCGCATCAAGTTCATCAGTACGGAACACACGACCAGGAGAAGCAATATACAGTGGCACACCACGCTCAATAAGAGCACGAACCTGATCCGAAGAAGTCTGCGTACGAAGAACCATGTTTGAACCAACAAAACCTGCAGCATCCTTCGCTTGGTTACCTTGCACATAGAAAGTATCTTGCATTTGACGAGCAGGATGATCTGGACCAAAATTCAACGCATCAAAATCAAACCACTCAGTTTCCACCTCAGGACCTGCAGAAATTTGCCAACCCATCGAAACAAAGAAGTCTTCAAAATCTTCGATAATTCTGGCAATAGGATGACGTGCTCCCAACGGTTTACGATTCACTGGAAGTGTCATATCTACTGTTTCAGCAGAAAGCATACGCTCCTCTTCAGCAACTGTAATACGCTCAGAAGCAGCAGCAAACGCACGGCCAAAATCAGCACGCAATGCTGACATAACTTTGCCAACTTCCTTCTTTTGATCCGCAGGTAGCGAACCAATAGATTTACTTGCAACAGTCATCACCGACTGCGCACCAGCGTACTGAGTCTTTACCGCCTTCAATTCATCCATGGTTTGAGCAGCAGCAGCACGAGCAATACCTTCGTTGACTGCTTGAGTTACCGCTTTCACATCGAATGGCTTATTATCGGTCACAGCACCCTTCCTATCTGTGTTATGCGTATACACACATCTGTATATATACTATTCCAAAATACCGCTCAGTCCTATATTTTTCGCGCATGACTCGACATAGCCAAGCCCATGAGCATCACTGCAGCGCTTGTTGCAAGATTCATTGATTCTGCTTTTCCATAGATTGGGATTATTGAAATATCGTCAACTTGCTGCAATACGCCTTGAGGTAATCCTCTAGCCTCATTACCGAATAGTAGAGCTAAAGAATTGCTAGTAAGCTCCTCACTTGCGAGAATCTTTGGAAAAGGCACAGGTTTTAGCTGATCAGTTCCATAAATATCTGCTGCAATAACGCGAATATTCGCCTTTTTAGCGTAGTCAAACCAATCTTGAACACTTAACTGCACTACAGGAAGATGGAAGAGCGATCCTGTAGTAGAACGCACTAACTTAGTATTCCAACGACTTACACAATCATCCACAAAAACAACAGCATCGCAGCCTGCTACATCCGCAACACGAATAATCGCACCAGCGTTACCAGGATCTCTTACTTGCCAGCAAGCTGCAATTAAAAGAGGGTTAGTACTACTGTTTGCATAAGAAGATTTTTGCAAATTTTGAAACTCACTTAGGTACCAATCATTCAAAAATCGCGAATCCGCAACAGCAACAATTCCTTGCGAATCTGCACTAATTTTTTGCATAATACTAGATTCAACAGGATGAACGTATAAGTCCTTAGATAACGCTTCTTTAATAATTGCCTGCAAAGAAGAAAATTGATTAGTTTCTTCTTTGTTACTTATGCAAGCTTCTTTAATAACGTAAATATCACTTATTGAATCTGAAGCGTAACGAACGGCTTCACGCGCGCTTTGCGGACCTTCAACCAAAAAACGCTTAAAATCATGCGAATTGCCCCTGCCTAACGCTACAAGTCTACGCACGCGCTCACTGTGCGGATTATCAATTAATTCTTTTAAAGGCATACTTCCACTTTACTTCAAAAAACGAATGCAACACAGATTGCAATACAATTAAATAATAGCTAAATGCTTTAAACTATTACTCGTGATGCTCAGAAGAACTAGAAGTGGTATAGCCTTCAGGTTCCAACTGGAATGTAGTATGCGAAACAGAAACCGGAAAATGCTCACGTAAACAATCCTGAAGCTGCGAAAGCACTTGAGCACATTGAGCCATAGTCATGTTAGGATCCACAACAACATGAGCCATAAAAATTGGCATGCCAGTAGAAACAGTACTTGCGTGCAAATCATGAACAGCAAGAACATGCGGCACATGCTCCAAATGCTCACGTACTTTATCTAAATCAAGACCTTCCGGAGTCTGCTCAAGAAGAACCTTAACAGCATTCTTGAGCAACTTCAGCGCGCGCGGAATCATAAGAATAGCAATAATCGCGCCGGCAAGAGCATCAAAACCTGCCCAACCAGTGCTCATCATAACGATTGCAGAGATTACAACCGCCACAGAGCCTAAAGCGTCATTCATAACTTCAAGGAAGGCAGCTCGCATATTCATATTGTCTTGAGATTGAGACATAAGAATTACAAGCGAAGCAAGGTTTGCAGCAAGGCCTAGAATACCAAAGAAAAGCAGCTGATTTACATCGTGAATTCCTTGGTGACCACTTCCAAAAAGACGCATTCCAGCCTCAACAAGAGCATATACGCCAACAATTAGCAAAATAAGAGCACCTGCGGCAGCAGTAATAACCTCAAGACGAGCCCAACCCCACGTGCGCTTGCTACTTGGACGACGACGCATAAGAACTGCTGTAACCGTTGAAGCTGCAAGAACGGAAATATCCGTAAGCATGTGGCCAGCATCAATAAGAAGCGAAAGAGAATTTGTGAGGAAAGAGCCTATTACTTCTGCAAAAAATACGATTGAAGTAAGAGAAAGAGTAAGAAGTAGTCGGTGCTGATGGGTGTGACTTGCGTGGATTGCTGCCGCCTGGGAAGCTGCGTTAGCGTTGGTGGCATTCACCTTGACGTTATTTACGTTGGTGGCATTCACCTTGACGTTATTTACGTTGGAATTGGCACTTCTTGAATGCGAATCAATGCCGCTAGTTGAAGTTGCACCGTTATGATTATGCACTTATTAAGCCTCCCCTAAAATATTGAAACGATATTATTTCTCAATATCATTCGCATTTTCTCTTATACGCAATGAACCCCAGCCGAAGCCGGGGTTCAATTGCTAAATATTTCATATCTATAACTATGTAATCACAAACCGTCAACATAAACGTGTAAGCGGAAAGTGACAAGCTGAAACTGGTCACCCCCCCAAGCTGCGATATATAACAGGTTGTCCCCGCGTCGGGGGCACAATCAAACGCGCACACAAGTAGTTACATGGGGACAAGTTGTCCCCACTTAGGAAGCACGATGAAATCTTAAAATTGCATAGTGCATTTCAAGATTTTTCAGAGTACAAAATTTGCTTAAGCGTTTAAAATACGCTGTGATTTCAACGCAAGCGAGGTCTTCCGTAGTAAAACCGTTACTAACTCAGTTCATTAGCTGAGATATTAATGGTGCTTGGGTTGTGAGTGTTATTTTCTCAGTTCATTAGCTGAGTTTTTAACAGTGTTTGACTAATCAGCGTTACTAGCTCAGTTCATTAGCTGAGATATTAACGATGTTTCGCATTTGGCACATGACTCTAGATATCGCAGGAGCCGGCGCCCAAGATACTCAGGCAATTCCGGCTCCAACTTCCATATCCTCCGAAGAGATAGGCAACAGATTCGTTATATCAGTATGCGACAATATTGTCACATACTTTAGGATCACCCCCGCGTATGCGGGAAAGACTACGCGAACTTATTAAAGAAGCTGGAAAGCTTGGGATCACCCCCGCGTATGCGGGAAAGACGTCAAGTACTGACCAGCCACACGCTGCTTCACAGGATTACCCCCGCGTATGCGGGAAAGACGATACCATGAGTGCTTCATGCTTCCCATAATGGGGATCACCCCCGCGTATGCGGGAAAGACGCTGTTGAGGCTGCTAACAACGCTAAGAGCACGGGATCACCCCCGCGTATGCGGGAAAGACTTAAGAATATTGACGGAATGCGCCCACTCTTTCGGATCACCCCCGCGTATGCGGGAAAGACTACTGGCGCATTGCGCAACTGTACGCGTCCTCAGGATCACCCCCGCGTATGCGGGAAAGACTACTTGTGTTAGGTATTGTTTTTTCATTTCTTGGGATCACCCCCGCGTATGCGGGAAAGACACCAGTCGCACTAGTAGTACCAGCCACAGCCTGGGATCACCCCCGCGTATGCGGGAAAGACTCGGCGCATACGTCGCATTCTGAAAATCACTCAGGATCACCCCCGCGTATGCGGGAAAGACGACGTCCGAAGCTGGACGACGCATATCTATTAGGGATCACCCCCGCGTATGCGGGAAAGACTAATTTTTGAAACTCGAGCGCAACCAATACGTGGGATCACCCCCGCGTATGCGGGAAAGACACTTAAAAATCCCAATAAAATAGCTATTTTTCCAAGATTAAACAGCAAAAATTATTTACTTTTCAAAGCTGTCATTATTGCACATCACCTTCAATTCTACTATTATGCAAGAAATTTTAACAATTCTGTCAAATTAAGAACAAGATGTGCTGTTAGCCTAGCATCCAGAAGAGCTCTATGTGGAACGGATTCAGCAATGTTGTATTCGTGCAGTACTGTTTTCAATTGGTAGTTTTTTAAAAATTTCTTTTCTTTCTTTACAAAACGGGAAATATCAAAAATTTTATTAATTGAAAGAGAATCATCAAATCTTTCATCTAATGAAGATAAAGCAGAATTCAAAAATGACATATCAAATTGTACGTTGTATCCAAGTATAGGTAATTTTCCAACAAAATCAATAAATTCTTTTAATGCCAGATCTAATCCGATGCCATAAGACTCAAGCATGTTGGATGTAATACCAGTTAGCTCAATAATTTCATTAGAAATAAAATTATTTTTGTTAAAATTACTAACGCTATCGCAATTAATATTTATTAATTTCTGGAATTCTTCAATTTTCCCATCAATGAACTTAACGGCTCCAATTTCAATAATTTTATCAACTTTGCTATTTAAACCTGTAGTTTCGCAATCTATTACAACAAAATTCTTACTTATTTTACCAATAAAATCCTTCCAGTAATCGGTACAAGTTACCTCTTCATTATCCGTAGCAAATTTTGCAGTTTGAGAAACATCATCATAACCTAGATAACTAATATTTCCATTAGCAAGATTATTTTCAATTGTGCCAGAAGGAGTATTAATACTTTTACGCCTAACATTTGAAAATTTCCTTGCATTATGAAAATGCGCTGCATCACTGAATCCATGTTTAATATCGTTTTCCAATGTATCAACTGGTGGAATACGTACCAGAGGCAATCCATCTGAATAAACTACTTCACGATGCGAATGAATAGTTTTAAAATCGTATCCAATTTCATTTCTGGAAGAAAAACTCATTGTTACAGCACCATTACCAGCATTGTCTTCTATACGCTTCCATAATTCTTCTCGGACTCTACCGTTGAAATTGCCGACGTAAACGCCTGTAGCGATTTCTTGCATCCACTTGGTTAAATCACCTCTTAAAGATAATGGGCAATTAGTCATCGTAATCACAGTTAGCGGCATATCAGTGCACCTCACTGTAATTTACGCCAGAGGCAACTAAACGTTCTTTATCGTCCCAAAGGTGTATTACATCAACCGTTATCTGTTCATCCACTGGCACATCAAGTAGATTCTGTATGTCTCGAACAATTCGAGCCATAATATTGCTACTTGCGAAACAATCGCGCATTTTTAGTCGCATTAATCGCTCAATGTTATCATCATTTTCATATAACGAGGCAATCTCAAACGCAGCAGGAATTGTTAATTCCGCTTTATACAAATCAGCTACGTCATACACAAACGAAAGATCATGACCAGTATGTACAAAACCTAATCCTGGAGCAAGCCCAAGCGCCGAAATTATGCTATGCACTAAACCATAAAGACATACGTTACCTACAGATAACGCCTGATTGACAATAGTTCCATCTTCAAAATTGTCAATATCGTATTCACGACCTTCCCAAGGAACATCATATTTTGCCGACATTTTTCTATATACAGTTCTTACTCTCGCTCCTTCTCTACCTCGCAATTGTTGCATCGTATAAGCACTTACATCTTCATTAGGAAAACGCATCTGGTACATTTTTCTAGCAACACATAATCGAAACCTCGTATTGGTAACAAGTTTTGCTTGCTTTTCTAAGAACCTTGAGCTTCTAGACAACGCTCTGCCGTGAGCATAATTTCTTACACCGTGCTCACCTACCCAAACCACACTCGCACCAACGTTTCCTAAAAGTTCCATTGCACGATGGGTAATCTCTGTTCCAGGTCCTAAAAACAAAACACCAATCATGGCAGCTGGAATTCTTACCGTTCCCAAAGCATCAAAGACTGTAACAGCACTATCAAGACGATTGACTTTTGCATGCTCAACATATATGAAGCTTACACGATCACCTATTCTAGGAAGCTCCTGAAGCTCAGCTTTCTTTGCGCCACATTTCTCTTTCATGCTGTCACAGCCTTTATGAACTCAACATATAGGTCTTACAACTGATCAACCAATAGGAATAAGTGTCATCATGCCAAATCCATACGCTTTTTTCTTGCCGATTCCTTCAATTAACGTTTTGCGCATGGTATCAGCATCGTTAATAGTTAACACACCCTGATACGTGACTCTACTTAATCGAATAGGCTTTTTTGATTTGGTAAACAAACTGTACCCACGTTCAACGATAGTAAATTCGTCGTCTCGTAGCACAAATCCTAATTTTTGCGCACGTTTAAGCAAGAAATTCATCTGCTGATCATAAGTAACATGCGGTACTACTCTACCTCTAGTAGTGCGAGTTTCATCAGTATCCGAAATAGAAACAACAGGGTTAAGTGTCACACGAAATTGCATTCTCATACCATCTTTTAACTGCTCTAGAAACTTGTCATAACTCTTTGTTACTGCAGTCCCTGCGACCCCATACATCTCTAAACGTTGCAAATCTGGCTTATTGTCGCTTACTACAAGCAAATACTGTTTCCCTTGTAAAACGTCCACACGCCACAACTTACGACTTCGCTCATGATCTACAAATTCATCTGGAAAACTTTGCTCAACCCAATTATGGAAAGCGCCCACCGATTTAAGATCCATTTGCGATTTATACTTTTGAAAGTCAATTTCAACCCTACTTAAGTAAGTCATCTACGCCTCCAACCCAGAAAACGCATCGTGTTCAACATTAAAGGTTCTATGAACTTTTAAATAACTATTATCTGATCGAACATTTTGCAAATTTGGCATATTGCGACGAATTCGTTCAATAGGTATCTCAATTTTCGATTCGTACCGGAACCCGAATTTCCTTTCTTTATTTGAGAAAGAATTAACGTAATCCTTGCGTAACTTACGAACCGACGACTGGATTCTATAAGTATCAATATCTTCTTTTTTTAATTCTTCTGCTGCTTTATCTATCAAATCAGCATCAGCGTATAAAGGCACAAAGCCAGAATTAAGTGATTTACTTGATTCTTCCGTAGATTCTAAGCCTCTCGATAATACAGAAACTTTAACTCGTCTTCTACCCCACTCATTTGCAAGCCACTCATGCGTTAGTAACGCTTGAATTACTCCGCAATCTTCTACGCCTAAAATAAGGTCAGCTGTAGGCGGTAACGATCTCCTGCCTAAGCTGGATTGAAAATATGGGGAACGCAACGCATCACCAATATTGTCAATAAGTTCTTCATTATCCGAACCTAAAGCAACAAGGAAAATGGCATCTTCAAGATAATACCGGTTTGTTACGTAGTTTCTTTCAAAATCACCATTAGATTTATATTTTGCGGCAATATGATAATCTCTAAGCAAGTTTCCTTGTTGGTCGACCCGTACCGCAAAATCTAAATCATTAAGCTTTGTAATCTCTTCATCGCAATCAGTACTTCTTCTATACCCGAAAGCTGCAGCAATCATGCCAATTACAGCACTTTTAGAAGGATAGTAATCAGTGTGACGAGTCTCAAAATGAGAATCAGTCCCCCATGATTGCAAGGGTCCAGAAAACTTCAGTAATAAACTTTTCATAAGCTTCCTAACTGTTAAACACTAGGCATCAATCAATAAGTGTTATTTATCGAGGAATTTACTGAAGTAATTCAGTGACTTTGGCAGAAAAATCATCCAATAATTGCTGCATACTGGCTTCCGCTACCCCTAATTTAAGTTCTTCATCCGAAGAGTTCATTGTTACATAGAATGAGGCAAGCGGCTTATGAACAAATTTTTGAACCTTCTCGTATTCTTGAGATAGTTTCTCGATAGATTTTGAGACATATCCATCTTTAGCTTTTACCGGATTCTCAAATGCGCTAACTAAATTCACCGGCCTGTCATCTCTCAACGTTACTACCAGCATTTGCGGTAAAGTTTGGTTAGCAAAAGTATTTACTTTGCCAGTAGGCATAGCATTAGTGAAAGCTTCAATAAAAAGCTTAAGGGCATTAATCGTAGATTCTTTGTTATCGTCTAATTGATGAACCAACTCGTGTACCGCAACATTTGCGTAACGATATAGTGTTGAAGAAGTATATTCAATTGTGCCCAGCATTCCTGCTCCAGCATTATCATCCGGAGATAAATCATCAACGGCTGTGTAGTAATCAAATTCAGCACGAACCGCGTGAGTAGAAATTGCGTGAGCAACTTGTGAAGAAGCATCTTCATTAAGCGATGGGTCATCCGCTAGCATGCGACCAAATAACGCAATATCAATAGCTGGATTATCTTTCAAAATTTCCTGCAGCTGCTTCTTGTCAGTCACATTATTTATCGCTGCCTGCGCTAAAGCATTCGCTTGAATTTCACCTAGGAAGAATAAAGCTTTTGCCGTAGGTACTATTTCATCTTTATCTGTTTTAGTCTTAACACCAGCATTATTTAACGTTTTATTTGCTAAATCTAATGCTTCTTGTTCAGATAATTCTGGTTTTAATGTAATGATTTTATCTGCGACATACTTAACAATGTTTTTGCTTCGTACACCTACATTAGAATCTCCACTGTGCTCCTTGAAATATTCGCGCATTGAGTGCTTCCAGCACTGAGAGCTTACTCTCGTTCTGGTTACACCACCGTATTGTGCAGTCTTTGGACTACCAGCATCATCGCGATTCATATTGCACGGAGGAACTGTTTGAATTGCTTGAATATCTAAGAATAAGCGAGTATTCATAATCGTTAACCTTTCTAAATTTTATTTAATTGTTTGAGTTGTTTAATAACACTGTTTTTGACATATTTTTATGGTATTAAAAAGTATTGCTACTTGCTGAAGCGATAATATTCTTGCGCCCAGGAAAGTCTTACTTTTTCTGAATCTTCAAACTGAAGTAAATACAAATCGCGAGCTAATTGAATATAATTAATCGCCTGTCTATTATCCTTGGTTCTACCTTTTAGTAGTCGAACTAATTGACGTAGATAGTAGTAAAAACTCTCATAATCGCTTGCAGTAATCATAACGCTAAAGCGCCTATCCATAGCTCCACGTACGCCTTCATCAGATCTTAATCCTCTTAAAGTTGTTCCCATATTGCTGTAGGACTTTTTACTTTCAGACTCTTCAGATTCATTCGAATTTTTATCGCCTAATTTTTCTACACCACCCTGCTCATATAATGAATATATTTGTAAAGTGTTTATGACTGCTTGTAATTGATAGCTTACTTCACCATATTTATTGATAAAGTTTTCAGGCACATTACTTAATATCCATGGCCATATTTCTACAGATTGACTTAATGGCTTACCAATTGTGTGACGCAATTGAGCAAGCATAGCTCGTCTCGACGCAATATCTGAACCATCGAAAAATTGCTTAATAATTTTCGTAACAGCTCCTGATATTTCAATAAGCACACTTTGATTTTCAGCCATAATAGTCTCCTTTCTTATGTTTTCTACTTTTCTGATAATTTTTTTAATCGACTAACAAAAATGTTGTAAGCAATAATTATATTTTTCGTAGTTTCTTTCTCACTTTTTTCATCAACTTTATGCAGACCTGTAAAATCACGTAATGTTGCCCTTCTGAGCATGTCTTCTGCCTCATTTATGAGTATGTTATGCAACGTATTTCTCCATTGTGTACAACGTTCATTCATTGAATCTTTTGGTTTAATATTTGCTAACCATTCTCTAAAGGGTTGATCAACTAAGAAATAAACATGGTTGGTATGCTCAGCAGCATATTGATTTGCATCGTCCTTGTTTTTATTGCGTATTTCGCAAACATCTAAAAGAAATTGCCTATAAATAAATCCAATAGCGGATTTCGTATACTCAACTTCTCTATTAATTCTGTATACCCATCCTTCGTCAGCATTATCTGTTACTACAACCTCGTCAATATACAAACAATCACATATTTCATCAGCTGGAACCCAAGACGTAGCATTGCCATCATCTTTCATACTTACAGCTTGTAATGAAATAAAAGAGCCTGCAATGTCTTTACTAATTTTGTTTAACCATTCCATAATTCCTGGTTTATGATTTTTTACGCTTCCATCATATAATTCTTGCGACGTAAGAAGCCCAAACGATCTCCACATGGATTCTTCTAGTCTATGTTTCCTTGGAGTGTATGAGTCCTTGTTTTCCCCTTCCTTGTTATATTGCCACACTGTCATTGGCTCAATAAAAGTATTTTTATGATTAATATCAGGAAGTTTCACTATAGAAACCGATATTGGCTTGTCAATACTAATATCAGGATTTATATATATTGCTCTACTCCATCTAGTGTAAAGCTGGGAAACATTGTCAATAAATGTATCAGAAAACGAATTTTCAATATTTTCTGCTCCTGAATATTCCCAACACGGTTTTTGTCTCTTCTCAGGAGATTGCACTTCACTAACAAGCACACAATTGAGCATAAGAGTCTCAAATAAATTAGCTCCTACTATCTCAATACCACCAAGATCAAAAAGCCAACCTTTACAAGCTTTATATTTTTCCGTACCAAATATGGTCTTATCTGCCAATCCAGCATATGACTGTAAGGTAATAATCCATCTAGCTAATTGTGATTCAGTAAGTGACGATTTGTTATTATCAACATTATCTTTAGGAGAAAATACAGCTATTTTATTGTTACTTTCAGAAATCAAGCGATTGATATTCTTACCCGACATTTCACTAGGAGATTTACCACCAATCTTTTCCTTATCAATATCAGATTTAACCACTTGGAAGAATGGGTACTTGTCATCAAAAAGATAGAAACGATCATGCCACTGTTCTAAATATTTTAAAACTGCATCCGGAAACTGTTTTGAGTCCCAAACTTCGCGCCAAATATCCATACTATCTTCATTGAAATCTTCTTCATTATCTTCATCTGAATCAAATTCGCGAGAATTTCCTTGAATATCATATCGAGAAAAAACAGTATGAAGCACAGCTAGCAAAACACGAAGCACTGCAAAATCCTGCGTTTTCATATCACCAGCAAGAGCTTTATACTCTGATGAATGCTTAAAAACATCAGTCATTGATACGAGTTTATCGTGGCCTTTTTCGTCTACGATGACGGAAATCCAAGGCTCATCTAGTAAATTAAATCTGCTCACCTTTTAATTCCTTTCTGTCTTCTTCCGAACTCTTAATACATACAATACCACTTTTTTCAGAATATACAACTTTATATTTCGATAATTTACAACTATTATTTTCATCAACAAAAGCACTAAAGAACCTCGCAACCAAGGCTGATTATCCCAGCGAGAAAACAGCTCCTGTTTGCGTATTCTTTCTAGCTCGTCAATCGTTTCTTCAATGCAATTACTGTTCAATGTAAATATCCATGGCAATTTCACTGTTTCTTGAGCAAGTATCATTGAAACTTTTACATCATCAATATTTTGCGAAATATCTTCACAATCATGGAAAGTGCCATAACCGTTTCCAACTTTTTTCACAGCAATAACTTCTATAGATTCGCCGCTATTACGAACTTGAGCACATGCAAATTCATCAGATTCATTTGTAATTGAACTATTCAACAAGCCGACAATAGATTTTTTACCGATTTTTAATATAGGATTCTTAATACGATATGTTCTAGCTTTATTTTCATTATTATTTCTGTCTGAATCATGCTCTCTTTTTGCAGCAGCATACGCATCTTTCAAATCTTCTTGTAACTCTAAAGGATTATCACCATAAACTATTTGCACTAATCGAGAAATATCTTGAGGCATGTTTATAACATCCGGCAAATAGTATTGAGTTCTCATAAGTAAATATTTACTGTAAATAGACTCAGAAGCTTTCTCAAATTTGTAACTATCACTGGTTCCCAACACATATAAAACTGGCTTTTTAAAAGAATCCTGGCGTTCTATCGCATGCCTGTGTAATCTGCCAGCACGTTGAAGTAATAAATCTATAGGAGCAAGATCAGTAAACAAAACATCAAAATCAATATCAAGTGACTGTTCTAATACTTGCGTACCAATAATTATTGCACGAGCAGGTCTATGAGCATTCTTGCCAATCATATTGCAAATCTGTTGTTCTTTTCTAACTCTATCTGTAGCAATAAATTGCGAATGAATAACTATAACTTCGTCATCACTAAATTCATCAATGCACGCATTATAAATTTCTTGAGCTCTTTTAACGGTGTTTACTATAATTCCAGCAATACCACCATTATTCAGCAAAGATTTAAGCTCATTAACAAGTGATTTATGTAAGTTATCATCTGTTATTTTTCTCACAGAAACAGATTTATTATCACTAGCATCATTTTCAATAAATTTTTGCTTTACACAGTTTTTATCACTGTACGTAATTAAAGGATAATTATTTGTTTCAAAATCAACATTAGACTTATCGCATTCACTCCATTTAAAGCCCAACCCGCGCAACATATAAGATTTTATAAGTTCTTCTCTACGCTTGGCAGGTAAAGTAGCAGAAAGTAACACAACAGGAACACCGTATGCCGCCATCCAAATAAGAGATTCTTCAAGATACTTATTCATATAAGCGTCATAAGCGTGCACTTCGTCAATAATCACAACTTTTTTACTTAAACCCAAATGACGAAGCATAAGATGTTTTTGTTTTAACGAAGCTAACAAAAATTGATCTACTGTACCAACCACAAAGTCATCCAACATTGCAGTTTTTCTTCCAGTAAACCAATCATTAAGTATTACTCCATTATTATTTACATCATTATTACTAGAAGTACTTTCACAACCATCATTCATATTTTGCATTCCATGCGGCAAATGCGCATAGTCTGCATTCAGCTCAGCTTTACCATGGACTAAACGTAAACCTATTTCACCCTGAAAATCACAATTCACACTTTTAAGCCAATCCTCTACACGACTAAACATTCCATTAGAAGTGGCTTGAGTAGGAAGTCCAAAGAATACTCCGCTTCTTCCGGTTAGATTTGCTAATTGCTCAGCAGCAATCAAAGAAGCTTCTGTTTTTCCTGAGCCCATTGCAGATTCAAGAATAAAAATTCCAGGCTCTTTGCAATGAGCAATGAGATCATACAACGCTGTCTGAATACTATTCGGCAAGAAATCAAAGCGATGTTTGTATAGTTCTGAAACATTGCTATAGCAATTTAATGATTCCCATACGTCTTTAGAACCATGTTGTAACCACTTTTCCCAACCTTTTTTATATCTTTCTTCATGATTTTCAATCGAATCTTTCTCTATTGAAATAAGCGGGAAATACTGTTCATTACTAGCAATCCAATCAGCCATAATTACTAGTCCACACAACAGAACTTGTGCTGGCTCACTTATTTCTGGAAGATCATCTACATTAGAAAAATCATTTCTTTCTAAAGCCCAAACCAAAATATCATTCTGCAACTTTTTCCATAATTTACTATTTTCACTCTCAGTTTCACTTTGATAGTAATTGTCAGGATATTCAGACTTATTACTTTTACAAACAGAATCATTATCTAAAGGTTTACCATGATGAGCTCCAACGATTGCACAAATCCCTTCAGGAACTCCAGCATTAGAAAGAATAAATTGACCAGTTATAGTGTGATGACTATTATACCAACCTTCTGGCTTATCAATAAAATAATCAATATTTGTAAAACCAACAATAGCTAACTTATTTCTTAGGGCAATGTCTAAATCTTCTGAATTTGAATACGATTTGCGAAATTGAAAAACGGGAGTAGCCTTACCAATATCATGTATGCATCCTAAAAATTGAGACAATTTTTTTGCATCAACTCGTTCACTTAATGAGGATTCAATCAATTTTCGCTGCCCCTCGCTAAGCCAATGATCCCATAATTGACCAATAACATTCCCAGTATCTTCGAGATGTTGAGCAAGAGGAAGCCATTGCATTACACCATTAACTTCTCTCTTTTTACCCCATAATGCAGTATTAACAATGTGATTACAACTCATACCTACCATCCTCTTAATCCACAATGATTATTAAATAATGGCAAATATACTCTCAATAAAAGATTTAAGGAAGATTATGTTGCATATTTTTATTTATTAAATTGACTGAGCTTCAAATACATAATGCAATTTGAAACTCAGTCATATTACCCCCGCATATGCGGGAAAAACGATAGAACACGAAACATAAAAGGATCACCCCCGCATATGCGGGAACTATATTGATTTTGCTGACATCATTAATTAAACGAAATCAGTCCTCGCTTGCATTGAAAGCACAACGTACTTTCAACTTAATCAAGCTCAGCTCTCCAAAATGCTTCCGCACGCACGCGCGAAAAGTCCTACCAAAATCATTGTATATTAACCCAGAATATTAAAGCAATAAAGCCAGAGTCAGAAAAACGCCACACAGCAAATAACTGTGCAGCGTTTCGTTTGTGCCTCCGGTGGGACTCGGACCCACAAGCCCGTAAGGGCGTCAGATTTTAAGTCTGATGCGTATGCCAATTCCGCCACGGAGGCGCAATCAACCATTATGCCATACATCACTGTAAAGAACAAGCTCAGCGTGTGGCGAAACCGCAAACACATATTCTCAGTATCCGTCAGAAACCGCAAACACGCGCACTCAGCAACCGTCAGAAACCGCAAACACGCGCACTCAGCGTGCGGCAAGTAACTTTCTTCCTAAATCAAGCGTTATGCCATCAAGCAAACCATGCTCACTAGCTACAAACGTATCGAGAACCCCTCCATGATCCTCGTACGCAGCTTTTGCTAATCTCTCCAACACGCGGCTCCACACCACAGCTCCGCCGCCAACAACATCCACACGTCCTGGATGAATCGTCGCATACGTACGTCGAACACTACGAGCCATGCGCAAAAATCGGTTATTAACTGCGTAAGCTTGCTCTAAACCAATTTTTACACCGTCAACAGCCGTATGATCATAATGTTTCAAACCCATCGTTAATGCTGCCATAGTAGTTACAGTACCAGAGACACCAATAATGGTACGAACACGCCCTGCAGGAACAACCTTGAAGGCCTCGTCAATATGCTTGTCAACATCCTCAATTGCTGCTTGAATTTCTTCTTCTGCAGGAGGATCCGTATGCAAATGGCGCTCAGTCATGCGCACTGAACCAACATTCATTGAATACGCTGCAGCAACCTTATGGACTGGCAAATCATCTCCGTCACCACCGAGCACAAGCTCAGTAGAGCCACCCCCCAAATCAACTACAAGATACGGCGGCTGCAACCGGTCTCGAGAAACTACACTTGTTGCTCCGAGAAAACTCAGTGCTGCTTCTTCCGTACCACTAATAACTTCCGGTCGAACACCTAGCTCATCAACCATCATCTGCTCAAAAATTTCACGATTTTCAGCATCACGCGTTGCAGAGGTTGCCACAAAACGAATTGCATCAACAGGATGTTCTTTCAATACTTGCGCAAATTCGCGAGCTGCAGCTCGTACACGTTCTAAAGCATCGTCTGCAAAACGGTGTGTTTTGTCAATTCCTTGCCCCAATCGCACTACGCGAAGCATTCGCGGCACAATATCTTTCATTCCATGCTCTGAAACTTGCGCAATTTTTAGGCGAATAGAATTTGTACCACAATCAATTGCAGCTACAGTAACAGATTTTTCTGCACAATCTATATTTTTTTCTGCACAATCTATATTTTTCTCTGTACAATCTACACTTTTGCTAGCATTTTTCTCTTCCACAACAACTTCCGTTTCTTCAGCATCTGCATCATCGCTCCACGGTGTAGTGCAACGGCATACATTTGGATCAAACTCATCTTGAATACGGTCCAACACCATGTCCCCAATAGGATTCACGCCTTTGCCCATCACCAACGTTTGAGCAAGCAAAGCATGCAAACACTTCACGCGCACAGGCATACCGCCGGCGCTCATCTCACTAATATGATCTTCACTATCCCCCAGCGCAACAGCCAATGCATGACGAAATGCCAAATAATATTTATGTGCTTGCTCATATTGCCTTTTTACAGCTTCGTTCATCTGCAATAATTCGTTAAATTCTCGCATCAACCCAGCTGCCTCTACATGCGACACTGCTTTTACAGCTTCAGGACTTGTTAAATAGCAGGTAGTTGGGAACGGTGTGCCATCTTCCAAACAAGGTCTAGTAATAACTGCAAGTGGCCTTCCACACACGCAACGAGCTCCGACTGCTACCATTCCCCGTGGATACCTGCCAAGTTGCTTCTCAACAATGGCACGCTCAGCATCACTTGCTGGCATAGTAAGTAAATGTTGTACAGCATCTTCTGGAACATATTGATTATTGTCACTATTTTGCATACCAATTGAACTTTCTTGAATGTTCACCATATGTTGTACTCCTCATGCTGTATTTCTGTTATTGCAATATTACAAATGGCACGTATGTTGAATGTCAGCCTGTTACAGCGTTGGCATATTATCAGGCTTATCTGCTTTATGCAAAGCGTATAGCAGGTCACTATACCATGGTAAAGCTGGTCGATCTTTGATTTCATTATTATCTTGAGCAAACTCATTCGGAACAGTACCCGTTACTGCTTCTGGATGTTCTACCCTAACCGCCTGTTCCCCTGGAAAAATAAAGCCAAGACGGTCACGAGCTTGTGCAGTAACATATGCCTTATCTTTCCAACGGTCAATATTATTATTCAGCGCGCGTTTTTGATCACGCAACGTACTTTCTTCGCGTTGAAGAGCATGAAGTTCAGCTAAACTTATGGCATAGCTACGCACTGTCGAAATACATTCAATCGAACCGACAGTAACTACACAAACCATAAGTATGAACACGAGCGGTCCTGAAAGCAGTCGACGCTGCCGCAATGGTGATCCTGCATCTTCCTCTGCTGCTATTGCACGACGTTTTTTCATAACCATACTCTCTAAATTACTTGATGTATTCGACGTGAAAACATCATGCATTCCGCTAGTATCTTACGCGCTTTTAGATGCAAAATGCTGTTGTGCCGCATTTACAGTCACGCTACATTTACAGTAACTCACATTTATTCGTTATTAAAATTAAAAAAAAACTGACGAACAAAACTGCAAAAAATTATTCAAATTTTTCTACTTAAACCAGTAATTTCTATTAATAACATCAATCATTTCTACTAATTGCTTTGTTTCTGCAATATCATGAGCACGTATTATGCGTCCACCAGCCATAAACATCGCTGTTTCTGCAACTAAAGTAACTGGCAAACGATCTTCTTTATCTAAATTAAAAAGCTTCTTACCAAAGCCTTTTCTAGAAATCGCAACCAATATTGGTCTACCAAAACGATGCAATTGATTAATATTACGCATCATTGCATAATCTTGTTCACCATCAGCAACCTTTGCATAGCCAATTCCTTGATCAAGAATAATCCTATTTAAGTCAACTCCTCCATCAACAAGCATTTTTAAATTATCACTAAAGAATTGACACATAACCTTTGTTAAATTGTCATATTCTGTATCTCTATTGCTATGCATTGTTACTAATCCAACGTTAGAATCTGCCATAAGCTTTACTTTTTCTGGAGAATCAAACGCACGAACATCATTTATAATATCTACGCCAGCTTCAATTGCAGCTTCCATTACAGGTAACTTGTAAGTATCTACTGCTACAGCAATTTGAGGATAATTTTTGTGAATATACTTAATAGCAGGTATAACGCGACTTATTTCCTCTTCTGGAGTAATTTCTAAATAACCGCCAGGTTTTGTAGTTTGACCGCCTACTTCTATAACATCAGCACCAGCTTCAACTATTTCTTTAATATGGCTATTTACTTCGTCCTCACTTTGGTACTTGCCACCATCATAGAATGAGTCAGGAGTAATATTCAGAATCGCGTAAACTATAGGCTTGTCAAGTGTATCAAAGCAGAATCGCCCTGCATTCCACACAATTGCTTTTTGCTTTAATAGCGAGCGCAAACTTGCAAGTAATTCTTGATCTTCGTACCATGCTTTTTCGCACTCTTGCATAAAAGGTTTAAGAGCAATAAGCGGCAAAATGAAGTCAATAGAAGACTTGGAAACTTTGATAGCTGTATCAAAATGATCGAGAAAATCAGCTACTTTGCTTAAATTGTTTTCGCTAATATTTTCCCACGTGCATAAAATTTTTTGATTTACACAAAGATCCTGCAGTAACGCTATATCTGCAATACTTTTAGAAGACGCATTCTCCAAATTGCTTTCAATAATTCGCATTTGTATTCTTTCTTTCTAAAACCTCATATTTAAAAAAACTAAATTTATATTCCAAACTAATTAAAAACTTCGCTACTTTCAATAATATTAATCCAATTAGTGTCGCTAGTTTCATTAAGCTTATTTTGTATAAGTTCATGATAATTTGCATCGTCTACGCTTATTTCAAGCAAAGGAACCAATACAAATCTGCGATTATCTCTTTCTTTGTGCGGAATTGTAAGATTTTCACTTTTTATAGTTTGACCACCAAAATCAATAATATCTAAATCGATTGTTCGAGGACCCCAACGAACTATGCGCTTTCTGTGAAGACGCTGTTCAATATCATGAATAAAATCAAGCAATTCAAAAGCTGTTAAATCAGTGTCTAAGCGTAAAGCAATGTTATAAAAACTGTCTTGCACTACATCACCAACTGGTTCAGTTTCATACACTGAAGAAACGATAATATTGCTTATATGCGAATTTTGTTTCAATAGCGAAACAGCTTGGTGTAAATTAAGTAATCTATCACCTATATTGCTTCCAACACTTATGTATGCACTAGAAATCATATTTCCCCCAAAAAATAATGCCATTTATAGTTAAAAGTATATATCCTAAACAATTATGACTAGCCAACTTTATAAATTCAAATAATAAATAAGCTAATATCAAAAATTTTTATAACAAAAATGTCGCTGTAAATTCAACACTCTTGAGGAGCAATTAAACCTACAACGACATTTTTCAATACGCTTTTGTCTAAAATCTGTAAAAATATTTTAGATTCAAAAGTACTATTTTTAGTTATTTTATTTTTTGATTTATCTATTTTGCTTGAGCTTTACTTAAAATAGTATCTGCAGAGTGCTGTAGCTTTTGTAACTCTTCCTCAGTTAAATCAAGTTGGCACTGCTTTACAATACCTTCACGACCAACAATTGCTGGGTACGAAAGATAAGAATGATATTCTTCACGATAGTTAGAAACAGGCATCTGCTCCTTTGAATCAGAAAGAACAGCATGAACTAGACGAACTGCAGCAGCAGCAATACCGTAGTTGGTGTACTTCTTTCCATAGAATACAGTAAAGCCACCTTGACGAGTTTCTTCATCAACAGCATCCAAATCAATATTTTTTTCTTTTGCAAGCTCAATAATCGGTTGTTCAAGAACCTTAACCGTGGACCATGCCACAAACTGTGAATCACCATGTTCACCCAAGCTGTAACCCTTAACTGCCTTTGGATGCACACCAAAGAACTTTCCAACAGCGCGATGCAAACGGGCTGAATCAAGTAAAGTACCAGTGCCAATAATTTTTTCGTAAGGAAGTCCAGTAGCTTCCTTGTAAAGCTGGCAAATAGCATCACAAGGGTTTGTAATATCAATCAGCACACCGTGAAAACCTGAAGCCTTAATTTTTGCACCAACTTCTGCAACTTGAACACGATTGTGATTGAGCTCTGCGAAACGATCAGGATTTGGAACGTCTAAAAGCTTAATATTACCCAAAGCGCTTACGATTACTTCAACATCTTTTAAAGCGTCGTAATCATTAACTGTGATATTTACATTAAAAGGCACATTATCCATTGAATCTTCAAAATCCAATGCATCAGCCTTAACCTTGGCTTCATTTTTGTCATACAGGTATAACTCGTCGGCGTAACCACCAACAACAAGCTGGTGAGCAACAGCTGCACCAACATTACCCATACCGATAACTGCTACTTTTCTCATAATGAAATATCTCCTTCTTTTTTGAGTTTTTCACAAAATTAGCACTATTGGGATAAGAATAAAAGTCAAATCAAAAAAATTTTTGCATTTTTTGAATTTTTCATCATTTATTAATAGAAAACGGCCAGCCGTAAACACGACTGACCGTTAAAACTCAAAGACTTAAGAAGTCACTAAGTTACTTAAAACTAAAAAGTTACTTCATGTACTTCTTGCAAGCCTTGAATGCGCTGTAACCAGCATACTGAGCGGTAGAACCAAGCTCTTCCTCAATCTCAAGCAAGCGGTTGTACTTAGCAATACGCTCACCACGAGCAGGAGCACCAGTCTTAATCTGGCCGGTGTTCTTAGCAACAGCAAGATCAGAAATGGTGGTGTCTGGGGTTTCGCCAGAACGGTGAGAAACCATAGAGGTGAAGCCATTCTTGGTTGCAAGTTCAATAGCGTCGAGGGTTTCAGTGACGGAACCGATCTGGTTCAACTTCACGAGCAAGGAGTTAGCTGCGCCAAGCTCAATGCCCTTAGCCAAACGCTTTGGATTGGTGACGAGCAAATCATCGCCAACAAACTGCAAACGATCACCGAGACGCTTGGTGATTTCTGCCCAATCATCCCAGCCTTCTTCCTGGAATGGATCTTCAATGGAAACGATTGGATACTCGTTGATGAGCTTCTCGTAGTAATCGAGCATGTAAGCAGATTCGCGCTCTTCACCATCGAAACGATACTTGCCGGTTTCCTTGTTGTAGAACTCGGAAGAAGCAACGTCAAGAGAAATACCAATTTGCTTGCCTGGCTCGTAACCTGCGGCTGCGATTGCATCCATGATGTACTTCAAAGAATCCTCGTTAGACTTCATCTTTGGAGCGAAGCCACCTTCGTCACCAAGACCAGTAGCCAAGCCTTCCTTCTTCAAAACATTCTTCAAAGTGTGGTAAACCTCAACGCCAGCGCGCAAAGCATCGCTGTAAGTTGCAAAACCGTAAGGAGAAATCATGTACTCCTGAATATCGGTTGCAAAGTCAGCGTGAGCACCACCATTCATGATGTTCATGTTTGGAACTGGAAGAATGTGACCATTAGTACCGCCAATGTAGCGATACAAAGGAAGCTGAGCAGACTCAGCAGCAGCGTAGAGAGCAGCGAGGGAAACGCCAAGAATTGCGTTAGCACCAAGCTTGCCCTTGTTTGGTGTGCCATCAAGCTCAATCATTGTTTCGTCAAGAGCGCGCTGATCAGTGGCATCCATGCCGATGACCTTAGGTGCGATTACCTCGTTGACAGCCTTAACAGCTTCCAACGTGCCCTTGCCCTGATAACGGGACTTGTCGCCATCGCGACGCTCCCAAGCTTCAGCTTCACCAGTTGAAGCACCAGAAGGTACTAAACCAATGCCCTGAGCGCCATCTTCGGTCTCCAAATAAACCTGAACAGTAGGATTTCCACGAGAATCCAAAATTTCGCGTGCGTATACGCTTTCAATAGCTGCCACAACTACTCCTTTATACCTATGGGTTGTGATGACTCTTCCAAGATTAGTGCGTTTTATGGACGTTACATTATATTAACTATCAATTATGCCGTGAACGTTCACAGTGTCGCGAGTTTGCATGTTTGTCCATGCCTATAAGACATAATAACAAACTGACACGGGGTGCACTGCTCGTTCATATAAATTAGCGAATATTGCTGAGAACATACCCGTCGAACCTGATATAGCTAGTACTATCGAAGGGAATGTCGAATGAATATTCGTTTTCATAAGCACAAAACTGCATGCAGTGCAAACAGTAAAGTCATGCACAAAAAAGCCTCCCAATTATCTAAATCTTTTAACGCTTGGCTTTCTACAATAGTTATAGTTTTTTGCTGGTTTATTATTACACTCGGCCCTGTAGAAAACCGCGCTTTGCCTTCCCCATTCGAAGTTATGAAAGCTTTCGTAGATTTACACAATGAGGGAATACTGTGGCCGTCTCTTGCAATAAGCATTTTTAGGGTCGTTGCAGGTCTTCTTTTGGGTATTGCGTTTGCACTTCCTGCTGGAATTCTTTCTGGAGGAAGCGCAATAGGTGAAACAATCATCAACAAGCCTAGCCACATGATACGTTCAATACCATTCCCTGCCCTAGCTCCTCTTCTCATTATTTTTCTTGGTGTTGATGAGCTTATGAAAATTATGCTTATTGCAATAGGCGTTTTTGGCCCTATGTATGTCAATATTCGCGATGGCGTTCGCAATATCGATCCGCGTCTTATTGAACTGGCTAAGGCCTATCACATTAAGAAATCGACTGTTTTTACCACTATTTTTATGCGCGGTACGCTTGCTAATTTTATGACTGGCTTACGTTTTTCTATTTCCGTAGCATGGGTCGCTTTAGTAACTTGCGAAACAGTTAATTCTTCTATTGGAATCGGCTATATTCTTTCGAGAGCGCAACAATTCTTTAGACCAGACCAGATGATGGCTTGCATAATCATGTACGCAATTGCTGGTCTTGGTTCTGAGATTACGGCAAATATATTTGAATACTTGCTTATGCCGGAACGCAGAAAAGCCTAAATATACGCAATATAAGCCTTCTACTAAATGAATTTTGTGTAAGACATACAAAATTCCCCTAATACTCCACTAATTTTATAAATAAAGATTTGATCAATTACCAAATAACAAAAAATAAATAATAAAAACACAAAAAACAAAGGAGCCAGTTATGGTTAATTTCAAAATGAATAGTATAAGCAAACGCACTATTGCTGCATTATGTGCTCTTTGCGCAACAGTTGCGCTTGCATCCTGCGGTAGTACTCAAAAATCCGCAAGTAGTGCTTCTTCTGCTAAGGAAGATACTGGTACTATGCGTATTGCTTATCTTTCTACAGCAAACTATTTAACGACATTGAAGAACGAAAAGTTCTTGCAGGAAGAGTTTGGAAAGTCTAAAGTTACTTACACTGGTCCTTACACTCCTGTTGATGGTCTTACTGCAGTAATGAGCGGTAGCGCAGATGCAACAACTACAGGAACCGGACGTTTTATTGATCTTATTGCCGAAGGACAGCCTTGGGTTGCCTTTGCTCTCGAATACTATAATGGTGATTCTCAAGGAATTGTAGCCTCTGCAAAAAGTGGCGTAAAAACCTTAAAAGACTTGTACGGAAAGAAAGTTGCTATTATTCACAATGGTGACACTGGTGACTACATGCTTCATCGTGCTTTTGATAAGAGCGGTTTAGACGTTTCTAAAGTTCAAAAAGTTGAGATGAATCCTCGCAACTTCCAGGCTGCTTTCTCTTCTGGTCAGATTGACGCAATTTCTTCGTTCGATCAGAATCTTGCAGCAGCTATGACTACTCCTGGATCTAAGTTGCTAGTAAACGCTAAGAAATATGGCAATATGAACGTTACTATTCACATCGTTTCCAAGAGCTTCGCTAAGAAGCATCCAGAGCTTGTGAAGAAAATGTATAAGGCTCTTGTACGCGAAGCAAAGAAGTCTCACAAGGAAAAGAATGTTATTGGCAACGCTTATAAGCAGCTTGGCGCGTCTGACACGATTATTAAGCAGATTGAAAAGTTTGACAATCCAACGATTCGCCCAATCGACGCTAAAGGCTTGGAAATGATGAAAGTTCAAGCTAAAGAATACGTTAAGTACGGTTTAATTAAGCAGGCTCCAAAGAATTTGGATGATTCTGTAATGGATTGCAGCAAATAAGCATCAATTATCTACAAGAATATGACTGGTTTCAAGAACATGTTTCAAAAGCACACTACGGAAAACGATACTGCGAAAGTTTCTAAAGAGCTTTCCGCAGGTTCTCAAGAATCTTCTAGAGAATCGGATACTTCTAGTGCGAAAAATGACGCTTATTGCGTTAACATAGAGCATCTTGGCATCTCTTTTCGTAACACTAAAAATAGCACTGTAAGTAACGATGCAGGAAACAATGCTGCAGATAATTCTACTTTTGTGTTAAAAAACGTTACGATGAGTATCAAGCAAGGTGAGTTTGTTTCGCTTATTGGTAGATCTGGCTGTGGAAAAACAACGCTTTTGAAAATAATTTCGGGATTGCTTACTCCTAGCGAAGGTAGCGTTCATGCCACCAGTCGTCAGGCTATTGGTTTCCAGGACGCTAGATTAATACCTTGGCTTTCCGTAAGCCAAAACGTTGTTTTTGGCATGGAAGGAAGTAAACAAGAGCTTGAGGATATTGCTCATCGAGCGCTTTGCCAAATACAGCTTGAAGGTTTTGATAACAAGTGGCCATCTCAACTTTCAGGCGGTCAGCAGCAAAGAGTCTCTTTAGCTAGAGCATTAGTGAGGAATCCTGAATTATTGTTACTGGACGAACCTTTCGGAGCTTTGGATGCTCTTACGCGTTTTGATATGCAAGATCTGCTGAACAAACTTCAAGCTCAATATGGTTGGAGTACTCTTATGGTTACGCATGATATTGCGGAAGCTGTACGACTTTCTAATCGCATTCTTATGATAAAAAATGGAGAAATTCATAAAGAATGGCATATTAATCGCGAACATCTTGACGCTCAAAATCGTCCAGTAAATCATAGTGAGATAGAAGATGAACTTAGAGCTGCATTGCAATAAGTAATTACGAAACCATATTTATAAAGGCGACTGCAAGATAGCGGTCGCCTTTATTTAAATATGAATATAAGCAAATTTACCAAGCGATATCATCGAGAAGTTGACGCACCCAGGAAAGTATTTCATGCTCGCTCATTGCGCTAGACCCAAGAGAAGATTCAAAAGGAGCGGGAATAATAAGCATATGCGTCAGCGGGCGATATTGCATTCCACGATAAATACGATTTAAACGCATTAACACGGATTCCTTTGGATTAACGCCAATCACTCGAACAGTCTTTCCTTGAGAGCTGATTTGCGTAATACCAAGCTCTCGAGCCTTAAAACGCAAGCGAGCAACATCACACAGCGCGCCAAACGCTTCAGGCGGCTCACCAAAACGATCCAACAACTCGTCGTGAAGTTCCTTCAAATCATTATCATTACTCGCCGAAGCAAGCTTGCGGTACGCTTCCAAACGAAGCTTGTCCGAAGCAATATAATCAACTGGAAGCGAAGCTTCAATAGGTAAATCAATAGTTACTGCTACAGCCTCCACGCGCTCCGGCTCTTTATACTGCTCAACAGCTTCTGAAACCATTCGCACGTAAAGATCGAAACCGACGCCTTCAATATGTCCACTTTGCTCATCGCCAAGAAGATTTCCAGTTCCTCGCAGTTCCAAATCTTTCATAGCAACATCAAAACCTGAACCTAAAGCCGTATGTTGAGCAATAGTTGCAAGCCTGTCGTGAGACTGCTGAGTCATTGGTTTAGTCGGATCATACAAGAAATAAGCGTAAGCACGCTCTCGACCGCGCCCAACTCTACCGCGAAGCTGATGCAACTGGCTTAAACCAAATCGATCAGCATGATCAACAATAAGTGTATTCGCGTTAGAAATATCAAGACCAGTTTCAATAATTGTGGTACACACAAGAACGTCGATATCTCGATGCCAAAAATCGCGAATGACAGCGTCAAGCTGCTTTTCGCCCATTTTTCCATGCGCAATAGCAACGCGCACATCCGGCACAAGCTCATGAATCTTGCTTGCAACAGAACTAATATCTTCTACTCGATTATGAACATAAAATACCTGTCCACCGCGAAGAAGCTCACGCTTTATACAAGCAGCAACTTGTGCATCTTCATAAGCTCCAACATAAGTCAACACAGGGAGACGATCCTCTGGAGGTGTTGCCAAAGTAGACATTTCACGAATACCAGTTACAGCCATTTCAAGCGTTCTTGGAATTGGCGTTGCCGAAAGACTTAACACGTCGACGTTTGTGCGCAAAGCTTTGAGCGTTTCCTTATGCTCAACTCCAAAACGCTGCTCTTCGTCAATAATAACTAATCCCAAATCTTTAAATTTAATATTCGGGTTCAAAAGCTTATGGGTTCCAATAACAACATCCACACTTCCGTCTTGTAATCCAGCTAGAGTATCTTCAATTTCTTTCGCTGTCTGGAATCTACTCATTGCCGCAACTTTTACCGGAAAGCCTTCAAAACGGTTGGTAAAAGTCTCATAATGTTGTTGAACAAGCAAGGTTGTTGGAACTAAAACAACAACCTGCTTAGAATCCTGCACAGCTTTAAAAGCTGCACGCAGCGCAATCTCTGTTTTACCAAAACCAACGTCACCACAAATGAGACGATCCATTGGGATTGGCTTTTCCATGTCTGCTTTTACTTCGTCAATAGTTGTAAGCTGATCAGCAGTTTCTTGATAAGGAAATGCATCCTCCAACTCTTGTTGCCAAGGAGTATCTTTACTAAACGCAAAACCGCGAGACTGCTGGCGTGCAGAGTAAAGTTTAATAAGATTTTCTGCAATTTCGTGAACATGTTTCTTAGCTTTCGCTTTAGTTTGAGCCCAATCTGAGCCGCCAAGCTTATTAAGCTTTGGTATTTCAGCACCAATATATTTGCTAACTAAATCAAGTTGATCTGTTGGAATAAATAATTTATCTGCTGGAGCATTACGTTTACTAGGAGCATATTCAATTACTAAATATTCACGAGTTGCAGTTCCACCTGTTACCGCAATATTACGCTGTTTCATACCAATAAAACGACCAATACCATGCTGCTCATGTACTACAAAATCGCCAGGTTTTAATTCGATTAAGTCGATTGCTTTACGTCTACGTTTTGGCGTTTTTAGCTGTGCTGCAGCAGAAGATTTGCCAGTTAAATCACGCTCAGTAAGTATAGCAATCTTAGCATCGTTATCAATAAAACCATCAGAAATACTTGATTGCAATGTAGTAAATTCATGTACACCCGTCGCATATATAGCTCGTCTTAACCGAGCAAGTGTACCGGATGCTGCAGCAGTAATAGTTACTGCAAAACCACTATCAACAAGTGAAGCAATGCCGCTAGAAACTTTTGATTCATCGCCACGAAACTCTTGAGGCTCACAAACCGGCAAAGCAATATTTCCAGCGAGCTGCTCATCCACACCAAATGACGTTAATTTCCATACATCATGATCAGAAAATTCGAGTGAAGAAATAGTTTCATCGAAATCTAAAAAATTTGCTTGATCGAAAGTAATGGGAGCTCCAGCACCATGACCAGAAGCCGCCACATGCCAGCTGGCTGCCAAAAATTCGTTAGCTGTAGCAGTTACATCTTCTGCAGCTCTACGACATTTTTCAGGGTCGGACAGCATAATAACAGCATGCTGAGGAAGCATACTTTGCACTGACTCCATATGATCCACTAATGCAGGCAACAACGATTCCATACCCTCCACCGGTATAGAGTTGGCAATTGATTCCAACATATCGTCAGCATTAGGAATAGTGCCAACAAGCGAACGCGCTCGCTCACAAATTTGCGCTGTGAGCTGAAGTTCTCTACAAGGAGTTGCCCACATGCTTTCGATATTATTCCCGTAAGTACGCTGATCTGAAGCATGAAACTGTTTCATACTGTCAATTTCATCGCCAAAAAATTCAATACGCACAGGATGTGTCATAGTCGGTGAAAAAACGTCAATAATGCCGCCGCGAACCGCAAACTCACCACGTTCCATTACCAAATCCACACGCGTATAAGCATTCTCAACTAAACGTTTCACAGCATCTTCAAGCGGCAACTCTTTACCACACTCAAATACCAATGGCTCAACGTCACCAAGACCAGCAACCACAGGCTGAATAAGAGAACGAACCGGAAGCACTAGCACGCGAATTGGACCAAACATTGCGCTTCCAACTTCAGGATGGCAAAGCCTACGAAATACAGCGATTCTACTTGCAACCGTATCCGCACGCGGTGAAAGTCGCTCATGAGGTAATGTTTCCCATGCTTCTAATTGCGCAATATCTTGTGGATTCCCCTTATACCAGTCACGAAGCGATTCAGTAAAATCTGCAGCATCTCTGCTCGAAGGAACAATAACAACCACAGGCATATTCTCAGCAAGCGAAGCAGCAAGAGCCGATCGTATGCCAAGAGGTGCAGCAATAGTAAACTCACCTCTTTCTATGGACTCTTGTGAGCTATTTATTGCAGCAATATTATTTTTTGATAATGCACTAAATGTTGTATCTTCACTACACAAATCTAGTAAAATATCTTGCAAACTTATTACTGATATTTCACCACTTTCTGCATGTTGTTGAGACAATTGTTTTGCTTTATTATTAGCGACCATTAAAATGCTCCTGCGTTGCTGCTAGTCCGCGGAAAATCACACTTTCTGCAGCATCAGCACCGTCAGCTAAAAAGTTAGGAAGTTCCGATTTTTGTGATCCAGCAAAACCACCAAGCACCCAATTTACTGTATTATCATGCGCATGAGCACCACGCTGAGCATGACCCACACCCATACGAACACGAGCATATTGCGGCGTTCCAAGTGAACGGTCAATAGATTTAATACCATTATGACCACCTGCAGAACCACCAGCTTTTACCTTAATACGACCAAAATCTAAATCCATATCGTCATGAATAATCACAATATGCTCCGGCTCAATTTGATAATAAGAGCTTATTGAAGCAACAGCAGCACCAGAATCATTCATAAAAGTTAGCGGTTTCGCAAGGAAAAACTTAGCTATGCGACCATCAAGATTCATCATACCTTTGCCAAGTTTTGCTAAGCCCTTGTGGTCTGAAAAAGATACTGACCAACGTTCCGCCAAAACGTCTGCAACCATAAAACCCATGTTGTGGCGAGTACCCTCATATTTCGTACCGGGATTCCCCAAACCAGCAATAAGCCAAAAATCCGATGCCATGGCACACCTCTCCCCATTCAAACACGTAACAAACAGCAAAATGGGCGCATCGATTGTAGTTGACGTAAATTTACAACTACCCGATACGCCCTTACACACTTCAGTCTATTCTAGCAAGACTCAAGTCATTATGTTACTTATTTCAAAAATTCGTCAGTAGTTAATTCCTTAGCTTGAGGAGTTTTATACGTCACTTTACCTTTCGCGTCAGTATAAGCGCCTTCCTTACTTAGGAAATCAAAGTATGCTTGAGCACCTTTCACATCATTCGTGCCGAATACAAACTTGCCGCTTTTTATGTCTGCACGATTGCCCCAATATTGTCCATCTACAATCATCTTCATGCTTCGCTTTACGAATTTTACATCAAGATTAGCTTCTGGTGCTTCTTTTACCAAAATGTTTGCTGCTTCATCTGGATGATTGTACGCATACTCATACCCGCGTTTTACTGCCTGCACGAAAGCGCGAACAAGCTTCGGATTGCGCTTAACTGTATTCGCGTGAGTAATAATACCGATAGTATCTTGCTGACCTGGAACACCGTAATCAGCTTCTTTAAAGCAACGCAACTTCGGGCCAAACATTTCAGCTTGCACCCCTTCCCACGTGCCATAAAAACCACCAAAATCAGCTTTACCTGATTCAAGCGTACGGAATGTAGAAGTGCCAACAGTTACTTTATCAAACTTACCTTTACCACCATCATGCTGAATCATTCGTCGAATCACTGCATCACCTTCTGCAGAACCAAACGTTGCGAAAGTCCTGTTATCGAAATCTTTAGGAGAATGAATTGCAGTGTTTTTAGCAAGTGCACACCAAATTGCACTCGGCTTTTGCTGAACTTGCAGAACTTCTTTTAATTTCGCACCTTTAGTGCTGAAATCTGCAAGATTAGTAGTGTTACTCAATGCAAAATCAGCAGCTCCTGAATCAACAGCATGTTCTGCACCAGTTTGAGACACAGCCAAAATATTTACATGTAAACCAGCTTGTTTAAACCAGCCCATATGTTTTGCTACATACACTCCAATATGGTTAGTATCTGGTATCCATGACAGCATAAACGACACATTGTGAAGACCAGACTTATTATTTTGCTGAGTATTGTTTGAGGTGCACGCGCACAGAGACATCATGCAGCATGAACTTATTAATACTGCTACCACACGAATAATATTTTTATTAAATTGCCAACAAAAAATTCGCGTTTTACGCCATAATTGACATATCATGAGTTCCCTAACTTTCTGCGTATACCATTTTCTGGGAATGTGACACGAACTTGGCAGAAAACGGTAACAAGGTCCTAGCCCGCGCCGTTCAATGCCCCCGAAAACTCGTAATTCGGTTTGCCACACATTGACTCACGAAACGTCTCGATTATGCACTTATAGAAAGACAAACAAGCAAAGCAATCAGCAACCGCAACATTCAACATGCTTGACGAAATATCACGACACAGTTTATTACGTATTATTACGTAACAAAATATGTTTGTATAGCACATAACACATTTCATACCAGCCGTATGATATTTTCATACAAGAAAAACTTATTACTATTCACGTTGTTTGATTGGGGCAGCAGTCAAGCAACTGCAACAAGCATTACAGCTTGTATATTGAAAGGAACGATATTCCATGACGCGCGCGCGTTGGAAATCACTACTGCATCATTATCTGCCAACAGTAATTTCTATTATTACGTTACTAATTTTTTGGCAGCTTTCTTGCGAATTTTATAAAATTCCAGAAAATTCTATTCCAACTCCTACAGATATTGCTAAAGCAACATGTGACGTATGGCCGCAATTATGGCCTGCAACTCTTGCAACTATTGAAGAAACAGTTATTGGTTTTAGTCTTGCCATTGCGTGCGGCATCTTACTGGGCGTACTTTTCCACGTATGCAAGCTGGTTCACGCAGCACTATTTCCGCTACTTTGTGCTGCGCAAACGTTACCACTTATTTCGATTGCCCCGCTATTTCTTATATGGTTCGGTTTCGAAATGTCTGGAAAAATTGTTATCGTAACTATTTTTAGCATGTTCCCTATTGCTGTTCAAACAATTAGAGGACTTGATGCTGTACCAAGTTTTTACAGTGATGTAGCTCTCACGTGCGGAGCTGGACGAGTTTGGACGCTTTGGCATGTGAAATTGCGGGTTGCAGCGCGCCAAATTTTTGGCGGTATTCGCATTAGCGCAGCCTACGTTTTTGGCGCAGCTACTACTGCAGAATATCTTGGCGCTCGTCAAGGACTGGGTATTTGGCTACAAGCTGCATACAATTCTTTCCGCACACCACTTATTTTTTCTGCAACCTTCGTAATTATTGCGTTTACTGCATTGCTTATGGGAGTAGTCAATATTAGTGAGCGTCTGCTTCTTGGTCCTGTAAGCGACGACGAAGATCCAGATAGTCAGCTTTAAATCACCGTTAAAAACTCAGCTAGCAAACTGAGAAAGTAACAGTATTCAACAAAACACCGTTAAAAACTCAGATAATGAGCTGAGAGATTAACGCTCACAACCCAACCACCATTAAGAACTCAGCTCATTATCTGAATTATTAACACATCTATAACAATAGCCGTTATTATCTCAGCTACAAAACTGAGATAATAACGGCATAATAACAGCAATTCTACTACTTTGCAGATTCTTCTTTCATAGCCTCGCCAATAGCATCGCTTAGCTCCTTTTGAGCTTTGCCATACGCTTCCCAATTGCCTTCGCGCATAGCAACATCGGAATCCTTTAATGCTTGAGCAGCTCGCTTAAGAGCAGCTTTTAATTGTGGACTCATTGCAGATGAGTTTTTAGTTTCATTTTGCTTAGAAGGATTTTGCTTATCATCTTTACTGTTGTCACTTGTTTGAGATTTGTCGGTCTTACCAACAGCATTATTTGACGCATCCCCTGCCGAGGCTCCGGAATTTCCACCAAATACTTGGTCAAGCGCCTCATCTAGTGTGTCAGCAAAACCGACCTGATCTCCGAAAGCTACCAGTACTTTCTTAAGCAATGGATAGCTCGTAGAACCACTCGATTGCACATACACAGGCTCAACATAAACTAAACCACCGCCCAATGGCAAGGTAAGCAAATTACCGCGCTTAACTTTCGTAGATCCAGATTCAAGCAAATTCAACTCTTTAGATACGTTCGCATTTGCGTTGAAGTTGTTTTGAGCTTGACCAGGTCCTGGAACATTAGAAACTTTCGGCAATTCTTGCAAACGAATTTTTCCATAATTTGGACTAATTTTTCCTGGAGTATCTCCAGCATCCGAATCAACCGACATGAAGCCTGTTAAGATTTCGCGAGTAATTTTACCTGCTGGAATATATGTTGAAACAAGCGAAAATACTGGCTTCTTCGCATCACCTGTTTGTAAGGTTAAATAGTATGGAGGCTGCAAAATATCTTCACGCTGCGCTTCTTGAGATTCTGTTGGATCAACAGGAATCTGCCAGAAGTCTTCTCCTGAGAAGAATTGACTTGCAGTGTCTACATGATACTTTGCAAGCAAATAACGCTGAACTTTAAACAGGCTTTCTGGATAGCGTAAATGCTTCATTAAATCGCCTGAAATCGTGGAAATATCGCGATAATGTCCCGGGAATATCGATTTCCAAGCCTTAATCACAGGATCCTTTGTATCCCACACGTACAAATCAACAGAACCATCGTAAGCGTCAACTGTAGCTTTTACAGAATTACGGATGTAGTTTGCACGCTGATGAGTCAAGCCCTTAATTGAGCGAGATGTAGTAGTTGTGGAATCTTGAGTTATATTACCGAAATCAGTCATCTGCGAATAAGGGTAGGCATCAGACGTAGTATAGCCGTCAACAATCCACTTAACTCGTCCGTCGACAACTGCAGGATACACGCGCCCATCCAATGTCAAGTATGGAGCAACTTTAGACACGCGAGTCTTAGGATCACGATCGTACAAAATCTGCGAATCATTAGTTACACGATCCGAGAATAGAATCTGATCTGATTCAAAACGAATAGCGTGCAGCAACCTAGAGAAGAAGTTACCTACGCTCGGGCCACCATTACCCTTAAAAGTAGTTAAGGCACCTTGAGAACCTGTTGGATAATCAAACTCCCAAGGAGTTGTGCCTTTTGGAGAACCAACAATAGAATACTCAGGAGCATTTGGAGAGAAGTAAATACGAGGCTCATATTTTTGCTGCTTCGTAAGCTTACCTTGAGTAGGAATACCGTATTCCATAAACTGAGGCTGACCGTCTGCAGTAACCTTATTTCCATAAGCCGCAACCATGCCGTATCCATGAGTGTAAACAGTGTGATCGTTCACCCAGTTACGATTATCATTGCCAGCTAAATCTAGCTCTCTAGCCGCGATAACAGTATCTTGACTCACTCCGTCAATATCGTATTTGTCAACAGAAAGAGTGTCCGCAAAAGTGTAGTATTGCTTTGATTGCTGAAGCTGACGGAATGTTGGAGATGTGACTTGCGGATCGAGCAAACGAATTTGCGCTGTAGATTCTGCTTCTTTTGCTAGAGCGCCAGATTTACCTTGAGAAGTTGCGTTATACGATTCTTTCTTTACATTATTCAAACCATACGCAAACTTCGTAGCATCGATATTTCGCTGAATATAAGGAGCTTCCAGCTCCTGAGCATTAGGAGCAACCTTAAAACGTTGCAAAAGAGCAGGCCAAACAAAAGACAACACCATAGCGCACACGACTAGCGACGCAACAGCTATAGCAGGCGTTCTCCAAGCCTTAATAGCTACAACGAAACGCGTGCCAATTTTTACGTTTCCATTAAGAGCATGAGACTTTAGCAACCATGCTGTTATAACAGTTCCGACAACTAACGTAATTACAGCCATTGCAATGCTAGAAGGAACACCAGCGTTCATATCTGTGTAAGATCCACCTGTAATCTTAGAACCATCTAAGTTCACAACTGTAAACACATCTAATATTTGCAAAATAGACCAAAAAATAATAACCAGCATAAACCATGCGGAAATTTGACGCCTTGCACTCTTAGTTATACTAAAAATGCCTTTGCCATTTACTGGGAGCGTAATTCTTACAGACCCCATCAAAACGTTTGTTATAACACTAAATAGCAAAGAAACCGCAAGAAGAACAATGAAAGCCCTAATAAAAAGCCTTAATCCCGGCAAAACAAACACGTAGAAGCCGTTATCAAATCCAAACTGCGGATCTTTAATGCCAAACGGCTGGTAATTAAACATAAGAAGAATTTGCACCCAGTGATTGTAGAATTGCATTCCAAATACTGCACCTACAATCAAAGACACAACTCCAGCAACATGCATTGCAAGCTTAGAACTTATGCCCTTCTTGGTGTCTAAAATATTTCCTGTTTCTTTGACGTAAGTGCCATCTTCGCTTCCAGGACGCTTTTTAATAGCAATGATTGCAGATAAATACCCAAAAGCTGCCATAAGCAGAGCATACAAAGCCCAAACGCCGATTTTAGCGGCCAGCTGAATCCAAATTACGCTCTCGAATCCAAGCTGCGCATACCACATGCAATCAGTTATAAACTTCGCAAGACCAAAAACTATTGCCACTACGAAAGCTATTGCTATTACTATTGCAGCAAGAACCCAGCGCCATTTTCTTGAGCCGCCAATAAATTTACCTACATTAAACTCTAATCTCATAGAACGCTTATGCTCCTTATTTTTGGTGACTTTATCATCGTTTTTATTGCTATTACTATTATCGCTAATATTGCTAGTATTGCTTTCGCCATTTTCACTATCTTCGCTGGTATCGCTATTTTTTGGCAAATCACCTTCGTTCTCTAGTTTTTTCTTAGCTTCTAATAGATCACTAAAGAGGTCACCTAGATCATCATCGTCACTATCTGCCCAATCTCCTATTTTTTTTGCAAACTTTGAAAAAGTCTTATCTTTGTTTTCACTATTAGACTCATCTTTAGAAGCATCTTTAGCAACAACATTTGTATTGCTATTATCTTCATCAATGCTTTCTATAATTACATCTTGATCGCTGGAATTATCCGTAGAAGTATAGGCAGAAGCATCATCAGAATTATTATTTTGATTGCTCTTTTTCTTTCCATCGCTTGAATAATCGGCACGCTTATATGTCTTACCGTTTTTAGAATTTTTAGCCATATACGCGCCAAAAGCAACCCATGCAACGCCAATGATTATTTCTATGATGACTTTCAACATAAAGTTAATGATACTATACTAATTATTCCCAATCTACTTGTTGTGTTTGTTGTGTAATCAAAAATAATTACAAAAAAGCGCGCCCGCAAGTTAATACGAACGCGCTTAAATAGATTACATTAAATCAGATTTTTTAAATACTAAGCAACATCTGGATCATCTTTAGCAATTGTGCCAGTAAGCTTACCAATAGCCTTCATAACGTGATACACAACCAGCACCACAACAGTGCCGATTGCAATACCGTTGAACTGAATTCCAGAAATAGCAAACTGGAAGTTAGCAATACCAATAATCATCACAATTGCAGCAATCATAATATTCACTGGCTTATCGAAGTTCACCTTGTTTTCTACCCAAATGCGCACACCAATCATGCCAATCATGCCGTAAAGCAAAGTGGTAACACCGCCCAAAACGCCAGCCGGAATAGAGTTTACAATTGCGCCGAACTTAGGGCAAAGGCTCAAGATAAACGCAAACGCAGCTGCACACCAGTAAGCAGCAGTAGAATAAACCTTTGTTGCAGCCATAACACCAATGTTTTCACCATATGTAGTGGTACCGCAACCACCAAAGCAACCAGCGATAGCTGTTCCTAAACCGTCAGCAAACAACGCAGTACCAATCTTGGAATCGTAGTCGCGGCCAGTCATTTGAGCTACAGACTTTACATGGCCGACATTTTCTGCAATAAGCACAAGCACAACCGGCAAGAACATAAGCAGCACAGAAAAATCAACTTTTGGAGTATGGAAGTTAGGGAAACCAATCCAAGAAGCTTCTTCAATCTTTTTAAAATCAACTTGACCTTGGAAACACGCATAAGCGTATCCAACAAGAACACCTAAAAGAATATTTAAACGTCCAAGAAGACCACGGAAAATAACTGCAATCAGCATAACAGCAACAAGCGTCACCAATGCAGTATCTGGAGCTTTTTGGAAGTTACCCCAAACAGCTGGTCCTAAATTAAAACCAATAATTGCAACAATTGCACCATTAACTACAGGCGGCATAATAATATCAATCCACTTGGCACCTGCAAAATGTACAAGCACACCAATAATTGCAAGAAGCAAACCGGTGCACATAATGCCAAAACTTGCTACAGCAATGCCTTTATGCGCTGCAGTCACAGCCATAACAGGTGCTATAAGACCAAAAGAGCTTCCTAGATAGCTAGGAAGCTTATTTGCATTAATCAACAAGAACAATGCCGTCGAAAGAGCTGTGAACATCAAAGTAGTCGATGGATCAAAGCCAGTAAGAATAGGCACTAAGAACGTAGCACCAAACATTGCAATCACATGCTGAGCACCAATACCAGCAGTACGAGTCCAAGTTAAACGCTCGTCCGGCTCTACCACTTCACCCGGCTTTAATGTTTTGCCATCACCATGAAGTTGCCATGTAAACAACGAATTCATTTCTTCTCCTTGTGAAAACAAGTTCTACAAAACTTTGTGTAACGAGTGATCGCTTTAAAAAAAAAACAAGCACTCGCTGAGCGCTGGGATGGCAGCTTCTGGGAGGCCTCCTTTGTACCACCGACCCATATGCCAAAGGGAAATTGTAACGTACTGTAATGCAAGTGTCGAGTATACGAAAAAAATAATAAATTCTATGCTTAATTTTGTTGCAATATCAATGAAAATCGGTGTGTCAAATACAGCACAGCAACAGCTCACACATGTTTATAAATACTCACTTTTGTTTATGCAAACGCTGTTGTAGGCATATTAAGTAACACTCACGCAAAATTCCATTTTAATATCAACTACACGAGTAAATTTTGCAAATAGTGTTGCAAAACCAACGCATGGTTTATAGAAGGATTTTTAGCAGCATATACCAGTGTTATCGTTGAATACTGATTGCATAATGCAATAATATGTTCAACAGCTTCACCATTGGCATCAAGCTCATCAACATAACGATGAGAAAATTCATCAAAACGTTCAGAATCGTGATTAAACCATCGGCGCAATTCAGTTGTTGGAGCAATATCTTTACACCATTCGTTAATATGCGCACGCTCTTTACTTAACCCACGAGGCCAAAGCCTGTCTACTAAAATCCTAAATCCGTCATCATTATCGGCACATTCATACACGCGTTTAATTTGCACAATATGATTGCTATTTATACCTTTTTCGCACATACCAATTATCTTGCCATTCTAACAAAAATTTTCAATACTCATCATGCATTGCAAACAATACGAGACACCACATTTTAATATATGGTGATATATCTTGATATATAATGTTAGATTCTGTGATTTTTATATTCGGCGTGTCGCGTGTTTTTTCAGCAAAATGCATCATTATTGGCGAAATCCTTAATTTCATGTTCGATTTTGTCCGATTATGAGAGAATAATGAGCTAAATGGTTACTTTCTTTGATACATGGAAAAAGAAAATCTGCACCATCGATATGGCTCTCATCGCCGTATTGACACTTCTAGCTTCCTTCATCGGTAGCTGGCTTAAGCAATACCCAGGCTTAAAACTACTGGGGGCTCTTATTATTGCGTTGCTTGTTGGCATGGCTCTGCAGCTGCCATTACACGCATACAAAAAGAATAATGATTTACGACGAGCTGGTGTTAAAAGTGCTGCCGGCTTGATTGCAAACAAGCTTCTTCGTCTTGGCATTATTCTCCTCGGTTTTAAACTGAACTTACACGATTTATTTACCAAAGGTATTAAGTGCTTACCTATTGCAGCTGTATTAGTTGCCATAATGGTCTGCGTAACTTATAACATTGCTAAATTGTTAAAGGTAAACCCTCAGCTTGCAATGCTCACCGCAGGAGGCACAAGTATTTGTGGCGCCGCAGCAGTTATGGGTCTTTCTGGCTCAATGCCAGTTCTTCCAGAGGAAGAAGATGAAAAAGAACAGAACGAAGTTATGGCCGTTGCAACCGTTGCAATCATGGGCACCATTTACGCTCTTGCTGAAATCTTCATTCTTCCTCACTTCGGCATGACTAAGCAGCAGCTTGGCATCGCTTCAGGTGCATCTCTTCACGAAATTGCACACGCTGTTGCTGCCGGCGGAGCTTTTGGAAGTATTGATGTTGCAACAATCATGAAGCTAGCTCGCGTTCTTATGCTCGTTCCAGCATCAATTTTCATTGCAATTTGGTGGAATGCTCGTCATTCTAAAGTTGAAGATGGCGGAAAGCATAAGATTAGCTTCCCATGGTTCATGCTTGGCTTCATTGCAGCATCCGTTATTGGAACTTACGTTCCTTTCGTAGCTACACATGCAGCAACTTTAGTTGATGCAGGATATGTTTTCCTCGGCATGGCAATGGCTGCTCTTGGAATTAACGTAAACTTCAAAGTTATTTTCAAACAGGGTCGCACTGCTTTCCTAGCAAGCTTCTTAGCTTCTATTGTTTTAGTTATTTTGGCTTGCTTAGCATCAGTCTTGTTCTTCTAAAGAACTGTACTACGCAACTTTAAAAAGAGGGTCTTTATAAAGACCCTCTTTCCATATCTGATGTACGTTCTCAGAAAGTTAATCAATATGAACAGCTGTTCCTGTAGGAATATGATCATAAAACCATTTAGCATCTGCAACACTCAATCGTACACAGCCATGCGAAGCAGGAGAGCCAAGTTTTACACCTTCAGACGGAATATATTCGCCAAAATTGTAACGCGTTGGAACTGAGTGGAATAAATATTGTCCACCAATAAAACCTACCCAATAATCAGCACCAACACCTTCTGTCGTATTAAAGAAGTGGGTCCCACGCATACCAATCATGTAATCACCATGAGGCGTAGAATTATCCATACCGGAACTTATAACCATCGTGTAAACATTTTTCCCATTCGCAATAACATGTACACGCTGTTTAGTTAAGTTTACTCGCACGCGTAATTGAGAAACAGGAATCCCATCAAGATTCGGATACTTACCCCCTGTAGGCTTCCTCCAAAAATCAGATTTAACTCTTCTAGTATTGCACGATGCTCGTTTGCCACAACGTTTAGTATGTCTTTGTGCAAACTTATGAGAGTCAGCATCATTGTTATTAATATACAATTGATGATTGCCACTATTATTTTGCTTACGTTGAATCAGCATAGCATTCGGCGCTAATAGTTGATAACGTTGTGCAGCAGAAACCATATTAAAAGTTTCAAAACCAATAAAACAGACCCAAGCAATAAACACAATAGTTGAACAAGTACCAATAACAATACGCATAGCCACAGAGGCAGATTGCCACCAATCGCGCACCTTCACAGCACTATGAGTACACTTTCGTATATCGTTCATCAACTTATGAATAAACTGCATTACGTCTCCAACACGAGAAAACAAAAGCGTTGCTTGCTCTAGTCTACCAGTAACTAGAACAAGCAACACCAAAAATAAAATTTATCTTTCAAATGCGAGCAATATCACATATGAAACTTTACATTCTATTTCACTTCTGCAGTAATTTCACACGTTAAACTTAAATTCAACAATGTCACCATCTTGCATCACATAGTCGCGACCTTCAAGGCGAAGCTTTCCTTCTTCCTTAATTTTTGCCATAGAACCATCAGCGGCTACAAAATCGTCGTAAGATACGATTTCTGCTTTAATAAATCCGCGCTCAAAATCAGTGTGAATTACGCCAGCAGCTTGTGGAGCAGTCCAACCTTTATGAATTTGCCACGCGTGAACTTCTTTCACACCTGCAGTTAAGTAAGTTTGCAAACCAAGGATGTCGAAACCTACGCGTGCAAGCTGGTCCAAACCAGACTCCTTTAAACCAGCATCTTCAAGCATTTCACGAGCATCAGCTTCGTCAAGTTCAGTAAGCTCAGACTCAAATTGAGCATTCAAGAAGATTGCTTTAGCAGGAGCAACGGAAGCAGATAAACGTGCTTTCAAATCTTCATCAGCCAACTCTGAATCATCTACATTAAATACATAAATAAACGGTTTAGCAGTGAGCAAGTGTAAATCATATACATCGTTTTTATCAATAAGCTTTTCGTTATGAGCTTGGTCAATCGTTTTACCAGATTCAAGAATTTGCTTAGCTTTATTTACAGCGTCAACATATTCCTGCGTAACTTTCTTACCACGCAAATCCTTTTCCAACTTTGGAAGAGCATTGTCAATAGTTTGCATATCGGCAAGAATAAGCTCAGTGTTAATCGTGTCAATATCGTCTGCAGGATCTACTTTGCCGTTAACATGCACGATATCATCATCATTAAATGCGCGAACGACTTCACAAATTGCGTCTGCTTCACGAATATTGGCAAGGAATTTATTTCCTAAGCCTTCACCTTCACTTGCGCCCTTAACAATGCCAGCAATATCTACGAAAGTAACAGTTGCAGGCACAATCTTTTCGGTATGAACCAAGTTAGCTAATACTGGCAAACGACGATCAGGAAGCGGAACAATGCCAGTATTTGGTTCAATTGTTGCAAACGGATAATTCTCCGCCAACACATTATTACGAGTTAAAGCATTAAACATAGTGGACTTGCCTACGTTTGGCAAGCCAACAATTCCAATAGTTAAAGACATATTCACCTAGTGTAGACCAGCGCCGGGAAAGCCGACACAACTTATTCCTATCCTATTTATTTTCGATAGCATCCACTGCAGCAATAACATCCCCTCTGAAGCCGCAAGATTCTAACTCAGCGACACCACGAATAGTGGTTCCTCCTGGAGAACACACAGCATCCTTCATAGCTCCTGGATGCACACGAGTATCCATGTACAATGCACCCACACCTTCAATCATCTTTGCAGCCAAACGGTATGCACAATCACGTTGCAAACCATATTTCACGCCAGCATCCCCTAGCGCCTCTATATACATTGCAGTAAAAGCAGGAGCACAGCTGGAAAGACACATCGCAATATTCATATGTGCCGCATCAACCCGCTCTATTAAAGAAATCGGCTCAAATAAAGCATGAAACATCGAAAGTTGATTATCCGTAAGTGAATGAGCAGTTTCAGCCAACGTCACTCCTTGACCTACCGCAATAGGAGTATTAGGGATAATGCACTGAACATGAGCATTCTTGCCAAGTAACTCTTGATAGCGTTCCAGTGTCCAACCTGCTGCTACAGAAATGATTGCAATATTACGCTCGACAATACAATTGGCAATAGGCTTTAGTACTTCAGCAACTTGATGAGGTTTTACAGCTATAATAACCGCCTCACTTGCCTCACACACTTCTTGAGCAGTATGTAAGGCGTGCACACCAAACTGCGATGCAGTATGCTCAAGTTTTTCAAAATGGCGAGCGCAAGCAACAATATGTTCGCCTTGCACTATGCCGGCTTGTACAGCACCGCGCACAATTGCCTGCGCCATATTCCCGTAGCCAATAAATCCAATATTCCCCAATATTTGAGTAGTCATAACGAACTCCCCCTTGCTAAGCGATATTTTAATAGCACACTGATCAGTAAATGTGCTTACATACAGATGTAAAGCATATCAAACAGTGTTTTATTTGAATACATGTCGAGCCATCACAGCAATATCAAGAACTTATCGCTTATATAATGCTGCTAAATCTCCACGATTAAGCGCTTCATTAAATAAGTGACGAAATACTACGTCTCCATGCAAACCATCATGCTCAAACTCATTTGTAGTCCAGTAATGCGAATGAGCAATACGAGAAAGCGTGTCAAGCTGAAGGCCAGAATCCACATACATGTCATCAAAATAGACTGCTGACTGCAATGGGACTTCATTATTAGCAAGCTGATTCTGGTCATAAATCTTACCGAACTGCTTATCTTTCATTAAACAATCGACAGCTGGTAAGAATGGCTGTAGAGCTTGTTCTTGATCGTACATCCAAGGAAACATTGCTTCTCCAGTAAACAACAGTGGACGAGCTGAACCAGAAAATTCGGGCATACTTTCTCGAACTTGCTGGGCAGCCCACAAAATTGGATGTTCCAATTCACCATCGGCATAAATAAACTCTTGTAACGGCCAATATAGAGGACTCGAAGCAGTAGCATCCATTAAACCATACAAGAATTCATCGCTTAAACTACCTGCAGAAGCTCCACCACCGTGCTTAAACGCTTTCAAAGAGCCATCACCATCTGCAAAAGCGGAATCAAGAAGCCAATGTACTCGCTCAAAACTTGGTTTCATACCAAAGGAAGAGCCCAACATTTGGAATCGTTCAACTGTGAGCTTTTCTCCATTTGGAAGCACAACATCTCCCTGAGCAATACGGTCTGCAATAGCGGCTGCACGAGCAACATCCTGAGGATAGCGCTCATAGAATTGCTCAGTTTTACGTGCCATACGGGGGAAAGTATGCTCATAGACTTCACGCGCATTTGCTGGAACGTGAGGAATGCCTCCTGTTGTAAAACTTGCGATTAATCCTTGTGGGAAAAGCGACAAATATGTAAGCGTAAGGAAACCACCGTAACTTTGACCTAGAGAGACCCACGGTTTTGCGTCAAATTCTGTAAGTCGCAAATGTTCAAAATCGCGAATAATAGAATCAGCTAAGAAACGCTTCAAATACCATGCTTGACGCTCAACACTTACGCCATCATCTGCCATACGCTTCATAGTTGAAGCATCCACTCTTGAAGAGCGTCCTACTCCGCGCTGATCCGGTAAAACTACACGAAAATGCTGAATAGCCTCTTGAATCCAGCCGTCACTAGAGGGAGAAAGCGGGCGTGGACACTGACCGCCAGGACCGCCTTGTAAAAACACCAACAATGGCAAGTCATCATGTATATGCTCAGGCGCGCAAACTACTCTGCAAAATAATCGAAGTGTCTCGCCTTTAATAGCACCACCTGGAGTGTTGCCTTCCCAATCAAGCGGCACATCAATCGCACGTTCTTCAATATGCAATCCCGGAACATAGTAACTTGTCAGCAATGCCATTTCACATTCCCTTTCTGTACTCGCGTGCTACATTGCAACTATCAATTACACACTCTATTCATAAATCATACTCAAGTTTGATTGTTCTATAAAGTACTATGCACTAGCCTAGTAAATATGAAAATACCTCATATGTTTCAAAGTGCACTACAACGCTTACGCACTGAGCTTACAATAAACGATATATTATGGGGTATTATTTCACTTATTCTTTTTATACTCTCAAGCAATCGCTACGTTATAAGCAACGTTGATGGCTTTTTGACACAAAGTTCACTAATTACAGTAACGCTTACCAATGTTGTTATTGCATTACTACTTTCAGTACGAAAACTATGGCCTGAACAATCGGCTACTATTTTTATTGTTACTTGCATTGTGCAAGTAATATTTGGTCCTACTCAACTTTTTGCTGATTTCTTTGGTTTCGTGCTACTTGTTAACGCTATTGCGCGTGGAAATCCAGAGCATTCAAAAGCTTTTGTTATTGCAGCTTACGTAACAACCGTATTATCTTGCGCAGTAATATCGTGGAATATTGTAATGGGACCAATATATGGCAACAATCATTCAAAAGCTAGTTATACTTACAGCGTACGAAATATAAATAGTAGTAACATAAGAAATTGCATTTCAATTATACTTGATTTTGCAATTCCTTCAATAATTTTTGCGATTATTATTACTACTATTACGGTTATTATTGGCTACTGGCAGCGCACTCACGTGCATACTATTCAACTTTTACAAGATCACAATAATGCTATTCGCGCGTACCGAAAAAAAGCTCAAAATATTGCCGTTACTGCAGAGCGCGCAAGAATTGCCAGAGACATGCACGATATTGTTGCCCACACGCTTTCTATTATTATTGTTCAAGCAGATGGTGGCCGTTATGCCGCAACCAAAGATATTGCGCTTGCTAAAAAAACAATGCATATTATTAAAAACGAAGCCGAGCGCGCCGTTCACGATATGCGCCGACTTCTAGAAGCTTTAACAGACGCTCCATCGGGTCAATTGGATTTCAATCACATACCTTCGCTTATTGAGCAAGCAAAAATTGCATCTCCTAAAAATATTTTTTGGCATACTGTTGATGGCATAAATTCTCAAAATAGGCTTAACACGGACGCACAAACCGTTGCATACCGCGTTGTTCAGGAATCTCTTACTAATATTCGAAAGCACGCAGGAGATGGCGTTAAAATAAACATTCATGAACAGTGGAAGAACCAAGGCTTAACACTAAAAATCACGAATGAAATACACAAAACCGAAGCTAACCAAACGCAAAATAGCAATGCGCAACATAAAAACGGTTATGGCTTAATTGGTATGAAAGAGCGACTTGAAAATCTTCACGGAACGCTTGATTATGGGAAACTCAATGACGGAACGTTTAGTATTGTTGCTTTTATTCCATATTCTTACAGCACAGACCAATCAAACAGCGCTACTTCTGCATTAAATAGTATTCCTAACGTTACTTATAAGAATACAAAAGTTAATAATGAATCGGCAGCGCAAGCAGAACCGGCAAATGTGAAACCAGCAGATGTAAACGTTCCAACCTCATCAAAAGTTTTGCCAAAAGTTTTACCAGAAACAAATGCTTCACAAAATAGGATTGAGAAAGTATCACAATGGTTTGAACAACATTGGCTTATTGGAGACATTATTTATGCATCACCTTGGGTTGTTATGATGCTTTTTATACCAACTTACGATTTTCTTGTTGGAACTGGAATGACTTCACAATATTCCAGCTCGCTTTCATTACAAATACTTTATAGAGTATTTACTCTTACAACCATGATTCCATTCATGTTCCGTAGAAAATCTCCAACTACATGCGCAATTGTTGCAGCAGTATTTTCTGCAATACAGCTTATATTCCTGCCTAATATTTTATTCGCTAATTTTTTCATACCGAACATTATTTACGCTGCGGTTCTCTACGGTAAAAAACGCGCATGGCAATGGGTTAGCGCAGTAGTGCTTGCCGAATCTGCTATTTTCGCAGTAAAAATTGGTATTGCTACAAGAAATATTCCACAAAATGAAACTCCAATACGATTCTTTACGTCAAATATTGTCACAACCAATTTTTATGACATTATGCAAATTGCGTCCGTTGGATTAGTTTTTGGTTTCATAGTTGCAATAATTTGTTTTACAGTTATTGCGTTTGCTTATTACCGCCGGAGTGACGATAATAATTTGCTGCTTCTCAAAGCGCGAAGAACGGAACTTGAACAAGAGCAAAAACAGCTAGAAGTACTTGCAGCGAACGCAGAAAGGCAACGACTTAGCGCAAATATTCAGCAAAAAGTTGCACTCACATTACATAAGGTAATTAATGCTGCAAATTGTGGAATTAGTATGCTAAATAAATACGAAAAATCAAATAGCAATGCAGAAAATCGAAAGTCATCAGAACCAGAGCAATCACAGGAACAAGAACAAATTGAAGAAATTAGTAAAGCTTTTAAAAACATTGGAGATGAAGGTCGCTCAGCACTTAGGTACATGCGAAAATTGCTTGGGATTTTGCGAGAAACAGGTTCAAGTGTTCATTCAGCAAATAATGGTGCAAATGTAACTGAGATCGCGATTCGTCCTGCTCCTTCGCTTGACGAGCAAATTCAACACAACACATTAAATAAGCAAGAGTAAGTTGATACTATGGAAAATATGGAAAACAATGAAGTAATTCGCATCGCAATCGCCGACGATCAAGAGCTTGTGCGCGCAGGCTTTACCATGGTAATTAACTCACAGCAAGATATGCAAGTTGTTTCCCAGGCAGCGAATGGAAAACAAATAGTAGAGCTTACAGAAAAAGATCTTCCAGACATTATTCTTATGGACGTTCGCATGCCTGTAATGGACGGTTTGGAGGCAACTCGCAAGATTCTGCAGCAAAAAACTAACACAAATACTCGAATCATTATCTTAACAACTTTTGATTTAGACGAATATGTTATGGCTGCAATTCATGCGGGTGCTTCCGGGTTCCTTTTGAAAGATACTGAACCTGAAACTTTGCTTAATTCCATACGAACTGTGTATCAAGGCAACGCAATTATTGCACCGACTGCAACTAAGCGTTTAATCGCAACTATGGTTCAACAAGATAGTATTATGCATACTTCGCTCAATACAACTTCCCTATCAACGCAAATTCCTCACAGCGAAAATTCAACTCTTCCAGAACTTACTGATCGCGAATACGAAGTACTGATTGAAATTGCTCACGGGCTTTCAAATCAAGAAATTGCTGACAAACTGTTTATTAGCTTACCTACAGTAAAAACTCATGTTGCGCATATTTTAGGAAAAATCGATGCTCGAGACCGCGTGCAGGCTGTAGTTTTTGCTTACGAAAATGGTTTAGTAAAACTGTAAATATATTACGCTAATTGTTTACATTGTTAGATTTGTAGGCTTTTATTTTTACTTTAGATCTAAATAGCGGGCTGCTTAGTGCAATATGTACACTGATAATATTGCAAATATTCAGCAACAAAAACTCGAGGCGTACAGCAACTTTAATACAAAACTGCAAACTAACATGCACACAAACTACGAAAGCACAATGAAACTATAAGCTTGCGGCTTTATATTCAAAGGAAACATAAAGCCGCAAGTTTTAGTAATTTATACTATCTGCGCTTGGGTTATGCACTATGCGCGCGTGTTGCGGCGATGCCGCATGACTGCCATTCCTGTAGCAGCTGCACCTGTAAGTGTTAGAGCTCCTAGCACACTCCATATAAGAGTGCCCCACCCATTGCCAGAAGATTGATTTTCACCTGAAGCTCTTTCTTGAGCTTTTGGCTTTTTGCTTTCTATATCAGAAATCTTTTCATCAGTCTCTTTTGCTGATTCCTCAATTTCTTTATTATCAGCATCAGTTGACACTTCTTCAGAAGCATGAGAATCTACAACTTCATGCTTCACTACTGTCTTATTCTCAACAGGAGCTGATTTTTTAACAGTAGATTCAGCAATAATCGTATTTGCATAAGTAGCATGAGGTGGATTAGTAATTTCGGACACAGATGGTTTTGCAACAACTTGTTCCTGAACAACATTATTTTTCTGATAAGTATCTTCTGGAACATAGGAAACTTCCGGCTGCACAACTGGCGGTTCTGCTGGTGCAACTTCAGTTTCCGGCTGAGATGGAACAACCTCAGTTTCAGGCTTCTTTGGAGCAGTTTCAGCTTCCGGCTTCGCAACATCAGTTTCTGGCTTCACAGACTCGGATTCAGCTGGCACAACTTCAGCTTCCGGCTTCTTTGGAGCAGTTTCAGCTTCCGGCTTCGCTGGAGTAGATTCAGTTTCCGGCTTCGCTGGAGTAGTTTCAGTTTCAGGCTTCACAACATCAGTTTCAGCTGGCACAACTTCAGCTTCCGGCTTCTTTGGAGCAGTTTCAGCTTCAGGCTTCTCTGGAACAGTTTCAGCTTCAGGTTGAGATGGAGCAGGAGCAGGTGCCGGCTTCGCAACCGGCGGTTCTGCTGGTGCAACCTCAGTTTCAGGCTTCGCTGGAGTAG